>WNGR01004167.1_pt1 | contig 22307 bp, 31 predicted proteins | sample 5407581 | NCBI WGS metagenome assembly WNGR01 (sample SAMN13153383, study PRJNA577476) | soil metagenome | isolation source: 80 cm soil or saprolite under Garry oak tree replicate 2 | place: USA:California | collected 2016-06-15
GGGCGAGCACCTGCAGGGTGAGCCGGGCCCATGGGCCCAGCGAAGGCGTTCCCAGCCGCCCGACCGCGATGAGGTAGCCCGGCGCCCAGGACCACAGGTGCTCCCACAGCAGGGCTTCCCGTGCCCGCCGCAACTGCCCGTGTGCCGGTTCGCCGTGCGGTGATGATCACGTTGCTCGGCTACCGGGCGGCACAGGTCAACACCGGTGACTTCCCTTATGGCCCGGCGGCGTTCGCCTCGCGCGGCATCGGCCGTCTGCTGCGGCCTCTCGGGACGGGCTCGAACGCCGGCCTGGAGACCTTCTTCCTGCTGGCCAACATCGCCGTGATCATGGGCTTCCTGGTCTTCGTCGCCCACTCCAAGCACCTGCACATTTTCCTTGCGCCGCTCAACATCGCCTTCTCGCGCCGCCCACGGGCGCTGGGGGCGCTGGGGGATCTGCCCACCACCCCGGGGGCGCCCGGCGCAGGGCAGATCGAGCAGCTGTCCTGGAAGCAGCTGCTTGACACGCTGACCTGCACCGAGTGTGGGCGCTGCCAGGCCGCCTGCCCCGCCTGGAACTCCGGCCAGCCGCTATCGCCGAAGCTGCTCATCATGGATCTCCGGGACCACCTCATGTCGTCGGGTGCCCGCCTGGTGGGATCGCAAGGCGGGCCGGACGCGGCACATGGCGGCCCGCCAGCCGACAGCCCGGCGGAGAGGGCGGTTCCGCCGGCGCTGGTCCCCGATGTGGTCAGCCAGGAGACCGTCTGGTCCTGCACCACCTGCGGGGCGTGTGTCGAGCAGTGCCCGGTGGACATCGAGCACGTGGACACCATCGTTCACCTCCGGCGCCGGCTGGTCGACGAGGGGCGCATCGAGCCGGCGGTCCAGCAGGTCCTGCAAGCCGATGCCCAGCAAGGGAACTCCTTCGGCAAATCGGGCCGCATGCGTGCGCGGTGGACCCGTGAACTTGGCTTCACGGTCAAGGACGCGCGCCGCGAACCGGTGCGCTACCTGTGGTTCGTCGGTGACTTCGCGTCCTTCGACGAGCGCTTGCAGGTGCTGTCGCGCCGGCTGGCCCACATTTTGCGCGACGCGGGCGTTGACTTCGGGCTGTTGTTTGACGGTGAGCACGACGACGGCAACGACGTGCGCCGGGTGGGTGAAGAGGGCCTTTTCGAGATGCTCGCGGGGCACAACATGGAGGAGTTCAGGAAGGCCAGCTTCCAGGAGATCTTTACCACCGACCCCCACTCGTTCAACACCCTGCGCAACGAGTACCCAAGTTACGGCCTGGACAAGCCGGTCGTGCACTACTCGCAGCTGCTCGAGCGGCTGCTCGGCGACGGATCGATCCAGGTCGAGCCGCTGGGCCTGAAAGTTACCTACCACGATCCTTGCTATCTGGCCCGGCATAACAGGCTGACCGGCCCGCCCCGCCGGGTCTTGCGCTCGCTTGGCTGCGAGCTGACGGAAATGCCCCGGCACGGCCTCAACACGTTCTGCTGCGGGGCCGGTGGCGGCAGGATCTGGATGACGGATGGCCCGGGTGACGGCGAGCCGAGCGAAAACCGCATCCGCGAAGCGGTGGCGGTGGGCGTGAACTACCTCGTGGTGGCCTGCCCCAAGGATTTCGTCATGTACACCGAAGCGGTCAAGACCACCGGCAACTCCGAGCGCATCAAGGTCCTCGACCTCATCGAGCTGGTCGACCAAGCGCGCCGCCGGCCGGCACCCGTCCTTGAGACCGTCTAGGGACAGGTTCGGAGGGACCGCATGGGGCTGGACATGGAAGCCGCCGGGAAGAATCTGGGAGGCCGGCTCCGCGCGGTCGTGGCGGCCCTCGAACGGCTCGACCGGTTTGCCATCGAACCGGGGCGCGAGGGGCCGGCCGAGCCAGGCTTGCCCGAAGGGCTGGAGCGGGAGGCAGCGCAGATCTTCGTGCGCCGCGCCCTCCGCGCGGCTACCGACCCGGTTGGGTGGCGGGTACTCGATCTGCTCAGGGACGCGCAGCAATCGTCCGCGGACCTGGCCGGGGCGCTCGGATGTCCGCGGGTCGCGGCCTGGGAGGCGGTCAACGACCTGGTTCAGGCCGGGCTGGTGGCCCGCCCGGCCGACGCCGACCAGGTGGGCCTGACCGCCGCCGGTGCGGGCCTGCTGGCTTTCATCGAGGAGCTGGCCGCTGCCGCGGCGGCCGTGGTGCGGCCATGAACTGCCCCTGGTGTGAGTTCGAGGCGGGGCCGCGGGCGCTCCATGCCCACCTGGGCGAGCAGCACGGTGACGCGGTCGGCACATCCGAGCGCCACGGCAAGGCCTTCTACCAGATCACCTGCCCCCGCTGCGGCGCCCGGTACGAACACGCGGTCAGGAAGGGCACCCGCGACCCGGACTTCCTGGCCGGCTTCGAGCGGGAGATCCGGATGGTCGCCCTGGACATGCTCGTCCATCACCTGATGGCCGAGCACGAGCAGCAGCGAACAGGAGGGCAAGGCCGTGCCACTGGTCAATGACTGCAACCTTCCCGCAGACCTCTACTACGTGGTCTCCAAGCACGTGTGGGCCCGGCGGGACGGCGACCTGGTGACGGTCGGGATGACCGACGTCGCCCAGAACCTGGCGAAGACCATCATCGCGGTGACCCCGAAGGCACCCGGCAAGGTGGTCGCCAAGGGCCGCAACATCGCCACGGTGGAAAGCGGCAAGTGGGTCGGGCCGGTCCCGGCACCGGTCAGCGGCGAGATCGTGGAAGTCAATGCGGCGCTGGCCGCTTCGCCCAGCCTGATCAACTCCGACCCCTACGGGGACGGGTGGGTCGCCCGGCTGCGGCCCATGGACTGGGACGCGGAAGCCCCTGACCTCGCCTCCGGCCCGGAAGGGATCGAGGACTACCGGCGGTTCCTCGATGACCAGGGAATCGAGTGTGGCGGGTAAGGGGAATGGCTGACCTGCTCTGGCACGGGTGCGTCATACCGGAGAACCTCCTGTACGACGTGGAGATGCACGTCTGGGTGCGGCTGGAGGACGAAACCGCCGTGCTGGGCATGACCGACGTGGCCCAGACCATGGGCGGCCGGATGGTCCAGGTCAGCTGGAAGAAGACCGGCCGCAGCTACGCGCGCGGGCGGTCGCTGGCGGTGATCGAGAGCGCGAAGTGGGTGGGGCCGTTCCCGACCCCTCTCATGGCCGAGTTGCTGGAAGTCAACGAGGCCGCGTTCGCGGCCGACGTCGCGATCGCCAACCGCGACCCTTACGGGGCCGGCTGGATGGCCCGGGTCCGGCCCACCGCGCTGGCCGACGAACGTGAGCACCTGCTGGACAGCCCGGCCGCCTTCGCGCGTTACCGGGCCCTCATTACCGAACGCGACATCCGCTGCTACCGCTGTGCTGACTGAACCGGCTGTGGGGTTCCCGGACCGCATGACCTGGCGGTGCCGAAGCAGCCGCACCGCCACCAACCCAGAGATAAGAGATAAGGAGACACGTGCCATGGACACCACCGACGCCGCCGCCGAGCAGGACCACCCAAAGCGGCTTGCGATGATCTGCTGGAGCAGTGACCTGGACCGGGTCTGGCCGACCATGATCCTGGCCACCACGGGCGCCGCCTCCGGCCTGGAGGTCGACGTGTTCTTCACGTTCTGGGGGCTGCGGGTGCTCCAGCGCAACAACAAGCGGATCACCGGCAAGAACTGGATGCAGAAGGCGGAGTCGCTCGTGGACCGGGGCGGCACCGACCACCTGAAGCTGGGCAAGGTGCACTTCGGCGGCATGGGCACCATGATGATCAAGAAACTCGCCCAGCAGCACAAGGTAGCCAGCATCACCGAACTGCTGGAGATGGCCCTCGACGTAGGTGTGCGCCTGCATCCCTGCCAGATGACCATGGACCTGTACGGCCTTACCCGGGATGACTTCATCGACGGCCTTCAGCCAACCCTCGGCGCGGCCAGCTTCATCGACATGGCCGCCAAGGCCGATATCACGCTGTTCATCTGAGTTCCCATCGGAGGCCGAGGTCATCCGGCGAGGCTGCCGCATCGCCGGAGCGACCCGCCGTGCCGTCCGATGCGGCGTGCCTGGAAGGGGTGATGGAGGTGGTGGCCAGGCGGCCGGGACGAGCCGGCGTCCTCGTTATGCTCTCCGATGACCTGTTCATCGGCCGGCGGCTGCGCCAACTGGCGCACGACCAGGGAATGACCGTCGCCGACGCCACAGACGGGTGGCCGGGCCTGGGTGCGCCCCCTCCTGCTGGTCCAGAGGACGGCGGGGCCGTCGGGCAGCAGCCAGCCGTCGCCGTTATCGACCTGCACCTCCCCGGCGCGCTGGACCGGGTGCACGCCTGGCGGGCCCATTGGCCCGATGCGCTGGTGGTCGGCTACCTGGGGATCCCGGACCGCGAGCTGTGGGTCGCTGCCCAGCGGTCGGGCTGCGACCTGGTCACCAACCGCGGGGCGCTGCTGCCGCGCTTGCGTGACCGGCTGGCACACCGAACGGATCAGCGCGAGCGCCGGTTCCCGCTGTTCGAGATCGCCGACGCGGCTGGGCGCCTAGGGCTGGTCTTCCGTGCCGACGACACGCCGGTCGGCCCGCTGGCCGTGTACCAAGTGGCTGGGAGACTGTACGCGATCGCCGACCTGTGCCCTCACGCCGGAGCACCGCTCTCCGGCGGTGAGGTCGAGTCGGCTGTGGTGACCTGCCCACGGCACGGCAGCAGGTTCGACATCCGCAATGGTGAGCGCCTGCGCGGGCCGGCCGATGCCGATGTCGCCTGCTATCGGCTGGCCCAGCAGGAAGGCCAGGTATTCCTGCTCCTCGGTGAGCTGGGCAACCAGCGCTGATACTGCGCTGGTGGTGCCCTTGACCGCCATCCCGTACCGCCAGCCGCGGGCCTCAAGTGCCAGCCGGAAGGTGGTGTCGTGACGGCTCACCCGGTGCCGGTGACGGTGAATGAGCCTGCCATGCCTTTTTGGGAGTGCCCTGGCACGGGGCACAGGTAGGTGTAGGTGCCGGGGGTGGTGGCGGTGAAGGTGAGGGTGCCGGCGTGCATCCCGCTAGTGGTTGGGTTGCCGAGGAACCACAGCGCGGAGCCGGTGAACGCGGGGCTGGCGGTCATCATCGGCATCCACGAGGACCGGGCCTGGCTAGCGGTGATCACTAGGCCGTGCGCGGTGTCAGGGTCGGCGTTGATCACCTGGATGCTGACCCGGGATCCAGCCTTAACGATGATCGCTGGGTTGACCATGCCAGCGGCGCGGAACCTCTCGTCGGGCCCGCCGGACGGGCTGGCGAGGACGGCCAGATCAACGGTGCTGCCCGAGAAGGCGATGGTGCGGTTGGCCCGGTTGATGCGGGCACCGGCCGGGATCTGGCTGCCGAGCCGGGTGGCCTGTGCGGGGCTGACCCGCGGCCCGGGGGCGTTGGCCCACAGCCTGCCCATGAGCTTGCCCGGGTCGGTGCCGGTTCCCATCATGGCGCCGGGCAGGTGCCCGCCCCGCATCCAGCCCGGCGCGCTGACGCCGCCCATCATCCACCGGTAACCCGCCGCGCCCATCATCCAGCCCGGCACGCCAGCGCCGCCCATCATCGAGCCGCCGTTATACCTGCCCATCATGGAGCGGTAGTACGAATACGCCGCGCCACCGGGCGTGCCTGCCACGGCGGCCGGGTGCGCGGAGGACCCGGCCGCTGGGCTGGCGGTGGACCCGCAGGCGGCGATTCCCAGGCCGGCCGCAAGGCCGGCCACGGCCACCACCACCACGCTGACTTTCCCGGCGATCCGCTTGCGGTTCATCACAACTTTCCTCCGATCAGGCTCTCGACGTGATCCGCTTCGTTTCGGCTGTTCACGCCGAGCGTGGCAGGTACGAGCCACCTTGGTGTGGCGCCAATGCCGCAAATACCACTGATGCCACAATCCGCCCCGGATACCCCTTGGGGGCAGGGACGATCGCCGTCACCGGGCGAGCCGTAGGTCACCTGCTGATAGGACCGATGGCCCTTCCCCCCATGGGTATGAGGGCGGACCCTGGTGGCAGTGGCCCGGGAAGCCCCGGGCGCAGAGGAGATGGTCGTGATGATGTTCTGGAACGGCGGCGGCTGGCCTTTCTGGGAGGTCGCCCTCATGTGGGCCGGCATGATCGCGTTCTGGGGCCTTTTGATCTGGGCAGTGTACGCGCTGATCACCAACGCCACCCGCCGGCCCGACCCTGAGCACCGCGGCGAGGACGCCCGGCGCATCCTGGACGAGCGGCTGGCCCGGGGCGAGATCGACACCGAGGACTACCAGCGGCTGCGCGACCTGATCGCCTCGGACATCCACCACGCCCCCACCGGTGCCGGGGGCGGGCGATGACGGCCACCACCACAGCCCCGGGGCACGCTCGCGGATGCAGCCCACCGCCACGGACCGGCTCCACGCAGCGTTCCGTCCGGGGTTACGCCTGCGGCAAGGCGGACTACCTGGCCCGGCTCCGCAAGGTCGAGGGCCAGGTACGCGGCCTGCAGAAGATGATCGAGGCCGACAGCTGGTGTCCCGACGTGGTCGTCCAGGTCGCCTCAGCGACCCGGGCGCTGCAGGAGGTGGCGGCCGGATTGCTCAACGACCACCTGCGCCACTGCGTCCTGCACGCCGCGCGCACCTCCGAGGCCGGGGGCGACGAGACACTGGCCGAGGTGGCAACCACCATCCGGCAAGTGATCCGGCTATAAGACCTCCGGCAACAACGGTTCAAAGGTGCGCCGCGCGTGATCCTCGGCGCTCATTGCACCGGCTGGGCGGCCCAGCGGTCTTCGCCGAACGCCTCTTTCCGACCGCCTTCATCCCCAACACCGTCGGCACTCGGTCCGAACTGTAACCTTCCGCCACTGGGCGGCGGCGACCGCCACCTTCGGCACCTTCACCGGCCCAGCTTCGGCGTCGGTGGGATTTGGTCGCGGATGATCGATGTCGAGGTGACGTTGGCCAGCCGGCGGCTGGCCCGGTTGGCACGACGCGGCCAGCCGGTCCACGCGATCGGGCGGCGCGACAGCGCCGCGAAGGGCCGTGTGCCCGGTACGGTCATGGCGATGTCCTCCTTGGGCAGGCGGCGCCGCGTCAGGTGCCCAGGTGTGCCTTGACCTGTTTGAGCAGCCTGGTGGCCGGCAGGTTCATGGATGGGTATTCGCCGTACCAGCGCTGGTTGCCGCGGGCGTCGATGAGGACGAAGCCGTGGCCGGGCAGGCCGGCGTGCATGCCCTTGCCGAGCACGCGGTAGGCGCGGGACACCGTCCCGGTGGTGTCGATGAGGTAGGGCGTGTGCAGCCCGAAGCTGGCCAGTTCCTGGCGGACCTGGCTGGCCGGGTTCATCACGATGGGCAGGATGGTGACGCCGGCCCTGGCGAGTTCGGTGGCGTGCTGCTCGAACTCGCGCATCTGGTAGAAGCAGGCGCCGCAGCCGGCGCCTTCATTGAAGTACAGCACGACATCGTGCCCGCGGTAGCTGGCCAGGCTCACCAGCTTGCCGTTGGTGTCCGGCAGGGTGAAGCCCGGCGCCGGGCGGACGGTGCTGCTTTGAAGGGAACTGGCGCCGGTGGCGAGCATCGCCGCGATGATCACCCCGCCCAGGCCGAGGAGAGCAGCGGACCACAAGAGGCCGTGCGGTCGTCATGGCTGGTTCCTCACGGGTACAAGGCCGTCGTCATCAGCGGCGGTGCGGCGCCCAGGGCGGCGTGGCGGAGCGGGGGCCATGGGGCCGGCGCCCACGCCCGGCTCATTCGCCGGGGCTGCCCGGCCGCGGTCGCGCAGGGCCGCGGCCACGAACACGGCGGCCAGGGCGAGCAACGCCAGGCCCAGGACGAGTTCCGGGACGGGCGCGGTCCACACCTCGACGCGGCGGAACAGGCGCCCGAGAGCGCGGCCGATGGCGACCTGGAAGCCGGGGCCGCCGGTCATCTGGCCGGCGCCGGCCAGATAGAAGATGAAGCCGCCCATAACCGCGAAGCCTGCCGCCACCGCGATGTTGATCGTGCTGGTGACTATGGTGTGGCCGGCCAGGCGCAGCCGCACCGGTCGGGCGCGCAGGAAGCTCCGCCCGCTGAGGTGGAGCTTGTCCCAGGCCAGCGCCATCACCAGCAGCGGGAACACCATCCCGAACACATACGCCAGGCCGAGCAGCACCCCGCCCCCCGGTGTGCCCGACAGGGCCGACAGGGTCATCACCCCGGCCAGCACCGGGGCGCAGCAGGACGAGGCGATCCCGGAGAACACGCCAAGGCCGAAGAAGCTCGCCGAGTCCCCCTGGCTGGTGTCGGGGGCGCCAGCCCGGCGGTGAACACCAGCGTGAGCGGCAGCAGCCGCCACCGGTGGTTCTTCGCCGCAAGGGCCAGGTAGCCGGGGGCGAGGAAGACGACGCAGCAGGGCGCGAACAGCGCCACGCCGCCGGCGAAGAACGCGGCCAGCACCGACCCGGATGTCAGCAGGCCGCCCATGGCTACCTCGCCTCCGCCCGCTCGGCGGCGCGCCCGGCGAGCAGGCGCGCGAGCTTACGGCGGGGGAGTCGGCCAGCCGAGAAGAAGGCCCCGTCGACGAGGACCAGGGGGAACATCCCGGTTCCGTGCCGGTGCAGCAGCGCCTGCCCGGCAGGACTGTCCGCCGCCACCAGCTGGAGCGTGATCGTGTACTCCTGCGCCAGCCCCGCCAGGGCTGCTTGGGCGTCGTCGCAGAAATGACAGGCGGGAGCGGTCACCACCGTCACCATCGCCGGTTCCGTGCTCCTCACGCCAGGGCCCTCCAGTCCGCTCGCAGTGCGGGATCGGTTCCAGCTTGGGCGGTTATCCCTGCCCGGTCCCTGGCAAGAGGATGACGTTTCGATGAAGGCCACCTGCCCGCCGGGCGGCGGCCTGGCCTGGGTCCGGCTTCACTGAAACGTCATGGTTTCCCGCCCGGTCCCGTCATGGCGCCCGCCGATGCTGGCTCGCGAACGCATATCCCGGCCTGAAGGAGGACCCGATGTTCGGATATGGCTGGTCCGGCGGAATGAGCGCCGGCGGGTGGCTGCTCATGGCGCTGCTGTGGGGCAGTTTCCTCGGCGTCGTCGTCTGGGCGGTCATCCGGCTGTTCCCCGGCGGCCACTCCCGTCGCAGCGGCGACAGCGCTGCTGGAGTGCTGGACCGGCGCCTCGCCGCCGGGGAGATCGACGAGGACACCTACCGGCGGCTGCGTGGCGAGCTCGCCGGGACCCGCTGACGTGCCGCCCGCGCCGCGTTGAGGGTCGGCGCTCCAGCGCCGGCGCCGGGCGCGCCACGCGTGGCACTGGGCCGCCCGGTGCGCCACCATGGGATCAGGACGCCAGCACGCGGTGGCGCAGACGCCCGCACGCCAAACCAACGGCGGTGCCGGCTCCCAGTGCGGTGTCCGCGTCCAGCGAAGTGCCCGCATCACGTGCGGTGCGTCCGTGTCCAAAGGGGGGCAGGCGATGACCGGAGCAGGCAGGGCCAGCGGGCCGGGCGGGCCCCGGGCTCTGGTGGTCGACGACGAGGAACACCTCGCCAGGCTCGTCGCCGACTACCTGGCCCGCGATGGCTTCCTCACCGACGTCGCGCTCGACGGCGAGCGCGCCCTTGAGCTCGCCCGGGCGGCCCGCCCCGACGTGGTGGTCCTCGACCTGATGCTGCCGGGAATCGACGGGGTGGAGGTGTGCCGGCGGCTGCGCACGTTCACCGACGCGTACGTGATCATGCTTACCGCACGTGCCGAGGAGGTGGACAAGCTCATCGGGCTGGCAGTTGGCGCGGATGATTACCTGACCAAGCCGTTCAGCCCGCGCGAGCTGGTCGCCCGGGTGAAGGCGATGCTGCGCCGCCCGCGCGGCCCGCAGCCGCCGGGCGCCGACGCACCGCCGCGCCGGTTCGGGGACCTTGTGGTCGACCCCGCGGCCCGCGAGGCGCACATCGCCGGCGCCCCGGTGGAGCTCACCAGACTGGAGTTCGACCTGCTCGATACGCTGTCGGCGCGACCGCGGGTCGTCTTCACCCGGCGCCAGCTGGTGGACCAGGTGTGGGGCGGGGCCTGGTTCGGCGATGAGCACATCGTGGACGTGCACATCATGCGGCTGCGCCGCAAGCTGGGCGACGACGCCGACTGCCCGCGCTTCGTGCTGACGGTGCGTGGTGTCGGGTACCGCATGGGCAGTGGCGCATGACCCGCCGCACCCCCGGCCTGGCTGGGCGGCTGCTCGCCGCGCAGCTGCTTGTCGTCGCCGCCGGCGGCGTCACCTTCGCCCTGGCCGCGTTCGCTGCGGGGCCGCCGCTGTTCCGAACCCACATCCGCAGGGCGATCGGTGCCGTCTCCCCGGAGGTGTCCCGGCACCTGCAGGACGCGTTCGCCAGCGCGGCCGGACTCGCGACCAGCGCCGGGGCTGCTGCCGCCATCCTCACTGCCGCCGCGGTGAGCCTGCTGATCGCCCGCCGCCTGTCGCGGCCCATCGGCGCGCTCACCGCCGTCGCCTCCCGCCTCGCGGCCGGCGACTACACCGCCCGGATGCCGCCGGCCGGGCTGGGGCCTGAACTTGACACGCTCGCCGCGGCGTTCAACACCATGGCCGCCGCCCAGCAAGCCACCGAGGTCACCAGGCGGCGGCTGCTCGCCGACCTCGCACATGAGCTCCGCACCCCGCTGGCCACCCTCGACGCCTACCTGGACGGCCTCGCCGACGGGATACGCGCCCCCACCCAGGACACCTGGGATGTGCTCGCCAGCCAGACCACGCGGTTGCGGCGGCTCACCGACGACATCGCGCTCGTCTCCCGCGCGGAAGAGGGGCAACTGGCCCTGCAGCCGGTCACGGTCGACGCCAGCGAGCTCGTGTCCACCACCGTCCGCGCTGCCCGCCCCGGCTTCGGCGCCAAGAGCGTGCGGCTGTCCACCCGCCTCGCCGGCGACCTGCCGGAGCTGACCGCAGACCCGGACCGGCTCGCCCAGGCGCTCGCCGGCCTGCTGTCCAACGCGCTGCGGCACACCCCACCAGGCGGGGAGGTCACAGTCACCACCCAGCCAGCCGGACCTGCGGTGCAGATCACCGTCGCCGACACCGGGGAAGGCATCGCCGCCGGGCACCTGCCGCACATCTTCGAACGGTTCTACCGCGCCGACACCGCCCGCGACCAGGCCCACGGCGGGTCCGGGATCGGGCTGACGATCGCCCGGGCGCTCATCACCGCGCACCGGGGCACCCTCGCCGCCGCCAGCGACGGCCCTGGCGCGGGTGCACGGTTCACCATCACCCTACCGAGCGCCGCGGCCACTCCCTGAGCGCCGGGGGCTCTCTCCTTGCCAGCGACGGCAGCCGCGCGCCTGTCGTCACGATCAGGGACCGGGGCGAAGGCAGCCCGCCGGTCATTTACCTGATGCCCCGGGGCTGCGGACGCTACAGCTCGAACCGGGTTCCCACGGTGTTGGGGATGAACGCGGCCGGGAAGCGGTCGGCGAAGGCGCGCTGGGCCGGCCATCCGGTGCAGTGGGCGGCGACGATCACGCTGGGGGACAGGCGCTCCAGTTCCTCGCACACGCGTGGGATCAGCGGCTCGAACAGCGGGCCGCCGAGGTGGAAGCCGCCCAGGACGGCGTAAACCTTGCCGGTCCCGGTCAGGCGGCGGGCGTAGCGCCTGATGTTGGCAAAGCCCGCGTGCCCGCAGCCGGTGAGCACCACCAGGCCCTTGCCGCGGACGTGCAGGATGAGCGCCTGGTCGTCGAGCACCAGCGGGTCAGGCTCCCACCCCCGTACCGCAGCGCCTGCTGCGGCGGGACCCCGGGCTCGAACCTGGATGTCCTGTCCACCTCGCCGGTGATGAGCACGCTGCCGTCGAGCAGGAAGCTTGGCTGGCGCTCTTCGATGATGGTGAAGCCGGCGCCTTCCAGGGCACGGCGGCTGGTGGTCGGCAGTTCGACCGGGTCCCGGCCGGGGATCATCAGGCGGCGGCGGTTCCAGAATTCCGGGTGGATGAGCACCGGGAGGCTGGCCCCTACGTCGCGGATGAAGCCGTCGAGGCTGGTGGTGTGATCGGAGCGCCCGTGGGTGAGCACGATGATCTCGACGTCGCGCGGGTCGAGACCCAGCCGGAGCATGTTGGTGACGAGCGCGTCCGGGCTCAGCCCGGCGTCGAACAGGATCCGGTGCTGCGCGCCGCCGCGCTCCACTGTGACCAGCACCGAAAAACCGTGCTCGGCGACCAGCCCTCATACAGCCAGCCGTCTTCGAACAGCGGCGACGACCCGCGGGTCGCGTCGCCGATGAACGGGCGCTTCGCCGACCCGGTGTCCATCGCGAGCAGGTCGGTGACGTTATCGACCAGCGTCGTGACGCTCACGGCGTCGACCGGTTCGAGCGGGATGGTGAGCAGCGGCCCAGTTTCTTCAGCGCTCGCCATGACGGGGACTGCATGGTTCGTGCCCGCGGTGGTGCACACGCGATCTCCCTGGGTGTCACGACGTGCGGAAACCCGCACCACTCCATAGTCGTGCCGGCGCACCCTGGCGCGGTACGGATTTTCGCCCTGCCCGTCGCGGGCATCTGTCCCCACCCCACCGCGGTGCCCGACGCCACAGTGGCTGTGCGTCGGCGCGCTGGTTTCGGCGCGTGCCGGCCCCCGCCGGGAGGCGCTGGGCAGCCTGCCGGCAGAGAGCGCTTCCTTACCGGCGGGGGGTATGGGTCTTTGGACCTCGGCGGATGTGACCTAAGCCCATACCCGGCAGGGGTATATGCGCGGATGCTCGGAGTAGAGGTCCTGCGGCCGGCCGGGACCGCGTTACCTGGAAGGTGACCCGCGATGACCGTCACGACAGCCGACGCCCACGTCGGCGCGCCGCCCGGCTACTCCAGGCACAAGGCTGATCACCTGGCCCGGCTGGCCCGGATCGAGGGTCAGGTCCGCGGGGTGGCCCGCATGGTCGAGGACGACCGGTACTGCATCGACGTGCTGACCCAGATCAGCGCCGTCACGCGGGCGCTGCAGGAGGTCGCCCTCGGCCTGCTCGGCGACCACATGCGGCACTGCGTGACCGGCGCGGCCCGGTCGGTCCCGGGCGAGGGCGAGGAAAAGCTCGCCGAACTCGTCGTCGCATTCCGGCGGCTGCTGCGGGCCTGACCCTGCGGTCACCCGCTGGAGCCGCAAACAGTCAGCCGCGCCCGGCAGTCCCGCCGCTGCAGGCGCCGCCCGGCCGGCGCGGCACACACCAAGGAGGTGCCCGATGGGTACCAAGACGACAGCCCCGGCAACTGCGAGCCGCATGCCCGCTGGCGGGATTGCCCCGGTCTCCCCGCTGTTGGAGGCGTCGGGGATCGAGAAGTCCTACCGGCGCGGGGTCTGGCCGGCGCGCCGCGACCACCAGGTGCTGCGCGGGGCCAGCCTGGCGCTGTACCCAGGCGAGGTGGTGGGCCTGGTCGGGGCGAACGGGGCGGGCAAGTCCACCCTGATGAAGATCCTGGTCGGGGCGCTGGCCGCAGACGCCGGCTCGATCACCCGGGCCGGCGGTCTTGGCTACTGCCCGCAGGAACCGGTGGTGTATGAGCGGCTCACCTGCGATGAGCATTTCCAGCTGTTCGGCCACGCCTACGGGATGACACCGGAGGCCGAACGGCGCTCCCGCCGCGACCTGTACGCGGCGCTGGGCTTCGAACGCTACGCCACCACCCGCACCGGCCAGCTGTCGGGCGGCACGCTCGCCAAGCTGAACCTCGGCCTGGCGCTGCTGCCCGACCCGGCGGTGCTGCTGCTCGATGAGCCGTACGCCGGTTTCGACTTCGACACCTACCTGAAGTTCTGGGACCTGGTCGCGGAGCGCCGCAAGAACGGCCGGTCGGTCCTGATCATCAGCCACTTCGTCACCGATGAGGAACGTTTCGACCGCATCGTGACCCTGCGCGACGGGAAGACGGTGCCCCGGTGAACGCCGCATCAGCCCTCAGGCGGATGACTGGCCCGCTGCTGGTGCGCCGGTTCCTCGCCGACTACGCGCGCAACCCCGTCAACCTGCTCATGCTGGTCCTGGTGCCAGTGGCGTTCGTGGCGGCAGCGGCTGGATCCCTCGCCGAGCTCTCTAAGCTCCTGTCCGGGACCACCGCGCCCGGCGCGGCGGTGCAGACCGTCACGGCCGGATGGGCGGCCGGGTTCATCGCCGCCGTTGCCATGTACTTCCAGGTCCGCGCCGCCCGCGCGGCCGACCGGCGGCTGGCGCTCGCCGGGCTGCGCCCACGCCGGCTCGCCACCGCGCGGGCGGTCACCGGCCTGGCGCTCGCGGCGGTCGCCTCCGCAGCCGCGCTGGCCACGCTGGCGGCGCGCACCGGCATCGGCCACCCCGGACGGGTGATCGCCGGCACGCTCATGTTCGCGGTCATCTACCTGGCCATCGGCGCCCTGATCGGCGCCCTGGTCGCGAGCCCCGTGAACGGCACCGTGCTGATCTTCTTCGTGTGGATCACAGACGTCATGTTCGGCCCCATCTTCGGGTCGGCGACCCGCCCGGCCGGGCGGGTGTTCCCGACGCACTTCCTCAGCCTGTGGATGACCGACCTGCCCTCCCACCACGCCGGCCGGGCCGGCGACCTGGGCTGGGCGCTGGCCTGGACCCTCGGCGCCACGGCCCTGGCGTGGGCCGTGCTGACCTCCGCGTCACGCGGCGCCCGCGCCCCCCGGCACCGCCGCCCAGGGACAATCCGCGACCAGCTGCGTGCCGCCATCCGGGCCGGGCTGCTCGACTGGGGCCGCAACCGGGTGCTGTGGCTGCTGCTGGCCGCCGTGCCCGCGGTGTTCATCGTGCTCGCCACCGCGCTCGCCCCCGGCAGCCGAGTCCGCCTGACCGTGGACGAGAACGGCCGCCAGGTCAGCAAGGTGATCAACCTCGCCTTCGGCGCCGGCATCCACCCCGCCTTCATGGCCCCGATGGCCATCGCCTCACTGGCCACCCTGGCCGGCATGTTCATCATCCTGGACTCCCGGGCCGGCGATCAGCGCCTGGTGCTGGCCGGGCAGCGGGCCGGCGCAATGCTGGCCGGCCGGCTCTCCTTGATCGCGCTAGCCTCCCTGCTCGCCACCGGCGTGTCCCTGGCGGTTACCGCCACCGTCGCCAGCATCGGCCAATGGGGCAGCTACGTCGCCGCCAGCGTCCTCCTAGCACTCACCTACGCCCTGATGGGCGTCATCCTCGCACCAATATTCGGCCGGGTCGCCGGGGTCCTGGTTGCCTTCCTGGCGCCGTTCCTGGACCTGGGCATCGCCCAGGACCCCATGCTCCAGGCGACCCCGCCCGCCTGGGCGCACTTCCTGCCTGGCTACGGCGGCTTCCGGGTCCTCACCGACGCCGTCCTCACCCACAGTTTCGACCAGGCCGGCCCGCTGCTGATCGCCCTGGCCTGGCTCGGCGGAGCCGCCGTGGCCGCCAGCGTTGTGTTCCGCCACAACATGCGGACGGCCCGGGGCCCGGGCCGCCGTGGCCCCTGGCCGGACGCCCAGGCCGTGCTCGCTTCGAAGGAGTGACTGTCATGAACATCAACGTCAAGGACGCCCGGGCACCGGGTGCGGGAGGCGGCCGCTGGTGGGCGGTGGTGCCCTCGCCCTCGCCCTCGCGGGGATCGTCACCGGGCTGGACACGACGGTTGTCGTGACCGAGATGCCGACGCTGTCGGTGAAGCTGGGCGCCTCGACGGGCTAGCTGCAGTTGGGTGATGGACGCCTACCTGGTGGTGCTGGCGGGTCTGCTGCCGCCCGCCGGGCTGCTGGGCGACCGCTGCGGCCGCAAGCGGCTGCTTAGCGCGAGCGCTTAGAGGCACCAGCGCCGGGTGATCTTTGTCACGGCCGAGGGGCTGGTCATCCCGGCTCAGGGTGAGCCGGTCCAGATGCCAGGCTCGCGGTGGCCGGGCCCCGATACGTCACGCGGCCCGGGATCCGGGACAAGCTCGGTCTCGCCGCGGAAGCTGCCGTGCTGTGCCATTCCAGCCTTGCCCAGCTCATGGTCCGCGAGTACCTGGCCACGCAGCCCTGGCGGAAACAGGTCAAGACGTTCCGCGAACTCTACCGGGAGCGCAGGGACGCGATGCTGGATACTCTGGGCGCGGTCGGAGGGCTGCCGGTGGACACGTCCCGGCGGCGGGTTCTACGTCTCGCGATTCACGCCACCTTTGGGGCCATGCCCCCCGCGGGCGGCGCGGGCCCAGCCGGGGGCAGGGGCCGGGGCACGGGGTGGGGGCCTGGGCCGGGAGCCGGGCCGTGGCCTAATGGTGCAAGGCGGTTATAGACACGCGGCGCGCCGCATATTTACTATGACCGAAGCCCTGCGGCAGCGGTCGAGGGACTTAGGGAGATGGCATTCCTTGCTATGGAGTGCGACTGACCTGGCAAAACGCACACGCAATGCGACGTGGATGACGCCGGAGCCTCCCTCCTCGCGCCAAGGCCTCCCCCACTCGCGAGGCCTCCCCGGCTCGCGAGGCTCAGGTGGCTGGCCGCCAGGGCGCCGCCCAATAACGGACCTCGCCTCCGCCCCCTCACAAGGGTTGCGCGGAGGCCCTCCAATCGTGCCTAAGGAAGGGAGGCGATAACAGGTCAGGAAACCGCATGGAACCCGGAGCTGATCCGATCGAACTGGAGGGATCATGCGATCACGGCTCCTGGTCTCGCTGACGGGCACCGCCGCACTAATAGCGGGCGTCATCGCGGCCACCACTCCCGCAGTCGCCACATCTGGCACCCCGCCGGCCATCCCCGGCACGTCCAGCAACTTCCAACTGGTGGGCCACAATCCCCTGTACCACCGGGGGATGAACGCGGCGCCAGCGATCTTCGGGAACTACCTTTACGTCGGCAACCGCAGCGACGGCTCCAACACCTGCCCTGATGGCAGCACCGGGTGCACTCACGTGCACCCAGGCATATTGATCGTCAACATCGCCGACCCCAGCCAGCCCGACATCGTCGGGGAGATCGGGCCCCCGTTCGCGGGCAACGTCGGCATCACCACCCGTGAGCTGCGGGTCTGGCCGCAGCAGAAGCTGCTGATGGTGATGACCTTCCGGTGCAGCCACGTGATCCATGCCTGCCCCGCGGGCAACGACACCCAGTTCCCGTTCAACATCGAGTTCTTCGACCTCGCCGACCCCGTCCACCCGAAGTTCATCGAGAGTTACGTGCCGACGTCGGCGGCCGGGCGGCCGGTGAAACCGCACGAGATGTTTTTGTGGACTGATCCCAGCAACGCCAACCGGGCGCTGTTGTGGATCTCCACGCCGACCATTTCAGCGAACCCCGCCGTCCCGAACATGATGGTCGTTGACATCAGCCAGGTGCCGGGCGGCGGCCCGGTGAAGGAGGTGGCCGAGGGCAACTGGAACGACCTGTATCCGGGAACCGGCCAGCCCAACTATCCCTTCGACCCGACCAGCCCAACCGGGTGCGGGCCCTACGACTGCAACCTGATCACCCACTCCATGGCGCCCACCGTCGACGGGAAGACCACCTTCCTGGCGCAGGAGGCCGGGCAGTTCCTGGTGCTGGACACAAGTTCGGTGGTCAACGCGCCCAGCCCACCCACGTCGGTCATCGATCTCCACGGCGACCTGCTCACCGACCCGGTGAACCGGCCGGTGTGGGAGCAGACGCCGCTCGACCCGGCCGCCGTTCCGCAGAATTGCTTCAAGACCTGCCCGAACGGGCACTCGGCGGTGCCCATTCCGGGCACGCACTACGCGCTGACCACCGACGAGGTCTATGGCACCTTCACAGACCCGAGCTTCGGCTGCCCGTGGGGGTGGGTGCGCATCATCGACGTCGCCGACCCAACGCATCCCACGATCGTGGGCGAGTACAAGATCGCCGAGGATCAGCAGTCGTTCTGCGGCAGCGCCCGCGACGATCCGCTCACCGAGCAGTTCACGAGTTACTCCTCCCACAACCCCACCGTGCTGCCCGGCCTCGCCCTGGTGGACTGGCACTCGGGCGGGATTCAGGCCATCAACCTGTCGGACCCGGCCAGCCCGGCCCAGGCCGGTTTCTTCTTGCCCAAGCCGCTGCACAAGGTGGCGCTTGAGGACCCGGCGCTGAGCCGCGGGCCCAACAAGGTGGTGTTCTGGAGCTACCCGATCATCCGAAACGGATTGATCTACGCCATCGACATCCGCAACGGCCTGTACGTGCTCAAATACACCGGCCCCCACGCCAGCGAAGTAGCCGGCATCTCGTTCCTGGAAGGCAACTCCAGCCTCGGCGACGCCGCGAGACTCGCCTCTCCATAACCTCACCCGAGCCAGAAAGGAAATAGCGCTAGCCCTTGAGGATGCCTCGCATTCGCGGTGCGGGATCCTCAAGGGCTTCGCGCGGTTGATCATCCATTGTTGTGGGGCGAATGGCCCGGGCGTCTGCGGGCGGCATCGGCGCACGTGCGCGGCGCTTCCAGTCCTCGCAGACGCCGCCGGTGCCGGCACCTGGCCCAGCCGTGGGGGACGTGCGGATGCCTCAGGACCGGGTCATCGCGGCCCCCGTGGCCCATTCCGCGCATCATCAGGGCCATCATCAGCGTGCAGCCGACGGCGACGAACAGAAAGCCGGGGCTGGCTACCCCGGTGGCGACCAGGATGCCGGCGATCACCAGCATCGGGATGCAGCAGGCGATCATCATCCAGCCGTGGCCGCCGTGGCCCCCGCCCTGACGCTGCTCGCGGAGGCGGGTGGCGGGATCGCGCTGGGTTGTCACCGGGGGCTCCGCAGCGACTTCGGCAGGTAGCCGAGCTTCTGGTAGAGCGGGCAGTGCCCGAGTGCGCCGGTGACCGCGAGGTCAAGCCCGGCCGCGACCAGCAGCGCCTCAAGCACCACCGCCAGAGCCGGCCCGGCGCTGGCGAGCAGGACGATACCGGAGATAATGGCCGCAAGCCCCACGGCGATGCGGCCGAGGCGCTCGGCGGGGGTAATGTTCACGGTCCGCCACGCCGGGCGGTCCCTATTCTGATGCCGGGGGTGGGCCAGCGATGCTGCCTCAGGTGACTGGTTCATGATTGTCCCTCTTCCTGCGTGCGGTCATTGACTGGTACACGACCGAGCCTGCCCCGCGCCGGCGATCGCGGGCAGGTGCCGGAAGTCCCCTGCCACCGGGCGAAGGTCGCTACCCCTAGGGGGTATATTGTGGAAGCGTCGCGGGGCACAGCAAGCTGGGGCAGGTCGCGGGCAATGGGCGGTCACCACCACCACCGGCGGTCTGCTCACGCCAGGCCTCCCATCCGTCTGGCCTCGTGCCATGTGTGCCAGCTTGGCCGGGCGTCCCGGCCCGATCCCTGGCAAGACGATGACGTTTCGATGAAGATCGCCGAGCGCCAGTCGCGGACGTGCCCGGCTATGGCTGCGTGGACAGCGCCGCCAGTGCTGGGCCTCGCGCTTCTCTGCAGGGCGAGATCGCGGCGGCCTGACGTGGACGCGACGAACGCAAAGCAAGGACCGCACCACCCGGGCACTGAGGGGGAGGCATGGTTCACCGTGGGAACGGGCACGACACCCAGGCCGGGGTGACGCACGAGCTGCCCAGCAAGATCGCCACGACGGTCTTGCACGTGGGTGGCCTGAGCTGGGCGAGTGAGAAGGCGGTCGTGGAGCGGGTCCTGGGCCGCCGGCCTGGGGTCCGGGCCGTGGACGCCAACCCGGTGTCGCAGACCGCCACGGTCACCTTCGACACCGCGCAGACGTCGGTCGCCGAACTGCGCGGCTGGGTGACCGACTGCGGCTATCACTGTGCTGGCCAGTCGGTGCCCTCGCACATCTGCGACCCGCTGGCCGAGCCCGACCCGGCCGACGGGCACCGTTCAATCGCTGCCAAGCACGAGGAGGCCGCCACCACGCACAAGGAGGCCGCCGTGCACGGAGAGGTGGCCACGGCAGGACTCGCGGCACCCCCCAGCGGCGAGGAGCAGGCCGTGCACACCGGCCACGACGCAGCCGTTCCGGCCGCGTCAGCCACCCACCCCGGTCGTGCGACGGGGTCCGGCCATGCCGGGCACGAGATGGCCACCGCCGAGGGCATGCCCTCGGCGCACGCGCGGCACGCGGAGCAGGCGCCGTCCGCGTCCGAGGTGATGGGTCATGGCGGGCACGCCGGCATGTCGATGGAGGCGATGGTCGCCGACATGCGGAACCGGTTCGGTGTGGCGGCGCTGCTGTCGGTTCCGATCCTGTTGTGGTCCTCGATCGGCCGCAACGTGCTGGGCTTCACGGTCGCCGCGCCGTTCGGCCTGCGCGATGACATCTGGCTGCTGCTGCTGAGCCTGCCGGTGATCTTCTATTCGGCGTGGATCTTCTTCGACGGCGCGGTCCGGGCGCTGCGGGCGCGGACGCTGGACATGATGGTGCTTGTCGCCGTCGCCATCGGCGCGGGGTGGCTGTACTCGCTGGTGGTGACCCTCACCGGCGGCGGCGACACCTTCTATGAGGCGGCCACGGTGCTGGCCGCTTTCGTCCTGCTCGGTCACTGGTTCGAGTTGCGGGCCCGGGGCGGGGCCAACGACGCCATCCGGACCTTGCTGGACCTGGCCCCGCCCAGGGCCACGGTCATCCGGGACGGCGAAACCGCCGAGGTCACCACCGCCGAGGTGGTGGCCGGGGACCTGCTGCTGGTGCGGCCCGGGGACAAGATCGCCGTCGACGGTGTGGTGGAGGAGGGCCAGAGCGAGGTCGACGAATCGGTGGTGACGGGGGAGAGCCTGCCGGTGTCCAAGGGGCCCGGCTCGCCGGTCATCGGCGCCACCATCAACAAGAACGGGACGCTGCGGGTTCGGGCCACCAAGGTCGGCGCGGACACCGCCTTGGCCCAGATCGTGAAGCTGGTGCAGGAGGCGCAGAACTCCAAGGCTCCGGGGCAGCGGCTGGCCGACCGGGCGGCGTTCTGGCTGGTATTCGTCGCGCTAATCGGCGGCGCGGCGACACTTCTGACCTGGCTGCTCGCCGGGCAGCCGCTGGCCCGGGCGATGCTGTTCGCCATCACCGTGGTGGTGATCACCTGCCCCGACGCGCTGGGCCTGGCCACTCCCACCGCGATCATGGTGGGAACCGGGCTGGGGGCCAAACGGGGAATCCTGGTCAAGAACGCCCTGGCCCTGGAGACCTCGGCCCGGATCCAGGCCGTGGTGATGGACCCTTACCAAGGGCGAGCCAGAGGTGACCGGCCTGGTGGCCGACGGCCTGCCGGAGCGGCAGGTCCTGCGGCTGGCGGCCGCGGTGGAGCGGGAGTCCGAGCACCCGCTGGCCGAGGCCGTCGTGACCCACGCGGACGGCCTGGGTGTTCCCATCGCCCGCGCCGAGGGGTTCGAGAACGTCCCGGGCCACGGCGCCCTGGCCCGGGTGGACGGCCGGGCGGTGGCCGTCGGGAACACCCGCCTGATGGACCGGGAGGGCATCGACCTGGGGAACCTGGCGAGCGGGCGGGAGGAGATGACCTCGGCCGGGCGGACCGTGGTGTGGGTCGCCGTGGATGGGCGGGCGGCCGCGCTGATCGGCATCGCTGACGCCCCCCGGCCCACTTCGGCCGCCGCCGTCTCCGCGCTGACCGAAGCCGGGGTCGAGGTGGTCATGCTGACCGGGGATAACGAGGCCACCGCAGAGCGGATCGCGGCGCAGCTAGGTGTGGGGACGGTCATCGCCGAGGTGCTGCCGGGCGACAAGGCCAGCAAGATCGGTGACCTCCAGCGGGCCGGGAAGAAGGTCGCCATGGTTGGCGATGGGGTCAACGACGCGCCCGCTCTCGCCCAGGCCGACCTGGGGATCGCCATCGGCGCCGGGACCGACGTCGCCATCGAGACCGCGGATGTGGTGCTGATGCGTTCCGACCCACTGGACGCGCCCACGGCGCTGGTGATCGGCCGCGGCACCCTGCGCAAGATGCGCCAGAACCTGGGCTGGGCCATCGGCTACAACTCGGTGGCGCTGCCGATCGCGGCCGGTGTCTTCGAGCCCGCGTTCGGGCTGGTGCTCCGGCCGGAGATCGCCGCCCTGTCCATGTCAGGTTCGAGCGTCCTGGTGGCCGTGAACGCTCTCCTGCTCAGGCGGCTCCGGCTGCCCAGCCCCGCAAAACAGGCCACATAACGATGGCCGGGGCGGACTGAGTCACGCCCGGCCGGTGCCGTCAGCGTTGCCAGCCGGAACGCCGCGGCGCTGGGCGCTCCCGCGCAGCCCCCGGCTCACCGAGCACCCTAATGGGGGCTACCGGGTCACACCGAGCGGGGCATCACCCCGGTGCGGGAGACTTGGCTCCGGTAGCCGCTGGCGGGTGAGCACCCTGAGTCACCTCGGACTTCGAGTTCTTGGGTGAGACCGTGCCCCCGCCG
>WNGR01007714.1_pt1 | contig 22291 bp, 31 predicted proteins | sample 5407581 | NCBI WGS metagenome assembly WNGR01 (sample SAMN13153383, study PRJNA577476) | soil metagenome | isolation source: 80 cm soil or saprolite under Garry oak tree replicate 2 | place: USA:California | collected 2016-06-15
TTATATAAATTTATTTTTTAATTACTACAATTTATTTTTGTGGGAAAAAAACTCGGCATGGTCGCCAATATACTCATTCAATCCCCGCCTATGTGTAAAAAAAGTCGCCAGGGATCTATCATTATGAAATCAGCTGTAGTGTGTGCGTGTGTATGGCCTGTATGGCCCGCGACCGCACTTGTGCCGTACATGTGATGAGCGGTCGCAAAACCCGACGCGCTTTTTTACATCCACGACTCCTTGTCACCTCATCAGGATCACCACCCGCCACTACCACCTCTGCCCAGTTCTTTCGCCCTTTTTCCGCGGCGCAACTGTCTTCATACAAGGGGCTCCATCCGACACCAAATTGACCCACAACCCTCGTTACCATTGACATGGCCGCGGCCATCACCGTAGATAAAGAAATGATCAACAGCATTCGCAAGGCCATCAAGGACTGCGCAGACCGTGGCTTGCAACATGCGTCCAAGTGGTATGCTGGGGCAAATCACTGCTAGGCACATTTGTCTAACGACGCTCGGAGGGCTGCCGAGCTTCTGGCAGCCGTACCACCTTCCAAACGGCGTGCTTATCAGGACCTCTCATTTGTATCCTCAACCCCTGCGCGTACCGGTCCCTTAGGTGCTCCTCTCCCACCGGTGTCTTTCCCTCCTCCGCACCCACACGCACCCCTGGCCAACGCCGTGGACTCACGTGTACCACCAGAGGAACTCGCGCTCGAGCTCGATGAGGAAGACATCCTCTCTGCGGGCATGGCCAGCTTTCGCTGCCGTGAGTTCGCTCGTGCGGCAAGCACCCTGAGCGCGTGCTCGAGTGCGAAGGGACGGTTCTTATCGTTATACAGCCGGTATCTGGTATGTCTTGCTTTCGTTGTCCGGGAGATGCCGTATAGTGATACAATCGTGGAAAGGCCAGCGAGAAAACCGCTCTCCGAGATTGGAATAAGCTTGACAGTAAGTCCCAGATAATGAAAAAACGCACCAACCCCCGGCCATGGCACTGACTTTACGTGTGTGAAGTGGATCGAAGTCAGCCTGGGGTGCCTGTTAACACAAGCCTTCTGGGGCTATATGAGACGGCCTCGTTCATCGAAAACAAGAGAGACCCGTGGATCCTCTTCCTGTATGATCGTTCCGACCATCTTGTCCCTGTGCTGACTTCGGCACTTCAGCCGTGGTCTATTGCTATATCGCCTTAACCGAAGGGAAGAGGCTATAGAGTGCGCACTGCTCTCGCTCCAACATTACCTCTGGAACTGGTCAGCCTGGGACCTCCTTAGCAATCTCATTAATGATGGCGAAGAAGTAGGCACCTGCTGTCAATCCGTCCTATCCTGCTTATGGCCCCCTGCAGCTCTTCTCCTTGCTCCCGCTCTTGCCCATACCCTCGGTTCACCCCCTTGTCCATTTGTTCCAAATACGCACGCTCAATATGCTTCATCAACCCTCCGAGAATGAGCTCGGTCTTTGCGATCGCGTCCTTGGTCCGGAGAACTTTTCGGGAAGTCTTTGGATTATGAGTCTTCGAGCCAACGTACTCTATCATTTGCACGGTAGGTCGTTCATTTTGTTTCGTTTGTTATTATTCTCATGCTACAGATTTTCAGATTTCTCTGCTGCCGAGGAGCAGTTTGAAAAAATTCTCAAGATCGACCCATGCCGGATCGATGATATCGACGTCTATTCCAATATCCTGTACGTCACAGAAAACCGTCTGACATTGTCAAGGCTTGCGCATGATTTTCTTGCGCTCGACAAGGACCGTCCAGAGGTGTGCTGTCTCGTCGGTAGGTTATTACCCTCCACCTCTTATTCCGGTCGAGTGCTGATGCAACACGTAGGGAATCACTATTCACTGAGGGCGGAACACGAGAAGGCCATTCGGTACTTCAGGCGCGCCACGCAACTCGATCGGACGTACCTCTCCGCTTGGACACTTATGGGCCACGAATACGTAGAGATGAAAAACTCGCACGCAGCGATTGAGGCGTACCGCGGTGCCGTGGACGTGAACAGGAAGGACTACCGGGCGTGGTACGGCCTTGGACAAGCCTACGAGCTCCTCAATATGCACCAGTATGCTCTGCATTACTATCAACATGCAACTGCTCTGCGGTTAGTTCCTATTCTACCCATAAACGCTCTAGAGCCTCATCGTGTACACCTGTAGCCCATATGACGTTCGGCTATGGCAAGCGCAAGGCGCAAGTTATCAAGAGATGGGTAGACTTCGCGAGGCTATCGAGTGCCTGAAGCGCGCGTTGCTTGGTGCCGATGCCAATGAGATTGCCATCGCTCTCAAACTAGCCAGGCTCCATTCCGACTTGGACGAAACCGCAGACGCAGTTGCGTATCACCAGCGAGTCATAGAAATATCCCGCGCTACGTGTATGCCATCTTTTCACATCTTACCGTCTCAAGTAGTGACGTTGACTGTATAACTGTACAGTAAAACCGGTGGTGGAGTGGGCTCGCTCTGCCATGTATGTCGCCCGGTATTATTATGTGTTGGATGGAGGGGACCTCGAGCTTGCGAAGGATTTGTTGGAAAAGGTTGCAGGGAGCAACTCTGAGGATGCGGATTCGGCGGCAGACTTACTGAAGAGAGTGAAGGCAGCGATATCGAGAAAAGAGGGACTGGAGGGTGCGGATGTAGATGTGAAGCAGGAGCAAGACCTGAGTGTAGAAATGCCGGTGTAGAAAGCCTACCCTCAAGAGAGTATTGAATTAACGCATCGGGTCGCGGCGTTCTCGCGGTCACGGGGATTTACCCAGCCAAATTTTGACAAGAAAATAAACAGGAGACTAATGTCGAGGACACCGCTGCTTTCTCTCCCCCAGTCTCCTTCAGCTTCGATCCCAGATCTTGCTCATAGCAATGATCCTTCTCCTCTCTCTGCCACTTCGCCCCCCTCACCTAGCGCCCAATTAATTCCTTCCGCCAGCACTTCTACTCCCGACGATCTTCCACCAGTACTACCGTCGTCCAGTCGCTTGCACCCCCGGCGACCACCCGTAGTTCCTTTATCTGCTGACGAGGAAGCTGCCGCAGCCCGAGTTTCATCAAGGTGTGTAATGGTGTTACTTGTACTCATACAACAATACAACAACCAATTCGGATATTTAGGGTTGCTGCTCACTTGACCACCGACCATATCTCTGTCCTGTTCCCAGATGTCAACACACCATTCCAAGATGTTGGAGATGTTGTGGATCGTTTGCTTCCATATCATGTCTTCCAACATCCCAGAGAAGATCTCCTCAAGGCGAACAAAGGCAAGCGCAGAGCTACCGAAACAGAGATTCTCCAGAGTGAACTCGCAGGTGAGTCCTTTCTTTGTGTGCGGTATCATTCCGTTGCTTATGATCTACTCAGAAGCGAAATTTGCGTTAGATTGCTTCAAGCGCCGGAGTGCACTTGAAGAACGTTTTCGTGGTGCTAGGACAAAGTCGGGCAAGGCAGGCTTCGTAACATATATTCTTCTCGGACGCCCGCTAACTGTGCGCTAGCGCACTGCGTACGACGATCAAGCATACTATCTTGAACGACAGGCACTTGATTCGGAGCGCGCCGACCACTCCGCATTGAGCACGGAATTGCGCACAGCAAAAGCAGAGCTCGAGCGTATCACGCGTCAGCAGCGCTCGACTGCCCACCCGCAACGTACAAATTACTATCTTTCCGCAGCCCCCGTCTATGCGCATCACTACCGCGCCTACCATTATCCCTATGCCCAAACATACGGGGCACCGACAGGCTCCTCCACCACGACCCCAGGCTATCCTTATTCCGTCCCGCTCAATTCTACCGTTCAATATGTCCCGCCTCCTCTCGCCACTTCCACCACAACTGGTAAAACACTGTCGACTGTCACTACCCCAGCAGGCGCTCCAGCATCGACCACTCCCACGCCATCGTTGTCAATGCCAGCCTCCAGCACGACGACCCTAGCGCCTGCGGGGTCACCGGCTGGGACGTCCAATGTATCCAGTGCGATTCCGGTGCAGTTGCCTGTCTCATCGTTGCCCACGCTACACGCTCTGGGCATCGTGCCTGTTCCTACGCAGTCCGTATCGGCCGATGCGCCAACACCTCCGGCGGTCTTGCGTGGCACATCGGCAAATGGCGCCATGTTGAACCTTGAGATAAATGTCTCACTGCTTCAAGCTGCTCAGATGAGCGGACTTGCGCTTATGCTAAACTCAATCATGCGAGGCTCCAGCAACTCACGTACCACAGAAGTACCACCTCACGCACAGGTCGGTGCTCCATACACATACCCCTACGCTGCAGCGCAGCCATTGGCCCCAGCGACTATTGCCACCACGTCAGTAAATGTCGGGCTTAATAAAGTGGCGAACCAGCCCCAAGAACAAGAGAAACTTGAGTAATACGATTGGCAGCGCGTTGAACCACCTAATCGTCCTTACAGTACTACGTTTATACTTATTCCTGAATATTCCTGTATCATTAATCAAAAATGCGTTTGTTACTACCCGATGGTTGACCTGTGGTGATTTTGCGACCGTCTCAAAGTAGGTAGGTTCTGAGCTTCAAACACCTCAAACTGAGAAGGGCTCTCCCAGCCACCGTCCCCCAACATCCGGTATCTCCCCTTCTCCAACGTACTCCCCATCAACGAAAACGCCGCCCTGGATCGCAATATCGGGTGGTCTGAGGCCCATTTCACGGCATACTTTGATGAAGTCCGCTGGAAGCGGGGCAACAATCGTCAAACGAAAGCGCTTGCGAGGGCCCACGCGCCGGTACCTCTAAGGTGCCTTGTCAGCCTCCCCAAAAATCTGAAAGAGCAGCTACTAGTCTTGGCATGATAGAAGGACCGACGTACCCAGAAGGAGATTGACGAAGAGTGCAAGAAAAGTCGGCTCTCCGGGACCCTCAACGACGCCAAGCTCTGCTGGGCAAGCGTGGCATTACCGTACAAGGTATCGCCAAGAATTGGCACTACGAACAAGCCATGATCGGTTGCAGGGAATGCCTAATAGTCACGTACATACCCTGAAGGGTATGCGCCATGTGTACACGTAGTTGGTGCTTCAACCCCGTGCGTGGGTACAGGCGCACAAGCGACAGGGGCGCCTTGTCCTACACCACGTGCCAATGCAACGACAGTATCAGCTATCGTATCGACACGTTTGGGTACTGGCAAGATGGAACGGACCGAAAAAGCGAGAACCTCCCACATCGTGAGCGCGGGTTTACTTCCCGGTTCTTCCTCCGCGCCAAGCTGCACTCGCCCGTTGTCGGAGCTGAGGGAGCTCGAAACCAGCCCTTTCTTGGCAGAAAATTCTCTGCTTCCGCCGAGAACCAAGGCGAGGTAAGTCTTCCCGATTCCCTGTGTACAGAACTGCTGCGAAAGTTCCCGAGCCAAGACCTTCGTACACGCAAGCATCAGAACGCCTGTGGTTCCCTGTGATATCCATGATCGGTCACGGAGTCAATGTTAGGATGTACCCCCGTACCTTGTCTAGGCGATGAACCGGATATGGGTTCGTACTTAGACCATACCTCCGGCGGAGGCCTGCGATTCCGACGGTGGGTATTGCGGTGCTGATGACTCCACCAATCATCCAACAATAGAGCAAATGACAAATAAAGTATTACCGTCCAGTACAGCATTAAATGCAGATTTAGATGGTACCGCGTCCAGGCGATTATCCCTAGAATGGTTATGGATTGTACTTGCCCCAGTGCCCGGGGTACTACCCTGAGATACGAGCCCAGGCGGCTTGTTCAGGGCGATGACACCGCGATCTGCATATAGTACACCCGGACGGAAACGAGTCTGGGCGTTTTCCGACACCAACGACCCCACGGTACGACCGAGGGCCTCAATTGAGTAGACTTTATGGAACATAAGCGTTAATCTGAGCACTGTCGGTTCATGGAGACGGTTGACCGTTCGAAATCCCGTTTACTTATTTGAGTTTGTTTGTAGTAGGAATCTTGCCTCATGACCGTCACATTAAACCTTTCCCCCATCCGGCGATGCGCGGCAGCCAGCGTCACACAGTGTCATGGCCGCACTGGCCCAGCTGAATTTGCCCTGGAGTATGACCCGTGGACGTCGGGAATGCCAACGGAGGTGAGGGGGGGCGCCAGCCACCAGGAGCTTACATGGCTCAATATGGCTACACTCGCTTACTGTAATACAACCTTACACCTGGTCGCACGCGAACTGCGGAGGGTGCGGTGTGCAGTGGGTGCTGGTGGTGGAATGCCGTCCAAGAAAAATGAACAAAGGACTCTTTCTCAACAGAAATGCGTAACCGTCGGGAATGATATGAAGTGCGGGGCGGCGGGGGCCGCACAAACCTATTTCGTCCTACTGAGGGTAAGGGCTAATATCACTACTGTATACCCATGTCGTATTGATTTAACTCACCCATCTTGTCTCGGACTTTCTGTTCAGATGCACGATTGAGTGACTTAAATGTTAAGGTAGCGTGGCAAAATGGAACCCAACTATCACAACACCACCTAGTCATCAGGAAAAACCTCCCGCGCTAGCGAGAGATAACACCCGTTTAAATTAGCGATAATCAAAATAATTGAGATAATGCATCAATAGTTGCCAATAATGTCACATAAGCCATGCCAGATAATCACCATCTACCTTATGCATAAATTATTGTAACTAGCTATGCAAATCTGAGATAGTTATCCCAATTACTGAATGAATTACAAAGTTCAAGCACTGAGTACTGCTGAGTACTGAGAAGCTGTGCTTGTTGACTGCAGTGTCATCTACTGTGACTCTCTCACTGTCGCTGTCAGCCCCACTGTCATCACCACTGCTGCTGCCCTTGATGCTGGTGTCCTTATCATAGTCAGGGTCACATGCATGCCCCAGTGGCGGCGGTGGCATTGTTGTGGTGGTCGTGGTCAGTACATGCATCCCTCTGAGAGGAGGGTTCAGGATTGTCATGGTCTGGGTCATGCACAGTGGGGTTGCCGTCATGGTTGGTGGCTCACATGGCTTGTGGCTTGCATTGTTGGGTCACAAGCAGCTGCAATGTTACATTGCCACTGAACATCAGCCTTGACTTAGGCTCAAAGGTGGGGCATGATACAACTTAGCAATGTCATCAGTACACACAGATCAAGAAGGTCACATGGTACTTAGGGTCACAAGGTCTGCTGACACTTGGACACGAGACAATGGTCGACTAGTTCACAAGTAGAGAAAGGGAGTAGAGCCCTTATGTCTTGCAGAGTAAGAGGGGAATGCTAGTGGTGATTCAAGAAGACCAAGCTGGAGAGCTAGGTCTTCAATGACTACAAGTTATATACATGATAAAGAGGGCTTTAAAGCACCTCTTAGATTCTGAACCCTAGTACCACTATCCTAGTATCGAGTCATAGTATTGTACATGTGATTCTTGTGCTGACTGATGATGAGTCCATGACTAATTACCACTTACCCATGTAGTCATAACCATTAGGTAAGTGTCTTTGAACAAGAACGTAACATCACCCCCTTTTCAGGAGCGACACCCATGACACTTTGTATAGTCTGGAAACTCCCTCATCATCCGGAGTGTGTCATCTATCAGTCCATCATCCTGGTCCTTGATCCATGCCAATGCATCAGCCATCTTGAGCTGTCTGATACTCCCCACCTTAGCTGTGGCTAGGTTGCCCCAAATCTTCTTATGGTCTTTGAGGATGTCAGAGATCCTGTCGATTTCAGCAGTCACCGCCTGGTAACAATGTACTTCTGCTGCCAGTGATACGTCCCCGACTTGTTCGATCATCCTGTTGACCTTGTCTGCTTCCTCTGCTCTTTCATCCAACAGCTCCAGTTCCTTGGCTTTGTAGATGGGTTTACTGTTGTATTGAAATATGGGCGAAGCATATAGCAGCTTGCTGGACACTTTGTCCATGTTGTTGCGGAGTGCCACTACTATGGGGTTTGGTCCCATGATGGTTTGAACGTAGTGGGCTTGTGCAGCCCAGCTGTATGGTTGTGTGATGGGGTAGTGGATGTAGTCGATGCCACGGTTGTGCTTGAACCCAATCAGTGGCTCTTCTTTGTTACGTGTAGAGAAGTGCATATAGCTCTTCTTGTATAGAGGGAACCCTGTAGTCATTACAGAGTAGGGGGTCTCGTTGGGGTTGTCAGAGTCGTGAGTGGTTCGGATGAAGGGGTGCTCATCTAGGTAGAGGAGCTGTTGCTCCATATCTTCCTCAACTTCTGACGGGCTTTGCGACACTTCTGGGTGAGAAGGTGCAGTGCTTGTCATTGTTTGAGTGACTGTCGTCAAGAGGTCACCGCCCTCTGGAACTGTTCCTCCCACCACTCCTGACATTGCTCCATTGTGTTCTTCTGTAGCTGCTGTGACTGCCACCAGGCAAGGGGGAACTGGTAGGGCCCATTGGCCTGGATCCTTACAGCTTTCGCCAGTTCCCCAAAGCTTGGTGTTGATTTCTTGGGTGTCATTCTGGTGGGATGGTGTGGCTCTGCCATCATCATCTGGCACTCCATGCACCAGGGGGAGTAGTGAACTTGAGGACATGAGTTCCTTTGCAGGTTTGGGGAATCTCTCCCTTGCCTGTCGCAACTGTTCAGCAGTAAGGGGGGTGGTGACAAGGAGCTTGGCAGGCTCCTTGTCTCTGGCTCGCTCATACTTGTCCTGACATAATTGGGTTGCATCTTCGTAGGTGAGGAGTCCCTCTTCCAACTCCTGGGCATAGACTTGTCCAGGGGATTGGGTGTAGTAGGCATAGGACATAGGGGAGTATGCTTTGGTAGTGGATACAGGTGAAGAGGGAATGAGGGACTTGCCTGTAATTCCCACATTTATATGGGTTTCTGTTGTGGGGTTTTGATTTTTAAACTCCCTTATTGCTTGGTCCACATGTATGTCATTCTTATCAACCCATTCATTATTGGAGTCTGGGTAGCCCTTTCATTTGACAAGGTATTGCAATTAAAAAATTTTCATCTTCTGCTGAATCACCAAGAATCTAGAATCTTCTTGACTTCATATTCTTCTTGATCATCGACCAGGTCTGGAGGTGGTCTGGAATAGTTTGGGCCATGAAGGGTCATCTCGTGGTATGGTGTGAGAAGATTGATGTGGAACACGTCATGAATGCTCCACTGTGTGGGAAGTTTTAATTAACAGGTGACATCACCTGTACAATAGGAAAGGGGCTGTGATGCTTGGGTGCAAGCTTTATTGCTGGTTGATTAGTCCTCAGGTGACATCCTTCCAACCAAACGAGGTCTCCTTCTTGGTATTTGGGCATATCTCAGTGTCTGATCCAGGACTGTTGCACCTTGATCATCAGTGTCTGGGCCTTCTGTCTTGCTTCTTGGAATTGTTCCACTCGGAGCACCACTTGAGGGATAGGGGATGGCTTATTGATCCAATCAGCATGTGGGTTGAATCCGTATAGTATGAAAAAGGGGGACTCTCCTGTGGTTTCATTTGGCCAATTGTTGTGTGTGAACTTGGCCAGGGGAAGATAAGAGTGCCAATTGTCTTGGTGTTCATTGACCCAGAACCATAGATATTGTTCTAGCCATTGATTGGTGTGTTCTGACTGTCCATCCACTCTTGGGTGATATGCTGTGGATATGTTTTGTGTTGTCCCCATGCTTTTACATAATCCTTGGATGAACCTTGACACGAACTTGGGGTCTTGGTCACTTATGAACCTTTAAGGTAGTCCAAATCATGGGAATACATGTTGAACGATTAATCCTGCTGTCTCTTCTGCTGTCATGGCCTCTTTGCATGGAACAAAGATCACTGCTTTACTGCAGTCGTGATCTGTTATGGTGAGTATCAAGTCATATCCCTGTGATATCAGCAGTTTAGTGATGAAGTCTAGTGCAATGGTTTCGAAGGGCATAGCTTCGGGTTGAGGGAATATGGGTTGTAGTGGTGCTCTGGTGGGTCATGTGTTGATTTTGTTCTGTTGACAATCTGCACATCCCTTCACATATTCCATAATGTCTTTTCGCATGTTCGGCCACCAGTATCTTTGACTGACTAGCTGGTTTGTCTTGTTGATTCCAGGGTGTCCATATACTGGCAAGTCATGGTGAGCATGTATCAGAAGTTGGTGATGACTTGACCCTCCTGTGACTATGCATCTTCCATCCTTATACCATGTTCCCTCAACTTTCTTCAATCTGTGTGCATCAATCCATGGTTTGAGGAGGTCTTCATTTTGTCTGTATATGGGATCTTATGGTTCCATCTCTTCCTGGGATATTACTTGACATAGGGGTGGAGCCTTTTCTACATTCATAGCCCTAGTGAATACTCATTCTGGCAGTACTACAATGTTGGTGTTGTTGTTTTCCCCCATGTCATAGTCTGGTTGTCTTAACAGAGCGTCTGCACGACCATTCTGTTTTCCTGGAATGTGTCTTATCTTGAAATCGTATTCAGACAGTTCCAGTACTTCCCTTGTGACTCTTTGTGATATTCGCTAAGGCGTCTTCCAATATTGCAAGTTGAGGTGGTTGGAGTAGATGATAATTTTGTGAGGTGATCCTGCTAATAATGGTTGCCAGTTTTTAAGGGCCATGACAATTGCAAGGAGTTCAAGGTTGTAAATGTTGTAGTTTCTTTGTGCCTTGTTGAGTGTTGCCAAGTAATATCCTATCACTGTGTGCAAAGCAGAGTTTTTGGTCTAATAAAACTCATAGAAAACTCTGTGAGGTGTTAACCACTTATCAGAATTTATTTTATCGAAAAACTTTGAAAAAAAAAGTTTAAGTTTTATTTGAGCTACTGGGCCACCACTAAAAAAGAGTAAATCTTTTTTCTCCTAACAAATCACATTGACCACATGATACAGCCTAAACAATTGAAGTCTTTTGTTTGGGCTGATCATGTGGTCTGTGAGGAGAAAAAAGAGTTTACCTCTTTTTTGGTGGCAGCCCAGTAGCCCAAATAAAATTTAAACTTTTTTTTTCAAAGTTTTTTGATAATATAAACTCTGATAAGTGGTTAACACCTCACAGAGTTTTCTATGGGTTTTATTTGACTGAAAACTCTGCTTATCCTCTTTGCATTGTAACAGCACTGCACCTACCATGTATCCAGATGCATCTACTTCCAGTTTGAATTGATCTTTGAGATTAGCGTGGGCCAATACTGGGTCTGCAGTTACCAGTGCCTTAAGTTTGTTGAAGGCTTGTTGTTTGTCCTTGCCCCATCACCATTCTTGGTTCTTGTGTGTTAGTTGGTGTAGTGGGCATGCGATGTGTGCAAAGCCCTTGATGAAAGGGCAGTAAAAATTGAAAAAGCCCACCACTCATCGTACTTCTGTGACAGTTTTAGGTGTCAGCCATGTGTTTATTCCGGCAATTTTTACAGGGTCCATGTGTGTCACCCCCTTTTCAAGGATTACCCCCAGGTAATCCATGGAGGGCACATGGAAAAGGCATTTCTCTGGTTTGAAGTAGAGGTCGTGTATTTGGGCTACTTGAAGGATGTCGCATACTGCTGCAATGTGGTCATTTATGTTTGTTTGTGTCACAATACCAATATCATCCATATACATGTGAATTGTAGTGCCACGTAGCTCATGTTTGAGGATCGCAGTAGATGTAGTTCATCATAGTTTGAAAGGTTGCTGGCAAGTTTGTGAGGCTGAAGTACATGACCATTGGTTTGAATAGGCCATATTTGGTTTTGAACACCGCTTTATGTTTGTCTCCCTCTCGGATTCGTATATTATTGTATCCCCAGTGTATGTCCAATTTGGTGTAGATGTGTGTGTTGCTCAGATCACGTATGAGGTCTGAGATAAGGGGGAGTGGGTATTGGTTATGTACAGTGAGAGCGTTGATTTTTCAGTAGTCTTGTACGGGTCGTAGTTTGCCATCTTTCTTTTATATGAAGAAGATGGGTGATGCATATGGTGATTTTGATACCTGGATATAGCCTTTTTCAAGCTTGTTTTTTATGAATTCTTGGACTGCTAGATCTTCTACTTGATTGAGTGGGCACACTTTACAATCCACAGCATCTGGTGATCCTTCTTTCAATTTGATGATGTGATCCCATACTTGTTTTGATGGGTATCGTTTTGATTCTTGTTCACTGAATACCTTTTTGTAGTCTTGGTACTCTGGCGGTACAGCGGCTTTGGTGGTGTATTGTTGTGCTGCTATTGTGAGGTCTGTGGCTGTTGTCGCCCTAAGGGTGTGTTCTCATATTACTCAAATATATTCGGTATCCTGGCTTTGTGTTTTTGCAATAATTGGGTCTTTATCAGGTATGCAGGGATTTACTGACCAGATTACTATGGGCAAGGCCCCTTCATGGATTACAGCATGCATCCAGTTGAATCGTGGTTTGAATACGGAGAGCCATGGGTATCCAAGGACTATGTCTTCATGTCCGATGTTGGTGACAAGGAAGTGTATGTCTCTGCGAATGCCTTTTGTTTGCACATTTAGGTCAATATAGCATGTAATCAACCCATCTTTGTTTTCTGTGTTGTCTATGTTCCATATCCTTTGTGGTTTTTGAAGTGGTCATGTACCTAACTTCATTCGTTTGATGAATGTCAGACTCATGAAGCAGTCAGTTGCCCCAGAGTCTACAAGTCCTTTTAAGTTGGCCATTGCACAGCTAGTTCTGACAGAGACAGGGATTCGCATAGATCGAAATCGCATAGTTACTATTACAGAATTAAGCTGATGAATTGCCCTCACCCAGGCCAATGGGTTCAGGCTTCTTGAAAATCCTTGCAAGCAGATCCCTCATTATAAGGTCTCGTACTTCTTCTCTTTCTTTTGCCACTCCCCTGAGCCATGCATCAGCTGATTGTTGGGGTGTTTGGGTAGAACTTCTAGCGCTGGTTATCAGTTCTTCTTCGATAATGCTTCGATCGTCTACTATGGCTTTTCTTCCTTGGCTTGATCATTGGTTCCATGTATGCTGAGGGCAGTTGCAACTCAGATGTCCCTTTTTGTGACAGGTGTAACACTCAACTTCACATAGGTCTCGTGGCCTTCCTCCTCCTCTTCTGCACTGCATAAATCCTCTATGGGGTATGTATCCTCCACGGGGTATGTATCCTCTGTGGGGCATTGTGCGTGGGTCCATTTCTTCGCTTCTGGCTATTCTTCCTCTAGTTCTTCCAGCCAAGGTGTCCATGGCATTTGGGTTAATGAGTTGCTGGGTTGGTGCCCATCCTCTTGTTCTAGAAGGAGTGCTTCCTCCTTGGTGTGCTCACAGCCTTGCTTTCATGTGCATATACATTTGCTGTTGGTCAATGGCTGCTTGTTTCCATTGTTCGTATGATTGGGGCTGGTCGAATTCGAGTACTTTTTGGTATAATCCCGTAGGTAGCCCTTCTGTGAAGGTTTCAATAGTTTGCAGTACATTGAACCTATATTAGGCCATTCAGACGGCTTCTTTGAATTTGGCTATGTAGGAGTCAATGTCTTCTCCTTTCATTTTGATGCCTTCCCGTAGGTTGCTCTGTGCTTTTTCTTTTGCAAGGTTGTCTGCAAAATGTCTGAGGAATGAGGCTGCTACCTCGCTCCAGAGTCTTTCATCTGTGTTTGCTATTCCTCCTTGAAGTTGTTGTGTTAGCCATCGATTTACAGCTACTACCCATTCGTTAACACACATCCCTTTAATATAGGTGAGGAAGAACATAGCTCATCAGTAGGGATTGGTCATAAGGGGGTTATTGTTGTTTACCCCCCAGTATAGTTCCCATTGGTTGATGAAAAGTTGCGTGTTCTTCCTATCTCCATCATAGATGGTGGGCATTTCTCCTACCAACTTTCCTGGTTGTGGTTGTGGTACTTGGACTGGTGGGGGTCCCCATCCTCTGCCTCCAGGGGGTCCTGCTCCCAGTGGGCCTCCTCCTGGGTATCCTCTGCCTCCACCTGGGACTCCTCCTCCTGGGAATCCTCCACCACCAGGATATCCTCCTCCTGGGAATCCTCTTGCAGGTCTGTCATCTTGAGGTAGTCATATTGGCAGTAGTTCTGGTAGGGCTTCTGGTCCTCCACTTGGTGGGTTGGCCCTGTCGGGTCCCATAGCACATTGAAGTGCTGCTTCATCATCCACTATGTTGGCCATGCGTCTTATCCAATGTCCAGTGTGTTGATTAATTTCATTTCCTCAGTTATGTCTCTTCTGAGGTAGCTAGGTTCTTCGAATACTTGTTCCTTAGTTTTGGTTGTGGTAGCCATGGCAGGTGGATTAATGTGAATGGACTCAGCTAAATCAGCTAGCCTTTCTTCTTCTGTGGTGTTTCCTGGTGCTCTGGATTTGACTGTGTTATTGGAGCATTTGCTTCCCTTATCCTTGTCTTCTGTTGACAGAGCTGGAGTTCTTGGAGTTTGAGGGGGTTGTCCGTCTATAGGTCCCACTTGTCTTGTGGTTTGTACTTCATCTTCAAATATATCACAGCGATAGTCTGGTCCTGTTGCCTTTCAATGTTCCACCTGTTTTGAGGGGTGTTCCAAGTGATCTTGGTCCAACACACGAAATTATGGTTGAACTCAATGGGGTAGTATTGTGAGGGTCTTGTTGGGATATTCACAAAATACCCAGTGCTTCCTTGAACAGTTCTCCACCTTGCTTCTTTGAGGTATATGAGAGGTACGTTTTGTTCTCCTCGTTCTTTGATTGAATAGGGTGTGAAAACCCAGCAATCTCTGGTGGTAAGGCATGCCACGATGGGAGCTTGGTCTTAATGTTATGTTGCCACTGAATGTCAGCCTTGACTTAGGCTCGAAGGTGGGGTGTGATATGACTTAGTGATGTCATCAGTACACACGGATCAAGAAGGTCACATGGTACTTAGGGTCACAAGGTCTGCTGACACTTGGACATGAGACAATGGTTGACTAGTTCACAAGTAGAGAAAGGGAGTAGAGCCCTTATGTCTTGCAGAGTAAGAGGGGAATGCTAGTGGTGATTCAAGAAGACCAAGCTGGAGAGCTAGGTCTTCGACAACTACAAGTTATATGTTATGTTGCCACTGAACATCAGCCTTGACTTAGGCTTGAAGATGGTGTGCAGTATACAACTTAGCAAAGATAGGTATACATGGACTTGAGTTGTCACGTGATACTGGGTCACAAGGTCCGGTGACACTTGGACACAAGACAATGGTCACTTCTGGAGTACAAGTAGAGAAAGGGAGAGAGCCCTTATATCTTGCAGAGTGAAAGGAGAATGCTAGTGGTAATTCAAGAAGACCAAGCTGGGGTGCTTGGTCTTTAATGACTACATCTTAAGTACTACAAGAAGAGGGCTTTGAAGCACCTCTGGAATCCTGAACCCTAGTACTACTATCCTAGGATTGAGTCATTCTATTGTACATGTGATACTCAGGCTGACTGATACTTGAGTCCATGACTAATTACTGCTTACTCATGTAGTCACAACCAGTGAGTAAGTGTCTTTGGGATCCCCAATCTGAGAATGTAACATCACCCCCTTTTCAGGCCGCTATGCCCACATAGCTGGGCCTCATGTGCTGTGCATAATGCGTCATCTACTGGTCCATCATCCTGCGATTGAATCCTCCCCAATGTGTCAGACATTTCCAACCTGCAAATCACTCCTAACTTAGCTGCAGCCAAATGCCCCCATTGGTCTTTGTTTGCGACCAACACCTCCTCCATGCAGTCCAACTTGTCTGTGAGTACATGGAAGTGATGTACCTCTGCCATCAATGAGGGGTCCCCAAGACGTTGGATCATGTGGTCAGTGCAGTTGCATTCTTTGGCATCTGTCTTGAGCATCTCTAGCTCCTTGACAGTGTACACTGGCTTGCCATCGAAGGAGTAGATGGGAGTGGCATACAGTGGCTTGCTGTATACCTTGTTGGAGTCATCCCATAGACCAATGATGAGGGGATTGGGGCCCATGATGGTTTGCACATATTGGGCCTGCTTGACCTCATTGCTGTTTGCTCCTTGAATGGGGTATGGGATGTACTTGTCCCCATGGTTGTGATTGAATCCAGAAGGGGCTCAGCCCTTGGATGACGACAAGACGCCATAGCTTCCCTTGTATAAAGGGTAGCTGCTTGTGGTGGCAGCATAGGGGGTCTTGTTTGGGTCGTCAGTGTCCTTCAGTGTCCTAATGAACAGGTGCTCAGCTGGATAGAGGTCCTCCTCCCTCATACTGGTGGTATGGCTCCATGGCCCATGCATTGCCAGCATGCTTGGCAGCGCAGTGCTTCCCAGGCTATGATGCATGCATTTTGTTTCACAACGGCTTGTCTGAATTGCTCCTCCTTCCACTCCGAGCATACCTTCTTCATTACTGCCTGCTGCTTGACCTGGTAGCCGAAAGGGAACTGGTAGGGCACTCTCACCACTTTCTTCAGCTGTCCAAATGTTGGTATTGATGTCTTGGATGTTGCTCTGATGGGTTGGGGTGGCTCCCATGCCATCAGGGTCTGACAGCTGTCGCACCATTGGCGATTGTGTGTGAGCAGGCACTGCAGCCTGTGCAACATCTGGGAATTGTAGTTTGACTTGCTCCAGCTCTTCTGGGGTGAGAGGAGTGACGATGGCACTTTCATTGGTGATGGTGGGACAGATGTACTTCTTGGCACACAGTTCTTGCGCTTTGGTCTTGGTGATGAGCCCACTGTTGAGCTCAGCTGCAAAGATGCATCTTGGGGTTCCGAGATAGTAGATGTTGACATTGGACATGTGTTGGTGGGAGTTGTTTGTGGGTAAAAGTGGAGGATGAGGGGGAATGAAGTACTTGCCCATAGATCCTTTGTTTATATGCATTTCTGATGTGGGGTTTTGATTTTTGAACTCCCTTATCACATCGTTAGCATGTATGTCATTCTTATCAACCCACTCATTGTCTGAGTCAGGGTACCCCTTCCATTTGACAAGATACTGCAGTTTGTGTCTTCTGCCGAAATGCTGAGAGTCTAGAATCTTCTTGACTTTGTATTCTTCCCCATCATCAACCAGGTCTGGAGGCAGTCTGCCCATGGGTTGCCATCTTGTAATACAGTGTGAGAAGATTGATATGAAATACATCATGAATGCTCCATTGTGTGGGAAGTTTCAATCAATAATTGACAGGGGACATCACCTGGATGATAGGAAAGGGGCCATGTCATTTGGGTGCAAGTTTTATTGCTGGTTGATTTGTGCATAAGTGGCGTCCCTCTAGCCATACAAGGTCTCCTTCCTTGTACTTGGGTGTATCTTTGTGTTTGACCCATGACTTTTGTGCCTTGATCATCAGTTCCTGGGCATGTCGTCTGGCCATTTTGAATTGTTCTAGTCTTAGGGCCACTTGTGGGATAGGTGATGGCTTATTGATCCAATCAGTGTGAGGATTGAACCCATATAACATGAAAAAGGGGGACTCTCCTGTAGTCTTGTTAGGCCAGTTGTTATGCGTGAATTCTGCTAGTGGAAGATAGGAGTGCCAGTTATCTTGATGCTCGTTGACCCAGAACCTGAGATATTGTTTGAGCCATTGATTGGTGCATTCTGATTGTCCATCTGTTCAGGGGTGGTATGCTGTAGATATATTTTGCTCCATTCCTGTGCCTTTGCACAATCCTTGGATGAATTTTGGATCCCAGTCACTGATGAACCACTGCAGGAGTTTGAATCGTGGGAACACATGTTGCACTATTAGTCCCACTGTTTCTTCCACCATCATAGCTTCTTTGCAAGGTATGAACAGCGCCGCTTTGCTGCAATTGTGGTCTGTAATTGTGAGTATCAAGTCATATCCCTGCAACACCAGCAATTTAGTAATAAAGTCAAGAGTGACAGTTTCAAATGGCATAGCTTCAGGTTTTGGGTATATTGGTTGCAAGGGTGCTCAGGTCGGTTGAGTGTTGATTTTGTGTCATTGGCACTCAGCGCATCCTTTTACATACTCCATCACATCCTTGTGCATGTTTGGCCACCAATATCTTCTACTTGTTAATTGGTGAGTCTTGTTGATTCCTGGGTGTCTGTATGTAGGTGAGTCATGATGAATTTGTATGAACGTTTGGCGATGACTTAGCCCTCCAGTTACTACCCATCTTCCATCCTTGTACCAGGTTCCATCAACCTTCTTTAGTTTATATGTGTCCACCCATGGTTTTATGAGGGCTTCGTCTTGCATATACACTGGGTCTTCTCATTCCATCTCTTCGGTCAATATGATTCTTTGCAAGGGCGGGGCTTTTCCGGTGGTCATCGCCCTGATGAAGACTTGGTCTGGTAGGACTGTCACATTAGTGTTGTCCCCTTCTCCCATGTCATAGTTTGATCGCCTTGACAAGGTGTCTGCTCTACCGTTTTGTTTCCCTGGAATGTGTCTTATTTCAAAGTCATATTCAGATAGTTCTAGCACTTCCCTTGCAACCCTTTGGGATATCTTTTGTGGTGATCACCAATATTGTAGGTTGAGGTGGTCAGAGTATATAATGATCTTGTGAGGGGATCCGGCCAGCAGTGGTCACCAGTTTCTAAGGGCCATGACAATCGCTAGTAATTCTAGATCATAGATGTCATAGTTTCACTGTGCTTCATTGAGCGTCGCAGAGTAGTATCCTATAGGATGCTTTTTGCCATCCTCTTTCCATTGTAGCAATATGGCACCCACTGTGTATCCCGATGCATCCACTTCTAGCTCAAATTGGTCATCTAGTTTGGCATGGGCCAGTACTGGTTTGGTGGTTACTAACACCTTGAGCTTGTCAAATGCCTCTTGTTCTTCGCTGCCCCAATGCCACTCTTGATCCTTTTTCATTAGTTGGTGTAAGGGGCGTGCAATGTGTGTGAATCCCTTCATAAAGGGGTGGTAAAAATTGAAAAACCCCACCACTTTCCATACTTCCATGACATTTTTGGGTGTCGGCCATGTTGCAATGCCCTTAATTTTTACTGGGTCCATGCGTGTCACCCCCTTTTCAAGGATTACCCCCAGGTAATCCATGGATGGCACATGGAAAAGGCATTTCTTGGGTTTGAAGTAGAGGTCATGGTCTTGAGCGATGTGGAGCACATTGTGAACTGCTGCAATGTGATTGGCCATAGTCATTCTCGTGGCGATACCAATATTGTCCATGTAAATGTGGATGGAAGTTCCGAGTTGCTTGTGCTTGAGAATGACGTCATGGTAGATGAAGTTCATCATGGTCTGGAACGTAGCCAGTGAGTTTGTGAGACCAAAGTACATGACCGTTGGTTCAAAGAGCCTGTAGTGCGTTTTGAAGGCTGCTTTTGGTTTGTCACCTTCATGGATTCGTACATTGTTGTAACCCCGACGCACATCCAGTTTTGTGTAGATATGGGTGTTGCTCAGATCTTGTATAAGGTCTGATATGAGGGGTAGCAGGTATTGGTTGCACACCATGAGAGCATTAATCTTCTGATAGTCCTGTACCGGCCTCAACTTCCCATCCTTCTTCCTGATGAAGAAGAAAGGTGATGCATAGGGGGACTTGGATACTCATATATATCCTTTATTAAGTTCCGTTTTGATGAAGTCTCGGACCACTTGATCTTCTGTTTGATTGAGCAGGTAGACTTTGCAGTCCACTGTATTGGGGGATCCTTCCTTGAGTTCAATGGCATGGTCCCATACTCATTGGGGCAGATATTGCTTTGATTCTTCTTCACTAAATACCTTCGTGAATTCTTGGTATTCATTTGGTATGGTGACATTTTTAGTGTATGTTGGGCTGCAATAGCAAGGTCCATAGCTGTGGTGGCTTGTGCATTGGATGCTTGTAGTCTTCAGAATTTTACCTCCCCTGTCTTGGTCTTGGCAATAATCGGTTCTTTTCTGGGGATTCAGGGATTTACTGACTGGATGACCATGGGTAGTGCATACTCATTTATTACTGCATGAGTCCAGTTGAATTGAGGTTCAAATGTTGAGAGCCATGGGTATCCCAAGACGATGTCTTCATTCCCAATGTTTGTGACAAGGAATCTTATGTCCCTGTGAATGTTTTTTGTCTGCACATTTAGGTCGATGTAGTGCATGATCAACCCAGCTTTGTTTTCTGTATTATCTATGTTCCATATCCTTCTTGGTTTTTGTAGTGGTCACGTCCCCAACTTCATTCACTTGACGAATGTGGGGCTCATGAAGCAGTCCATTGCTCCCAAGTCAACAAGTCCTTTTATGTCGGCCATTGCGCAGCTAGTTCTGACAGAGATGGGAATTTGCATGGAGTGGAATCGCATAGTTACTATTACAGAATTAAGCTGATGAATTGCCCTCACCCAGGCCGATGGGTTTAGGCTCCTTGAAAATCCTCTTGTCCAAGAAGATCCCTCATTACAAGGTCTTGGACCTCCTCTCATTCATCTGCAACTCCTTGCAGCCAGGCATTAGCTGATTGTTGGGGGGTTTGCGCCATGCTTTGGGCAGTGATGACTTGTTCTTCATCTGTTATGCTCAGTCATCCACTATTGCTTCTCTTCCTTGACTTTGATTTTTGTTCCAAGTGTGCTATGGACAATTGTGACTGAAGTGTCCCTTTTGATGACAGGTGTAACACTCAACTTTGCTTATATCCCTCTGCAGGTGACTTGGTCCCTGTCCTCTTCCTTGGAGGAATCCTCCACATGGGGCATATCCTCTTCAGGGTACATATCCTCCACAGGGCATCGTTCTTGGATCCATTTCTTCACTTCCTGTGATTCTCCCCCTTGTTCTTCCAGCAGAGGTGTCCATTGCGTTTGGGTTGGCAAGCTGTTGAGTCAGCACCCATCCTTGTGGTTGTGGTTTAGGGGTGCTTCCTTCTCAATGTGCTTGCAACCTTGCTTTCATGTGCATGTATGTCTGCTGCCGATCAATGGTCACTTGCTTCCATTGTTAATAGGAGTGTGGCTGATTGAATTTGAGTACCTTCTGGTACAGCCCTATGGGCAGCCCTTCTGTGAAGGTCTCAATTGTTTGGGGTACGTTGAACCTATATTTGGCCATTCGGACTGCTTCTTCAAATTCGGCTATGTAGGAGTCGATGTCTTCTCCTTTCATCTTGATCCCATCTTGTAGGGTGGCCTGCACCTTCTCCTTTGCGAGGCTGTCCACAAAATGTCTAAGGAAGGACACAGTTACTTCACTCCAAAGTCTTTTATCTGTATTTGTGATTCCTCCTTGCAGTTGCCTGGTTAACCAGCGGTTTACTGCTACAACCCATTCATTAACACAGGTTCCTTTGATATATGTGAGGAAAAACATAGCCCATCGGTAGGGGTTGATCATGAGGGGGTTGTTGTTGTTTACTCCCCAATACAACTCCCATTGGTTGATGAAAAGTTGCATGTTCTTCCTGTCTCCATCATAAATAGAGGGTGTTTCTCCTACCAGTTTTCCAGCTTGTGGTTGCAGTATTTGGACTGGTGGGGGTCCCCAACCACCTCCTCCAGGGGGTCCTGCTCCCAGTGGGCCTCCTCCTCTGGGGTATCCTCCACCTCCTCCAGGGATTCCTCCTCCTGGGAATCCTCTTCCTCTGGGGTATCCTCTTGCAGGTCTGTCATCTTGGGGTAGTTGGATTGGTGGTAGTTCAGGGAGTTGCTCGGGTCCTCCACTAGGTGGATTGGCTCTGTCAGGTCCAACAGCACATCAAAGTGCTGCTTCGTCATCTACTATGTTGGCGATTCATCTGGTTCAATGTCCTGTTTGTGGACTGATGTCCTCTACTATTTCCCTTCTGAGGTAATTGGCTTCCTCATTAAGTACATGTTCTCTGGTTCTGGTCATCATTGTCATGGCAGGTGGGTTAATGTGAATGGACTCAGCTAGATGGGCCAGTCCTTCTTCTTCTGTGGTATTTCCTGGGGCTCCTGATTTGATGGTATCCTTGGATTGTTCACTTCCTTCATCTCCGTCTTCTGTAGATGGTGCTGGAGTTCTTGGTGTTTGGGGTGGTTGTCCATCGATAGGCCCCACTTGTCCTGTGGTTTGTACTTCATCCTCAAATATGTCGCAACAATAGTCAGGTCCTGTTGGTCTTTCAATGTTCCACCTGTTGTGAGGGGCATTCCAAGTGATCTCAGTCCAACACACAAAGTTGTGGTTGAACTCAACAGGGTAATATTGTGATGGTCTTGTTGGGATATTGACAAAATACCCAGTGCTTCCTCCATCAGTGTTTTGACGGGTTGCTTGACCCACCTTGGACCAGCTGGGGCCAGCTGGTACAACACCCTAAAGTTAGCAAGTTGCCATGTCCACAGGCCATGTCCAAATCCTCTACAATCTCCTCACAGAGTGATAACCAGCAAGCAGGAAAGTTCCACAAGCTTGGTAAGTCAATTTGG
>WNGR01004411.1_pt1 | contig 22279 bp, 16 predicted proteins | sample 5407581 | NCBI WGS metagenome assembly WNGR01 (sample SAMN13153383, study PRJNA577476) | soil metagenome | isolation source: 80 cm soil or saprolite under Garry oak tree replicate 2 | place: USA:California | collected 2016-06-15
AAAAAGAGGTAAACTCTTTTTTCTCCTAACAAATCACATTGACCACATGATACAGCCTGAACAATTGAAGTCTTTTGTTTGGGCTGATCATGTGGTCTGTGAGGAGAAAAAAGAGTTTACCTCTTTTTTGGTGGCGGCCCAGTAGCCCAAATAAAATTTAAACTTTTTTTTTCAAAGTTTTTCGATAATATGTGCCCTGATAAGTTGTTAACACCTCACAGAGTTTTCTATGGGTTTTATTTGACTGAAAACTCTGCTTTGCATGCAGTGCTGGAAGTTGACCGCTTTCCAAACGTATCACGTGCAGTTCTCGGAACCAGCAACCGTCATCACGTCCTCTGGCCCTCAAAATTTAGGAAACATAGTGTGCACATAATTCAGAACGTAGGAGGTTCATGACATTAAATGCAGGACTTTGAAGGCCCAAAGCTTGTAGAACGGATAGCGCATTATGCTGTGGTGGAGCTGGCGGTGCGTTGGCCACGTCTCAAACTCCATTACAACCTATTACTGACCCCTGACGTCCTTATCCAGATATTCGCACTCTTCCTTGGATTCTTGTTCCAGTCCATCAATGTCGGTGAATAGGTGTGTTCCTGTGTCGTGTGTAATGCCTCATTCGTTGTCAAGTCACTTCCGCGCTGCCGATCAATCATAATATCGTCATGTAGATACCCTCCGATGACCTGTTGACGAGCTTACGGGATGCTGTAGCTCGAGTGCAGAATCGAAAATCGCTTGGCAGAACTCGCGCTGATCGCGGAGACCACGGCCTCGCACGGTTTGGTAAGCAGGCCATGTCTTCTCTCCTGACTGCGCTTGAGATTGTAGCGATTACGGTCGCATTCTGCATATGCGTCCGCTTGTCCTACTTCATGCGCGTTCCTCAAGCCGAAATATGGCCTGCTCAGGACTCTTTCTACGACTTAATAGCTCCTCCGAGTCTTGGTTCAATTTGAAAACAACTGTCGTGAACTTGTGGCCAGTCGCAAGATTCTGGTTGTCTCTTAGCTATCCAGGTGGGACGGGATGTGAGACGGAGGTGCCACAAACAGTGACATAATCGCGATGCGACACGGACTTTAAAGGACCTGAGGCCTGAATGGTCCGAGAATGCGATCACCAGTCATACGCGTCTTTTGGAAACCAAAAGTATCACGACCGCGATGGCCTGACTCGGAGGTTTAGATGACTGTCCACCGCATTGTCCGATCATCTCAGAGAACCGTGGACAAAGTCAGCACCGAATGGCATCTTACCACATATCTCTACATCGGGAGTTTCTTCGTGCATTCGCCGCATGCTATCCTCGTACAGTAAAGCTCTTCTAGAATGACTCAGAACCTCGTAGTCCCGGTCCCTGAGCCTCATGCTTCGGTCTCGTCAATTTCCGAGAGCGCACTCAACCTCCGCCTATGAATGGACTATTGTCTGGCTCCCCTCACAGATTCCGAGATCGTACCACCAATACTGTATTGTCTAGAGCTATTCCCGCCATTACCCGAGTCTGCGGAATTCGCCTCCCGATAGCTTTCGAACATGCGAGCGTAACTTAGGGTCGACACATCGACGACAATTGACGTAACGAGTATACTGTAGTATCGAACGGGACCGTGCGCATGCCTCGTTCAGAATATTCAGAGTCGGGGCCCAGCTGGCGATCCATTCTGCTACCCCACCAAAGCATTGACTGTTACATTAATCAATTGTCCCGTCCACCTCAAGCCATCCTATGTGTGCATAGGCTCCACTAGGAGAATGTTCCGAGTGCATTCCCGTTTCGCGAAGAGCCGCTCTGGCCTCACCCATGCAGGCACGCGACCGCTTTCCGGGGGCTAGTACACGTATTTGCCTTGTCTGTTATGAATAAGGTCACTGAAATTTTACCCTACCCCCCTCCTGGATCACAGAGAAGCAGGTCAACGGCCAATGGACTATTCGATCAGTCGGGCACAAGAAGTACCTCGGTGTTGAGAAAACTCCGGACAATGGAACACATCTCGTCGGCCTCGACCAGCCTCAGTTCTGGGATATCAAGATTTTACCAGGTTGTGGGGACCCTACTAAGCCCAGCGTTAAGTACGTTATACCACGTACCCCACTGGCGATCGCTGCTGACTTTGAGCTCCCTTGACAGGCTCTGCCAGTGGTCACTGGCACTTGTTTCGTCGCCGATTACCCCCTAGAGAAGCTGGCCATTGGAGCCGATCTTCAAGTGTGCACGGCTCAGGGAGGAAAGAACCAGGTCTGGGTCACTAATATCCTAGTACGTGATAGTGAGAGTTTGCTGTCTGCAAGGTCGTATTCTTAATCCATCGCCGGCGTGCCACGGTAAGGAGTGGCTAAGGTTTGCCGGCTTAGTACCTTCAAGTCCACAAATACTACGCAAGGGCTGTCATTGGTGGCCTGTTCATTGGCCACCGTGATGGACATGATCTCACAGTGCCGCCCCAGCAATGAATTGCGCAATTCGACGTCCAAGTCCCGGATAGCACTTGAAGCATCAGTGCACCAAAAGCTCACCGATCAACAAAAGTATCGGTTTCTGGAATAATCTCGAAGTGCGCACACTAATGCAGACGTTCCACTCAAGCTCTTGCATAAGGATAAAGTTCATCTGTTGATAACCGAACACTACTGCGGCGCACGCATGCCACAAACCCAACCAATGGTCTCTAATTCGCCACCCCGGTCCCTGGACGTTCTGCTAAGTCCCCACCCCACCAACGAGACGCGAGGCCCGGAAAGTGGGTGTGGGAAAGGACACGTGAGGTGTCCCTTTCGCGGCACCGACCGCGGTACCGACGGGAAAGAGTCTGCGGTCATACTGTACAGTACGTGCCTTTCGGACACCGAAAGTATCATGAGCAAGAGGGTGCCGAATGACGTACAGTACCTTTTTTGAAAAAAAAAAAAAAAGGATGGCGTCTTGCCATGTCTCTCTATATCGAAAGTTTCATTAACGATCCCGTCATGTGAGGATCTGCGCAGTGTCACAAGACCCCACAGGGAACCTTAAAACGAACTGATCGCCACCTACTGCCGCAGCATGTCTATCAACTCGGGCCAACGTTACAAGATCACGAACGAGGAAAATGGGCTAGTCCTCGATCTGTCTGGCGCAAACCACAAGTCCATCCTCGGATGGGACTTCCACGGCTCAGACAACCAACAGGTACTAAGCTGCCTTCGCTACTTCGATAGCTTGTCCCTCATTACACTCCAGTGGATCGCAGAGAAGCAGGATGACGGCCAATGGACTATTCGATCAGTCTGGAACCAGAAGTACCTCGGATTTGAGAATACTCCGAAGGATGGAACACCTCTCGTCGGCCTCGACGAGCCTCAGCTTTGGGACATCGAGGCTCTATCAGATAGTGAGGACCACGATAATCCCAGAGTTAAGTATGTTTTATCACGTACCCCACTGGCAATGATCGCTCCTGACTTTGAGGGTGTTTGACAGACTCTGGGTCCGTGGCACTCTTCTCGTCGTCGAGTTCCCCAAAGATAAATCGGACCCTGGACCGCTTCAACTGTGGGCGGCTTGGGATGGAAAGAACCAGATCTGGGTGCTCGAAGAGTGTAAGTCACGTTTTGGTGATGTCTGGCGACTCGTGCGGCTAACTCGGCTTTACTAGATTCTTGAATTAGGGGTTGTGTCACTAATTTTCTAGTATCTGATATTGACGGTTTTCTGTCTGTAAGATTGTATTCTTGATCTATCGCTACCCCGCAGAAAGGAGTGGCTGAATTGTACCTGGTCAGCAACTTCAAGGCCACAAAGTACTGTCCGAGTTGGTGGCTGTTCATAGGTCGCCGGTCGATGGTTACGATCCGTCACGACATTGAATTGTGCAATTCGATGTCCCGTATAACACGCATCGGCGCAACTAAAAGCTCGCCAGTCAACCCAAGCGTCGGTTTCTGGGCCGATCTTGAAGGCGCATGTCAGTGCAGATGTTCCAAAGATCACTCAAGCACTCGCATGTGGGTAAGGTTTATCGGTTCATTACTGCGGCGCACGCGTGCCAGTCCGGTGCCACCGCCACTAGAGAGCGGTGAACCAGTGAAGTCGTGTACTATCATGGCTTTAAATATCCATCAGCACAATACGTAAAACATGGTTTCTAATTCGCCCACCCCAGTTTCTGGACGTTCTATTATTGGGTCCACGCCAGTGCGTTAGACTTTCAAGAGTCGGTTTCTCTACACCTCGGGATAGTGCTGCTCGTTGCTCAACTGCATTGGCCAATGCCTCTCTGAAGCCTCCCCCCCCCTCCGACCACCCACTGATGGCTTACACCCAGGGACGGACACTGTGGGCTGCGATGCGCCGCCTACGAGGCACCCGGGCATGTCCTATCTACTATCACTGCCAGTGACTCACCCCCATTTAGTACTATCCTGGTCATCGGGGCCACGCCGTTTGCGCGTGCCTCGGTCGGGTCTGCCCTGTTACCTTCGCAGAATTCACGACGAGATTCCGAAAGACCAGGAGGAGGGATAACGGCCCGGGTGCCATCCTCCAATCCGAATCGGCCGCCACGCATTCCGGGCGGGGCCAGGGGGCGCTGACTAAAACCACACCTCCCCCGAGGCCCGCTTTCGGCATTCCCCTGCAGGCCCTTCAGTTCTGTCTCGTTTATTTCACCAGCGGGTGCCACTGCTTTAGTTAACCTATATGTGACACCCCTTATGGAACAGCAGTAGATCGGTTCTCAAAATGTCGTCTATTTGCGAGATGGTGCCCTTCGCCATTGCTGGAGACGAGAGATAGTGGCGTAATGAACTACACTTTTGGGGGCCCCCGAAGCGGGCGATATGCGACTTTTCCGCTCTAAGACGGACGGGGAGGCTGATGACACGCTCAGCACATCAGCACTCAGCCTCTGGTTAGCAAGTATGTGCTCCCCGTGACTGATCTGGGCACTTTTATTTATAGCTATCCTCGTAACTCACCTTCGCGAGAACCGTCGTTGATGCAGGATAGGAGCGCCAAAATTGCACCGGGACAACAGATACTACGTGGGTAAGGAAGAAAGCTCCCAGGAAGATGGTTGCTGAGACTTGGTCGGGGATGCCGGGCTGATCTCTCAGGTTGTCTAGCTGACGCTAGGGGCGAGAAAGCGACGTCGCTCTTTCTCATTACCGGGAACAACAGTTTAGTAGTATGCAGTGCTGGGCTGGCAGTTGGGTCGTGTCGTGTCGTGAGTTCGAGGGTCGTCGTGGCAGTGATCAATTATCGAGCAGGGACCCAGTCCGAATCATTAGCCCCACTTTGGAATTGTTGTTTGAGAATTATTATTGTTGACAGCAGAGACAGCCGCCTATTCGTTCATACGTGAACATAGTGTCCGCATCAGTACCGTTGTCGTTGTAGACGCATTGCGGACGCAGTCCACAGAGAGACCGTCGTTTATGTGTCTCCCTTTCAGAAGGAAAGTGACCCGAAATTTGGTTCCGACTCGTGTGAAGACCTCTTGCACAGAGATATAGGGCGTTCACCTCGCCTCAGGTTGCTTCCATTCCAAGATCGAATGAAGTGACTTACGTGCTCGCCCATGGAAGGTACCATTCTAAATTTCATCGAAGCCGGATTTGCCTCGCGGAACGCGCACCTGCGTTGCAAATCGCGGAGCGGCGGTACAACGTTCCCGATTCGAAAGACATCAAAGATATAAGTTTGTTCAGCTCCTTCGTCCTGTGATGTGAATCCTTCTATAGAGATCGAGAGCTTGGAGTCATGCGGTGATATCGTGGCTGTGTGGAGCCCATCCAAAGAGATTCGTTGAGCCCGTTGTTAGGCAGACTAAGTGGTAAACCAAACTATCCTAGAAGAGTGGCGTGTTGGGCAGATATCCGCAGAATTTCCGCCTTCATCGAGGCACAAAGGGATATATGGGTCCCTTTATGTATCTTAGAGCGCCGGGAGAAGCTTAGAACGAGCCTGTAATCAATGAACGCAGAGCAAAAGAGAGACAGCTGAGTGCCAACTTGGCGGTCGGTCGGAAGCGACCGCTTTCCAAAGGCGTATCACGTGCAGTCCTCGGACTGCACCGTGGCCAGCAACCCGCCGTCATCATGTCCAGCCTTCAGAGATATTTCGAAGGGCAAATGGTATGCACATAACTCAGAACGTAGCGGGTCCGTGACATTAAACAGGCATAAATGCAGGACTTTGAAGGTCAATAGCTCGTTGAACGGATAACGCATTCGTTGTGGTGGAGTTGGCGATGCGTTTGTCGTGTCTCAAACTCCATTGCAACCTCTCACTGACCCCTGACGTCCTCATCCAGATATTCGCTCTGTTCCTTGGATTCTTGTTCCGGTCCATTCAATTGACGTTCACGGTCTTTGGTCTGGGAGTTGGTATCATGCTTGCGGTTGGTTTTTCTCGTCGCACGTTTATCGAACCGTTATTGTTGAAGGCGATTATTCCTCCGTGGCCGACGTTCAACCAACATCCAGTTACTTGGCTACCATCGAAGGAGACAAAAGAGAAGCAACGATGATGATGAATAGGCGTATTCCTGTGTGTGATGCTACCTTCATTCGTTGTCGAGCCCCTTCCGCGCTGCCGATCAATCGTGTTATCGTCATGTAGGCACCCTCCGATGACCTGTTGATGAGCTTACGGGATGCTGTAGCTCGGGTGCAGAATCGAACATTACGAGGGCAGATCTCGCGCTGATCGCAGAAACCACAGCCTCGCACGGTTTGGTAAGCTATAGTATACTGCAAAGCAGGCCATGTTTTCTCTCCTGACTGCGCTTAGGATTGTAGCAATTACAGTCGCATTCTATGCATATGCATCCGCACGTCCTACTTCATGCACGTTCCTCAAGCCGAAATGCGGCCCGCTCAGAACTCTTTCTATGACTTAATAGCTCCTCTTGGTTCGATTTGAAAACAAACTGTCGTGGACTTGTGGCCAGTCGCAAGATTGTGGCTGTCTCTTAGCCATCCAGGTTGGACGGGACGGAGGTGACACAAAACTGTGACGTAATCGCAATGCGACACGGACCTTAAAGGACCTGAGGTCTGAGGAATCGTCCGAGAATCCGATCACCAGTCAGTCATACGCGTCTTTCGGAAACCAAAAGTATCACGACTGCGCTTCCAATGGCCTGAGGTTCAGATGTCTGTCCGCCGCATCGTCCAATCATCTCGGAGAACCATGGGCAAAGTCTGCACCGAATGGCATCTTACCACATATCTCTACATCGGGAGTTTCTTCTTGCATTCGCCGCATGCTATCCCCGTGCAGTAGAGCCCTTCTAGAATGACTCAGAACCTCGTAGTCCCGGTCCCTGAGCCTTACAGTATGCTTTGGTCTCGTCATTTCCTCGCGCCTACTCAACCTCTGCCTATGAACGGACTATTGTCTGGCTCCCCTAATAGATTCCGAGATCGTGCCACCAATATTGTATTGTCTAGAGCTATTCCCGCCATTACCCGAGTCTATATACTGCGGAATCCGCCTCCCGAGACTTTTCGAACATGCGAGAGTAACTTAGGGTCGACACATCGACGACAGTTGACGTAACGGGTATACTGTAGTATCGAACGGGGACTGTGTCCATGCCTCGTTCAGAATATTCAGAGCCAAGGCCCAGCTGGCGACTCATTTTGTTACCCCGCCGAAGCGTTGACTGTTACATCAATTAGTTTAATTGTCCCGTCCAGCCATCATAGGTGCGCATAGACGCCAACAGGCAGGAGAATGTTCCGAGCACATTCCCGTTCCGCGAAGAGCAACTCTGGCATCACCCATGCAAGCACGCGACCGCTTTCCGGAGGCTAATGCACGATATTTACCTTGTCTGTCATGAATAAGGTCTCGAAAACCCCAGACAATGGAACACATCTCATCGGCCTCGACAAACCTCAGTTCTGGGATATCGAGATTCTACCAGATTGTGAGGACCCTACTAGGCCCAGCGTTAAGTACGTTTTTATCACGTACCCCACTGGCGATCGCTGCTGACTTTGAGTTCCTTTGGCAGGCTCTGCAAGTGGGTCCGTGGCACTTGTCGTCGATTATCCCATAGAGAAGGGCGCAGCAACCGATCTTCAACTGTGGACGGCTTTGGGAGGAAAGAATCAGGTCTGGGTGCTCGAAGAGTGTGAGTCGCGTTTTGGTGAAGTCTGGCGACTCGCGCGGCTAACTTGGCTTTACTAGACTCTTGAATTGTTAGGGATTAGGTCACTAATATCCTAGTATGTGATAGTGAGAGTTTGCTGTCCGTAAGGTCGTATTCTTAATCCATCGCCGGCGTGCCACGGTAAGGAGTGACTAAGGTCTGCCGGATTAGTAACTTCAAGTCCACAAAATACTACGCGAGGGCTGTCATTGGTGGCCTGTTCATAGGCCACCGTCGATGGACAAGATCTCACAGTGCCGTCCCGGCATTGAATTGTGCAGTTCGATTTCCGAGTCCCGGATAGCATTTGAAGCATCAGTGCACCAAAAGCTCACCGATCAACAGAAGTATCGGTTTCTGGGTCGATCTCGAAGTGCGCACGCCAGTGCAGAAGTTCCAAATATCACTCAAGCTCTTGCATAAGGATAAAGTTCATCTGTTGATAACCGAACACTACTGCGGCGCACGCATTCCACGAACCTAGCCATACTATAGGTCCGCTGGCACCACCACTGGCGCGGGGTGAACCTGTGGAAGTCGCATATTGAGCCCAAATTATCCATCGGCACTATACGTAATTCCGTGGTCTCTAATTCGCCCTCCCCGGTCTCTAGACGCTCTTTTATTGGGTCCCCGCCAACGAGACGCGAGGCTCGGATATAACGGGAAAATGGGTGACGGAAAGGACACGTGAGCTTACGCGGCGCCAACGGGAAGGAGTCTGAAGTCATACAGTATGCGCCTTTCGGACATCATGAGCAAGAGTTGGTGCCGAATGGCATCTTACCACGTCTCTCTACATCGAAATTTTCACCAATTAACGTGCAAAAGCAGATGCCGTCATGTGAAGATCTGAGCAGGGTCACGAGACCCCACAAGGAACCTCAAAGCGTACTGGTCGCCACCTATCGCAGCATGTCTATCACCTCGGGCCAACGTTAGTGTCACAGTCAACCGTGTCAATTCTTTGGAGGAGTAGGTTTGACTGCTGGGCTAGAAGATGATTTCCTTCGACTCAGATACTTCCCTCAAGATCACGAACGAGGAAAATGGGCTGGTCCTCGATCTGTCTGGCAGCAATCGCAAGTCCATCCTCGGATGGGGCTTCCACGGCTCAGTAAACCAATAGGTACTAAGCAACCTTTGCTACTTCGATAGCTTGTCCCTCATTATTCTCCAGTGGGTCACAGAGAAGCAGGACGAAGGCCAATGGACTATTCGATCGGTCTGGCACCAGAAGTACCTCGGATTCGAGAATGCTCCTGAGGATGGAACACCTCTCGTCGGGCTCGACGAGCCTCAGCTTTGGGACATCGAGATTCTATCAGATAGTGAGGACCACGATAATCCTGGAGTTAAGTATGTTTTATCACTGGCACGTATACCCCACTAGCGATGATCGCTCCTAATTTTAAGTCTCTTTGACAGGCTCTGGATCCGTGGCACTCTTCTCGTCGTCGAGTTCCCCAAAGACAAATCGGACCCTGGACCGCTTCAACTGTGGGCGGCTTGGGATGGAAAGAACCAGGTCTGGGTGCTCGAAGAGTGTGAGTCACGTTTTGGTGAAGTCTAGCGACTCGCGCAGCTAACTCGGGCTTTACTACTAGATTCTTGACTTGTTAGAGATTGTGTCACCAATGTTCTGGTATCTGATAGTGAGGGTTTACTGTTTGTAAGGTTATACTATTCTTGACCTATCCCACCGCCGCGGAAAGAGTGGCTGAAGTGCGCCTGGTCAGCAACTTCAAGGCCACAAAATACTGTGCAAAGGGCTGTCCGAGTCGTTGGTGGCTGTTCATATATACGTTCATAGGTCGCGATAGTTACGACCCGCTACAGCATTGAATTGCACAATTCGATATCCCGGATAACACACGTCGGCGCACTAGTAAAAGCTCGCCGATCGACCCAAGCACCAGTTTCTGGACCGATCTCGAACCGCGCATGCCAGTGCAGATGTCCCAAAGATCACTCAAGCACTCGCACGGTGATAAAGTTTATCGGTTCATTACGGCGGCACACGCGTGCCAGTCCGGTGCCACCGCCACTGGAGAGCGGTGAACCGGTGAAGTCGTATACTTATCGTGGCTCAAAATATCCATCATCCCGATACGTAAAACATGGTTTCTAATTCGCCCACCCCGGGCCCGGGGCGTTCTATGATTGGGTCCCCTTCAGTGCGTTAGACTCTTGCTCTACACCTTGGGACAGTGTTGCTCATCATAGCCCAGTACCTCCCTGGAGTCTCCCCCATACGCACAGATGGCTTACGCCCAGGTGCGGACAGGTGTGGGCTAGGATGCGCCGCCTACGAAGGCACCCGGGCATGTCCTATCTATCTATCGCTGACCACCCCCATTTAGCAGCATACCGTTCATCGGGACCGCGCCGTTTGCGCCCGCCTCGGTCGGGGTCTGCCCCGTTGCCCTCGCTGAAATATCTGGCGTTCACGGGATTCCGAAAGACCAAGGAGAGGGGATAAGGGACATCATCCTTCGAGCGAGGACTCCGAATCGGCCGTGACGCGTTCCGGGCGGGGCCGGAGGCTGGTTGAGGGCGCTGACTAAACCACACCTCCCCCGAGGCCATCGGCATTCCGGGCCCCTGCCACTGCCTTAGTACATGTGACATCCCTTATCGAACAGCAATAGATCGGTTCTCGTGATGTCGTCTATTCGTGGGATGGTGCATTTCGCCATTGCTGGAGACGGGAGATAGTGGCGTGATGTCGTACACTTTTGGGGGCCCCCGAAGCGGGCTATATGCGACTTTTCCGCTCTAAGACGGGCGAGGAAGCTGATGACATGCTCAGAACATCAGCACTCAGCCTCCGGTTAGCAAAGTATGCTTCCCCCGTGACTGATCTGGGCGCCTCTTATTTATAGCTATCCTCATAACTCACCTTCGCGAACACCGTCGTTGATGCGTGGTAGGAGCGCACTGGGACGAACAGATACTACGTGGGTGAGGAAGTAAGCTCCCGGGCAGATGGTTGCTGGGACTTGGCCGGGGATCCCGGGGATGCTGGACTGATTTCTCAGGTTGTCCAGCTGACGCCAGGTGGCGAGAAAGCGACGTCGCTCTTTCTCATTAGCTAGAACAACATTTCACCATGCTGTGGCACCTTTTATTTCATATTTCGGTAGGCAGAGTGTAGATTTGCCGGGTAGTCGCCTGGATCGCCCCAAGCTTCTTTTCCCAGTTGCATGCGGTGCTGGGCTGGCGATTGGCTCCTGTCGTGTCGTGAGTTCAAAGGTCGTCCTGGGAGCGATCAACTATCGAGCTGGGTCCAATAATCTGAATCATTAGTCCCACTGTGCAGAGGAAACTGTTGTTTGAGAATTATTATTGCTGACAGCGGAGATAGCTTCCTATTCGTTGACACGTGAGCATAAGTGTACCGTTGTTGTTGTAGACGCGTTGCAGATGCAGGCTACAGAGAGACCGTCGTCTGAATGGATTCCCCTCCCTTTCAGAAGGAAAGTGACCTGAAATTTGGTTCTGACTCGTGTGAAGAAATCTTGCACAGGAATATAGGGCGTTCACTTCGCCCTCAGGTTGCTTCCATTCCAAAGATCGAATGAAGTGACTTACGTGCTCGCCCTGTTAATTAGATGGAAGGTACTGTAGCATTCTAAATTTCATCGAAGCCGATTTGCCTCGCGGAAAGTGCAGACCGAACCCGAGTTGCAGATCGCGGAGTGGCGGGTTCAATCGCTAGCGGACTTTGACGGCAGATATGCGGCAGTACGTACCCCAATTCGGAAGACACTGTATCAACTTTGAAACAGGTGAGTGTGTTCGGTTCCTGCGTCCGGTGATGTGGATCCTTCTGGCTGTAGAGATCGAGAGCTTGGAGTCATGCGGCGATATCTTGGCTGTGTGGAACCCATCCAAAGGATTCTTTGATCCCGTTGTTAGGGAGACTAAACGGTAAACCAAACTATCCTAGAAGAGTGGCATGTTTGGCAGATATCCGCAGAATTTATCGAGACACAAAGGGATATATGGGTCTCTTTATGTGTCCTGGGCGCTGGGGAAGCCTAGAACGAGCCCGCAATCAATGAGCGCAGAGCAAAACGGGAGACAGCTGAGTGCCAACTTGGCGGTCGGGCCGGAAGCGACCGTTTTCCAAAGGCGCATCACGTGCAGTTCTCGGACCGCACCAGCAACCCGCCGTCATCATGTCCAGCCTTCAGAAATATTTCGAAGGGAAAATAGTATGTACATAACTCAGAACGTAGGAGGCTCATGACATTAAACAGGCATAAATGCAGGACTTTGAGGGCCAAAAGCTTGTGGAACGGATAGCGCATTACGCTGTGGTGGAGTTGGCGGTGCGTTGGCAAGTCTCAAACTCCCTTGCAACCTCTCACTGACCCCATCCAGATATTCGCTTTCTTCCTTGGATTCCTGTTCCAGTCCATTCAATTGACGTTCACGGTCTTTGGCGTGGGAGTCGGTGTCATACTTGCAGTACGAGTTGGTTTATCTCGTCGTACCTTTACTGACCCGTTATTGCGAAGGTGGTTATTCCTCCGTGGCCGAAGTTCAATAAGCATCCAATTACTTGGCTACCATCGAAGGAGACAAAAGAGAAGCAACAATGATGATGAATAGGCGTGTTCCTGTGTGTAATGCCACCTTCATTCATTGTCGAGCAACTTCCTCGCTGCCGATCAACCATGTAGATACCCTCGGATGACCTGTTGGTGAGATGTGGGTAATAGCAATGGCTGTAGCTCGACTACTGTAGAATCGAAAATTACACGGCGGATCTCGCGCTGATCGTTGAGACACAGCCTCACACGGTTTGGTAAGCTACAGTGTGAGGTTATGTGAAGGACAAACTGGCCGAGGAATCGAATCATCACGGTCGAACGAGCTGAGAGATTGGTCTCGGCCGGACAGTGAGAGCACAATAAAGGCAGTTCGAACCAAACTCGGGTAGTGGGCGCTGTTAATTCGAACCAAGGAATGCCAAGGCTGCGCGAGCGGTTGTAATCACGGACCACGAGTTCGACCCGACTGAGAATAACACCCGCTCTGCCAACTTCCGAGCCCCGCCAATTCCTCGACTTCGACTTCGACCTGGACCTTAACCCCAACCTCTTCCTCAGTCCTCTCCCTCCATCCCTCTCCACCACCCACCCCAGTCCCCGCCTCTCCCGCTCCCGCCCTTGCTCCGTCTGATCATTACAAACACTACCCTCGGCCACCACGAGGATCGCATCGCACAACACCCCGGCCAACTCACACCCCCCCGACACGCCCACCACGGCTTCCACGACTGCACCCATTCCACGCGGGACGGTCCCTCGACCGCGTCCCATGTCTCTTCCTCCTCAAGCGTATACGCCTTCTCACTCCGGCACGTCGTCCGACCGCACACGACAATACGTTGAACAACCCCATGCCACAACCACAAGACACTCCCAGCGCAGCGCAGACCCTACAAAACCGCGCACAACCAATCGCATTCTTGGTGACTACACCCTCTCAAAGACCCTTGGAGCGGGTAGTATGGGCAAAGTGAAGTTGGCTCACCACAATATATCTGGCGAAAAGGTGTGTGATCTTTCGCTGTCTCTTATCAACGCTCCTGCTCTGCAGGGTCGTATTTTCATTTCATACGGTCGTCTCGTCACGTTCTCAACATCTATCGCTGTATCGTCGCCTGTTCTCTTCGACGTGTCCATCACGACCTTTGTCCGGTCGTATGTGTCCCTGATCTCATCGGGGCAGTTTACTTCCCTGCGCACTTTGTGCCCCTCGAATGCCCCGAACCTGGTTCCTCGTGTTCTCGTTGGGGTGTGGCGCTGATCAACGTGGACGCACGTCCGCCTGGCCTGCGCCTTTTTTACTTTCCGACTCTTCGCTTCCACATCTTCCTTTGTACCCGAGTTTCTCCATCTCGGGACCCTTCCCATCAGCCGGTTGCGAAGGGCAGCCAGACTCCCCGCATTTACCACGCGCAGCGCGCACCTAATATCGGGGCTGTGCAGTTGGGTCAACAGGGGAGCGCCGGGGGGCGTTTTTTTGACAGCTATTTTCGGCGCGAACACTTGTTTCTCGTTGTCTCTCTTGCAATTCCCCATTTATCGTTACTGAGCGTTTACTTACCCCCCTACAGCTCGCGGTCAAAATTTTACCCCGCGTTGTTCCCGTTCAACCTGTACCCGGAGCACCGAACGCCGAGGCTGCTGCCAAACAAGCGACAAAAGATGCTTCCAAAGAGATTCGCACGATCCGCGAAGCCGCACTCTCACAGTTACTCTATCATCCGTACATCTGTGGCATGCGCGAGATGATCACGCATCAGCACCATTACTACATGGTGTTCGAGTATATAAACGGCGGGCAAATGCTTGACTATATTATCAGCCATGGCCGGTTACGCGAACGCGTTGCAAGGAAGTTCGCGAGGCAGATCGGAAGCGCGCTAGAGTATTGTCACAAGAACAATGTCGTGCACCGAGGTGCGTCCTCACGACCCATGAGTGGCTTTCGAGTGATCGCTGATATTGTCTGCAGACCTCAAAATCGAAAACATCCTCATTTCGCAGACGGGCAACATCAAGATCATCGATTTTGGGTTATCAAACCTTTACGATCCTGTCGCTCATCTCTCGACATTCTGCGGCTCCCTCTATTTTGCTGCGCCGGAGCTTCTCAATGCCAAAGTGTATACCGGACCCGAGGTTGACGTATGGAGCTTTGGTGTGGTGATGTACGTGCTTGTATGCGGCAAGGTGCCATTTGACGATCAAAGCATGCCTGCGCTTCATGCCAAAATCAAGCGCGGGCTGGTCGAATACCCCGTGTGGCTCAGCGCAGGTGAGCTGACAGGTCTGTGTACTTGTAGGACAATTGATGTGAACTTTTCCCCCCAGAATGCAAGCATATTCTCTCCCGTATGCTCGTCACCAACCCGCAGCAGCGTGCATCGCTCTCGGACCTCCTTAATCACCCCTGGATGACCCGTGGTTTCAATGGGCCTCCCGATCCTCACCTCCTGCGGCGCGAACCTCTGCGCGCTGACGAGCTCGACCGATATGTCATTCGCGGGTGCTGGCGGTCAAGGCGGGGGGAACAAGGGAGATACAGTGACACCAAAGAAGAACAAGCGCTTCTCTGGGTTCGACTTCTATCGCCGCAAGCTGTTTTCTCCATCATCTTCACCCCCAGCCTCCCCATTCGCGTCGCCATCAGCATCCCAGTCCCAACTCTCAAATGCCTCTCTCTCCGACTTTAACTCAAAAGAACCACCTGATCCAACGCGCGGTTACCACCCACTGATATCGATTTATTATCTCGCGCGCGAGAAACTGGAACGCGATAGGGTATATGGCCCGGGCCACTTTGCGAGCTCACAACTGTCATTAAACCCTCTGCAGTCTGCCCCTGAGGAGGTTCAGGCGCCCCCACCCTCTGCTTCGAAGCAGTCTCCGCTCGTAGGACCACCTCCCACGGTGATGCCACAGAAGGTCGCAGGTGGTGTGGACTACAACATGCGCCCGTCTCGCCTACCAGCTCCGGAGAGCCCGCACTACTCAAAGATGTCGTACGACGCTCAAGTTACTACTCCCTCACCGACAGCGCCGACATTCCAACAGCAACAACAGCAGCAGCAGCAACCCCGGCCCCGTGCACGCGACGCTGGCCTGTCGATTACGAAACCTGGAGACCTTTCACCAGCACCGGTCGTGGTCTCGGGTGGTTTGGACGGAACCGCTGGTGCCTCGGTGCCTCCCAGCCCGGCGAGTGCGACAATGCCACGCGCCCCGCCCGCGTCCACCCACCGCCGTTCGCATAGTGTGAGTCATCGTCAGAACGTGCCACGCGGTTGGGCAAGCATGTTTGGCGGCGGCGGAGGAGGAGGAGGGGGAAGTGCCGGTATGGGGGAGCATGGACAACTCAGGGTCAACATCAACGGACATGAGGTACCCCGGACTGCCGGACCGGAGCTCACGACGTTCGCAGAGCGGATGGAGGACGAGCAAACGGAAATTGCGGCGCCGGCACCGAGCCCCCCACCTGAAGTAGTGTTATCACCTGCAACGCCAACTACGTCCCCTGGTGCGACACTCGTGCGCAAGTTCGGCAGCTTGCTGATCGGCGGCGCTGGGAGCGTGCGCGCGGCAGGCGACCGCAACTCCAAACGGACAAGCATCCTAGGCGGCTTCGGGTCCCCACGCCCTTCCGCTGACATGGACAACGGAGTTTCAGAAAAGGAGCGGGATAAGGAGAGGACGCACGCGGGCTCGCCGCTGAGCGAGAAAACCGAACCGCTTCCACTACCCCCAAGTCCCACTACCCCTACCGCCGCCTCCCCCGCTGCAGGCGACAACACCGCCCCCGCAGCTTCTGAAGAGGGAAACGTAGAAATGCACGTGTCACCGACGGGTGGGATTTCGCATAGCCAAGCGCAACCGCTGCACCGTCGCGCCGCGACGATTCTCGACCCGCAAGGGCACGCGAAACGGCATGAGCGCCGGAGTAGCACGGGCGGCGCGCTTCTCTCGAGCGTCACCGGTACGATTGGGCGCCACCGGCGGCCGTCAACGAGCCACGGGACCGCAGGCGGACGGCCCTTACAGCCCGAGCGACCGTTCGTGCAGACTGCGGAGGTTCCTGAGGAGGACGCGTCGGGGCGTCCGTCGAGGCAAGGACGCGTAAATGGAGCTGGAGCTGAAGCTGGGCATGAGCTCACGGATGCCGAGGACGAGGCGAACGCGAGTGCGGCCGATAAGGAATTCAAGCCGTTGTTCCTGAAGGGCCTGTTCAGGTACGTTGCGAATGCGGTGCTGTTCTTTCCCAGGGTGTACTCATGTGCGATTCTCTCCGTGTGCCATGATAGTGTGGCGACGACGTCCACGAAGCCGCCGGCGACGATCAAGGCGGACATCAGGCGTGTATTGGACCGCATGCAGGTGCAGTACAGGGAGACCAAGACGGGATTCGACTGCATACACCTACCCTCGATCGACATCTCGTCGCTGCAGGACCCACCCGCGACGCCGACACCATCTCCGCGAAAACACCGTAAGCAGGGTTCGGGAGGCTCGGGCGACTCGGGGGGAACGACCAAGCGGATTGTGCGCAAGGCATCGAAGCTGTCCTTCGGCGTGAGGAGCAAGGATAAGGACCGCGGCGGCGAGACGAGCGTGAACGGGACCACCACCACGCACAAGGAGAAAGAGAAGGAGAAGGAGCTCCCCGGTCGACCTTCTGGTGGGCCGCCCGCCACGTTCAACGCGACGCAGAGCAGCGGCTCGTCCTCCTTCTTCAACGTGTCGTCGAACGCGCCGACGGTCCACGCGGACGATAACTCGGCCACGCTGCACCCCGAGGACTCGCCGCGCCGGTCACACTCGCCGGCGAGAAGCAAAAACTTGCCGCCGATACCGCGCGACTTTGGCGCGGCAGCACCACTGCCGTTCCAGACTGGGGAAGTGGACCGCGAGGTGCTCGAGAGCATTGGGCGGAACACGCTGTCGGTCAGGTTCGAGATCAACATCGTCAAGGTCAATCATAAATCTCTTTTGCATTTTTATCCGGTGCTCATGTGTGACTTTTTAGGTACCGTGGCTGCCATTACATGGTATTCAATTCCGTCGCGCAGGTGGAGATGGATGGCAGTACCAGATGCTCGCACGACGAGTGCTGACGGAGCTGAAGCTCTGATGATGTGATGTGTTATTAGCCAGCTAGACGACGACCGCTAAGTCACGCTCACGAATCTAAAATGCCCAATGCTGTGATTCACGCTCTCTACGACACGCCGACACGACCCCGCCTATTCCTAATTTTGCACCTACATTCCGTCTTTTTTTTATGCTCGCCCCTTGCTGCTCTTTTTTTATTCACGTCGTCATCTGATTATTGACCTAGATGGCCGCTTTTCTCCTGTGCTCTCTCCTTTGCTGCAAGTGGTGCGCACGTTGTCCATTCGTTGTATCTAAACCCTTTAGCCTCTTTGGAAACGGCTTGTACCGTATGATTTCCCCTTTCGTTATTATGATCAGGTCTTTTTTTGGAGGGTTCTCTCTCACTTCGTCCGCTCATATCGTATCGCTCCGCACGCAATCAACAAACCACATCACCGTGAACACCACCTCGTCTGAGAGTTCACATCTCCCATCAACCACTTATCGTGTCTTATTCCAAACATGCATGAGCAATTAAATGCCCAGAAATGATACCCTCCGTAATTGTTGAGGCACCGGGAAGCCCTACACGACACGTTGACTGGGCGGCACCCGCCAACGCCTGCTCCTCATAGCTGAGATGTGTCACTTTGAAAGGACTATGTCCTCACTAGGCTCGCAACGTCAGACATTAGCTACCGCTCGATTACTTTTGCGTTACTGTACTGTAACGGTTTCCGTCTGCGTCCACGTCCGCGTCCGAGTCTCTGTCTCCGTCTCCGTCTACATTGTGTTTCTTATTTTCCTCTCTATCTTCTACGCTTCGCCTTCCATTACGCGCTACAAATTGTCGTTGCAGAGCTTGATGCAGAGTATCCGAGTCGCCGACTCCAGTGTATCGGAGGACCCGTGTTGACCTTACTACTCTGCCAGTGTCTCCGGCCCGGGTCCGTTCGTCTTAGCAGCCGCGCTCCTGGCCGCGGCGGCGACGAATTCCGTTCCCTAGAATCGTCTATGATAAGTCTAGTCAGAAGCAACTTGAAGTATTGCCCTTCGCCATCGTCGCCTTCCTCGTCGCTCCCGACTTTGTCTCCAATCGCCTCGCCTTCTTGTCTCTCCTCGACCTTCTCTGTCCTCAACAACTCGCCTTCTTGCCACCCGGGTTGCTTTGGCTCCATACCTTAACGCCCGGATCCCTTCGCCATCCACTCTCATCAACTCCATCGACTTCGCTCCCCCTTTCCCTTGGTTTCCCCAGACCTTACGAACTCTGTTAGCGTTTCCAGCGACTGGTCCCCTTTTCGTTCGCGCTTGCATCGGCACTCGCCTTAGCATTCGCCCTCGAAGCAAGGAAGTTGACTTCAGTTTTCCACTCCCTACACTTTCTCTCCCTCGCGAAATCGCTGTCCGCCCCGGACTCACACGGGCCCTCGTCCCACAGCGGTACAGTAGTACTCACATGCGCAAGTGTACCAGCGCAAGCAAAGGGGTCACTCTCCTTCAGGTGTACATGCATTCAGCAGGTTGAACGATAAGGTACGTCCGTGACCAGCATTTTCACTCCCACAGGACATGATACCTTCATTGGCAATTGTTTGACCAACCCCTCACAGCGCCGCAAGACTGTCGCTTCGACCGAGCTGCACATCTATCCGTGTCCAGTGCCTCCTACCCTCTTGCCATCACACGCCCTCCCCTCTCATCTGCCTTCACGGACTAGCTTGCATTCCACTGCCGATCGTCGAGCGATAACGCGTACCGCGACCGAAGGGAACTGCGTGTTGGCAGACCATGCAACTCGCGTGGGAGTCTAGGTCCAAGAACAGACGCTACAAAGACCAACTGAATTCGTCCGATTGTACTACGTAATGGTAATAAGTGGTTATAGAGATTTGATTCGATTCAGTTTTCGTTTCCGTGCATGGTCGTCTCCTAAGTGCTACGTCATAAAGCCAATGTCCCGTGAACAGGCTGCGACTGCAAACTTGCAAGTCTAGGCTAAGTAATCAACCTATCTGGAACTTTCTCCTCTTTGTCAAGGAGAGGCCGGAGTCTATCAAACTCCTGTTTCGTGTTGACGATGGTTATGGGCTGACTAGATAGTCTGCGCAGAGAGATGATCTGCTCAACAGGTGCCGCCGACCGGTACTCAGGCAGTATGTGAAGCAGGCGCAGAGCCGGCAACACTTCGGCGACCATTTCGCTGGTGGTTATGTCGAGCGCATGAGTAATGAGCCCTGCCATCTCCTCAGATACAAGAAGCGACTTCACAGTGTCGAATAAGCTGAGGAGTTCCAGCCATTCTGTGTCGTCCATGCCGTCATGCTCATCTGGTCCTGAAAACCCATCGCCGATGGAGAGATGGACCACGTCGGGGGGTACAACGAAACATTGTTTGAGCACCTGGGTCAAGTGCGAAGCTTGCCAGTCTATCCCTTCGCTTAAGATTTCAAGATCGAGACCTGGGCCTTCTGGAGGGAGCAAGAAAGGCGACGGTGGTTGATAACTTGAAGTGACTTTGATGCGGGTCTCGCGACAGGAAAATTCTACATGCATGTTGTGAAGCAGGGCTGGGTTGAGAATTTCTTGGCGACTGAAGAACTGGGAAAGCTGGGGAACTTGAAAGTCAAGCTGATTGAAGTATGTTATTTTGAGGTCCTTGAGTTGAGGAGTGTTGATTTGGGCCACCAAGTCCTCCAAATACTCGCTAACACCTCGGAATCTAAACTCGGTGAGTGCGGGAAGGATAGTTCTGGTAAGGGGAGGCGGATGTCTTGAAGAAGGGCGAGAGCTTGGAGATCGGAATCCAAGCTCAAGGGTTTCGAGCCTGGTCAATGCGGCCAAAGACGCAACCATCCCCTCGGGTGAAATGTAACCAGTCTGGGGTATCTGGAAAAGTCGGAGTTGGACAAGGTCATTAGCTGACGAAAGAAGCGTTGATAATGCCGGAAAGGGTATGCCGCCTAAATAAAGATTTTGTAAACGCGGAGCAGATCCACCCAAGAATGCATCGGGGAGGATCGGCGCATTTCCATGAGCCGATGCCAGCCAAAGACTTTCCAGGGCCGAGAATGGCCCCTGCACAGCCGTGGACACATTTCGCAGCTGCGAGTGTGTTAATTGAAGCCTGGCGCGGAGTACACGATCGGGGTGCTCGAGGGCAGCAATGACATTATCTTCCCCATCAGGACCAAGGAGCGGGTAGTCAATGAAAAGAGGAAAGGCCGGCCAGCAACCCAAATTCTTCCTGACAGGCGTTCCCCGTGTGCAGGTAAGGTGCAGGTGGAGACGGCGTGGTGATCCAAATATGATACGTCGCCATCTTTGGCATACATGCACCAATTTGTCCCATTTCCATGTAGTTCCGGCGAAGGGCTGAAAACAAAGAGATTCGCGATAGAAATCAAACGCTTCAAGCAAGACATTGTCTGGGAGCACGTTGATATTCTTTACAAGTCTGTGACTCTTGCCTGCGCCACACGAGTCAGTGCTCGATGCGTGCGCAACACCCAAACTGGGAGATGTACCTGGAACCCATATTTTCTCTGGCTTCTTGCCAAAACTTTCAGGAATCTTCAAATCATTGGAAGGGTCATCTCTCGATGTTGAGGTGGTGCAAGAGGACGAACGGGGGGGAATGGTATGAGTAGGCAGTGAAAATGAGTGATTGGTTGTCTTAGAGGGACGGCTAATTGGAGATCGACAGCGAGTACTCAGTCAATTATTCCTAAGATGGACAAACGAAGGTCCTCGTAGACTCACCAGTGAGAGTGCATTGACGGAAGCAGCGAGAGTTGTTGGGTCAAAGCAGGAGGATGAAACGGTTGTTCTTATACTACAATAACTTAGCACAGTAGGGTCCGTCTTGGGGTTCCTGTTGGAACTCCGACACAGGATCCTTCGGCATGTGACAAGATAGACGACAAAACCAAATTTGGTAGTGGAACACAGATAGCAGTCGATATGATATTTTTTTTGGTCGGATTGTCTGCTATATGTCATAACAGATCAGTCTCCTCTTTTATTTGACCATTGAAAATGCGGGCTACGGAGAAATCTGCAGTAGTAGAAGTGCATTAGTCAGCAATATTAGCGCTCTGCTGAAGTTAGTGGAAGGCATACTGTAGTCATGGTATTGTTCTAGAAACCGCCGTACACTACCAAACCGCAGATGACCAATTGCATTCTTAGTGACTACACCCTCTCAAAGACCCTTGGAGCGGGTAGCATGGGCAAAGTGAAGTTGGCTCATCCAATATATCTGGGGAAAAGGTGTGTAATATTTCACTGTCTCTTATCAGCGCTCCTGCTTTGCAGGGTCATATTTTCATTTGATACCGTCGTCTCATTACCGTGACGTTCTCAAAATCTATTGCTGTATTGTTGCCTGTTCTCGTCGACGTGTCCGTCATGACCTTTGTCCGGTCGGATGTGTCCCTGATCTCATCGGGGCAGTCTACTTCCATGCGCAGTTTGTGCCCC
>WNGR01006324.1_pt1 | contig 22276 bp, 21 predicted proteins | sample 5407581 | NCBI WGS metagenome assembly WNGR01 (sample SAMN13153383, study PRJNA577476) | soil metagenome | isolation source: 80 cm soil or saprolite under Garry oak tree replicate 2 | place: USA:California | collected 2016-06-15
TTCCTTCTCGTTCTCATAATGCTTCACTCTTCTTGAAACACATATCTCGGAGTATTCACCCACTGCTAGCAGTGTATTCCATCATAGCATGGAGTGTATTTAAGCCTTGGAATTATCAGTATACTTTCTCACTAATACCATCCCATTTTACTACACTCTCAAATAACATCCACCTATTGCACCAATGCAGTCTGCATATTCCTCCGACCGCTCTTCCGGTGAACCGGAGATTCCTTCCAGTCTGGCCACTTCCGGTCTGGCCACACATCACGCAGCAGATCCCTTGATACTCACACCACAAGATATCAACATCCTGAAGGAGTATGTGGAGGAATTTGAGCAGGCAGACACACAGCTGAGGAAGAAGATACTGGAGAGGGCCATGGGGGACATATATAGGCTCCGGCCTGGTAACTCTGCATTTAATAAGGAGGAGGCCAGAACGGTATTTTTCCGGACCATGCATGTCTGTATAGGCCTGCTGATAGGTATCGATTGCAGAAAATCAGAAAGTGGTTCTACAACCACTATTCTGCACCTCATCGCCAGATTATCAAACTCACTCGGAAGTGGTCTGCAAGGAATGCTTTTTACCATGATAAGAAGGGGGAGATCACGCAGCTTGCCCAGGAATTGTCCGGAGGTGCTCCTGGATCTCAGGCATTCTTGGGTTCACTCCAGGATGCAACCACCCAACTATGGAAGAGGCTAACCATTGAGGAACAGGATAGCTATGGGGAGATTGCAAAGGACTGGTCCAACAATGTGCCTCCAAGGGGAATCCAAGCCAGGTTAGTGGTATATCATCGTTCCATGTACTTCACTGATTCATGTGTACAGAATGGCTTCAGCAGGTATCCGTGGACGGATAGTCCGGGACTTCCAAACCCAACTGTATAAAACATGTGGAGTACGCTGTGTCGTCCTCATTGCATCTGAGAAGGAGGATGGAACTCCACAGGTTGCAATGTAGGTCCTTGGATTGACAAGAACCCCGGACAGTGATCAATCTATTTCCAGGGATGAATTGTTACAATTTCGGACACGTCTCTTTCCTTTTCACTTACATGACTCATTACTCTTACATGCCGAACCCCCATGACTCATCCTGACTCAGACTCATGACTCATCTATTGCCTCTCACCGACGCGGGCCTTCGTATTTTGCCTCGCATACCCAACCAGACGCGGACCTTCGTATTTTGTCTCGCACCTGCTAGTCGTATTGACGACTTGGCATTTCCTCTCACACCAGTCTTGAGTGAGGCTCGACTTGGTACTTGTGCATCACCGAACTGAAGCCCTGATCCGGCTTCACTCTACAAAGAATCGGAACCCCAAACGCACGTTGCACGATAACGCCAGTCATGGCATTACACTAAGTCAAGTCTCTCGTCACCGTGGCTTTGACTAGCAGAGCCAGAGCGACGTTCAAGTCTGAACTCATCGAAAGAAGTATCAAAGACGATCTCCCCGATAATGTCAAAGGAACAGCAGTCTACAAGAGTTACACAGACCAAGAAGGGTACTACGTATTCGACAAAAACCTTCAAGGATACGCACCCATCCACTACCTTGAAGACAAAAGACTTTGGGTATTAATTGACTACGACTCAAAAGTCAACAGTTGGTATACCATTGGACCAACACCCCTCGAATACAGTCTAGGACCCTACAGAAGTAATCCCGCACATGGCATAGACATTGATTCATCCGAGGGAGAACTCGCAGACACAGAAAACCCCTCAGACAAAGGAAAGAACGTTACACCCACCCTGCAAAGTTTTACACCCTACGCCATGACCAGCACGCAAGCGCAAACCACAACCACGGCACCCACCACTTCAAGTGGAATCACCATCCAAGCCATCCCTCTCGGTGGCAGTGGCGGTGGCGGTGGTGGTGGCGGTGGCGGTGGCAGAGGAGGAGGAGGCGGTGGCGGCGGTGGAGGAATCCCCGCTGGCGGAGGAGGAGGACCCCCCGCTGGACCACTGGCACTCACAGGAAAGTTGGGAGGCAATCCGCCAAAAGAATTCCACGGAGATAGGGAAGAAAGCAAAGCCTTCCTACTCAACTTCCTTTTATACTGAGGAATGAACCCGCACGTGGAACAGCTTGCCATCCCATACCAAAGAAGCATGACATTCCTGTCATATATTCGAGGACCCCTTGTAAACGATTGGGTCGAAGAACAAGCCCAGTGGCTCATAGACCAAGTTACTGGAGGAGTAGCCCACGCAGAAGAAAATTTATGGGCAATGCTTGAAACCAGATTCCGCCAAGCATATACAGACACCACGGAAAAGCAGAAGGCCCAACATAACATTAGGGACCTCAAGATGAAGGGCGACAACCTAGACGGCTTTATAGCCCAGTTCGCCACTACCGCAAAGAAAGCAGGCTACGACCTGAACAGCGAAGCAACCTTGGACGTTTTCCAAAGAGCCCTACCATTCAAACTAGTGGCTAACTGCGTCAAGTTTGACCACCCAGTCACATGGAACGACTGGACACGGTCGGCGCAAACACATCAACAGGAATATATATTCCTGAAAGAACAAGTCAAGGGAAATGACCGAAGAGGAGGGGCAACAAAACCTCAATGGAGAAACGCCCTTAATAACTGCAACCCAAATGCTATGGACATAGGGCACACCAGGGCACGAGCCACATTTACAGACGAAGAAAAGCGGCAAAGAATCCAAAGTGGACTTTGCTTCCAGTGCAACCAAAGGGGACATATCGCCCGTTTTTGTCCCCAAAAACACACCAGAATTGCCGAAGCATCCACATCCAACACCCCAATCGTCACGGTCCAAACCCAAGGACCTGTGAGTGCCGCACAAAAGGCACAAGCCCTCATTGCCACCCTCCACTCAGAGTCTGAAGAAGTTAGGGACTGTTTCACCGACGAACTCTTCGGCAAAAAGGATTTTCTCAATGCCTGAACCCGGCAGCCTGGGCCAAGGCATTACGAATTAGCATGTACAATAGCAGATATTGATCCATGCGAATCCCAGTTCTATTCAAATCCGCACACGCGACAGCTGAAAGAGAAGTCCTTATCAACTCAGGAGCAACCGACAACTTTATATCAAAAAATTTGCTCCATCGACTCAAGATTGGGTACCTCCCGGTAGAGGTCCCTATAAAGATATGGAACATAGACGGGACCCACAACCAAGACGGCGCGATCAGTCATTTCACTGATCTGCAAGTACGCACAGGAACGGAAACAAAAACCCTCCGATTCCTCATAACGAACCTTGGAAGAGATGAAGTGATCTTAGGATACCCATGGTTGACGGCCTTCGAACCTGTGATCCACTGGAAAGATGCGACACTAGACAAGAAGTGTCAACCAGTGATAATATCAAGCATCCAACCAGAAGACACTCATATAGCCGCAACCATGACGGAAGAAGAATGGGAAGAGATAAACCAAGAGGAAGAAGAGCCATATGCCATAATCCGCAAAACCACTACAGCATCAGAATTGGCGCAAAAGGCTATGGATAAGACGAAGAAGACCTTCAAGCAGATGGTCCCAGAAGAATATCAACGTCACGCTCGGACATTTAATGAAAAAGAATCGCACCGGTTTCCACCACCGAGACCATGGGACCATGCAATAGAACTTTTGCCCGATGCTCCGAAGGCATTTGACTGCAAGATATACCCTATGGCGAGAGGAGAAGAAGACTTGCTACGGGAATTCATTGACGAACAGTTAAAGAAGGGGTATATACGACCTTCCAAATCCCCTTATGCATCACCATTCTTCTTCATCAAAAAGAAAGACGGGAAATTACGACCCATACAAGATTATTGGCGATTAAATTCCCTTACCGTCAAGAACCAATACCCACTCCCCCTAATCCCAGAACTCATCGACAGACTACAAGACACCACCCTGTTCACGAAGTTAGACATTCGCTGGGGCTACAACAATGTTTGTATCAAGGAAGGAGACCAAGAGAAAGGAGCCTTCAAAACCAATCTAGGGCTCTACGAACCTTGTGTCATGTTCTTCGGGCTGACAAACTCCCCAAGCACCTTCCAAACCATGATGGATATGATTTTCCGAGATCTCACTGCAACAGGAGAAGTCGTAATCTACATGGATGATATCCTCATCGCTACCCCCAGCAACGTTCCCCACCACCGACGACTAGTGCACCAAGTATTGGACAAGTTAGAGGAACATGACCTATTCCTCAAACCAGAAAAATGCACCTTTGAAGTACCAGAAATTGAATATCTGGGACTAGTTATAGGAAGTGGAAGAGTACGAATGGATCACGTCAAAGTCCAAGGAGTAGACGGATGGCAACGACCCAAAAACCTCAAAGAACTACAAGGATGGATGGGTTTTATCAACTTCTACCGTCGATTCATTGAAGGATTTTCAAAGATCGCAAGAGTTCTCAACGAACTTACCAAGAAAGGAGTCCAGTGGGAGTGGATGGAAGAAAGAGAAGAAGCGTTCCAGAAGCTGAAAGGACTAATATGTGCAGAACCAGTACTCCTAATGCCACAACTGGAACAACCTTTCGAGCTAGAAGTAGACGCATCAAATTACGCCATAGGCACCACGCTAAATCAAAAAGACGAACATGGAAGATGGCATCCAGTGGCCTATTACTCCACCACGCTTTCGGAAACTGAGAGAAATTACGACATCTATGACAAAGAACTATTAGCCGTCGTAAAATCTCTCCGCCACTGGAGAACATACCTTGCTGGAGTGCCCCACCAAATAGTCATCCACACCGACCACTCCAATCTGCTCTATTGGAAAGAACCAAGGAAAATCAGCCGACAAATTGCCCGTGAATTTCAAGAACTACAAGAGTACAACTTTGTACTCAAACATGTCGCAGGCAACAAGAACGCACGAGCCGATGCTCTTTCAAGAAGACCCGATTACAACACGGGTGAAGAGGACAACGACAACATAACGGTGCTACCAGCACAGGTATTCATACACCTGGCAGGGAGCGAACCAGTTGAAGAAGTTGACACACGCTCAAAAATCAATATGAGCAACCTGGAGAATGAGGAGATGATTAGAAAATGGGCCAACACATATCAACTACACCAGGAACATAACACCTGGTGGAAGGAGGACGCTTTGGTTGTTGCCGGTGACAACAATCTTAAGAGGGGGGTAATTTCCGCATTCCACAACCCACCATATTGCGGACACCCAGGTATTGGCAACACCATTGCACTCCTGAAGCAGAACTATTGGTGGCCAAACCTGAAGAAGGACGTCGAGGAATACATCAAAGGATGCGCGGCGTGCCAAGCAAACAAAATCAACATGCACCATCAAAAACCACACCTATTCCCCATAACTACGGACCCTGAAGCACAACCATTTGAAGTCGTCACTATGGATTTCATCACCAAGCTACCACCATCAAGAGGATACGACTCCATACTCACCATCACCGACCACGACTGTACCAAGGCTGCGCTATTCATCCCTTGCAACGAAACAATTACTAGTGAAGGAGTGGCGAAACTATACCTACAACAGGTCTACCCCCACTACAGGATACCCAAAAGACTCATCATGGACAGAGGATCACAGTTCATATCGATCTTCATGCGAAACCTCTGTCAAGTCCTAGGGATCAAACAAAATATTTCATCAGCATACCATCCCCAAACAGATGGACAGTCGGAACGTAACAACCAGTGGGTCAAACAGTTCCTACGACACTGGAGCAATACGCAACAGGACAACTGGGCAGACCTACTCCCGATTGCCCAGTTCACACACAACTCCTGGCCTAATGCAACCACAAAGAGCTCACCATTCAAGTTGCTTATGGGCAGCAAACCAAGAACAACATGGGAGGAGAAAAGGACAACGGTCCCAAGAGTCGATGAATGACTCCAAGATATGAAGGAAGCCCGCAGCAAGGCACAAGAGTGCATCAAACATGCACAACGCCTCATGGCGGAAAGGGGTAAGACCAAGTTTACGCCCTACGCCCAAGGAACATAAGTTTGGCTAGAAGGGGTCAATCTCCGAACCCACTACCCTACATCCAAACTAGCGCCAAAAAGATACGGCCCATTTCCCATCAAGAAAGTTCTATCAGACGTCTCGTATGAACTAGAACTCCCGGCGCAATGGAAGATACACCCGGTGATACACGCCAACCTCCTAACTCCCTATAAGGAGACAGCGTTACACGGCCCAAACTTCACCCAACCTCCACCTGACCTTATCGATGGAGAAGAAGAGTACGAGGCTGAAGAAGTGCAAAAGGTCCGCCAACAAGGCCAAGGCCACAAACTCCACTACCTAGTTAAGTGGAAAGGTTTCCCCACGAGTGACAGCCCCTGGGAACCTGTGGAGCACCTGAAACACGCCCCAGAACTAATCGCCGACTTCTATCACCGATACCCCAACAAAGAAGGAGCACCCAAAAACACATAAAAGAAGAGCTGTCAGAGTCATGAAACGACATCCCCTCACCCCATCCCTCACACGAACACACTACACTATGAACTTTTCCACCGACGAATATGAATCAGTAGGGGAGCGTGGCGCCTACCGCAACGCTGTCCTGGCCAACAAAGCCCAAAGAGACGTTATATCATCCCCACGAGTCACAATGATCATCCCTTCATCCCCCGTACACATCACAATGCCACCCCCACTCATGATCCCCTCCGTCGACACCATCAGAGACGCCCCCCACGCAACATTCGTCGACATGCTTGAAAGTCTATCAAGTGCCGCCACAAGAATTGAGATGGTCGAAGAACCCATCGACTACCATCGAGAGGCGGAAGTCGACGAAGATGATGAGCCAGGTCTCCCTTATTTCCCAAACAATCCTGCCTCATTACGATTCTACCCCTTGTATATCCCACGCAATGAACACTCCGACGAAAAGGTGCTTGCACCTTACATTTACTATCACAACAAGGGACAAGAGGTGGTGGGTTGCATGAAAAGGGACGCACCCCTGTATGCGGGACCAGTCTATCTCCACACACCGAACCCCATACAACTACCCATTCCACTCACCAATACACAGATTCGTCAGTTCGCAGCCGACAACCCTCACGCTTACGCCATTGATGAAGTGCTGAGACGGCTCGAAGACCCACGAATCGACGCAGAAGTATCCCAACTGCGCGAAAAGTTGGAGCTGCAGTCAAAAGTCCAAAAACAACTCGACGACATACGGCAGCAGGAGCGGAGACTGGTAGGAGCCCAGTTCAGCGTTGAGCAGACAATCAGCGGTATTCAAGACCGCATGGAGAGGGCATGTCTGTATCAGACATTGGCAGACGCGTACGCATGAATGGTCGTGCACCCAACTCATTCCCCTTCTGACCACCCCTTGAACTTACGTCCACAGGGCCCCCTCGAAATGCCGCAACTGCATGACAAGCCCCATCGTTGAGGGTGTTGGGAATGTGGAAGTTGCACACATCGATGCAAACAATGCCCTTTCCGAAACCGCCCAAATCGCCAATGCAACTATTGTCAAAGTCATAGCCACCGGTCCCCACAATGCCTCTTCAAGAGGCTTAACATGACACCACCCCCTACACGAACAGTCACTGAAGCACTTAGTCATACCGATCACATCCCAACATGGTGTGGCAAGTGTCTACATAACAACCCAGGACATGAAGAGGTGGACTGTCCCACCAGAGAAGTATGCCGCAACTGCAACCGACGTGGCAACCTCTACTTCCTACGGACTCATAGGTGCATGGATGAAAGCGACCAGCTCATGAACGGAGAGGAGAACGAAGTAGGAGACCCAGAACTTTACGGAGATGGAGAGAGTTGAAGTCAAGCTGACTTCAATCCAAAAGGGGGGGTAATGTTACGATTTCAGACACGTCTCTTTCCTTTTCACTTACATGACTCATTACTCTTATGTGCCGAACCCCCATGACTCATCCTGACTCAGACTCATGACTCATCACTTACGGATCGTTCCATATGACATCATTACTGACGTCACTATGACGCACGCTGACTCATGCTTATTCACGTACCTACGTCATCGTGACTCATACTGACTAGGATCGTGTTATATGTTTGTTCAACACAAACATCTTGTATTAGTACATAAACCCTAGTCTACCTAGCTTGTACGGTAGACTTGACTTCTTCCACAATCACGACATAGTCTCCACCAGATAGGGAACTCTTGGGTTGTTCCAAAGAAGGGCTTTCATCTATTGCCTCTCACTGACGCGGGCCTTCATATTTTGCCTCGCATACCCAACCAGACGCAGACCTTCATATTTTGTCTCGCACCCACTAGTCATATTGATGACTTGGCATTTCCTCTCACACCAGTCTTGAGCGAGGCTCGACTTGGTACTTGTGCATCACTGAACTGAAGCCCTGATCTGGCTTCACTCTACGAAGAATCAGAACCCCGAATGCACATCGCACGATAATGCCAGTCATGGCGTTACATAAACCGACACCGCACATGTCGCACGATAACGCTGGCTGTGGCGTTACACTGTCACAGGGAGATACCCGGACTTTGTGAGCGGTTACGGTGGTCAGTCAGTGAGCTGGAATGTACCGGCGACGGGGTGGAGCTGTGTTTGGGCCACTCAGTTGTTCTACCAGCTGAGCCTTGGTCCCTCCGACACATAATCCGCGTGCGTGACATCGTGCCTTGAGTTCTTCGATGGTAAGATGAGACCTGCAGATGAGGTTCAGCAGGTCGCTGCTGGAACAGAAGTATGGGCATGCACAAATGAGTTGCTGACGGTCGATGATGCAGCCACAAGGGGGGAAAGTGAGGGGGCCGGGGCCAGGGCGGGATCCAGAAGCGCTGGTGGTGATCGATAATCGGATGGACGCACCTCGAGTCGTCCAACGGCAGGGGTAGGACGAGAGCTGCAGACTGACTTCAGCAGGTTGCCACTGAACAGAATTGAGAGCAAGCACGAACCAGAACGAGTCCCCGATGGTGGTGGACGATGCAGCCACAAGGGGGGAAAGTGAGGGGGCCGGGGCAGCGTTCGGCGGCGCTGGTGGTGGTCGATCGTCAGACAGATGTGTCCACCCTGCCTTGGGTTCTCCAGTGGTGAGATCGGTGAGATGCGAGCTGCAGGGACAAGCCTCAGTAGGTTGCCGTCAACGAACAGAGATGGAGGCCGGCACGAACTCAAACGACTCGCTGACAGTCGACGATGATGCAGCAGCGACGAGGGGGGAAAGCGAGGGGGCTCATGCAGGACAGTCAGGACTCGGCAGCCCCGATGGCGGTCGATAATCAGATCAACCAGGACGTAAAGGGGCTCGCACAGGACAGTCAGGACTCGGCAGCCCCGATGACGGTTGATAATCAGATTGACTTGGATGTAAACTCGAACCCGCGGCTGTGGGGGAGCAACGAGTGATGAGTGCTCAGGTGACCCCAGATGGGGAACGGGGAATGAGAATGACCCTGCACTCACGTGAACCGTCGCCATCCGAGGAGGAAGCTCGCTCTTGTGGGCCACCCGTTTCTTGGAGGCCAGGGTCAACGTTCAGGTCCATTTCAGCAGCTTGCAGGTGGGGGGACAAGCAAGTGCGCAAGCGTGCAGTGCCTTAGCGCGTGGTGCCTTTATTTTTTTTATTTGGTATTTTGTATTTTTCCCGCCTGCAGCACTCAGTCCCAGTTCCCCTACAAGTCAAGTTCGACTAGGGTTTGCCAGGCCTCGAGCGAAGTCACACTTGGGTCATGAATTACCTAAGCAATTCACGATTACTAACGTGAACTCCCCTTTAGAGTTTGGTTAGGGTTCGTGGATCCTATCTGAGTTCCGAGATTGGGGAGATATCCCTTAACGGTCATATATTATTAATATTCTATTGTGGGAAGAACTGAGATTTTGGGGCTTGTGCTGTTGCTTGCACAGCCGATTCTGTCTCGTTCCATGAATCTGTTGGTACAGCAAACGTTCCTCTCAGCCGCTCCCAGAAAGGGGTAAAGAAATAGCCTAAAAGGGACCTTTTCTTTTTGAATTCATTTTTGTTCGCCTGAGGGAAGATCACCCATACCTCATGTAGCACCTCACTACAAGTATACTACGTCGCTGTCGCCTTTAAATCCGTTGTCCTTCATCCTAAGTCATCCATACTCTAACAACTTTATTTTTACTGTCGGGCAAACTGTTTCATTACCCTTGCCAACAAGTACTCCTAGCCAAACACGTACACTGTCAGTCGTATCCCGCGCACGTGGCCAACAGCATGCGTACCGAATCAAAACTGTTCTTGAAGCTCTTGCAGCTCGAGATGTTCGCAAAGTACTTCTGCAACCACACAAAGCACTTGCTCTGGAACAGTTCTTCGTACACACGTGGGCCGGTCCCCTCCGCAAACTTGCCGACATCATTGCGGAGTTGCAGCTCCCAGTGGCCGAGGAACGGCGTGAGGGCAGCGTCCGCGATCGTGAAGTGGTCCCCGACGGCAAACTGGACGGCGGGTGGGAGCAGCTCCTGGATCTCGGCGACCGCCGCGACGAAGGCATCTGGCGCCTCGCCACGGTAGAAGAACGCTATGAAGGGCGGGAAGACCTTGGTCGATATCGCGTCGATGAAGAACCGCACGCGCGCACGCTCGATGGGGTCTTTCAGGAGCAGGCCCGAGTCCAGGTACAGGTCTGCGACGAACTCGAGCAGGACGAGCGACTCAGCGATTTTGGCCAACTCTGGCGACGGGTGCTTAGGGTCCGACCTGGGGCTCCCATACACTAAAGCTGGGACCTGTCACATGATGGGCAGGGCGTCAAGCGTCAAAACTCATAGTAGCGGGGAAGAAGCGCGTGGAGCTCTGACCTTGCTTGCTGGATTGACTCGTGAGGCATACCACTCGGGCTTGTTCGGAAGGTCTATCCAATACCTTGTCACATCGGCCTTCACCTCCTGGAACGCGATCTCCACCTGCGGCAACATGAGTCAGCATATCGACCCGCGGGAGAAGGCCTACTGGACCAACCCGCTGAGCATATGGGCAGGCCTGCAGAACTCACAGAGTTAGTTAACTTGGGAGGGGGAACGACAAGAATATCGTGCGTACTTTGCAAGTATAAAAGATAACATCTGAGGTCGCCATGAGGGCTGAGCTTGGTGCAGACTTGAGAACATTGCTTCCTATATACCAGGGATCACAACACTAGCACCGTGGGGGTGCAGGGAAAGTTGCGTTTATTCCGCCATCTCATCTCTATCTCGATAACGAGTGACTCAGATGATGTCAGCCGATGGGTAGACAATATGAATACCAAGATGAATACTGTGGGTCACTGGGTGGGTCAACGTCTTCGCATAGTATCGCACGTACTATGTAGGCACAGTCTCGACTGGCAGGTGGGCCTCTTTGTCAACCCAATTACACCACCAATGTAAGTTTAGGTAGACCTGACGTTGGCTAAATCAGGTGGACCCATGTGGACCCAACCTTGATGCATAATGGCCCACATGGGTACTGTACGACATAGTTCGCTTCTCAGTACCATACCATGACGTTGTGTGGGTACTACCATGGGGACCAATGAGGTGATATATATTACCTCACTACACAAGGCGGACGCAAGTTTTGTACTAGTCACTCCACCTCGGCACCCCGCATAGATACCATGAGTTTGCTAAGTATGTTCGATACAAGCAAATCCATGATGGCCCACAGGCTGTCATGAATTCTTTTCCTTTATGTTTATTTTCGGTATAGAAACACATCGTCTAATTTAAATTCATTTCACATTGTGCTTTTGCCATCGTCTGCCATCTCATGTGTGGACTCTTACACACACACACCTTCATCTGGAATAGAGTTCTCCGTTCGCAACCTCAGCACCACAGGACCGGCGAAAGAAAAGGAATGATACAACAATATCAAATTGTACGACAACGACCTTGATTAGAAGGCGATATGTACCGAAACGAAGTAGCCGGTATGCACGGTACACACAGTGCGCGAATGGACACTAGAGAGAAAACGGACAATTTGAAAGGTGCGCGTTTGAATGACAGCTATGAACACTACTATTATCAGATGCTTGTGTTTTTCACGTCGTCTGCAGTCATACACTCTCCTTGACATGAATTTCAGAAAGCTCCATTGGATGAGCGGGTGGCGGTCGTACTGGAACACATGTTACAGTAGGTTGCGGTAGCCGCCATTGCAGCCGTCGGTGCAGGTGCCGTTGCCGCCGCCGCCACTGCAGCCGTTGCTGTGGCCACACTTGTCTCACCTGCCATTGTCGCGGCTGCGTCCTCCGATACCTGTCATGCACAATTACGACCGAAGACACCCTGTGCGAAACAGTGGCATGCCGCGTGCATTTTGTTAATGACAAGGCGTAGCGAAAACCCTGCACTGCGAGACCACGTAAGAGAAAAAAAACAAAACCCCGGACCGTGTCTGCGATCCCGAAGTAGCTGAAGTTAATAACTTCGAGTTATGCGAAGCAGCAGTTGCTGTAAGAGAAAAAAATTGACTTCTGAGAAGAGAGAAGTTGGACGTGAGCAGCGAAAGGTGCTGGGACGTCGAGAAAACGAAGCCTGGCGCGAGCATTTGATTGCCGCGAACACGTAGCAATCAAATTTGAAACGGCGACTCTCAGAAGACAAACGATGTGTCCTCGATTGAAGCATATCACCATTTCGGGCTCAAGCTCAAGCTCTGCACAAATGTCCGATTCTGTCTCGTTCCGCGAATGTATCGGTACAATGTTCCCTCCAAGCTTTTTCTCCCTGCAACAACTTTGCCTTCACTGTCGGCCCAACCGTTTCTTTGCCATTGCCAATAAGTACTCCTAGCCAAACACGTACACGGTCAGTCGTATCCCCCACGCACGGGACCAAATAGCATACGCACAGAATCAAAGCTGTTCTTGAAGCTCTCGCGGCTCGAGATGTTCGCAAAGTATTTCTGCAACCGCCCAAAGCGCTCGCTCAGGAACAGTTCCTCATACACACGCGGGCCGGTTCCCTCCGCAAACTTGCCAACATCGTTGCGGAGGTGTACCTCCCAACGACCAAGGAACGGCGCGATCGCGGCATCCGCAATCGTGAAGTGGTCCCCGACGGCGAACTGGACAGCGGGCGGGAGCAGATCCTGGATCTCGGCGACCGCCGCGATGAAGGCGTCCGGCGACTCGCCACGGAAGAAGAACGCGGCGAAGGGCGGGAAGACCTTGGTGGAGACCGCGTCGATGAAGAACCGCACGCGCGCGCGCTCGACGGGGTCTTTCGGGAGCAGGCCCGAGTCAGGGTACAGGTCCGCGACGAACTCGAGCAGGACGAGCGACTCGGTGATCCTGGGCAACTCTGGCGACGGGTTCTCAGGGTCTGACTTAGGGCTCCCGTACACCACGACTGGGACCTATCACGTGGTGTCAAGCGTCAAAGGTCATAGTAGCTGGGAAGAAGCGCGCGGAGATCTGACTTTACTTGCTGGGTTGATTCGCGAGGCATACCATTCGGGCTTGTTCAGAAGATCGACCCAATACCTTGTCACGTCGGCTTTCGCCTCTTGGAACGCGATCTCCACCTGTAGCGACCTGAGTTAGTATATCGACCCGCGGGAGAAGGCTGACTGTACCAACCCGCTGCGCATATGGGCAGACCTGCAGAACTCACAAAGTTAGCTTGGGATAGAGGAGGAGCAATATTGTGCGTACTTTGGCTGTATAAAAGATGATATCTGGAGTGGCCATGATGACTGAGCGTAGTGAGCGGAGAAGAGTTTTGGGGCGCAAGCTTGATCATATGGCACCCTATATATACTAAGGAACACAACACCGTGGGGCTCCAGGGAAAAGGTTCGCTTACTTTGTCATCGCATCTCTATCTCGATGACGAGTGACTCGGATGAGATTCTTATGGTCAGCCGTGGCTGAGTAATACGGTCATTTTTCTTTGAATGTGAATCTGTATTCTGTACTCCACCAACGCGTACTACAACACAGGGATAGGGGCGGTCACAACGTATTAGGCGTAATACGAACAAGGCGGTAGAGGTGGCCGCGCCTCCTTTCAGCGGGCAGACAGCTAGATGGTATGAGTCAACCTCTTCGCGTAATATCGCACTTTTGTAAGCTTACTTCGAAAGGTGTGGGTGTCATGTGATTAATCTGTTCAATCAGGATCAGATCTAAGGTGACTAAAGTATGTATTGAAAGGTAGGAAACGGGGGGAGGGGGCGCGAACAGGGATGCGGGGAACAGGTACGGTTTGTCCCTCTTGAAGCTTGAAGCTTGAAGCTTGAAGGACCAAAAAGCATTCAAAAAAGACCCGTTTCCATCCGGTCCGCCAGGCCAGTCATAGGTGGCCTTCCAAATTTGACAACAACAACCAGTCAAGTTGAGTCAGCGCAACCTGTTATCAAAAAGAGAACAAGTTTTTGTACATTTTAGATCAACAACATGTAGAGTTCTTTTGTCCGGCGCCTCCCTTCAAAGGCCCCTCCCCTCCCCTCAAACTTCAAACAACGGAAGCATATCCTCACCTTTTTCCGGCTCAAGCTCAAGCTCTCCACAAATGTCCGATTTTGTCTCGTTCCGCAAATGTGTCGGTATAGTAAACGTGTCCTTCAAGCTATTATACACTTCTTCTCCCTGCAACAACTTCGCCTTCACTGTCGGCCAAACGTTTCTTTCAAGGTTTCTTCGCCGTTGTCAATAAGTACTCCTTTACGCACTCCTAGCCAACACGTACAAGGTCAGTCGTATCCCCCACGCACGGGACTAAATAGCATATGTACCGAATCAAAGCTGTTCTTGAAGCTCTCACGGCTCGAGATGTTCGCAAAGTATTTCTGCAACCGCCCAAAGCGTTCGCTCTGGAACAGTTCCTCGTATACACGCGGGCCAGTTCCCTCCGCAAACTTGCCGATATCATTGCGGAGCTGCAGCTCCCAGCGGCCGAGGAACGGCGCGATCGCGGCGTCCGCAATCGTGAAGTGGTCCCCGACGGCGAACTGGGCGGCGGGCGGGAGCAGCTCCTGGATCTCGGCGAGGGCCGCGACGAAGGCGTCCGGCGACTCGCCGCGGTAGATGAACGCACCGGTGGGCGCGCGAAGCTTGGTGGAGGCCGCGTCGATGAAGAATCGCGCGCGCGCGCGCTCGACGGGGTCTTTCGGGAGCAGGCCCGAGTCCGGGTACAGGTCTGCGACGAACTCGAGCAGGACGAGTGACTCGGCGATCTTGGCAGACTCTGGCGACGGGTTCTCAGGGTCCGACTTGGGGCTTCCGTACACTAAAGCTGGGATCTATCACGCGGCGTAAAGCGTCAAAAGCATTGTAGCAGGGAAGGAGCGCGCGGAGACCTGACCTTGCCTGCTGGATTGACTCGCGAGGCATACCATTCGGGCTTGTTCTGATGGTCGACCCAATACCTGGTCACGTCGGCTTTTGCCTCTTGGAACGCGAGCTCGACCTGTAACGACCTGAGTCAGCATATCGACCCGCGGGAGCAGGCCAACTGGACCAACTCGCTGAGTAAATGGGGAGACCTGCAGAACTCACCGAGTTAGCTTGGGGCAGAGGAGAGAGAATATCGTACGCACTTTGGAAGTATAAAAGATTATATCTGGAGTGGCCATGACGACTGGGCGTAGCGAAAGAGTTTTGGAGCGCGCGGGCTTGATCATGTGTCATCCTATATATACCAAGTATCACACCGTGGTCCAGGGAAAAGGTTCGCTTATTTTGTCATCGCATCTCTATCTCGATGACGAGTGACTGACTCTGAGTGACTCGGATGAGACTCCATGGTCAGCCGTTGCTGAGTAATACGGACATTTTTCTTTGAATGTGAACCTGCATTCTGTACTCCACCTGGACGTACTACAACACAGGGATAGACAACGTATTAGGCGTGATAAAGGCGGTAGAGGAGGACGCGCCTCCTTTCAGCGGACAAGACAGCTGAAAGCTATGAGTCAACCTCTTCGCGTAATATCGCACTTATGTAAGCCCATTTCCTGTAGGCGTCATGTGATTGATCTGTTCAATCAGAACCACGATGGCGTCCAAGGTGAACATCAAAGTATTGAAAGGTCAAGACGGTACGTTGCTTTGTAAAGCCATCACGCGGGGAGCCGCTCTTTACTTGATCCTCGTCTGAAGCGGAGAACAAAGTCCTCGATTATATCAAGCGGGTTCGTCACATACGCACGCATACACGTTGATCGCGAGCCGATACCCGGTGGGCCCGAACAGATAAACCGCCCATATGGCGCCGTCGACGTCTCTGCCAACCTTAAAGGTGCAGTTCCCAAGCCGGCCACGCAGAAGATCCTCCTCGCGCTCGCAGAAAAGGGCGAGGTCGCGCAGAAGACGTACGGTATGCGCATACATCCCGTGATTCTCGCGCATACATCCTGATATGACAATCGCACGTGCATCAGGCAAGGCCACGCTTTTCGTCGCGAATCAGAACTCTGTCGACGCGCTCCCAGAGAACGCGATCAATGCACTCGCCGACGAGACCGACGCGCTGGTCGAGAGCAATAAGGCACTCGCGGCGGAGATCAAGGCCGCCTCGGCAGGTGCGACGTCCCCGCACGAGCCTATACACGAGCACTCCGAAAAGGCTAATCCCCCTCCCCCTGCGGCAGAGTTGGCGAAGATGCGGCTCGCGCCGACTGACGCTGAGCTCGCCGCGCATATCGTACAGGCCGAGTCCAAGGTGCGCGCGTCTCCCTTCCCCCGTTCACCACCTCACTTCGCGCTCCGCAACCTCCAAAAAACAGATCGCGAAGCTCCGCGCCCACCTCGAGCCGCTCCGAGCCGGTACGCCGCTCGTCTCGCCCGCCGAGCTGGACACGCTGGACGCGAATTGGACACGATGGCGCGCCGAATGGGTCCGCAGACGGAAGGTGTTCTACAAGTGCGCGTTCCCCCCACCCCCACCTCCTTTTCGGCTGAGATGATCGACATTTCGCGCGCTGACGGTATCTTACTATCGTAAAATAATCAGCTTCTGGGCGCTCGTGGCGGATTCGCTTTCCCCCCCCGATGCCGAGCAGCTCGCGGGGGATCTCGGGATCGAGTACGACACGCCTGAACATGTCGAGTTGGAGCGCGGGCCATTGTGTGTGCCTGCGAACGCTTCCAAAAGGCGCTGATTCTCTCCGTTCTTTGTTCTCTGCTCTCTGGTCGTGCAGGGGGACCATCCCAGACCACTCGGCTCTCTGCTCGTAGCTCGCTGCTGATCTGGCTCTTCACTGGCTTCACTCGCGATGAACACACGCTCAAGAATGTAGTTGCAAAAAAGCGAAGAGTGTATTATGCCCCCTTCGATTGTAACGAAAACACGAATTAGCAAGGGAAATACAGCTCGTGATACAAATGCGTATTGGTACAGTGCGCGTCATAAAGAAAAAGTGAGAACAAATAGAAACATGGGCGAAGGGTGTTGCATGGTGGCGCGGAGAAAGGGGGGAAGAACGATAAGATAAGAGAATGGTCGCGTGGAGAGGGCGAAGGGTATCGCGATACGAGGTCCGACGAGCACCCGATAAGATAGAAGTGAGGCGTGCGCTAAACCGACGGCCAGCACAAGTAAGCGCGCAATGTGTGTGCTTCCTCTATTCAAAAAATTTTTCAAACGAGATCGCAGCAGCGCGTGCAGCCGATCAGCCATAATAGACCCTGAAACAGAGCCCTGCGAGTCAGCCGGTGTGCACACGCCAGCAGGACGACGAAGTATGGACTCACCCTCGTGCGGTAGTGGAGATCGGCTTGAAGTCCGTGCGGCCGGAGTCGACAAAGTGCGCGAGCACGTCCGCCCAGTCATTCCGCTCGTCCCACGAGATCTTCGCGGGCGCGTCGACCTCGACTGGCATCACCTGGCTAACGGCGCCGCACTGGATCAGCACGACCGCCGTGCCGATCCCGCCTGCGCGCCGGCAGCGCTCCTCGCGCCGCTGGATGTCTGCCGCGACGAGCGGGTCGCGCGACGTGACGTATGTGCGGGGGACGATATGCGTGCCCTTGATGGCGAATCTGGCGACACGGTCAACATGTGGGGTGGGGAGGAAGGGGGGAAGGGGGAAACGTACTGCCTATGGGCGTCGCTCGAGGGACGGGGGGTGAGCTCGACGAGGAGCGCCGACTGGCGCACGTTGGAGGGCACGCGCTTGAGCTGGAGGGCCTGGAAGCCCGCCCAGCCGAGGAGGGTCGCGTGCTGGGAAGTGAAGCGGCGGAGCAGCTTTGCGACGTTCTCGTCCGGGTAATCAGCGCTGAGCGGCTGCTGCTTCGTCGCGGCCACCTGCGCCATCGTGTGCTGGCAGATCGCTTTGTGGGATGGCCAGTGCTTTTTCTGGCACTCGGGAGACTAATAATAAAAGGGCGATCCGTCAGTGATCGAGCTCCTCCCCGCCACCATGGAGAACGAGTGACTCACGCAGTAATTTGTGGTCATCTGCATGACGTCAGAAAAAAAAACGAAACAGCGTCAGCGGCTCGGCGATGGGAAGATCGTAATAGAAATCGGACGCACGCAACCACCGCAAAGGCGGAATGGCTTGACTGTGGGCTGTTCTGTGGATCCACAGGTGTCGCATACTCGAACGCCCCTCTGCCGGTGGCTGTGGGCCGGAGGGGAGAAGTAGTTGGCGGCAGCGGGAGTGGCGTAGTAAGTAGTCATTATAGCTCAGTTGCGCGAGATTGTGCTGAAAAGGGCAAAGTGCAAAGGAGTTGCTGGGTAGTGACTCGTCGAGGAGTGTTGTCAATGATGACTCGACCATCGCCATTCTGTGGAGTGTTTTATAGCTCGAGATCGTATGTAAGGGTTGGCACTAGATTCTTCCGCTAGCCCCGCTCCAGAATAACAAAAAGAGCGAATGAAAAGAAAAAAAAATACCGCGAATCGATGCTACGAGGCCACTTTTTTTTGTTTTGCCACTTTTTTTTGTCTATGGCGGGCGCCGACATGGAGGTCGATATGTTTCCCATGGATGAAGAGACAATAACATGGAGGAGTGAGACATCGCGCGTGAGCCGACACAAGACAAAAGGGACGGGCTTTACAGCGGCTTCGACCCTGGAAAGGGAAGGAGATAAGCGCCAGAGCTGGTAAAAGACAATTAAGCACGGCCCCTCGCCAACCTTGGCTTTGCCGTACTTGACGCATCGTCGCGATAGCTCTATTCTTAATGACCGACCCTACTTTACTCTTCACCCTAGCCATATCAGTCACGTTCGCAACTCTTTGGGATGATCTCATCCAACCAAAAGACAATAGCAATCCGCAAAGCGTGGATCAACTCTGATCGGAACCCAGTCTCTTTGGTCGATTCCCCCACATGATTCTCATCTGAACCTGAATTCCGGACCGTTATTTGCTACAGCCGTGTTTTCCCAGCGTAGCCCGTGGATCGCCATCGCAACGCTGCTTGTTGAATCGTTTCAGCAACTGGGATTTGAGCTTGAGCTTCTGGGTGCCAATAAACGTCCGCAGTCGACTCGCGTCCTCGATGAACTGGAGCAGACTTTCGATGGATTGAATACATAAACTTACGAGTCCCTTAGGTCCGAGAGAGAGCGGTGGCAAACCGACTCAGTATGCCAACAAGGATACCGAAAACATCCGCATCTCGGGCTATCGCATTGGAAGTTTGTTCGTTTGTACAGCTCGAAGTACTGGAGGTTGGGCTTTTTTTCTACCTAGTACAGGTATGCCTCTCCCACTCCGCTTCCGTGCAACCCTTGCCTGGGACTAGGCGGTCAACCTCGACTGGGCGTATGACAAATCCGCAAGTTGCCTGACCTGGACGTTCAATATTGCCCTTCGCGCTTCGCAGGCTCCCATTGGTCAATCGGTCATCTGGTCACCGAAGGTGTGATCAGGCGTCAACCCGGCAAGCGGCGGGCCGGGATGATGAAACGAAAAGATTAAGCACTGATTAAGCACTCTCGGATCGCCTTTGCTGGGCTGCGAGCCAGGCTAGTTCGAAACTCTCTTTCATAGTCTCTTCATCGCTTTCGCTTCTTAGAATCACCGTCTTTCCCTTTTATATACATATTCGTTCTCCAAATCTCTGGTCATTTCTATCATATATAGTATCGTTTCTTGCTTAGTCCTCTTCTTACTACCACTACCACTGTTGCCTCGATGGCCCTCCTTTCTCCTGACCACTTCCTCGCGCTACCTCGTCCTGGTGTCTTTGTAGGCCCACCTTCAGGAGTCGTCGATACCACCACCCTCGCTGCGCATGACTTTGATGTTGACACTCGCACAGGGTTCATGCCACCCGATCCTCCACTTGTTCGACTTCCTATGCAATGGGAGCCTTGGGAACAATTGCTCGACGATGCGCAGGTGCATCGTCTACAACTTGGTAGCAAACATGACATCACAGACGAGGAAATGGTCCAGTCTGAATCATGGCGAGCCCACGTCCGACAAGTATGTATCCGTTTCCGCGACCCGAGTAGCTTCGCTGACAACTAACACGTATTCGTCGTACTCAGTCTCCTGCTCTCCCAACAGTCGGGTTGCGCCCATCGGAGCTACTTCTGCGCCGTGCCCATCAAGTGCTCGCATGGATCATGCACTTTTATATACACTCCCTGCCACCTGATGCTGAGATCCGGGTTCCCGCGCCTATCACAGTCCCTCTTCTGGAAGTCTGTGCGCAGCTGCAGCTCCCCCCCGTGATCACCTACTCGGACGACGTGCTCTACAATTGGGCCCTCAAAGATCCGTCGGCAGAGCCAAGGCTGGCGCTCGACAACTTGCGCTCTCTTACGTTATTTACGGGCACGCGCGACGAGGAAGAGTTCTATCTCACCAGTGCGCGCATCGAGTTACGCGGCGTTGATGCGCTCGAGATCATGCGCGTGACGATGGATGAGCTCTTCGTGGGCGACGCGCTCGCCGCTCGCCGCGTCACGCGTTATCTCCACAGCCTCGTCCGCGTCCTCGACGACCTCACGCGCCTCCTCCTTGCCGTGCGTGACGGCTGCGACCCCGACATCTTCTACCATTGCATCCGCCCCTGGTTCAATGGCGCCGACTCGGGCACGCGCAAATGGTTCTTCGACGGCCTCGATGTGCACCCGGAGCTCGTCCCCCCCAATGAACTCTCCGGCCCGAGCGCAGCGCAGAGCCCACTCATTCACGCACTCGACGTGTTCCTCGGCGTCGACCACGCCCCCAGCCCTTCCTCGTCCCCCTCCTTTGAGGCCGCTCCCGTCAACGGGACGCAAGCGTCTGCTCACGTCCCGCCGAAAGTGCCATTCCTTGTGCGCATGCGCACCTACATGCCACGCCACCATCGGAACTTCTTGCGCCATCTTGCAGCGGCGCCGCGCCCGCTGCGTGCGGCAGTAGAGCGCACAGGCAACGCCGCACTCACAGATGCGTACAACGCCGCACTCGCCGCACTTCGCCGCCTCCGCGACGCACACCTACGTATCGTCACGCTTTACATTGTCGGCCCGTCGCACCGCGCGCCTCCTGCTTCTCATGCGCCTGCCCTCACCGTGCAAGCGAAGGGGGCCGACGGGTCGGTAAAGGTCGGCTTCGCGAACGGGACGTGCTCCGCCCCGGTCCTGCTGCGCGGGACGGGAGGGACAGACTTGATCCGGTTCTTGAAGGGCGTGCGGGACCGTACTTCGGAAGCTGCGCTGGAATTGGATGGCAGCACCTGAAAGAAACAAAAAACAAAAAAAAAGGGATTCACGTGCTTCGTTGATCATTTCTTTGGACATTTCTTTGGACGATACAGGAGTTGCACTTGACATAGATAATCTACAACTTGAATGTACATGGACATATTGTGTTTGCGCTGAGCGTCTGAAGAATTCGCCCTTGAACGCTCCACGGACGAGAACAACCTCCATATGATCCACTCTTGGCGAAAAAAGTTGAGTAGGCGGAGTCTCGGACGTTCCCATTTGTAGAGTCGCCGGAGCTTATGTTCATATCGGATCTCAGATAAGCGATATCTTCGTTCTCCCCTCACTCCGGCTACTCGTCAAGACTCCGTCGTTATGCAAATGGCTGTAAACCAAAGAGGCGGCGACACCCTCATGAGAGACCTCTGCTCGGACCCGAGTATCGTTTCGAACACAATTGTAGCAGGGCTACGTCAAGGGCTACGTACTACAGCAGGAACGATCACCGATCACCCTCAGTAAAAAAGAAAAGTCCGCCCGGGGTCAGCCGGTAGTCAGAAACGGTCGTCGGGTAGTCAAAATGACCTGCAGATGGATATTTGCAAGAAATCTGACCACGATGGTCAGATTTCTAGTCAAATCCAGGTC
>WNGR01002034.1_pt1 | contig 22275 bp, 27 predicted proteins | sample 5407581 | NCBI WGS metagenome assembly WNGR01 (sample SAMN13153383, study PRJNA577476) | soil metagenome | isolation source: 80 cm soil or saprolite under Garry oak tree replicate 2 | place: USA:California | collected 2016-06-15
CATGTTGAAGCGGTTGTCCGTGCGGCGTGCGATATCTTCCATCAGGTCGGTGCTGTGGTCGGTGAAGGCCGCCATGGTCTGGTGCGGCCACCAATTGCGATAGTTTTCGCCCGATTGCGCCGACGTCAGCGCCATCGGCTGGCCTTCGTCCACGATCAAGAGGCGCGAGCGCTTGTGCTCGACGGCAAGATAGTAGGCCGTCGCAAGGCCCGCGATGCCTGCGCCAATGACCAGGATTTCGACGTCGTTCGCTTTCAAGCGCAGTCTCCTTCAACTCGATGGACGACCGATCCTCGGATTAATCGGCCTCGTTCCGCGATGCATGACGTTGCGCCGATCGCAGCGTCTTCTGCGTCTGCACGATGTGCTCGCGCAGCAGGCGCACGGCTTTCTCGACCTCGCCGCCGCGGCAGAACTCCAGCAACTGGTAGTGCTCGCTCTGCGGACGATCCTTGCCGGTGGCACGCGACACGAGCGCGCGCGTGAAGCGGCCGACATGGCCGTAATTCGCCTCGATCATCGCAAGCAGGCGCGGGCGATTGCAGGGCGCGTAGAGCGCCTTGTGGAAGCGCCAGTTGAACGCGCCCCATTTTTCCGGATCTGGCTCCTCGTCGTAGGAGCGCAGGATTTCCTTCGCATCGTCGAGATCGATATCGCCCATGGCCGGGATGGCCAGACGCAACGCGTGACATTCGAGCGCGATGCGAATCTCAAGCAGCTCGATGACCTCATCGATGGAGAGATCCGAGACGACCGCGCCGCGATTGGGGAGGAACGTTACAAACCCTTCGGCCTCCAATTGCCTCAGCGCCTCTCTCACGGGGATGCGGCTGGTGCCGAACCGCTCGGCGAGCTCGTCCTGGCGAAGCTGAAATCCGGGAGCCATCTCGCCCGCGCTGATCGCGCGCCGCAGCGCCTCGCGAACGGCGTCGGGTGTGGAGCCGTGAATGCCGCCACTCCGTTGCTTTGCCACTTCTCCCGATTTCATCCGGCATCTCGTCGCAGTTTGCCCAAGGCCTGATTGTATAAAATCAGTTTGTAGATTATGCAATCGTGTGTATAAAATATCGAGTAATTGTATCCATTATAGGAGTAGGGCCATGAAGGGGCTGTTGTATTCGTTCATGTTTCTGACCGTAGTCGCGGTCCCGGCTCAAGCCCAGTCTCCCGTTGGAACGCTGGCCAAGATCAAGGAAGCCGGTGAGATCCGCCTCGGGCATCGCGACGTCTCGGTCCCGTTCTCCTATCTCGACGACAACCAGAAGCCCGTCGGCTTCGCGATGGACCTCTGTGCGCGGATCGTTGATGCGGTGAAGGACGAGCTGAAGCTCCCCTCGCTTCAGACAAGGCTTCAGCCGATCCAGCTCAGCACCCAGATTCCGTTGATCGAGAACGGGACCATCGACATCGTCTGCGGGCCGGCGACCAACACGCTGGAGCGCCAGAAGGTGGTGGCCTTCAGCAACACCATTTTTGTGTCGAGCATTCGCGCCGTGGTCCGAAAGGATGCGGCGATCAAGACGTTCGAGGACCTGAGCGACAAGCCGGTGTCGTTGACCACGGGATCAACGTCGATCGCGCTCCTGCTCACGCGCGGCCAGGAGAAGAACTTTGGGGTCAAGCAAGTGCTGTCTCCGGATCACGCCGCCTCATTCCTGGCGCTGACGACCGGCCGCAGCGAGGCCTTCGTCATGGACGACATCCTGCTTGCCGGTCTCATCGCCAACAGCCAGGCGCCGGACAATTGGCGGATTATCGACGACAACCTTCGCACCGAGCCGTACGGGCTGATCATCCGCAAGGCCGACCCTGAGTTCAAGGCGCTGGTCGACAAGACCTTGGTTGCGATGATGAAGAGCAAAGAGTTCGCGGAGCTCTATGCGAAATGGTTCACAAAACCCATTCCGCCGAAGAACGTGAACCTGAACTTCCCGATGCCGGCGCCGCTCAAGGATGCGGTCGCTCGTCCGAACGACAAGGGCGTGTGATCGCGCAAAGCCTGCGGTCGCTCGCCGCGCTTACTTTGCCAAGATTTAATCGCGTGGACGGGACGCCGTAAGGTGCGATCGCCCATGTTGCGTGCAAGGCGACACCTTCCCAACATGGACATTTCGACATGAACGATCGCGTCAATTCCGACACCACGACGTCCCGCACGATTCTGAAGCCGCGCCGGCTGGCGCTGCTCGGCACCGTGGCCGCGCTGGGCGTGGCCGTGCTGGCCGCGTCTCCCGGTTCTTCGCCGTTCAGCGTGAACTCCCTCATTGCGCCGGCCCAGGCTGCTGAGGCGCCCGCGACGCCGCCGGGCTTCGGCGATCTCGTCGCCAAGGTCAAACCCGCCGTCATCTCGGTGCGGGTGAAGATCGACCAGGACAACGACAAGAGCGCGATGCTGCAACAGAACCGGATGGATTCTGACGAGCAGACGCCGTTCGACCAGTTCTCGCGAGAATTCGGCTTCCCGGGCGGCATGAACGGCATGCCGCGCCAGCGCCACCAGGTGATCACGGGCGAGGGCTCGGGCTTCTTCATCTCCGCTGACGGCTTTGCCGTCACCAACAACCATGTCGTCGACCACGCCCAGTCGGTGCAGGTGACGACGGACGACGGCACGATCTACACCGCGAAGGTGGTCGGCACCGATCCGAAGACCGATCTCGCGCTGATCAAGGTCGAAGGCAAGAAGGACCTTCCGTTCGTCAAATTCTCCGACCAGAAGCCGCGGATCGGCGACTGGGTGGTCGCGGTCGGCAATCCCTTCGGCCTCGGCGGTACCGTGACCGCGGGCATCGTCTCGGCCAGCGGCCGCGACATCGGCAACGGTCCCTATGACGACTTCATCCAGATTGACGCTCCCATCAACAAGGGCAATTCCGGCGGTCCGGCCTTCGACATGAACGGCAACGTCATCGGCGTGAATACCGCGATCTTCTCACCCTCCGGCGGCTCGGTCGGCATCGGCTTCGACATTCCGGCCTCGACCGCAAAGCTCGTCGTCGCGCAGCTGAAGGACAAGGGCGCGGTGACCCGCGGCTGGCTCGGCGTGCAGGTGCAGCCGGTGACCTCCGATATCGCCGACAGCCTCGGCCTCAAGGAGGCGCGCGGCGCAATCGTCGACAATGCGCAAGACAGCAGCCCGGCAGTAAAGGCCGGCATCGAAGCCGGCGACGTAGTCACCGCCGTCAACGGCACCGCGATCAAGGACTCCCGCGATCTCGCCCGCACCATTGCCACGCTGGCGCCGGGCACGTCCGTGAAGCTCGACGTCTTCCACAAGGGCGAGAGCAAGACGGTGACGCTCGCGCTCGGCGAGCTGCCGAACGAGCAACAGGCTAAAGCCGACGAGGGCAAGGTGCAGCCGGGCGCCGGCACACCGCGCCTCGGACTCAGCCTGGCGCCCGCCGGTGATGTCCAAGGCGCAGGCCAGAAGGGTGTCGTGGTGACCGAGGTCGATCCGCAGGGACCCGCAGCGCAGCGCGGCATCCAGACCGGCGACGTCATCCTCAATGTCGGCGGCAAGCCCGTCGCCAATGTCGGCGACGTCCGCTCCGAGCTGGCGCAGGCCAAATCGTCCGGCAAGAACAGCGTGCTGTTGCAGGTGAAGAGCGCGGATGCGACCCGGTTCGTCGCGGTGCCGCTCGCGTAAGTCTCTCGGTTTCGACGTCAAATTCAAAAGGCGGCCTGCGGGCCGCCTTTTTCGTTCTGAGCTGAGAGATACCCACAGGCTGCCGATAACATTCTCGTCAACGGCAGCAATGGTGACGGGTTCGTCCGAAAAAGCCGCGTTCGCTCGTCACACTTCGGAGTCGCGTGTTGCGCTTTGGCGTGAAAATGCCAAGGCGAATCGCAAGAGTGGAACTTCGGACGTCCGGTTGCTTTTTTGAACCTGCCGGTGGTTCGCATTTGATCGGTGCCAATATGGATCGATTGAAGCTCTCGCTGAGGCGTGCGCTGCACGTGGTGCCGCTGGTGCTGTTGACCGGAAGTGCGGTTGCGCGCGATGACGGCCGCTACGCCGATTCGCCGCTCAAGCCCTGGTTCGACAGCCTGCGCAGCCATCTCGGTCCGTGCTGCTCGGATGCTGACGGCGTTGCCGTGGCGGATCCCGATTGGGAATCGCATAACGGGCATTACCAGGTGCGCCTCGACGGGCAGTGGGTCGAAGTACCGGATGAAGCCGTCATCACCGAGCCGAACCGCGCCGGCCGCACCATGGTCTGGCCGGTCAAGACGGCCTTTGGCATTTCGATCCGCTGCTTCATGCCGGGCAGCATGATCTGATGCCGGCAAGCCTTATCGCTTGGCGGATTTGCGCTTCGAGGTTTTCTTCGACGTTTTCTTGGCCGTTTTCCTTGTCGCCTTCTTGGCCGTCTTTCGCTTAGACGCCTTCTTCGGGACTTTCTTGCCCTTCTTGCGCGCTTCGGACAGGCCGATTGCGATCGCCTGCTTGCGGCTCTTCACGCGTCCGCCACGACCGCCCGGTCCGCTCTTCGCTGTACCCTTCTTGTAACGCCGCATCTCGCGCTCGACATCGTCGCCGGCGCTGCGCGAGTAACGGCGCTTCTTTGCCTTGCGTGCCATCAACTCTCTCCCTTCGGCCGAGAGAACCGTTCGAAGCGGGCATGGTTCCGAAACGCGCCGCAGCGCGCGAAGGCAGCAAGCAACCTAGAAGGAATTCGCCAGGTCGATCTCCGCCTCGAGCACCTGGATGCGCCGCGCGGCTTCAACGGAGGACAGCTCTCGATCGTATTGCGCGGGCTGGTATGCCTCCTGGCTCAGCCGCTTCAGCCTCAGCCCCTGCGCCCGGGACATCTGCTCCATGAGAAAGACCTTGGCGTCGTATTTACCCTGAACCTGCATGTCCGCTCTCCATCCTGAATTCATGACTTGACTATATGTTCTTATTTTGTTCTAACAAGCCATGGACAACAGAATTAATGAAATTCGACGTAAAATCAGCGCCTTGAGGCTGGAAATGGCCAATGTCGAGGTGTCCGTGCGCGATCTCGTCAACCGCGATCGCGACTGCACTGAACAAGCCCTGGCGCAGATGGATCTGCGCCGGAAAATCAACCTGCTAATCGGCGAATGGAATGCAGCTGGCGGCGGCGAGGTGTTGCCCGACATCCGCAACCGGGTGCGTCTTCGTTCAGTGAAGATCGAGAGCAAGCCGGCACGCGTGGCCGCGCGCCGCTAAGACATTTAGAGGCACGCGGTGGAGGAAGACCCGGACACCTACCGGATTGTGAAACTGCGCGCCGAGATCCTTGAACTGGGCTCCGCGATCCGGCAATTGCAGCGCGAGGGCCTCGACGATGCCGCGGCCCAGCTCCTGATCGCGCGCAAGCGGGCACGGCTCGACCACCTCGTGAAGACAAATTCCGCAGGCGGCGGCCTTAACATCGCTGACATCCGACGCAGCTAAAGCGGTCGCGCAACGCGACATGCCAGAACTCGTCAATACCGGATGCCGAAGCACGACAGCAAAAAGGCCCCGCTCTCGCGGGGCCTTTCGTGAACTTCGGCGAAACTTACTTGGTGTTGCTCGTGCCGCCCTTGTTGTTCGACATCGTGCCACCCTGGTCCGAGCCAGGACCAGAACCACCCTGGCCGGAGGCGTCGCTGCCCTTGGACTTCGTGTTGGCACCGGTCGTCTGCGAGGACGAGGTCGAGGATTCATGCTTCGCCTTGTGCGACTTGGCCTGTGCGGTGAACGGCGCGGCGGCGAGGCCGGTTGCCAACATCATGGCGAGGGCGAGCTTGGTGGTCTTCATGCGTGGGAACTCCTGAGTTGAATTGACGCAGGCAGCCAACTGCCGTTCACGGCAGGAGTTCCACGCAGAGCACGCCGAGTTTTCACACGCTCTTCAAGATTCCTTGTCCTCCGACAGGATGAACACGACGCCCGTGAGCGTCGCGCCAATCGTGAACGTCGTCACCAGCGTAATGACGAAGACGAAAACCGTCGGATTTCCGCCGTGGTTCAGCAGGTTGGCGACCGCTGGATTGGAGAGAATGAGCGCGAGACCGAAGGCGAGGCCGAGCGCTGCGCCCATCATCGCATGCGTCATCAGCTTGATGATGCCGGTGGGAGAGATCAGGCTTTGCGACTTTTTCGGCGACTTTTTTGCACGCATGGAACTGCCGCTCGATCTGGCATGCAAACGCGCGCGATGATCGCGGGTTCCATCTTGCATGAGGGAATTGTCATCACCGGCTTCATCCGACGTTCATGCGACCCTTGCGAGGATGAGCGCCGTCAACACGGGAACATTCGATATGGGTAAGGTTGTCTTTCTTTATCGCTCGCTGGCCTATCGCAACGCGGCCGCCGACATGCTGCACAAGGCGCGCAAGCTGCCGCGCGGTACGGAGCGAAGCGCGGCTCGCCGCTACGCGACGGCGCTGCGCGATCTCGCACAAACTGAAGCCTGGCTTGAAGGGCGCATCGCCGTTGAGCCCCGGCCGATAGAGCGAATGAAAGCAGTCGCTTCGCGCTAACCCAATGCGCGCTGTAGCTCGGGAGAGGTGTTGGGGTCGAACTTGTCCTGCGTTGCCGATGCGGTCGCAGTCTTTGGCGTCAGCGGCACTTCCAGCCGGCACAACAGGCCCTCGGCACGCCAATCAAATTGGGCCTGTCCGCCGAGCTGGGATTCAACACTCGCTAGCAGGCTCCTTGTGCCAAAGCCGCGCGATTTCGGCGTCCTGACCAGTGGGCCGCCGGATTCCTCCCAGGTCAAAATGAGGAGGTCGTTCTCAGCCTGCCAGCCGATTGCGAGCCGTCCTGACCGTGTCGAGAGCGCGCCATATTTTGCCGAGTTGGTGAAGAGCTCATGCAGCGCAAGCGCCAGCGTCTGTGCCGTGGTAGGCAGCAACTGCACCTGGGGGCCTGCCAGCTTGATCTGGCCGCCGAGCGAATAGGGCGCAAGCTCCTCGTCGATCAGCTTGGAGAGTTCGGCGCCCTGCCAGCTCGAAAGCGACAGGATGGTATGCACGCGCGCTAGCGCGTTGATGCGCCCCTCGACGGCGCTGACATAGGCTTTGACCCCGTCGGCGCGGGTGAGGCGCACGATCGATTGCGCCAGTGCCAGCGCGTTCTTGGCGCGATGGTCGACTTCCCGTGCCAGCAGATTCTGCCGCTCTTCGGCGCGCTTACGTTCCGTGATGTCGACCGTGACGCCGCTGACACGCACCACGCGACCGCTCTCGTCCACCGTCGCGGCCGCCGTGCCGACACACCAGCGCATCTCGCCATCGGGTCGGCCGACGCGGAATTCCGCCTCATAAGCGCGCGCGCCGGTATTGAGAGCGGCGATCGCCTGACGGAACTGATCGACATCATCAGGATGCAGCAAAGCCTGGATGTTTGCCGAACTGACGTTGAACGTCTCAGGCGTCACGCCGAAGATACGGTACTGGCCTTCGTCCCACATCCAGTCGCCGTTGATCCAGTCCCAGTCCCAGGAACCCATCTTGCCGGCGGCGATCGCCATGCTGCGGCGCTGTTCGCTTTCGCGCAGTTTTGCGGTGGAGTTCTCCAGTTCCGCCGTGCGCGCGCGGACGCGGTCCTCGAGCTCCTGGTTCAGCCGTTCGAGCTCGCGCGTCTTGCGATAGAGCTCGGAAAACACCTTGATCTTGGCGCGCAGCACCTCCGGCACTACCGGCACCGGAACGTAATCGACCGCTCCCATCTCGTAGCCGCGCAACCGGTCGATGTCGGAGACCTGGATCGCCGAGATGAAGATCATCGCTGTCTTCTGGAAGCGCGGATGCTCGCGGATCATCGCCGCGAGCTCAAAACCGTCGAGCTCGGGCATGCAGACATCGACCAGGATCACCGCGATCTCGGTCTTGAGCAGCACCTCCAGCGCCTCGCGACCGGACGAGGCGATCACGAGGTTCTCGCCGAGTTCCTTCAGGATCACTTCGTAGGCGAGCAGCTTGGCCGGCTGGTCGTCGACGAGGAGGATGTTGACCTTTTCATGGTCCATTTAATCGGACCCCACTCAGCGGTGCAGCCACATGCGGATTGCAAGCAGCAATTGATCGGTATTGACGGGTTTGGCGAGGTAGTCGGACGCGCCGGCTTCCAAGCATTTCTCGCGATCGCCCTTCATCGCTTTCGCCGTCAGCGCGATGATCGGTAGGCGCAAGAAGGCCGGATTCTCGCGGATCACGCCGATGGTCTGATAGCCATCCATCTGCGGCATCATGATGTCCATCAGCACGATGGCGATTTCCGGATTGGATTCGACCAGCGTCACCGCCTCGCGGCCGGTCGTCGCCGTCAGCACCTTCATGCCGCGCCGTTCCAGCACGCTCGACAGCGCGAAGATGTTGCGCGCGTCGTCGTCGACGAGCAGCGCGGTCTTGCCGATCAGGTCATCGTCGGAGCTGTTCAGCTTCTCCAGCATGCGCTGCTTCTCGACCGGAAGTTCCGTGATCACGCGATGCAGGAACAATGCGGTCTCGTCGAGCAGGCGTTCCGGCGATTCCACGCCCTTGACCACGATGCTGCGCGCCATGGTGTGGAGTTCCGCATCCTCCTCGGCCGACAGCTCGCGGCCAGTGAACACCACCACTGGAATGTTCGACAGCGCTTCGTCGTGGCGGATCTGGTCGAGCACCTCGAAGCCGCTCATGTCGGGCAGCCGCAAGTCGAGGACCACGCAATCGCAGGGCGCCTCGCGCAGCGTTGAAAGTGCGCCGGCGCCCGTATCGGTCGTCACGATCTCGATATCGTCGTGATGCAGGAGCTCCCGGATCGAGAGCTGCTCGGCCTCGTTGTCCTCGACAATCAGGAGCCGTTTGCGCCGCGGCCGCGCATATTCCTTGATCTGCGTCAGCGCGGCGGAGACGCCCTCCGTGGTCGTCGGCTTGTTGACGAAAGAGAAGGCGCCGCGCGCCAGCGCATGCTGGCGATCCTCGTCGAGCGTGATGATCTGCACGGGGATGTGGCGCGTCAGCGGATTGTGCTTGAGCTGGCTCAGCACCGTCCAGCCGAGCATGTCGGGCAGGAACACGTCGAGCGAAACGGCCCTCGGCTGATACTGCTTGGCAAGCTCCAGCGCTTCCGCGCCGCGTGAGGCGACCAGGATCTTGAACCCCTTGTCGCGCGCGAGGTCGACCAGAATGCGCGCATAATGCGGATCGTCCTCGACGATCAGCAGGATGCTGTCGCCGGGCTCGAGGTTGAGCCGATCGTCGGCGATCGGCTCGACGACGCGATCGGGGGTGGTCGACTGGAGCGCCGGCGGCTGGCTGTATTGCTGTGGCGTGGGGGCGCGCGGTGCGAGGGTCGGACCTGAATATTTCAGCGGCAGATAGAGCGTGAAGGTCGACCCCTTGCTGGGCGCGCTGCGCAGATGGATTTCGCCGCCGAGCAGGCCCGCGAGCTCGCGGCTGATCGCAAGGCCGAGGCCGGTGCCGCCATATTTGCGGCTGGTGCCGGCGTCCGCCTGCTGGAACGCCTCGAAGATCAGCTTCTGCTTCTCCAGGGGAATGCCGATGCCGGAGTCGGTCACATCGAAGGCGATCACGGCCGGAGCGGCGTTCAGCACGGGGTGATCCGCGCTCCAGCCGCCGAGCGCGCCGGACACATTGAGGCGGACGCCGCCCTCGGCAGTGAACTTGAAGGCGTTGGAGAGCAGGTTCTTCAGGACCTGCTGCAAGCGCTTGGAGTCGGTGACGATGCTGCGTGCGAGGTTCGGGTCGACGTCGATGTTGAACGACAAATTGCGGTTCTCCGCCTCGTGCCGGAACGGGCGCCCGACGGTCTCGAGCAGGTTCGCGGTCAAAATCTCCTCGGCGTCGACCGTCACCGTGCCGGACTCGATCTTGGACAGGTCGAGAATGTCGCTGATGAGGTTGAGCAGGTCGGTGCCGGCGCCATGGATGGTGCGGGCGAATTCGACTTGCTTGCCCGTGAGGTTGCCGTCCGGGTTGTCGGTGAGCTGCTGTCCCAGGATCAGGATCGAGTTCAGCGGCGTACGCAGCTCGTGGCTCATATTGGCGAGGAATTCGGACTTGTACTTCGAGGTCAGCGCGAGTTCGGTCGCCTTTTCCTCCAGCGCGCGGCGGGCCTGCTCGATTTCCTGGTTCTTGCGCTCGACCTCGACGTTGCGCTCGGCGAGCTGCTGCGCCTTCTGCTCGAGCTGGTCGTTGGTCTGCTGCAACTCACGCTGCTGGGTCTGGAGCTCGCCGGCAAGCTGCTGCGACTGCTTGAGCAGGCCTTCGGTCTGCATCGTCGCCTCGATCGAGTTGAGCACGATGCCGATGGAGTCGGTGAGCTGCTCCAGGAACGTCATCTGCGAGGTCGTGAACGAGGTCAGCGATGCCAGCTCGATCACCGCCTTGACCTGGCCTTCGAACAGCACCGGCAGCACGACGAGGTTCTTTGGCGCGACGCGGAGCAGCGCCGAGTTGATCGGCACCACGTCGGCGGGAATGTCGGCAACCACGCGTGGGCGCCGGTCGAGCGCGCACTGGCCGATCAGGCCGTCGCCGAACGGAAGCACACGCTGATAGGGGTAAACGCCGTCGCCGGCATAGGAGGCGAGCAGCAGGAGCTGCGGATTGTCCTCGTTCTCGACCTGGTAGATCACGCCGGTATGTGCATTCACCAGCGGCGACAGCTCGGTGAGCAGCAGCCGGCCGACGGTGGCGAGATCGCGCTGGCCCTGGAGCATGTTGGTGAATTTGGCGAGGTTGGTCTTCAGCCAGTCCTGCTCGGTGTTCACGTCCGTCGTGAGACGGAGATTCGTGATCATCGTGTTGATGTTGTCCTTCAGCTCCGCGACTTCGCCGCGGGCATCGACCTGGATCGACCGCGTCAGATCGCCCTTGGTCACGGCGGTCGCGACTTCCGCAATCGCGCGCACCTGCGAAGTGAGGTTGGCCGCCAACAGGTTGACGTTACCGGTGAGGTCCTTCCAGGTGCCGGCGGCGCCGGGCACGTCGGCCTGGCCGCCGAGCCGGCCTTCGACGCCGACCTCGCGCGCCACCGACGTCACCTGGTCGGCGAAGGTTGCGAGCGTCTCCGTCATGTTGTTGATGGTGTCGGCGAGCGCCGCGACCTCGCCCTTCGATTTCACCGTCAGGTTCTGCTTAAGATCGCCGTTGGCAACCGCGGTCACCACCTTGACGATGCCGCGGACCTGTTCGGTCAGGTTCGCCGCCATGAAGTTCACGGTGTCGGTGAGGTCCTTCCAGGTGCCGGCGACGCCCGGCACCGCGGCCTGGCCGCCAAGCTCGCCTTCGGTGCCGACCTCGCGGGCGACGCGGGTGACTTCGCCGGCGAAGGCGTTGAGCTGGTCCACCATGGTGTTGATGGTGTTCTTCAGCTCGAGGATTTCGCCCTTTACGTCCACGGTGATCTTGCGGGACAAGTCGCCGCGCGCCACGGCGGTGGTGACTTCGGCGATGTTGCGGACCTGGGTCGTGAGGTTCGCGGCGAGCAGGTTGACGTTGTCGGTGAGGTCCTTCCAGGTGCCGCCGACGCCGGGCACGACGGCCTGACCGCCGAGGCGGCCCTCGGTGCCGACCTCGCGCGCCACGCGCGTCACTTCGGCGGCGAAGGAGCGGAGCTGTTCGACCATCGTGTTCAGGGTGTCCTTGAGCAGCAAGATCTCGCCGCGCACGTCCACCGTGATCTTCTTCGACAGGTCGCCGCCGGCGATCGCGGTAGCGACCTCGGCGATGTTGCGGACCTGGGCCGTGAGGTTCGACGCCATGAAGTTGACGTTGTCGGTGAGGTCCTTCCAGGTGCCGGCAACGCCGGGCACTTCGGCCTGACCGCCGAGCTTGCCTTCGGTGCCGACCTCGCGCGCGACGCGCGTCACTTCGCCGGCGAAAGCGTTGAGCTGGTCCACCATGGTGTTGATGGTGTTTTTCAGCTCGAGGATTTCGCCCTTCACGTCCACCGTGATCTTGCGCGACAGGTCGCCGCGCGCCACTGCGGTGGTCACCTCGGCGATGTTGCGGACTTGGGCGGTGAGGTTGCCCGCCATCGAATTGACGCTGTCGGTGAGATCCTTCCAGGTGCCGGCGACGCCGGGCACGTTGGCCTGACCGCCGAGACGGCCTTCGGTGCCGACCTCGCGCGCCACGCGCGTCACCTCGCCCGCGAAGCGGTTGAGCTGGTCGACCATCGTGTTCAGGGTGTCCTTCAGTTGAAGGATCTCGCCGCGGACGTCGACCGTGATCTTGCGCGACAGGTCGCCGCCGGCGATGGCGGTTGCGACCTCGGCGATGTTGCGGACCTGGGCGGTGAGGTTGCCCGCCATCGAGTTGACGTTGTCGGTGAGGTCCTTCCAGGTGCCGGCGACGCCGGGCACCTGGGCCTGACCGCCGAGCTTGCCTTCGGTGCCGACCTCGCGCGCCACGCGCGTGACTTCGCCCGCGAAGGCGTTGAGCTGGTCCACCATGGTGTTGAGCGTTTCCTTCAGCTGAAGGATTTCGCCCGAGACGTTCACCGTGATCTTCTTCGACAAATCGCCCTTGGCGACCGCGGTCGCCACTTCGGCGATGTTACGCACCTGGCCGGTCAGGTTCGATGCCATCGAGTTGACGCTGTCGGTGAGGTCTTTCCAGGTGCCAGCGACGCCGCGCACCTGTGCCTGGCCGCCGAGCTTGCCTTCGGTGCCGACCTCGCGCGCCACGCGCGTGACTTCGCCGGCGAAGGCGTTGAGCTGGTCGACCATGGTGTTGATCGTGTCCTTCAGCTCCAGAATCTCGCCGCGCACGTCCACCGTGATCTTCTTCGACAAGTCGCCGCCGGCGACCGCCGTCGTCACCTCGGCGATGTTGCGGACCTGTGCGGTCAGGTTCGACGCCATCGAATTGACGCTTTCCGTGAGATCCTTCCAGGTGCCGGCGACGCCGAGCACGTTGGCCTGACCGCCGAGCCGTCCCTCGGTGCCGACCTCGCGCGCGACGCGCGTGACTTCACCGGCAAAGGCGTTGAGCTGGTCCACCATCGTATTCAGCGTTTCCTTCAGCTGAAGGATCTCGCCCGACACGTTCACCGTGATCTTCTTCGACAAATCGCCGCCCGCGATCGCGGTGGCGACGTCGGCGATGTTGCGGACCTGCGCGGTCAGGTTCGACGCCATGAAGTTGACGTTGTCGGTGAGGTCTTTCCAGGTCCCGGCGACACCGGGCACCTGGGCCTGGCCGCCGAGCTTGCCTTCGGTGCCGACCTCGCGCGCCACGCGCGTCACTTCGGAGGCGAAGGAGTTGAGCTGGTCCACCATGGTGTTGATGGTGTCCTTCAGCTCTAGGATTTCGCCGCGCACATCCACCGTGATTTTGCGGGACAAGTCACCGCGCGCCACGGCGGTGGTGACGTTGGCGATGTTGCGCACCTGTGCGGTGAGGTTGCCGCACATCGCGTTGACGGAGTCCGTCAGATCCTTCCATGTGCCGGCGACGCCGGGCACGATCGCCTGACCGCCGAGCTTGCCGTCGGTGCCGACCTCGCGGGCCACGCGCGTCACTTCGGAGGCGAAGGAGCGGAGCTGATCCACCATCGTGTTGATGGCTTCCTTGAGCTGCAAAATCTCGCCGCGGACGTCGACGGTGATCTTCTTGGAGAGGTCGCCGTTGGCGACCGCGATCGTCACCTCGGCGATGTTGCGAACCTGGTTGGTCAGGTTGTTCGCCATCGAGTTGACGCTCTCGGTCAGGTCCTTCCAGACGCCGGTCACTTCCGGCACCTGGGCCTGGCCGCCGAGCTTGCCCTCGGTGCCGACCTCGCGCGCGACGCGCGTCACCTCGGAGGTGAACACGCCAAGCTGCTTGATCATCGTGTTGACGATGGTCGCCGATTGCAGGAATTCTCCGCGGAGCGGGCGGCCCTCGACGTCGAGCTTGACGGTCTGGATCAGGTCGCCTTGCGCAACGGCTGCGACCGCGCGGGTCACCTCACGGGTCGGCCACAACAGATCGTCGATCAGTGTGTTGACGGAGCCTTCCATATCGGCCCAGGAGCCGGAGGCGAGGCCGAACTTCACGCGCTGCCGCGTCTTGCCTTCGCGCCCGACGACTTGGCCGACCAGCTCGAGCTGCTGCGCCATGCGCTGGTTGGCCGCGATGATCTCATTAAACGTGTCGGCAATCTTGCCGTCGATGCCGAGATAGTCGCCGCTCATGCGCACGGAAAAATCGCCGCTGCGCATGGCCTGTAGAGCGAGCAGCAATTCCGGCCGGGAATCCGGGTCCGACGTACCGTTGATTTTTGGCTTCGGGACGCGACGACCGGAGCGTGATGCGGTTCCGGGATCGAGGTCGCTCATATGATTCCCCCGCAGGCGTCGGCCGAATCCAAGGCAAGCCGCATTGGTCAAATAGAGCGTCAGCCAAATTCGAAATCAAGCGCCAAGGTTGCGGCGCGCGAAAATGGAACCTGCTCCGCTCAGCCCGGTGAGAGCAACGGCGGTGAATGCAATCGGTTCCACCCGGCTTCAGGGATTTTTCGGAGGGCGGGGGCGCTCCTTGATTGTCCGTCTTGCCCGCCTGCCATCTCCCTTCAGGAACGGACCACTCAGCCTGTCGTTAGCCCACAAACGGCAGGAGAGCGCTCATGAAAGCTGGATTTGCCACCATTATGGTCACGCTGTTCATCGCGGGATCGGTCCATGCGCAGCAGGGTGGGGAGCCGAGCGGGCGGGGCGCCGTCACCGGCGATCCCGCCGCAAGCTCCATGACCCCGCGCGCGGAGCAGCCGACCACGGGCGCGGCGACCAGGCCGAGCCGGAGCGGCAGCGGCACCTCCACCTCCGGCGGTAAGGATGACAACGGCGATCAGGGCCGTGACAAGATGCTGACAGCGACCGCACAGTGCGGCCGGAGAGCCAGCAGCACCGTCCAGAGGACAAATGAGCGCGGCTACTTGTCCGCCATGGTTCGCTCTGCGTCCTTCAGCTGCGAACGCAGAACCGGTAATTGCTCGCGCGCAAAGGTTCCGAGCGCGGCATTGTCGGGCGCGCGCAGATAGCGCTCGATCAGGCTGATGGCGGAATCATATTCGGGGATCTGCGCGGCATAGAAGCGTCTGACGTAGCCCGGTCCGTCCGAGTTTTCGGGCTCGGTTAAGCTCGCGCCGGCTGGTGGTGCTTTGCTCACACGCGGCTCGGCGCCGATCGCATCCTGAATCTGCTTGAGGGTCTTGTCGCGCTTGGCCCCCTCCTCTGCGCGCAGGGCGGCAAGGTTCTTGACCTCCGCATTGCCCTTGAGGTCGGTGCTCTCCAGCAGGCCCTGCTGGAAGCGGCTGAGGGCGTAGAGGCCGCTGATGACGTCGGTTGCAGTCGGCGTGCGATCTCCCCGCATCTGCTCACCTGAGCTGTCGGCGCGTGTTGCGGTGCTGATGAACGCCAGGATGATCGCGACAAGAATTCGCATAAGCAACCAATGACGCATGGCGGGCGAAGTTCCGGCAAAGGTTACGATCCGGTAAGGGTGGTTGCGCAACGTTGGTTCCGTGCCCACGTCTTCTCCATGAAGCAGTCTGACATTTTCCGGGATAACGCCGACAACTGCCTGCAACTCGCCGAGCGCGCCGAAGGACAGCCCACCTACAAGCGCTATTCGCGCATGGCGGAGGCTTGGAGGGCGCTCGCGAACGAGCAGGACTGGCTTGACGGCGAAATCCCGCCCGTTGTGGTTCGCATCCGCCAAAAGCAGGATGCCTGACCGCTCTCGTTTTCGTGCGTGTGAGACCGGTCACGGAATGAGCGCGACCCATCAACAATAATCTGGGAATAGTCGATCGCGTTGGTTTTTTGATTCCAGAAGGAGGTTTTGCGATGGCTCCACGTCTGGCACTTCTCTCACTCGTTCTCGCCTTCGGCGTCTCAGTCGCGTTCGCGACGGTGACCACGGTCCGGCAGGTGCATCAGGAGAATGCATCGGCCGCAATGCACGCTGTGCACAGCTAGCGCTGCCGCCCTCTCGCACGCGCCGGAACATTCGACGCTCCGGTGCGTAAGCGCTTCGAGATTATCTGGAGAGGCGAGAGGACATCATGGCGCATTCCGACCACGGTATCGTCAAGAACAAGAAGGCAGAGGATCAGCCGCGCGACAAGCAGCGCGCGCAGACCGTGCACAAGACGGACGAAAAAGGCTCGCCGTCGCGTGAGGCGACGCGCGATCCCAAGCTCAACGACAACAGCAAGACGCCGGGCTCCGGCATGACGCCGGATGATTCCGGCGCCGCGCCGAGCTGCTGATTGCGCGAGGAACGAATCCCCGCGCGAAGCGTCGACAGGTTGCTTTCGGATGTCATGCCCCCGGTGCTCCGGAAGCAATCTCCAAGGACGGCCCTGGCACTCCCGTGCCGGGGTCGTTTGCTTACGAGACGTGTACAATCGAACGAGATATCTGCGATCGGACTCAATCTTCCGTGTCGCCCTCTAAATTCCCATTTCCCACGTGCCCCTCAGGACCGCGGCCGAACACGCAGTAATCGCTCGACTTGATTCCGGCAGGCGCATCGACGCCGGCACCGGCCAGCCCGATCTTGAGAAGCTCCCGCACGGCGGCGGCGCGCGTCGGCATGCGGTGTTTGAACCGGAAATCATCAACGGCGGCCAACTCTTCCGGCGAGAGCATGACCTGGAGTCGCTCGGCGCGAAGATCGTTCATGATCGACCACATAAACTTGGCAAGTTGAGTAGTTTACTCAACGAACCAACTTGGCGGGAGTTCCGCAGGTTGCGTCAGGTACGTCAATTGAGTTGAATTATCAAGTAAAATCAATAAGTTAGATCTTGCGATGGACAGGGATAAGGGCTATCCTTCAGGAAATTGGAGGGATGCCATGACTGACGAAGTGAGGCTACCCCGCAAGCTTTCCGAAGAGCCCGAGGCACCGAAGCCGGTGCGTCCGAGCCATCAGAAGGTGATCGAGCAAGTCGAGCGCTGGGCCAACAGCCCGGGCCTGCAACCACCGAAGACGGAAGATGCGAAGACGGTCTGAACCCCACACATTCGAACAGCGTCTCGACGCGCAGAGGCTGCGGCTCGAGCACGAACTCGCGAGCCTGCCGGACGGCAAGCAGCGCGACGCCGTCAGCGTGCGCATCGAGCAGCTACAGGCCGCGGCCGAGATGTACGGTTTCCTGTCGCCGCGACAGGCGGCTGCACGCTAGTCGCGCATCTTCGCGCGCGGCACTTCGGCTCACAGCGCGTTTGGAACGATCATCTCCAGGCCCGGTTGGTCCCCACATTGGCTGAGTGGAGAATTGAGATGTTGAATCAAGGCGAACTGGCTCGAACCGAAGTGGGCCGGTTGATCGGCAGCGACAAGGTCGAGGGAACATCGGTCTATGGCGCCGATCGCAACAGGATCGGTTCGATCGAGCGCGTGATGATCGACAAGGTCAGCGGCAAGGTATCCTATGCGGTGCTCGGCTTCGGCGGATTTCTGGGACTTGGCAACGACCACTATCCCTTGCCTTGGCAGTCGCTGAAATACGACACAGAGCTCGGTGGCTACGTCACGGGGATCACGACCAAGGAGCTGAGCAACGCGCCGAAATATGGCGAGCAAAACGAGTGGAACTGGGGTGATGACGCCGCAGTGCGCGGCATCAACGCCTACTATGGTGTTCCCTTCGTGTAGGCACTTTGCACACCCTGAGAGGCAGATCCGATGAGTAAGGAACGGCCCACCGATGATCCCCGGAAGAACGACTGGGGATCGCATGCCCAGACAGACAAGCCCTGGAAGGGCAATCCGGAGAAGGAGCAGAGGTCGGACGACGCGAAGCCAGACCTTGAGAAGTGGCACGAGACCAAGACGCATTGAAAGCGAGCCGATGGCGGCAGATGATAATAAGAGGAGCGCGGCACACGGTGGCGCGCTTTTTTTGAGCAGGACAATCACGAATGCCAGCCGTGCTTGCAAAGACCGGAACTATGCTCCGGCGCTGCGGTTAGGCCACCGGTGCGCGAGCGTGGCCCAGCCCGCTTGCCGCCAGGTTGATCCCGACTGAGGTGTTCACCGTGGATGCTCGAACCCGGGAGCGCGGGCCGTCCGCGGAGCAGCCGCTGCCGCAGAGGACGAACGAAGCTCCAAAAAACGCGCCCGATAAAACCCGCGAGACTGTCGACCAGTCGCGAGAGCCGAAGAGTACGCCATCGCTGCGCGACCGACTTCGCGAGCACTGGCTGCTTGCCGCGGTCGGTACCATTGTTCTACTGGCCGCGCTCGTCGGTGGTCTCATCTATTGGCTCCAGGTTCGCCACTACGAGTCGACTGACGACGCCTTCGTTGCCGCGCGCAGCTTTTCCGTAGCCTCGAAAGTCGGCGGCTACGTCATCGATATCCCGGTCACGGACAACCAGCATGTCAATGCGGGCGATCTGCTGGCGAAGATCGATGAGCGCGATTACCGGATTGCCGTCGATCAGGCTGCTGCGCAGGTTGGGGCCTCGAAGGCAAATATCGCCAACGTCGAGGCGCAGATCGACTCGCAGCAGGAACAGATCAAGCAAACCCAGGCCCAGCTCGACCAGGCGCAGGCGCAGCTTCAGTTCTCGCAGGAGGAGTTCGCGCGTGCCCAGGATCTCGTCGAGAAGGGCGCCGGCACCGTGCAGCGCCAGCAGCAGACTCGTTCCGATCTTCAGGCGCAGCAGGCCAATACCGAGCGCGCGAAGACTGCGGTGACCGCCGCACAGGTCGGCATCAAGACGCTCCAGGCCCAGCTCGGGGGCGTAGAGGCGCAGCTCGCGCAGTCGCAGTCCCAGCTCGATCAGGCGAACCTGAACCTGCAATATACCAGCATCGTTGCGGCGCAGTCCGGCCGCGTCGTCAAGCTCAGCGGTGCCAAGGGCACCTTCGTCACGGCGGGGCAGAGCTTGATGATGTTCGTGCCCGATGAGGTCTGGATCGTCGCCAACTACAAGGAAACCCAGCTCAACGACATGCGGCCGGGCCAGCCGGTCGAGATCCGCATCGATGCCTATCCCGGACGCAAGCTGACCGGGCATGTCGATTCGGTGCAGTCCGGCTCCGGCACCGCGTTCAGCCTGCTGCCCGCGGAGAACGCGACGGGCAACTACGTCAAGGTGGTGCAGCGCGTGCCGGTCAAGATCGTGGTCGACAACTGGCCGCCTGATCTCCCGGTCGGGCCCGGCATGTCGGTCGTGCCCTGGACCAGGGTGCGATGACGGATATCGCGCAAGGCGGCGCGTCATCCGGCGGCTGGTCGCCGGAGCGCTCGGCGGCCGGCGGGCACAATCCCTATCTGATTGCATTCGTGGTTTCGATCGCGACTTTCATGGAAGTGCTCGACACCACGATCGCCAACGTCGCGCTGCGCCACATCGCAGGCGGACTCGCGGTCGGCATCGACGAGAGTACCTACGTCATCACCAGCTATCTCGTTGCCAACGCCATCGTGCTGTCGATCTCTGGCTGGCTGTCGACCGTGATCGGCCGCAAACGCTTCTACATGATGTGCGTCGCGACCTTCTCGGTGGCTTCGCTGTTGTGCGGCTTCGCCTGGAATTTGCAGTCGCTGGTGCTGTTTCGCATCCTGCAAGGCCTCGGCGGCGGCGGCATGGCGACCAGCGAGCAGGCGATCCTCGCCGACTCCTTTCCGCCTCATAAGCGCGGACAGGCCTTTGCCATCTATGGCGTGGCCGTCGTGGTCGCGCCCGTGATCGGTCCGACGCTCGGCGGCTGGATCACCGACACCTATTCCTGGCACTGGGTGTTTTTGATCAACGTCCCGATGGGACTGCTCTCGCTGTTCCTCGTCGGCACGCTGGTCAAGGAGCCGTCGGGCGCGGAAGAGGAGAGGCGGGAGCTACTCAAGAAAGGCCTGCGAGTCGACTACATAGGCTTCCTGCTCGTTGCGATCGGGCTCGGCTCGCTCGAATTCGTCCTCGATGAGGGCCAGCGCAACGACTGGTTCGGATCCAGCATGATCGTGACCTTTGCGGTGCTCGCGGCCGCGTCACTGCTGGCGCTGATCCCGTGGGAGCTGACCCGCGACGATCCCATCGTCGACATCCGGCTGCTCGGCCGGCGCCAGTTCGGCGCCTGCTTCCTGGTCATGCTCGGCACCGGCGCGGTTTTGATCTCGACCACCCAGCTCCTGCCGCAATTGCTTCAGACCGAGCTGAACTACACGGCCATGCTGGCGGGCCTCGCCTTATCCCCCGGCGGCATTGCGACACTGGTGCTGATGCCGGTGGTTGGCCGCCTCATCGGCACCGTGCAGCCGAAATATCTTATCATGTTCGGCGCTGCGGTCGTCGCATTCTCGATGTGGCATCTGACGGGGCTGAACGGCGACATCACCTACGGCTACGCGGCCACGGCGCGCATCTTCCTTGCGATTGGCCTCCCCTTCCTGTTCCTGCCGGTGACGACGGCGTCCTATGACGGCGTGCCGCCGGACAAGACCAACCAGGCCTCTGCGCTGATCAATGTCGCCCGCAACATCGGCGGCTCGATGGGCGTGGCGCTGGCGCAGACGATTTTGGCGCAGCGCCAGCAATTCCATCAGAGCCGGCTGATCGAGCATGCCGCGCCGTCCGACCTCGGCTACCAGCAGACCATCGACACCATGACGCGCTTCTTCCAGGCGCAAGGCTCGAACGCGAGCGATGCGGCGTCGCAGGCGGTCGCCTGGGTTGGCCGCACCTTGCAGCAGCAGGTCGACTTCCTCGCCTATATCGACGTGTTCTGGACGCTCGCGATTGTTGCCGTGCTGATGATACCGACGGCGGCAGTGCTGCGTCCGATCGATCTACACGCGCCGGCGCGCGGACACTGATAACCGCATCGCGCCGCGCGGCCCACGGTGAGAGCGGGAGTCGCTACGGCGCCACTGCGATATAAGGAATGCAGGCCACGACAACGGCAAGCTGGATCGCGTTGCTCAGCATGCCGCCCCAATGCAGCCTTCGCAGCCGGCGAACGGCATTGGCATCGCCGGCGTCTCGGTCATTAAGCCGGGCATCCATCTGACGCAGGAACCAGCGGCGCGACAAAACCGCGAAAGTCGCGATCAAGCCGATGCCAAGGGCTAAAATCGGGCGACCGGTGACGGCAACGGCCATCATCCCGATTGCCCCGGCAATGGCCAGCGTCAGGAAATAGCCGCTGAACATGCCGCGCAGCAGCAGGGCGACAGGCGGGATGTCCAGCTTCACCAGCAGAAAGGCGGGCGCTGCCAGCAGGAAATAAATCATCGGAAGCAGCACGATGATGGTGGCGAACAGGGCGGCGTTATCCGGCGTCATCCGAACACCGTTTGTTTCACCTGCCGGGCAAGCTTTTTTCCGTCGGCAGCCATGACAATATCTGCCTCGACCTGGCGCAGACACCATTGGGCTTTGGTCGAAAGCGATATCGGCTTGCGGGAGGGGGCGAGGCGGCCGGGATGCGCAGCCCTGATGGGCACAACGGTTCGGCGTGAGGGCAGGGCGAAGTCTGGGGATTGGCTTGCGGCCAACGACAGCGCCAGTCGGCGCGATCGTGCCGCTTACCCCGCCGCCGTCGCCCTCCGCCCCGGCCCCGCATGCACATGCACCTGCTTTGCATGCAGCACCTCGCCGCATTCCGAGCACACCATCACCGGATCGAACAGCTTGCCGCAGCTCTTGTGTTCGTGCAGCAGCGGGCGGCCGCGTTCGTCGCCCATGTGGGCGTCGCCCCAATGCACCATCGCCATGATGATCGGATAGAGATCGAGCCCCTTTTGCGTCAGGATGTATTCGTAGCGCTTCGGCGCCTCGGAATAGGGGACGCGGCGCAGGATGCCGAAGCGGACCAGCTTCTTCAGCCGTTCGGAGAGCAGGTGCCGCGTGATCTGGAGCGAAGACTGAAATCCTTCGAACCGGCGCACGCGCAAAAAGCATTCGCGCAGAATCAGCAGCGTCCAGCGGTCGCCGACCACGGCGACGGTGCGGGAGAGCGAGCAGGGCTCTTCGTCCAGCGTGTCCCACTTCATGATCCGGTCTCCGGCGCAGCGTAGTAAGTCTGAAAAAGGAACTGACTTGAATGATCGCCGCTATTCGTAGCGAAGCCTAGCATTCGGCATCTGAATTTGACAGTTCTATTTTAGAACTATAGCCTCCGCCCCAATCAATGCTCTCACCGGAGGAGGTGACCTTGCCCATGCGAAACGCGACAGCCGCCGTGATCGGGGCCGGCGATTTCATCGGCTCCGAGATTGCGAAGAAATTCGCCGCCGAAGGTTTTTCGATCTTCGCCGGCCGCCGCAATGGCGACAAGCTGGCGCCGCTGGTGAAGGACGTT
>WNGR01007529.1_pt1 | contig 22271 bp, 19 predicted proteins | sample 5407581 | NCBI WGS metagenome assembly WNGR01 (sample SAMN13153383, study PRJNA577476) | soil metagenome | isolation source: 80 cm soil or saprolite under Garry oak tree replicate 2 | place: USA:California | collected 2016-06-15
GATTGTCCCCGGCCATGAGATCGTCGGTCGTGTGACACAGGTCGGCTCAGCGGTTACCACGTACAAGCCCGGGGATCTCGCCGCGGTCGGCTGCATGGTCGATTCGGACCGGAGCTGTCCGAATTGCAAAGCTGGGCTCGAACAGTTTTGCCCGAACATGATCCTCACCTTCAACTCGCCGGACAAACATCTCGGAGGTTTTACCTACGGCGGCTACTCCGAAAGCATCGTAGTCGATGAGCGCTTCATTCTGCGGGTCCCTTCGAATCTCAAACCCGCCGGAGCCGCGCCGCTGCTTTGCGCTGGAATCACGACGTACTCGCCGATGCGCCACTGGGGCGTTGGCAAGGGCAAGAAAGTCGGGGTGGTTGGTCTCGGCGGGCTCGGCCACATGGCGGTAAAATTTGCTCACGCGTTTGGAGCCCACGTCGTTGTTTTCACCACCTCGCCTCACAAGAAGGAGGACGCACTGCGCCTCGGCGCCGACGAAGTCGTTGTCTCCCGCAACGCGAACGAGATGAAAAAGCATGAAGGCAGCTTCGATTTCATCCTTGACGCCGTCTCCGCCGATCACGACGTCAACGCGTATCTCAATTTACTGGGCGTCAACGGCAATCTTACGCTGGTGGGCGCTCCCGCAGAGCCTCTCGACGTCCCGGCGTTCAGTCTGATCGTGCGGCGCCGTAGTTTCTCCGGCTCGATGATTGGCGGCATCCCCGAAACACAGGAGATGCTCGATTTTTGCGGCAAACACAACATCACCGCCGATGTTGAAGTCATTCCTATTCAGAAGGTCAACGAAGCCTACGAGCGGCTGCTCAAGTCCGATGTGAAGTACCGTTTCGCCATCGACATGGAGTCGCTGAAATCGGAGTGAGCAAGGGCGAAGTAAAAAGTAAAAATTAAGAAGTAAGAAGTTGGTTTCCTGGATTCTTGGGTTCCTGATTCTTGAGAGATCTTAAGCATGAAAAAGCGCGAACTGGGAAAGAGCGGCCTGGAAGTTTCGGTGATTGGGCTCGGCTGCATGGGAATGAGTTTTGGCTACGGTCCGCCGAAAGATAAGCAGGAGATGATCTCGCTGATTCGGAAAGCCGTCGAACTTGGGGTCACATTTTTCGACACCGCGGAAATGTATGGTCCATTCACGAATGAACAACTCGTGGGCGAAGCGCTTGCTCCTTTCCTTGAGAAAGTGGTGATCGCCACCAAATTCGGTTTCAAAATCGGTCCGAAAGGTGAGCAGATCGGCCTAGATAGTCGGCCAGAGCACATCAAAGAAGTCGCAGAGGGTTCGCTCAAGCGACTCCGGACTGATGTTATCGATTTGTTTTACCAACACCGTGTGGATCCGAACGTGCCGATCGAAGATGTGGCGGGAGCGGTGAAGGACCTGATTCAGGAAGGCAAGGTCAAGCACTTCGGTCTTTCCGAGCCAGGAGTACAAACAGTCCGTCGCGCGCACGCAGTTCAACCGGTCACTGCGGTCCAGAACGAATATTCGCTATGGTGGAGAAAGCCTGAAGAGGAAGTCCTGCCGGCGCTCGAGGAACTGGGAATAGGTTTCGTTCCATTTAGCCCTTTGGGCAGAGGCTTTCTCACGGGAAAGGTCGACGAAAACACTACGTTCGACAGTTCGGACTTACGCAATGCGCTTCCGCGCTTTACGCCGGAAGCGCGCAAAGCGAATCAGGCGTTGGTTGATTTGCTTGGCGACATCGCGAAACGAAAGAAAGCAACGTCTGCTCAGATCGCGCTTGCCTGGCTGCTCACGCAAAAGCCGTGGATCGTTCCAATCCCCGGCACCACGAAGTTGCATCGGCTCGAAGAAAACATTGGAGCAGCTTCAATCGAACTTACACTGGACGATCTTCGCGAGATCGAACACGCCGCATCAAAAATTGACGTGAAAGGCGCTCGATATCCAGAACACTTGGAGCAAATGACCGGTCGCTAGTCCGATCCGGACAGGCAGCTTTCTTCACCACAGAGGTCGCAGAGACCAACCGAAAAATTCTGTGTTGCTCCGTGTGCTCTGTGGTTAAATCCGATGTTTCTTGCGAATCGCGTTGAAGAAGTCTCATGATTGGTCCTGAGCACATGAAAAGTTTGATCGTGTTGGCGGCGCTGTTGATGTCGTTCGTCTCTCCAATTCCCGCGCAGGAAGAATCGGCGTCGCCTGCCGCTGAAAAGAAATCATATCCGGAGGTGCCGAAAGAATACGAGGTGGGTGAGAGCACGGTTTCGCCGAATGGACGATTCGCGATCCTTTATCCAGTGCGCAATGAGGATTCGAACGGAGATCCAGGCCTGCCCAACTTGCTCGTTCGTCTCAAACCGTACGCGGTGTTGCAGGAGATCGAACGCGGCGTCGGTGTTACTTGGAAGGGCGGGCGCGGCGCGGCGGACGCAAAATGGAACGGCAACGATTGGGTGGCGGTGTGGCATCACAGGAAATGGGGCGACGAGGATTTGGTTGTCTTTGAGATCGCGAACGACAAGATCAAACGCGAAGAGAAGATCTGGCCGGAGGTCGTGAAATATTTCGATCGCGACTGGCAGACGCGGTATTTGAAGAAATATCCGAAGGAACAGGACAGCTATACATTCAGGGCAGACAATCCGGACGTGGTGACTTTTGAATTCAAAAGCCGGTCTTTGTCGCTGAATATTCTTGCCGAGAACAGACCGAACCTCGCCCCGGGCCCGCATTGGAGCGCGGAGCTACATGCGGTCTGGGACCTCGACAAAGCAAAGTTCGAGAAAGTCGATTTCAAACCGGGCGAAATCGAAGTGCGCAAGCAGCTGGAGTAAACAAAAGCGTAAGGCAGCTAAGGAATCGAATTGTGAGCGATGAAATCTTGCCGTTCGCGATTTTGAAGTAATAATCGAGCGTGACTTGAGCTCCTCGTGCAGAGAAAATCTTCTTCTCTTAGGCCCCAATCTTAGGAGACAATCACGGGTTCACATTGAACGCCGACAACCTAATTCATCGCCTTATTCGTTCGCGCTGCATTTCCTTGCTGGTCGCCGCGCTCTTCTTTTTGAGCGAACCGTGGGCAAACGCCGATCCGGTAGGAGATTTTTTCAAGAAACTTGGCCAATCAATATCGAAGGCTTTCCAGCCTCAGCCATCGCCCCGTCCAACCAGGAAGACCCGGGGCTCCGAGGCGAGTCCGAGTCCACTCGAACAGCCATCGAAGCCTGCTAAGGAAGAGCTTACTCGGACTGTGCTGCCGGCTTCAGCTGCGCCTGCGGACAAAGCAAAAGGAGATATGCCCTATGGAATTCCGGTTCCAGGCCAGAAAGGGATGGTCATAAGTCCTTATTCACCGGAGGGAAATTACGTCGATGTCAGCGCTTTTGCTCCCGGGTCCGCTGTGAAAGATCCATACACAGGAAAGATTTTCCGGGTGCCGTAAATTCATTCTTCGATTGAGGTTGCCCGTCTCAATCGACAAAGTCTGAGGTTGCAATTTGGATTGACATCCAAGCGGCGTTTTGATAGACGGGGGCATCCGCCGCCTCATTGTAAGGAGGATTTTCCTATGATCGATTTTCTGCGCGCTTTACATGCTCAACCTGCGTATGGACGACGACTACTTGGCTTCATTCCTGCGCTCGTCATCACGGAGATGTTCTACAAGTTTCACAGTTTCAGTCTCGAATGCATGGCTCTTCTTGCGACGTGGCTCCTGTTGGACGTGCTGATAGAGTGGATCATGGGATGCTTGAAGGTTAAGAATTTATTCAGTGCTCGATCCGACGGAGTTGCTACATCAAATGGAAAGAACATCGATCGATGAGAAGACCGGGAAAAGACGAAGATTCGGAGAACGTGCCGCCAGGTGGCCGAGCCTTTCAGCGAATTCAGCAGGACCGTACGGCGCGCGGGCTGGATAAACTCCCCGTGCCGGGAACGTCGAGTACTATACCTGCCGAGCGTGCGCCTAACGAACGTATTGGTAAGACACGCAAAAAGAAATAGCTCAATCCTAAATACTAGCTTTCTGCCATCCTATGAATATCCCCACTCGTAAAAAGCGCCAAAGTGTAGGTAAAAAACTTTTACTGGCAAAACAACGTTTCCTCGGCGGAAAAGCGTTGAAGCGGATCGAATACTTCGAAACCCAGCGTGCGCTATCAAAAACAACTTTGGTTCGCGGCTTTGTTACCTCACAATCGATCGAGAGCCTGCGGATTTCCAAGAAGCCTCCGACGCGCCGAGGCCCGAGGCTGGTTGCTGAATATTCGAAGGCGGATAGAGCGAAAGCCCGTCTGATTCCGGCAAAGTTTGCTGCTAACGTGCAGCTTCCGGTTTGGCGATCGTTGGGGCCAAACCTTATTCCCAAAGGTCAAACATACGGGACCGGTGGTAACAACAAGCCGCCTGTCTCAGGCCGGTGCTCAGGCATTTTTGTTTCACCCGCGAATCCAAACCACCTCGTTCTCTGCTCCGCTGGCGGCGGACTTTGGGAAACCTTGGATCAGGGGAAAACATGGCGACCATTAACGGACCAGCAGCCGACGCTGTCGATGGGCGCAATTTGCGGCGCGCCCAGCTCGCCGAATATAGTTTACGCGGGAACTGGCGAAGGGGACACCTACAGTCAACTTGGCGTTGGGCTGCTTCGATCGTCCGATGGCGGGCAGACGTGGGAGCATGCTCCTTCGAATGATCTTTCAGGCATTGGAATTTTCGACATCGCAGTTGATCCGACTAACCCGCTTCATGTTTGGGTAGGCACAACCACGAAGCTGCTTGAAAGCAACAATGGCGGCGCAACCTGGCGCACGGTTCAAAACGTTACCACCTGGGATATTTCCATTAACTCGAATGATCCTCAGGAGATCTTTGCTGCTACTGTCCTGGGTTTGATTCGTTCAACTAACGGTGGCACCAGCTGGACGCAGGTGGGACTTCCCGGAGCGATACCGGGTTCGCATTTTAGCCGCATGGAAGTTTGCCACGCACCTTCGAAGCCGGCCGTCGCTTACGTTGCTGCCGTTCAGGGCGACAGCGGAATGCTCTGGCGACGCGCCTCCAGCGGCGGCGCGTTCTCCTCTGAAAGGACGCCGTCACTTGATCCAAAGTCCGACATCGATCAAGCGTGGTATGACTGGTGCCTCGCCGTGTCTCCAACAGATCCTGATGTTCTTTATTGGGGAGCGGTTCAACTCTACAAGGGCAGCCGTGGAGTGTCAGGTTGGACCTGGCGCAACATCTCGTCTCGATCCAGCGGCGATTCTATTCATCCAGATCAACACCATCTCGCGTTTGATCCGTCCAATCCTAGCGTGCTTTATGCTTGTAACGATGGCGGCATCTTTCGTTCGCCTGACGGGGGAACAAGCTGGACTTCGCTAAATCCCGGGCTCGGCATTACCGAGTTCGAATTCATCATTCATCTGGAGAGCGAGGACACCTGGCTCATAGGTGGCACCCAGGACAACGGCACGCTCGGCAATCCTCACAATATCCCTCGCGACGGAACATGGGACCAGATCGCGCTAGGTGACGGCGGCGATTGCGGCGCCGATGACACCGGGAAACTGTGTTATCACTCCTACTTCGGCATTTGGATCGAGCGTGCTCCGGCAACTGGCACCAACGCATTCAAGTGGGTCGATGTATCGCCGCCGGCGCCGGACGACTACGACGCGCTCTTCTATCCTCCAATGGACGTTGTTGAAAAGATTGTCGCCAAGGCAGGTGTTACACTTTGGGTGTCGGACGATAGCGGAGATGATTGGGAGGAAGTTGATTTCGGTGGTGATGCCGGTGAGAAAGCTTCGGCCGTAAGCATTGTGAGCCGTAAAAGAATATTTCTAGGAACCGAAAAAGGCCGGCTGGTTCGGATTGATCGCGCTAGCTCGGGATGGGCTAAGGGTAACGTTACTCAGCTGACGAGTCCACGAAGCGAATTCGTCAGTGATATTGTTGTCCTTGGAACTTCAAAACAGTCCATATGGACAAGTTGTTCAGCCTTTGGAGGTGGTCACGTCTTCCGATCAACAAACGGTGGCAAGAGTTGGAGCGATCGCACCGGCAATCTGCCCGACATTCCAGTTAACGCCATTGTCATCGACCCGAGAAACCACCGGCGGATTTTTGCCGCAACCGATCACGGCGTGTATCAGAGCAAAAACTCTGGGAGCAAATGGAGTGACTTCAGCAACGGACTTCCCAACGCCGTCGTTGGCGACATGATCTTGCATGAACGCCGACGAGTGCTGCGCATCGGTACGCATAATCGCGGGGCGTGGGAAGTTGATATTTAAGGGCTGAGTCTCACTTCGGTACGTAAACTGCATAGCCGCGGGGCGCTGCCCAGAGATCGACCCAGCCAGATTCGTTAGTCCATTTTTCCTGCGGCATGCCAGGGTCGTCGCGCCCGCGCCAGGCTGTGGGAACAAGCTGTGTGTTGAGCCACCGGGTCTGAATCCACGCACCGTTCCAACTACTGCTATTATTTAAAACAAAGACTAGCCCGCTTTGGATAGCGTTGCCTGGGCGTTGCATGATGTAGAGATCGTCGTTCACAAAGAGAACTTGCGTGGGGCCAGCAGCATTTTGTTCGTGAATTTTGATGAGCGCGTCAATGCCGCTTTGACTGTTCGACTGTGCGAGGCCCCAGTTAAAATAATCCTGCCAAAACACGCATGGATAACCTTCGTGCGTAAGAATGAATGCGTATGCCAGGAGCTTGTCGTTAATGATGGGACTGTCGCGCACGACATCGTGGTTCTCGACGAAGGTCACAGCTTGGGCTGACCGGTCCCACAACAAAACTCCGGGCTCGGTGAGATTACGGAGACCGAATCCGTAACTGTCGCACAAATCGCGCAGTCGCCAGCGAAGCGGAAAATCAAACGCGCCTACTGGATTGTCCGACCACGCGTTGGCTTCATCGAGCCAATCATCGATTCTACGTTCGCTGTCCCAACATTCTCCGACCGCGTACGGCTTGAAACTTGTGCCGCCGCGCAGTGCGCGCATTTCTTGAATCGAGCGGACCATCCAGCCGCCGTAACCCTTGACCATGTCGTAGCGGAATCCGTCGAAACCAATTTCTTCCAAAAGCCAGCGAGCGTAGTTGATGAGCTCAGTGTAAACCAGCGGAGCGCGATGGCACAGATCCGGCATATCACCGAATGTTGCGCCGTCCCAAGTCTCGTGCTGGCACGGATGAAAACATTTCCACTCGCGTGGGAACTTGCCGCTCATCGGCGCGAACTTTGTCCAGCGCCACTGGCCGTCGATCGGATTCAGTTCCTGAGTATCAGCGCCGCTGTTATGATTGAACACTAGGTCCGCGTACACTTGCAATCCCGCCGCATGAGCGGACTGGATCAGGTCGAGTAATTCGTCTTTGGAACCGAACCACGTAGGCGCGCCGCCTTTTTGATCGAACTCACCGAGGTCATAGTAATCGTAAGGGTCGTAGCCCATGGATTTCCAACTGGCTGCCTTGTTTGCAGGCGGAAGCCACAACGCTGTAAAACCCGTTTGCGCGATCGACGGTAGTTTTGATTTGATAAAAGCCCACCATTGATGCTCGCGATCTTCCGCGTTGGGACAATCCCAATAAAACGCTTGCAACATGACACCCATAATTCCGGCTCCGTTTTTGCGCGTGCGCGTATCGGCACGCTACACCTCGACCAATGACTAACAAGAAGCGAATCAGGATCGCGCGACCGGTTTGGTGCAGATAGTCTGGCTTTGCTTCGAGACGAGGTTTAATGCATGTCGTCAGCCGCGCGATGTAGAGTGATTGGCGGCAGATATTCCCCGGCGTAGGTGCGCGCCCACCAGCCGCGGTCGCCGGGTTTGGTGAACTGATAACGATACCAATCGGCGCGGATGAATTTCGGCGGCGCATTTGGGAATGGGTTGCGCGCAAACAGGCGAAGAATTCTTTTTTCGCCTTCGAGTAATCTTTGCACAAGCGCGAAGATCCAGGGGTGAAGGTCCGGGGGCGACATCGCGGCAAACCACATTTGCCAGTCGAGTCTCCAATGATAGGGCGAAACGATGCATGGGCGGCGGTTCACGTCGCCCGGTTTTCCCTCGAACTCGTACTCACGCCATTCAGCATTGGCATCGGGAACTTCTGCGTCGGTGCCTTTGATGACGACCTCGAACCGTTCGCGCGTGACGGCGCCAAATGCGCCATAGGTATTGACCAGGTGCAACGGCTCAAAGCTGGCGTTCATAAGTTGCCGGCGCGAAAACAAATTGCGCGCCGGGCGCCAGCTTAACGCGATCACAATCACAGTGAGCGCGCCGACGGCGATCTTGTGCACCAAGGTCATTTGCATAGGCACCGAATGGGAAATCGATATCAACCGCCCAAGCAAACGATCATCGAAACACGGTATGCAAAGCACGATGGTGATGTAATTCAGCCACGAAAGATTCCCGCTCAGAATCAATGTGATTTGAAACAGGATCGTCAGTCCGCCCGCCAAATAACAGAGTGGCGCAGGCGCGAAGTAGAACCACGGCACCACAAGCTGAGCGAAATGAGTGAACAACACGCCGGTTTTGTGAGTCCACGGCGGCGAATGATGCAAATACCAGCTTAGCGGATTGGGCAGGGGCTGAGTTTCATAATGGTAAAAGAGGCAGGTCAGATTGCGCCAGCATGGGTCGGAGCGCAGTTTGATCATGCCCGCGCCGAACATGGTGCGAAAAAGCACCCACACGATTAGCCACATCACCACGACTGGCGGATGGGCGTCCGATGACCCGAGAAAAATCGCGAGAAAACCGGTCTCGGCGAGCATCGTTTCCCAGCCAAAGCCGTAGAAGGTTTGGCCGACGTTGACGAGCGAGAGATAAATCATCCAAAGCAGCGCCCACGCGATCATCGACACGATGAGTCCGAACGATTCCGACCAGCCGGTGACAGCGAAGAGCGACAACGCGATGCCGCACCAGATCGCCGCCGTGATGAAGCGATCCGAGCAATGAATGTAAAACAAGCTCGGCGCGCGCCGAAACGGGACGTGACGCAAAAAGCGCCGCACCGGTTGCAGCCCGCGCTCGCCTAGCAGCGGGATGAATTGACTAGTCGCGATCAGAAACGCGATCAGATATATGCATCCGAGCGCGCGCTGGAAGCAGAAACGGGTCAACCAAAATTCGGTCGCGAAATGCATTCCCGAACACCGAAACATTCTACCGCAGATCAGGGCACGTTTCCACGCGCGGCATGTGGGAAAGCTTACTTTTGCGCGGAGAGCTGCGAATTCGCATTCGCAATGGACTCGTAAAATCTTAGCGCCTCGATGTCACTGCCGAGTTCGCGCAGCGGGTAGAGACCTTTTGCAGAGCCAGCGCCCGGATCGCGCACCAGATAGTCAAACCCATCTTTTCCGGCGATCACGACAAAATGCGTCACGCCGCCCGGCAACCGCACCCGGATAATAACCGGATTTCCGTGGGAGATGTTCGAGTCGATAAGCTTATACGACGGCAAGTCTTCGTACACATGCCGGACGCGATCCGGCGCGAACCATGCCGCACGGTCCCAATAAATCCAGCCGTTCTCGGTGTATCCGCCCACTGAGGGTAAAAACCAGTTTAATTGCTGCGGATCGACGTCGATGCCATAAAACTTGAATACCATCGCGGTGGCAGCTACGGCGCAGCCTTCGCCGCCGAGGGTGCCGTTTTCTGCCACTCCGCCCAGCGGATCATCGCGCCATTTTTCTTCCGACTGACGGAACGACGGCACGGCCAGCTCGACGCGATGGAAAAAATAACGGCCGCCGCGCGGTGAGAGTTTTCGTTTCCAAGTCCAATCGATATGCACCGCGAGCGCGGCGACGAGCAGAACGACCGCGACAATGATAAAAGGCAAGCCGCGCTTCACACGGTGAACTTAAACGCGTCCCGATCATGCTTTCAACGTGCGAGGTCAAAACAAGTTGCGCCACCGCTCTGATAATGCTGATTTCACTTTTATGACCAGGGGCCATGAACTTCGTCTCGCGAAGCGCATGGCGCGTCTGGGTACCGAGACCGCGTTCGAGGTGTTGGTGAAGGCAAAAGCGCTGGAGACAAAGGGGCGTGACATCATCCATCTCGAGATCGGCGAACCGGATTTCGATACGCCGCCGAACATTATAGACGCTGGTTGCGACGCGCTGCACAAGGGATTCACGCATTACGGTCCTTCCGCCGGCTTGATGGAGCTGCGGGAAGTCATTGCGCAACACGTGAGCGAGACGCGCCGGGTAAACGTTACCCCCGATGAAGTGGTCGTTGTCCCCGGCGGCAAGCCGATCATCTTTTTTTCGATTCTCGCGCTCGCGGAGGACGGCGACGAGATCATCTATCCAAATCCCGGGTTCCCTATCTACGAGTCGATGATCAATTATGTCGGCGCGAAAGCGGTGCCGATCCGGTTACGCGAGGAGCTCGATTTCCGGCTCGATGTCGATGAGCTCTCTGGTCTGATCAACGACCGCACGAAGTTAATCATCCTGAATTCGCCGCAAAACCCCACTGGCGGCGTACTGGAGAAGGAGGACATCGATCGCATCGCGCCGTACTGGAGAAGGAGGACATCGATCGCATCGCGCACGCCATCGGTGATCGCAACGTCATGGTATTAAGCGACGAGATCTACAGCCGCCTAATCTTTGAGGGCGAGGACCATTCCATCATGTCGGTGGACGGCATGAAGGAGCGCACGATCTTGCTCGATGGTTTCTCTAAGACGTACGCCATGACTGGTTGGCGAATGGGCTACGGTGTGATGCGCGCTGATCTGGCGGCGCACATCGCGCGGCTGATGACCAACTCCGCTTCCTGCACCGCAAGCTTCACGCAAATCGCCGGTATCGAGGCGCTGCGCGGCCCGCAGGATTTGGTTGACCAAATGCGCGTCGAATTCCAGAAACGGCGCGACGTGATGGTCGCCGGTCTGAACAAGATCAAAGGTTTCTCCTACGTTGGCGTCGCCGCGCTGTCCGGCACCGCATTCGGCGATTTCGGCGAAGGCTATTTACGTTTCAGCGTGGCCAACTCGATCGAAAACATCGAGAAAGCGCTTGATCGCATCGAGACCTGGACGAAGAAAAATTTGTAGGCGATCAACGACGGGGCGCGTCTCCTCCTCGACCGAGGAGAGGGGGAGGGCGAGGAGCCGAATGCATTCGTGGCTGCGCGTTTACGGATCACCCTCACCTCGATCCTCTCCCGAACAAAGGAGAGGAAGATACGCGCGATCGCATTGGTGCTTGGGTGAGCAAAAATTTGTAGGCGACCCCGAAAGCTTTCGGGGTCGCCTATTTGGCAGGCGAAGCGCCTGCTCTACAATAGAAAAGTTCCTGCGTTCCTGGTTTCCTGATTAGATTCTTGATTTAGAAAGTGCAGAGCGGCATCGACGCGTTGATTACGACGCTGCGCTGTCAGTAAAATTGCGATGAATATCAGTGTCCTTCCATGGTCGATCCTAGCGATCTTATGTTTCATCAGCGCCGGTTGCGATAGGCGAGTCCTTGAGATGGATACGCCGTTTCGGATCGTTGCCACCGACGCGGGATTTGAAGCTCCGGAACACGTCCCTTCTGGAATGCGTCACATCGTTTTCGAAAATCATGGTTCTGAGATTCACGAGGGCATGCTGGTGAAGCTACCACAAGGAATGAGCCCGAACGATTACGTAGCGGCAGTAAAGCGCGGAACACTCTTTCCTAAAGGTGCCGTGGATTGCTCTGGCCCGGGACTAACTTCCCCCGGTGAAAAGACTGAGATGTGGGTAAGGCTGGAGCCGGGACAATACATTCTCATTTGTTGGAATGATGGTCACGCGAAGACAAGATCCGCCCACCCCTTCATCGTCGATTACACAGTCGCAAACGATGCTGTGCCAAAACAGGAAGTGGTGCTAAAGCTGGTCGACTTTCGATTTGAGATCGAGGGCAATTTGCGCAGCGGCGTTCACATCATTCGTGTCGAAACACCCGGACCTACGATGCATGAAGTTGATTTGTTCCGTCTTCATGATGGCAAAACCGTGGCGGACTTGAATCGCTGGCGGAAAGAGGACCCCGGCGGTCCCGCGCCTGCGGATGCATTGGGAGGCGCGCTCGACAGCCACGATATCAAAAGAGTGGTCTGGTTACGAAAGAACTTCGCACCCGGGCGCTACGTGCTCCATTGCGAAATGCCCCTGACGCCCGACGCATCCGCCTCACATACAGACATCACCCATGCTGATCTAGGAATGGTGCGCGAGTTCGAGATCGAGTAATGAGGAATGAGGCGACTAGCGAAACGAAGGCGGTAGGCGGAGCGCCTCCCCTACAATAGGAACTTCCTGCTTTCGTGGCTTCCTGATTAAATCGTTCGAGTTATGTTCGAGAAAAAATTCCGCGTGTTCGCAACATCCCGCATCGGCGATGCTGCGGAGAACCGGCTGCGCGAGCGCGGGTACGATCTCGAGGTTTTTCAAGGCCCCGAGGCGCCGCCGAAGAAATTGATCGTCGAGAAAGTGAAAAGCGGCATCGATGGTTTGATCACAACGCTACGTGATCCGATCGATGCCGAGGTGTTCGAAGCAGGGAAGGGGACACTGAAAGTAGTGGCGCAAATCGCGGTCGGTTTCGACAACATCAATCGCGCCGACGCGAACAAACACAAAATCCCGTTCACGAACACGGCCGACGTGCTCACTGAAGCCACGGCCGAGTTCGCGTTTTTTATGATGGGCATGCTCGCGCGCAAAATGTGGCAGAGCGAGCGGCTGGTGCGCGAACAGAAGTGGCCGTCGTGGCACCCATTCCTGCCGTTCCTCGGCGACGAAGTCACGAGCAAAACCATCGCCGTCATCGGCACCGGGCGCATCGGCTTGGCGATGATCAAGAAATGCTCCGGGTTCGACATGAACATCCTTTGCTACGACCCGGCGTATCAAAACGACAAGTTCATCGCCGCCATCCAGGAATTGATGGACCTGCGCTACGCGCGCGGCATTCAGAACGAGAAGACCTGGATCAAATACGTGGAGTTCGAAGAAGCGTTACGCAGCGCTGATTACGTCACGATCCACGTGCCGCTGTTGCGCGAAGGCGAAACTGACAAGCCGACGTATCACCTCATCAACGAAAAGACGCTGAGGCTGATGAAACGGACCGCGTATTTGATCAACAGTTCACGCGGCCCGGTCGTGGACGAAAAAGCGCTCGCGAAAGCGCTGAAGGAAAAAATCATCGCCGGCGCCGCGCTCGACGTCTTTGAAAAGGAGCCGCTCCCGCCCGATTCGCCACTGCTCGATCCCGAGATTGCGGATCGCTGCCGCGTGTTCCATCACTTTGCCAGCGGCGCTCGGATTACGCGGCTCGATGTCGATCCCGAAAAGGGCATGGCCGGCCGCTGCGTACAGGGTCTCATCGACGTTCTTGAAGGCAACTACGGCGGCGACCCTACCAAGATGCCATACGTTGTGAATAAAGAAGCATTCTCCCTGTGAGATAGAAGCGTCGTGCCGGAACGCTGCTCTGCGCACGCGTGTTGCGCCTTTGCTCATCGCAGAAGAGAATGGCCGCGTTTTATGCATTTCTTTCGAACGGCAATTGTAATCACGTTCGTCGTGATTTTCGGAATCGCCGAGGGGCGAGCGGAAGGTTTCGATTCGAATCTACGTTGGCGAAACATCGGACCGCATCGCGGCGGACGCACTCGCGCGATCGTAGGCGTTCCTTCGCAGCCGAATGTCTTTTACATGGCGCCGGTGAACGGCGGCGTTTTTAAGTCCAACGACTACGGCCGGACGTGGCAGGCGATTTTTGACGATCAACCCACGGCGTCGGTCGGCGCGATTGCGGTTGCGCCTGCAAACGCGAACGTGGTTTATGTCGGGAGCGGTGAAGGATTGCATCGGCCGGATCTTTCGGTCGGCGATGGAATCTACAAATCGATCGATGCAGGCAAGACGTGGACGCATCTGGGATTGCGCGACGGTCAGCAGATCGCGCAGTTGGCTGTCGATCCAAAAAATGCCGACCGATTTTTCGTGGCCGTGTCCGGGAATCCGTACGGGCCTAACGAGGAGCGTGGTGTGTTCCGATCGCTCGACGGCGGCAAAACATTCGAAAGGGTGCTTTACCGCGATGAAAACGTTGGCGCCAGTGACGTCCAAATCGACCCGCGCGATCCGGCGATTGTTTACGCCGCGCTGTGGGAATCGCGCGAGGGTCCGTGGGAAACCGGCATCTTCAATGGAGACAACGGCGGTATTTTCAAATCCGTCGATGGCGGTAAGACATGGTGGCAGTTAACAAAGGGACTGCCAAACAACATCGTGCAGGCGAACCTCGCAATTGCGCCAAGCTCACCGAAAACTCTCTTCGCCGCTGTCCGGGCAAAAACGATCGCGAAGCTTTATCGCTCCGAGGATGGGGGCGAAACGTGGACGGGGACAACCGATGATCCGCGCCCGGGCCTCGGCATCGGCGGTGGCGATCTGCCCGTGGTGAGGTTCGATCCGAAAAATCCGCAGATCGTTTACTCGGCGAGCGTGGTCTGTTGGAAATCGACCGATGGCGGCAAAACGTGGGATGGCTGGCGCGGCGCGCCCGGCGGAGACGATTATCAAAACATTTGGATCAATCCGAACAACCCCGACATCATTCTTCTCGGCTCGGACCAAGGTGCGATTGTCACGGTCAACGGCGGAGCAACCTGGAGCTCGTGGTATAATCAATCGACGGCGCAGTTGTATCATGTCAGCGCGGACAACGCATTTCCGTATCGGCTTTACAGCGGTCAGCAGGAAAGCGGCTCTGTCGGGATCACAAGTCGCGGCAACGATGGCGAAATCACATTTCGCGACTGGCAGCCAGTCGCGGCGGAGGAATACGGCTATGTCGTCGCCGATCCGCTCGATTCGGACATCATCATCGGCGGCAAACTGACGCGATTCGATCGACGAACCGGTCAGGCTCAAGCAATTTTGCCGGTGCCGGTGCAAACAGAGGATTTCCGGACGTTGCGTACCGAGCCAGTTGTCTTTTCAACCGTCGATCCGCATCTGCTTTTCTTCGCTGGAAACACACTCTGGAAAACGCGCGACCGCGGCGATCACTGGGAAAAGATCAGCCCGGATTTATCGCGACCGCAGTACGACTTGCCGGCGAGCATCGGAAAGTACAAAGCCGATGCAGCGAAGCAGGCGCATCGTCGCGGCGTGATTTACGCGGTCGCGCCATCGCCACTCGATGTGAACCGCATCTGGTGCGGAACCGATGATGGTCTGATTCATTTGACGACCGACAGCGGCAAGACTTGGAGCAACGTGACGCCGCCGAGTATCTCGGCCTGGCAGAAAATTTCGCTGATTGAATCGGGGCATTTCGATGCGAACACCGCTTACACCGCAGTAAACACGTTGCGACTCGACGATTTGCGGCCGCACATTTTCCGAACGCGCGACAGCGGCAAAACGTGGACAGAAATTGTGAACGGAATCCCAGCAGGCCAAACGGTGAACGCGATCCGAGAAGATCCCGAGCGCAAAGGGTTGCTCTTCGCCGGAACGGAGAAGGGTGTTTATGTGTCGTTCGATGACGGCGCGAAGTGGGAATCGTTGCGGTTGAATTTGCCGGCGACCTCGGTGCGCGATCTCATCGTCAAGAATGATGATCTCGTCGTGGCGACGCATGGACGCGGATTCTGGATCCTCGACAACATCACTCCACTGCGTCAGTTCAGCCAAACGCAAAACGAGAGTCTGCTTTTCAAAACGCAGACAGCTTTGCGCGTTCGCACCAATGTCAATACCGATACGCCGTTGCCGCCGGACGAACCGGCTGGCGAGAATCCGCCCGACGGCGCGATGATTGATTATTTCTTATCGAACGACGCGACCGGTCCCGTGGCCATCGAGATCAAGGATAAAAAAGGCGCGTCGGTCAGGAAATATTCGAGTGCAGATGAGCCGGTGAAGCCGGACCCCAAGCGGTTGAAAATTCCGGCTTACTGGATTCGCCCGCCGCAATTGCTTTCAACTAAAGCTGGCGTGCACCGCTTTTTATGGGACATGCACTACGCACCGGTGCCGAATGTGCAGCCGGAGTTCCCGATATCGGCGACGTACGGTAATACGGCACCCGCGCCCACGTCGCCGTGGGTCGCCCCCGGCAGTTACACGGTCGTGCTAACAGTTGACGGCAAAAATTTCACGCAGCCGCTGACGGTCCAAATGGATCCGCGCGTGAGAACTTCAGTCGCGGAGCTTCAGGAGCAGTTCGATCTCTCGTGGCAGTTGTATCAACTCCGGCTGACCCTTGGGCCCATCGGCAAAAAGTTTGACGAGATCAACGAGCAGCTAACGAAACTCAAAGCGCGGGCAGCGGAACGACCTGACGTGACGGAAAAACTGGAGGCGTTTGTGCAAACACTGGCTCAGTTCGGGCCGCCGCACGCTCGTCCAGGCGCGCCGCCGTCTCTGTTTGTGCTCGAATCGACCGAGAGGTTGTTCAACGAAATCCAAGGCGCTGATGCCGCGCCGACCGCGGCGGCCAAAGCTGCTGTCGCCGATGTTGAGAAAAAAATTGGGCCATTAATGCAAGCGTGGCGCAAATTACTCGACTCCGATCTCCCAGCGTTAAATCAGCAACTCAAACAGGCTGGATTTTCCGAGATCAAACCAGATTAAGTTGGAGCCTCATGAAATACGCAGATTGACGCGAAATGGATTTATGAAATTTGGGATGTTTCGCGTGATTCGCGGGCAGAAAAAGTGACTACTGAGCACGAACTACGGACAGCAGACCAGAGACCGCCGCTCGTCACGACGTATTTGGAAATGCGATCGCCGGAGCAGCTGCGGCCGAAGCGGTGCGCGGATGCCCAGTTTCAAGTGCGCGAGCAAACGGAGCGCGATTGGCGTTTTAACCGCGATCTCTACTTCGCGGTTGGTGAACAATGGCAATGGATCGACAAACGACCGTGGACGGATAAACAATGGAAAGACTACGCCGCCGCACCGGAGCTGCGGACATTCGCCGCGTACTACGATGGCGAGCTCGCAGGCTATTACGAATTGCGACATGAGTCCGAGCCGGACCCGCCTTCGCCAAGGCTACGGCGTGACAGGCAGGGCGAAGTCGAGATCGCGTACTTTGGTTTGCTACCTGAGTTTGTCGGCCGCGGTTTGGGCGGCGCGTTGCTGACCAGCGCAATCGAAGAAGCCTGGTCCCGCCGTGGCGGGATCGCGCCCAAGCGCGTGTGGGTGCATACGTGCACCCTCGATCATCCGCAAGCGCTCGCAAATTATCAGGCGCGCGGCATGGTCATTTACAAGATCCAAGAAAGTGGAAGGAAAAACATACATGAATAAATGGAGAAGGTTCTATTTCGGGTCCGCGGTTCTGCTCATTAGTTTGGTCGCGACGGCGCAAGAACAAGGTGTGATTAAGCCTCAGTTACTCTTGAGCGAGATCATCCAAGGGATGCCCAAGGGCGAGAAGCAGGAGGTGCGAGTTCTCACAGCAAGCTTCAAACCGCGCGATAAGACAATGTTCCACACACACCGTTTCCCGGTGACTGTTTATGTCTTGGAAGGCGCGTTCACATTGGAAATGGAGGGACGCGAGCCGGTCACGGTGAAAGCTGGTCAGCCGATAATAATGCCGCCGCACGTGAAAATGACGGGTTACAACCGCAGCAACACCGATCCATTGCGGCTGGTGATCTTTAATGTGAGTGATCCAGGCACACCCTACCTTGATCCCGTGCATTAGCCAGTCCATGAGCCGGCTATTGCCTTTGATCGTTTACAAGGTTCGTCGAGGCGTTCGGCTGTAGCGGCCGCTGTCTCAGCGGCAAATCCGGGAAACGCATCAAACGCACCTGGCCGAGGGACTCGTTTCGCCCATTACGACGGTGCAAATGGCGGTGGAATCAGGCGGTTACGTCCATCGCAAGCCGGCGTGCCGTTCTTCGGGCCCGACCCTCTTTGGCAAGAAATTTCAAATTTTTTGAAATGTCGGCCTCCAAAATCTTTAGAAAAGGAAAAGGCAATCAAATTAAGCTCCACAAAATATGAACCTCGTAGCAGATGATCGTTTGACTCAGGCACCCGATTTCACCAGTGAATTTTTGCTGTTTCCGCCCCGGTTCGAGCACGAAGATCGGGCAGGAGAACCCTTGTCGCGGCTAACGCGCGAGCAGCTGGAGGCGTTCTTAAATGCAGCATCTGACAACGCAGGCAGCGGGCATTTTTCTGTTGCTCCAACCGAACCGCCAGCGCCGACTTCTGAGAAAGGTCTGGCGGCCGGTGTGCTGAAACAGGCAGCCCGCGATTTGCGCCGGTTCCGTCCCGCGACAAAGGGTTTGAAGCGGGAACTGTATCTGGATGCCCACAGTTGGATTACGGCAAATGATTTCTCCTGGCCGTACTCGTTCGTGAACGTTTGTAAATTACTGGATGTCTCGCCAGACGTTATCCGCGCGGAAGTCCTGGACGATGCGTCGCTAGGCTGGCTCGATTACTGGACGGCGCGTGCCAGCCGCCTTTCCGGGAAACTGCGGACCTCTTTCGTTCACGTCTTCGCAAGCTGCCGTAATCTGGAGGGCGCCGAGGCCAGCCACTTGCCTTCGTGTATCTGATAATATGAGAAAAGTCTGCATCAGACCCTTTGAGCTGCTGCGTGATGCCTGGCGATCGCTCGTTCGGGCGAGCTATTGCAATCACGATCCGTTCCTGGTTTACAGCATGGCTTCGTTCAATTTCGGTGGCGGATGGAGAGAACTCCTTCTGAAGGCGTCGCCGCAAAACACATAACCGCAATGAAATTATCCACCGAAGCCATAGTCGCAGCAGCTGTAGCAGTGGCGTTTGCAGTTTTAAGCCTGGGCGCCATCGCGCGAGAGCAGAGCGAGCGCGGACCTAACGCGCCGAATGCGTACGTCGCGAGTTCTTTGTCCGAAAGTGGCGACAACCAAGTTCTCGGATTTTACTGATTAAGACGACGGCGACGACTGTAGCGGCGGGCGTGTCGCCCGCATTAGAAGTGCAGCCGGCACGGCTGCCACTACAGAAATACGCAGATCATTGATCATTCGCTGCAGCAAGTGCAGTAGCATTATCGGCTGAAAGGTTCTGACGTTTTAGAGAACCACGCCTCGCGCGATTTTGTTCTCGCAAGATCGCGTTCGATAAGCGACGCTTCGTAAACGAAAGCGATCCCGGGAACACTGCAGGAGGGCGGTGCTTCGTTTCAAACGACGCATTGGACCGTCGTTTTGCGTGCGCGGGAAGAGGACTCAGCGGAATCCGCCCGGCAGGCGCTCTCCGGATTTTGCGAAGCTTATTGGCCGCCGCTCTACAGTTTTCTTCGCCACCGCGGTCATCCATCTGCTGATGCACAGGATCTCGTCCAAGGTTTCTTCGCTCATCTGCTTGAGCAACACACATTAACCCGCGCGGATCGGCAAAAGGGTCGCCTTCGCACGTTCCTGCTGACATCGCTACAGAATTTCTTGTTCAATGAGTATGACCGCGTGCGAGCTCTCAAGAGAGGTGGCGGGCGTCAGATCGTCTCGATCGAGGAGCATCTGCCGGAGGCCGAGGCAGCGATGTTGGCCACTTCTCATCTCAGCGACGCCGGTTGCTACGATCTTGTTTGGGCATCGAATATCGTGACGCGGGCCTGGCAACGTTTGCAAAACGAATTTGTAGCGGAAGGCAAAGCTGAGTCGCTTGAGGAGTTAAGACCATTCGTCGCGGGCGGAAGTATCACGCCGCCGAATCAGGAGGAAGCCGCAGCTCGACTCGGAGTGCCAATCGCGACTCTGCGCACCTGGCTTTCGCGTCTCCGCCAGCGTTTCCGCGAATCGTTGAGAGCGGAAGTGGCGAGTACGGTCTCAGATTCGGCAGATGTTGATGGGGAGCTACGGCATCTCTATCAAATACTGACAGCGTGAGGTGAACTGACGCATGGACGACGAAAGCATTGGTCTCGGAGGTGCGAAAACGGCGCCTGAAACGGCGGGGACCTGCGCGACCTGTGGACGACCGCTGACTCAGTGCGGTCCGAATGGGGAGTGCCTGCGTTGTCTCGTTAGCCTCGGCTTTCTGGCAGACGGCGAACAGGCGGAGAGACCAGCCGGGCGTGGTCGACTCACACCGGGACCATTGAAATACGCCCATTTCGAAGTCGAGGTAGGTGCGGATGGCTTCCCGGTCGAGCTCGGTGCGGGGGCGATGGCCATAACTTACCGCGCTCGCGACACAGTCTTGAATTCGGTTGTCGCTCTCAAGGTGATCGACCGGAAGGTGGCGCAGAATCCCGGCGCGCGGTCGCGTTTTCTGCGCGAGGCGCGCGCGGCTGCAAACATTCATCATCCAAATGTTGCTCAGGTGACTTATTATGGTGAACAAAACGGCGAGTGTTTCTACGCCATGGAACTTGTCGAGGGCGAAACGCTCGAAGCCCGTGTACGGCGTGATGGACCAATGCCGCTTGCCGTCGCCTTGGAAATAATTGAGCAAGCCGCGCGCGCGTTGGCGGTCGCAGAAGTCTGCGGTGTCGTGCACCGCGATATCAAGCCATCAAATCTCATGCTCGAATCTGATCCGAGCGAGGCGCTCATCGTAAAGGTGATTGATTATGGAGTGGCGAAGGTAATGGTGTCGCAGACAGAGCCTGGCGCCGAGGAAACGCAGGCGGGCTTCATTGGCACGCCGGCTTTTGCCAGCCCAGAGCAGTTCGCTGAGGCTGGGCAATCGCGGATTGATACGCGTTCCGACATCTACTCGCTGGGAGTTACGCTTTGGTATCTGCTTTGCGGTCGGACGCCTTTTGTCGGACGCACGATGGAAGAAATCCGCGCGAGACAAACCAGTGAGCTACCCTTGGAACAGCTCAGGAGCCTGCACCTCCCCGGGCAGGTTATTGCGCTGCTCAAATCGATGCTCGCCCCCGACCCGAAGGACAGACCACAAACGGCGCGCGATTTGCTTTCTGCTGTCCACCGCTGCTACGCGCGATTTAACCCTGAAGCGCGCTCGCGACGCAGGCGAGCTATGCTGGCGAGAGCGGCATTGACGTTTGCAATCGGAGCGGTTGCGCTTGGGACTTGGTTGTACCAGCGCACGCGATCCTTCACCCCGATGGAACGATCGATCGCGGTGCTGCCATTCGAAAACCTAAGCAGCGATAAGGAGAACGCTTATTTTGCCGAGGGAATACAGGACGAAATCCTGACGCGATTATCCAAGATCGCCGATCTGACGGTGATCTCGCGCACTTCGACACAACATTACAAAAGCACCCCGGAAAACTTGCGCGACATCGCAAAGCAACTCGGCGTTGCCCATATTCTGGAAGGAAGTGTGCAGAAGAGTGCCGATGCCGTGCGCGTGAACGTGCAGTTGATCAAGGCGGCCAATGATTCCCACCTTTGGTCGGATACGTTTGATCGCAAGCTCACCGATATTTTTTCGGTGGAAAGTGAAGTGGCCAAAACCATCGCCGAGCAATTACGAGTGAAACTCACAGGCCATGAACAGGAAGTCATTGCTGCCAAACCGACCGACAACCCTCAGGCCTACGATGCGTACCTGCGCGGCCTTGCTTACACACTAAAAACTGGATTCACGCCTTCGACCTCCCTTGGCGCGCAGAAATATCTCAAAAAAGCAGTGCGTTTGGACCCGACGTTCGCCCTTGCTTGGGCGCTGCTCTCTTCCGTCGATGCGAGTGGCTACCTCACGCAGAGTCTTCAACCAACCGTCGGCCTCCGCGAAGAAGCGCGCGAGGCGGCTGAAACGGCCCTTACTCTGCAGCCCGACCTCGGCGAGGCTGTGTTAGCCAAGGGTTTTTATCACTACGCCTGCCTGAAGGACTACGACAGTGCGGTGAATTACTTTGAGCAGGCACATCGCGTCCTGCCGAATAACACTCGGATTCCTCAATATCTGGCCTATGTCGAACGGAGGCGAGGCAACTGGGACAGGAGCGACGCGTATTTCAACGAAGCGGAAAAACTAGACCCACTCAATGTTAGCCTGCTATCTCAACACGCGCGTTCCTATATCTGCCTTCGTCGTTTCCCCGAAGCGCTGGCCAAGCTTGAGCAGATTCTCAATATCACACCCGACGACATAGATACGCTTGTGTTAAAGGCGCGAATCGCACAAGCCGAGGGCGACCTCCCGCGTGCTTCGGCGCTTCTGGCTCCGCTCCGGCTGGGCGCCGACTACGCCAACGCGTTGGAGACGCAAGTTTACCAGGCTATCCTGGAGGCC
>WNGR01008115.1_pt1 | contig 22271 bp, 25 predicted proteins | sample 5407581 | NCBI WGS metagenome assembly WNGR01 (sample SAMN13153383, study PRJNA577476) | soil metagenome | isolation source: 80 cm soil or saprolite under Garry oak tree replicate 2 | place: USA:California | collected 2016-06-15
CTAAAGTCGTCCTCGGCGGTGCTGGGCAACCCCCTCAACTACACCCGCGCCGTCCCGCTGACCTACGAGCAGTTCCGTTTCGCCTTCGCCAACGCCGTCGACGAGAGCGAAGCTCACGAGCTGTATGAGACGTACTCGGTGCCCAGCTCCGGTGTGCCGATCTTCCAGGCGGCCACCGCCAATCTCAACCCGTGGACGGAAGCCCAGGTCGACACGAAGAATCCCGAGCGTGGACCGCTGCTGATCATCTCCGGTGAGCACGACTACACCGTGCCGTGGGTGATTGCCCATGCCTCCTACAAGCGACAGCAAGAAAATCCCGCTGTCACGGAGATCCGCGAAATAGCCGGTCGCGGGCATTCACTGACGATTGACCACGGATGGCGTGAAGTGGCGGAGACCGCGCTCGCGTTCATCGCGCAACAGCTGAAGATCGGCTAGGAGTCGCGGCATATCGCTCGTTCGGTCGGGAGTCAGGCATATGAGCAAGGTGGTAAATAGGCTGAAGGGTCGAACGAGAATCCTGGGTCGAGGGCCTCTTGTTTGAACCTTCAGCCAGAAAATGTTGGGCTGAAGGGTCGAACGCATTTCCAGAGGGGTGACGAAGAGATCCCGCTGGTCTGAGGGAGATTCTCGTCGTCTGCGGCAGGCATCGATCACCCCGATTGCGGCGCAGCGCAAGCCTCTCTGCGGCGTTTTGCGCTCGCCACTCCCACCGATGCCCAATATTTACAACAAACCGAACAATTTGCTCTTCCCCTTTACTCCACGTCATCAATCATAACCACGACTTTTCCACTGGCATAATTCGCCTCCATATAGCGATGGGCATCCACAATTTCGTGAAAAGGGAAAACTTTTCCACCATCAAACTCGCGTCCCATGTCACCCATGACTGATGCCCCCTTCTGGCCCGGCTGTAACGCACTACCGGGAGCAGCCTCGACAATTCCCACGCATTCAATGCCAATGACGCGCGGGAATTTCACGGTGGGTGATCCTCCACTTCGCGTAATCAGTTCCGCTCGATTGAGTCCAAAAGCCTTAACACGCACCAGCACCCAACCCTCACGTGGCTCCGGCTTAGGAACATCTCGTATCTGCAACACCTCAGGACCACCTGCCTGTTCTACAACAATCGCTTTCATCTTTCATCTTCTCTTTCTTTTTTGGGGTAAAGGGAGCATAGCTGTCATCAAGTGCAAGGTAACACAGAAGCCGACACATGACTAGAACACTTCTGTAATTATGCACTACCTAGAGTGCTCTAGGTCAAGAGCTTGCGCGTCTTTTTTGGAAAATGATACCAATTTCTGGCAGTAATGAGAGAATCTGTGCACCTACGGGCTTGCAATTTCCGTTCAGATGTGTTATATTGCTTGCATGAGCAAGCAATATAACACATCTGAACCATCAGAGGAACAGCAAAAAACGAAAGAGCGCATCATCGCCGCCGCCTCTAAGGTGTTGGCAGAGAAGGGATATGAGGCGACAACGCTTCGGGAAATCTCACGCGAAGCCCAAGCAGCACCAGGGCTGGTGCATTATTACTTTGGTGGCAAGGATGAGCTGCTCGTTGAGGTGCTGCAAGCGGCTGGTCAGCGTTTCCACCAAAGAATGGAACGCCTTGTCCAACAAGTGCCTGCCGAGCAGTCTCTCGAAGCGGTCTTGACGCAACTTCGTGAGCGTCGTCTGCGCTACGAATCGTTCTCCCTTGGCTTGCACAATCCCCTCATCGAGCCTAAGGTGCGAGAACGACTGGCACAGCGACGCAACGAGATTGGCTCGGTCATGGCAAAGGTCTTAGAGAACATGGAGAGGACAGATGGTGCGCAGCGTTCTTCTCTCGATCCAACGCTCCTAGCGGCTCTCCTGATCTCCATTTTTGATGGGCTGGCGTTGCAAAAGATCATGGACCCCACCTTCGATCTGGAAGCTGCGTATCACTTGCTTGCGCAGATGTTGCATGCTTTGGCTCTTTAGTGGCGGGGGTAGCGCTCTTTGTGAGGAAGAAGCGCAGGTTTTCGCCATCACGAGGAGGTTTCGCCTTGGGAACCAGTGCATACGTCTGCCTCACCACCAGGATGGCTTTGAACAGCATCTGCACCCTCTGACCATTTGTCTGCCATGTTGCTTGCACGAGCAAGCAAGAAAAGAAAGGATTTTTACATGAGTGCTGTGGTACTGAAGCCGGGAGAAGGACGCACGCTTCCTCTGGGTTCTATTCACATGGTTGTCCAGGAGGATGGGACGCAGACACGAGGAACCTTTGGCCTGGCTGAATTTGAAGTGGCTCCTCATGCTCCCACACCGCCTCCTCATATCCATCATGCCCATGAAGAGGGCTTTTACATCTTGGAAGGCGAACTGGAGTTTCTGGCAGGGACGCAGACGGTGCGGGCCAGTCAAGGCACGTTCGTCATGGTGCCCATTGGAACCGTCCATACGTTCAGTAACCCAACTGAGAAGCCGGCTCGTTTCCTCAACACGTTTACGCCTCCCCTCTATCTTGGCTACTTTGAAGAATTGAGCAGGCTCAATCAAGCCTCCGTTGCTCCTACTCCGCAACAGTTGGCTAAGCTGATGGCTCGCTATGACACAGAGGTTGTTTCTTAACAGAGTTTTTTTACCATGTATTGCTTGCTTGAGCAATACAGGAAGTGTAACAGAAAGGATTGATCACATGAGCTTTCTCTCCCCTTTTACTCCTCAGACCCGAAGAGAGACCTTCGCCGACGGCTTGACCGTGCGCATCGACGAGCGAGGGAGCGGTCGCCCTCTCCTTGTCCTGCACGGTGGTGGCGGACCGCAGAGCGTGTCTGGCTTCGTTGCGGCAGTCTCTGAACATGCACACGTGCTCTCGCCGATCCACCCCGGCTTTGCGGGCGAGCCACGGCCGGAGTGGTTCAACAGCATCGATGATCTTGCCCTCACCTATCTCGAACTCCTCGAACGGCTTGACCTCCACGAGGTCATGGTCATCGGATTCTCGATAGGTGGCTGGATCGCGTCTGAACTCGCCGTGCGAGACACTACACGCCTGGGCAGCATCGTCCTCGTCGATGCCGTTGGCATCCAGGTCGATGGTCACCAGATAGCTGATGTGTTCCCCCTGACTCCTGACGAGTTGTCAGCGCTGAGCTACCACAACCCAGCGGCCTTCCGCATCGACCCCGCCACCCTTCGCCCTGACCAGATCGCAGCGATGGCAGCGAACTTCCAGGCGCTTGGGGTTTACGGGCGGGAGCAGGGCATGCACGATCCGAAGTTGCGCCGCCGACTTGGTCGCGTGACGATTCCGGCACTCGTTGTCTGGGGCGAGAGCGATGGCGTTGTGGACCCTGATTATGGCCGTGCCTACGCCCAATCGTTGCCCAACGCTCGCTTCACACTCATCCCAGAAGCTGGCCACGTCCCGCAGATCGAGCAGCCTGAGCGCCTGCTCACACTCGTGTGGGAGTTTGCGGACAGCATCGCGGCGACGCCGCCGGTCGCAGGATCGTTCGAGGAACGTTGACCCCATGAGCGAAGCGTGGGAAGGCATCATGTTCTGTTGCTCGACGCGTGGGAACCTGATTTCCGTACACAAAGCCTGTGAAGCAAACACTCCTCCCTGCATCATCTCATGCTGGTTTGGCGGCTGCCTCCGACCTCGCGATGGTCTGGCAGCCGCTGTGCCAACAACCACTTCACTTCCTTTCCCTCGCCAAGGTCTCTTTGTCGCAGGAAACGAAAGGGGGTTGGCACAACTCAGCTTCGCAAGCTGCTTGTTCGATCTTTCTCAAGTGGCAAGCAAGGGTCTCAGGAATGGATAATGAATCTAGCTCATGCACGCTTGGGCTGTTGAAGTGTTACGACCACATGACGGAGAGTTTGAATCACGTCTGTAACCTCGGAAAAAGTCGGAAGCAAAGGGGAACACTTTTAAAGGGGCTAACTCCCTGGTTCATGTATTTCGGTTGCGCTTCCGTTGGGACGACGCAGCGAGCGGATCGCCATCGCCAACCGGCGAACTCCGTCGCGTATCTCCTGCTCGTCCACGGCAGCATAACCGAGTACTAACCCCCCACGGCGGGTCGGTTCGCTTCTAAACACCGATACGGGGATCACCTCAACCCCATACGTAGCGGCTTGCTGCGCTACTGTAGAGTCATCTATGTGAGGAGGTAGCCAGCCTACAAGATGCATTCCAGCTTCCGGTGCATGTACTTCGAGCAGCTCTCCTAGCTCACTTGCCACCGCTGCTATCAATGCTGCTCTGCGTTGAGCGTAGAGTGTGTGCATACGCCGGATGTGGCGAGTGAAATGTCCCTCCGTCATGAAATCGGTAAGCGCCATCTGTTCAAGGATAGGAACATGCCTATCCACAAAGTGGCGTACAGTCACAAAAATATCTCTCAGATCAGGCGGCACGACAAGATAGCCTAGACGCAATGCTGGAAAGAGGACTTTGCTGAACGTGCCGAGATAAATCACGCGATTGGTTCTGTCAAGACCTTGTAAAGCCTCCAGAGGGCGACCACTAAAGCGATACTCGCTATCGTAGTCGTCTTCAAGTATCCATGCATTGGCCTGATTTGCCCATTCCAACAAGGCAAGTCGTTGGGCCAAACTCATCGTTACCCCAAGGGGAAATTGGTGGGAGGGAGTGACGTAGGCCACGCGTGCCTGTGGACACCGTATTCTCCCTGCGTACACATCCAGCCCATCCTCTTTGACTGGTATAGGAACCAGTTGCGCTCCTGCACCTTCTAATGCACCTCGAGCGCCAGGATAACCTGGCTCCTCAATCCAGGCCATATCACCCGGGTCGAGTAATATGCGTGCCGCCAGATCAAGTGCTGCCTGTGCGCCTGCAACGACAATCACCTGGTCCGCTGTGCAACGGACACCTCGTGTGACACCAATGTGAGCGGCAATCGCCTCACGGAGCGGATGGTAGCCTGCAGGGTCCTGATTGTCAGAGGCATTCTGGAGGGAATACCGCACCCGCCGTGTGACCATCTGTGCCCATATCTGGAATGGAAAGAGATCGAGGGCAGGTACGCCCGCCCGAAAGGCAGGCAGTTTACCAGGCTCTGAGGGAACCTGTGGCCTCGGCATAACAGGCATGTGTGCCATATTCATCCCTCGCTGTGAAACGTGAGAACGGGAGGTATGATCCTGGGCAGGTTGTCTCACCTGGGAAGGAGAGGAAAGAGTGAGGAGCGTCTCAGGAGTCACACGCGCAACCGAGGTCCCATACCCCACTTTGCTGTCGATATACCCTTCCGCAAGCAGCTGCTGGTAGGCAATGTAGACCGTGTTGCGAGAAACTCCGAGCTGGTCAGCAAGGGTACGTGTAGCAGGCAGCCGAGTTCCATGTGCCAACTGTCCTGTAAAAATGCCCATGCGCAACCGATCATACAACTGGCGGTAAAGAGGGACAGACGAGGTAGTATCGAGCACAATCATGGGCTCGTGGTGGAATGGTACCCGTTTTGGCATGGACGTTACGGCCTTTCTTTCTTAAGAGACGATCAAGGGAAATGGCACCATTATTGTACCCAGAATTGGCTCTTGTAACAAGGCCATTACCGTGTTAGATTCTTTGTATGAGGAATACAACGAGAACGCTGCAAGCAGTGGCTTGCAATAGAAGCAGGAGGGAAAGCAATGCAATCACGAATTGAGTACGCAGAAATCGCCCAAGGTGCGATAAAAGCTATGTTTGGGCTGGAGAAGTATGTGGTTGAATAGAGATGAGAAGAAGTGTTAAGAAAGGTGGAAGATCCCATGACCGGTGTTGAAATGTTGGCTGACCTCGTCGCCTCGCTCGCTGAGGGCATCCACAAGGTGGTGACAGGATTATCAGTTGCGGAACTGACGTGGCGACCGGATGCCGAAGGCAACAGCATTGGGGTCACCGTGTGGCATTGTAGCCGCGGGCTGGATGTGCTGAAGGTAGGCTTCTTGGAGCAGCAGCCCGCTGAAGCCGAGCAATGGTACACCCAGGGCTGGGCCAGGAAGACCGCCTATGACCCCCGAGGCCTCGGCACCGGTGGCCTGGGCATCCTTGCTGGCTACACGCAGGAGGAAGCAGCTGCGATCCCGGAGCTTTCCGCAGAGGACCTCCTGGCGTACCTAGATCAGGTGGCTGAAGTCCTCCGCCAGTACCTCCTCTCCTTGCCGGAAGGGGCGCTTTCCCAGCCAACCATGTTTGCAGGCGAAAGACTGACGGCATATCAACTGATCAAAGAAATCGTGCTGGGGTGCGTTGGGCATCTGGGGGAGATCGAGGCACTCAAGGCATTGCAAATACGAGCCAAACAGCGCTCGCCTGGGGAGACGAGAAGGAAACCTTCGTCACAACAGCAGAAGGAAACCGTGAAGCGTTTGTTTGACGCGGTTCGACGACGTGACGAGGTTGGCGTCTTGGAGGCGTACCATCCCGAGATTGTGATTCACGAAGCGCCCTGCCTGCCTTATGGTGGAGACTATCACGGCCATGAAGGAGCCCTTGAACACGTGAATGGTTACTACCGGACCTGGGAGGCGTTGAAGCCAAGGGAACTCACCGAGGAAGTTGTTCGGGAATATGCTCCTGTCTTCCTGGAAACCACGCAGGATTATGTGGTGGTCTTTGGGCGAAATACCGCCTTAGCACCGCAGAGTGGAAGAAAGCTCGATGTTCCAGAGGTGTGGGTGTTTAAGATGCGGGACGGCAAGGTGGCCGAGTCGTGGATGTTGAACCAGGATACTGTGGCGATCCTGAAGTTTCTGAAGGAGGCTCAGCAGCAGACCCCGTCGAACCTCGCCAAGAGTTAGCATCCCCAAGTGGTCTTCGCCGAATGCGTGCTCAATCGCGCCAAAAACTCTGAAATTACTTTTTCCGGAGTTACGACGGAATATCTCCAAAGGTGTGGATCATTGTTCCTTTTCCCTCTTGACTTCAAGTGTACTTGAAATTGTATGCTGGTGGCAGGAAAAACGCAACACGAACTAAGGAGGTTTCATTGATGTCATCTCAGCCGTCTGACCCGGTTGTGGCGTGCAACATCACTGCCATTCCCAAAGAATTTCGACAAGTCCATCAAGCCCACACCGAACGAGTCTTTGCCTCAGCGCAAGAAGTACGAGAACTTTCCACGGGCTATGCCTGGCGACTTCCCAACGAGACGGACCTCTTGCAAACGGTGGTGGCGTTTCTCAGCTACGAACGCCTCTGTTGTCCTTTCTTTCGCTTCACCCTGGAGATTGAGCCAGATCAGGGGTCGGTTTGGCTCAAGATTACCGGAGCCATTGATGTAAGAGAGTTTTTACGAAGCGAGGGGCTGGTGCCAGCAGCTAAGGGTTCTCCATCTGAGAGCGTGTGAAACAAAACGAGGTTGAGTCATTCTTGAGAACAGGAAGCAACCCTCGACCAGAGAACTGCTTCCTGTGTTTTGTCAAGTGTCCCTCTCTCTGTCACCTTGGAGCTGTCCACACCCACAGGAAACGGGACGACCGTTCCCACTTTTACAGGCATTGGTGACGGGGTGCGTTTCCTTTTTTTGCATTGAGCGCAAGCGAACATGGCTGGGGTAGCTGCGCGAGCCCAGCCACTACTATACGACGTGTAGGCGCTCGTGGCCGTCACTAGTAGTGGCTGGGCTTGCTCCCATAGGCGTTCACTTAAGCCAAGAAGGACCTGTGTTCAAGGGAACGTCCATGAGGTCACCCCGCCTGCCATCTGTCATCCCTTCGCTTCTCGAGAGGCGCAGGCTCTGAGCGCGAGCTTTGGATCGGCGCTGGGCCCAGCCAGAGATCCTTCGCTGCGCTCAGGATGACAGCCGTGCTGAAGTGAACGCCTATGGGCTTGCCTCAGCCATGCAAAAAACCGAAACGCACCCATCATGAACGAGCATCTTGCGAAGCTGCTTGTTCCATCTTTCTCAAGTGGCAAGCAAGGGTCTCAGGAATGGATGAAGCACGCAGAGCACAGTGGGCTTGGCGCCTTGAAAGAGTTTGTCACACGAGCGTCCTGTTGGAGTTGACATGAAGAGCCTGGTCAAGCCGAAGGCCTGACCCAGAGACAGAGCAGAGCAATGCCATGCAACGCTTGCACTGCTCCTCCTACACGAATAACTCTGGCTTATGTATGCTTGGGCTATTGAACTGTTACGACCACATGATGGAGAGTTTGAACCATGTCCTGCCAAGCTTCGTCACGATCGGACCAACGGGTGAGAGGTACAGCATTGGTGGGAAGCACTTGGAGTCTGGCAAAAGGGGTTCGTCTCGCAGCAGCTCGTCTTGGTGGGCGTAGCTGAAGAAGATTTTGACTGGCCTTGTAGGTTCTGTCTCCATTGCGCGATTCCTTCCTTTGCTCTTGAGACACTTTCCAAAGAGGGGTAGTCCATGAAAAAGGGGCCCATTGAGTTAAACGTCGGCACTCCTTCTTTTTAGATGTCGGCCGCGCTGCTTGAACTCTTCCGCACTCGTGAAGTTGTGCGCGATGATATAGATGTGCGCAAGCAGGCGTATATGCTCGACGCCATCACGCTGGGTTTTTTAGTGATTGACCAGTATATGAAAGTTAACAAAATACTTACGGTCGTGGGAGAGGCGGCATTTATGACGCCAGTCCGCTTCACAGGCGGACTGGCGTCATAAATGCCGCCTCTCCCACCATGTCCCCATAGCCGGATTCATTTGTTAACTCTCATATACCCGACGACTTCAAATATTCTGACGAGGAGGTTGCGGATATAGCGGCTGAGGCAGTCAAGAGGATATTCGAGCCATTTCGGCCTTCAGATTCGCAGCCAGACGAGAAGACAAAGCAGGAGATAGCGAACAGTTTCATTTCGTCTCTCGATAACATCTTAGCTCTCAGGAGTAGAATAGATTCAGGAGGAGGCTCCATCATGACAGCTCAAGAGCCGATGATAGTAATTGATAACTTCCATAAGTCTGGCTGGAGCCTGAACAGCTCCCCAGGGGTACTACTCTCTCGGTGGTAGGGTTTTTGGGAGTGGAGACGTCATCTCGCGTAGGGGCCCTTGTGGCCGTCCGCGGGGGGGGTGGAAGAGCCCCACTCTCCACCAGGCACGGCGGGCAGCCACAAGGGCCCCTACCCCGCTCCACGCTTCCCCTGCCCCTACGCGATTGACCCATCCATTGCAAAAAGCCTACCCCTACGCGAGCCCCCTCACTTTGAGTAATTTAAGGAGAAGATTAACAATATGAGTGCAATCATTGAAGTAGAAAAGCTGACCAGAAGGTATGGCAGCAAGCGCGGTATTATCGACGTATCCTTCCAGGTGGAAGAGGGCGAGGTTTTTGGCTTTCTTGGTCCCAACGGGGCGGGCAAAACGACGACGATTCGCCTGCTGATGGCGCTGCTGCGTGCCGACGCGGGCACGGCGCGCATCGCTGGGCTGGATGTCTGGCAGCAATCTGTGGAGATCAAGCGGCTGATCGGCTATGTGCCCGGCGAACCCTCGCTCGACGCGAACCTGACCGGCGGGCAGATTCTGGAATACTTCGGGCATCTGCGTGGAGGCATCGATCAAGCCTATCTCAAGCAGTTGATCCAGCGACTGGATCTAGACCCCAGCCGCAAGTTTCGCCAGTATTCCAGTGGAAATAAGCGTAAGGTGGCGCTGATTCAAGCCTTTATGCACCGCCCGCTCGTGCTTTTTCTGGATGAGCCGACCAATGCTCTAGACCCGCTCAACCAGCAAGAGTTTGAGCGGATGGTCAAAGAAGTGCGCGATGAGGGGCGCACCGTCTTTCTCTCCTCGCACATCTTGAACGAGGTCGAACAGACCTGCACCCGCGTGGGAATCATTCGTGAAGGGCAATTGGTGCGTGTCGGTGGCCTGGCCGAAGTGAAGGACATCAAGCACTATGAAATCACGATCACGTTCGCCAATGCTGTCCCTGCCGAGGCATTCAAGCGGCTTTCTGGAGTGGCAGAGGTAGAGACACTCGCTGATGGACATACGCTGCGCCTGAGGATGCAGGGTGGGGCGGATGCGGTGATCAAGGCGGCAGCGCAATACGCTGTCGTCTCCCTGACCAGTCACGAGCCGAGCCTGGAAGACATCTTCCTGCGCTACTACGAAGGCGACGGCCAGGCGGTCAAGGAGGCCAGCTATGTGGTTTAAGAGCGTCTACCTCAAAACCCTGCGCGAGTTCCGCGTGGCCATTGTGGGCTGGGGCGTAGGCATGGGCCTGCTCCTGTATGCCATCCTGTCGGCCTTTCCTTCGCTGGTGGAAACGCCACAGGCGCGGGCCTCGCTCGTCAGCCTGTCTGGCTCGTTCGCGTGGTTTGCCGAGCCAATCGCGGTGGACACCCCCGGTGGCTACACCACCTTTAAATACGGCCTGACCATCTTGCTCATTGCCATTTGGTCGCTGCTGGCGTGCAGCCGCCTGCTGCGTGGCGAAGAGGAGCGTGGTTCCCTGGATGCCCTGCTCACGCTGCCGCGTGGGCGCGGGCGCGTCGCACTGGAAAAGCTGGCCGCCGTTTGGACAGCCCTGCTGGGGATGGGCGTGCTGATCGGGCTGCTGGCCTTTGCGGGCGGCAAGAGCGTGAGCGCGGACTTTGGTCTCGTCGACGCACTGCTCTTTGGCTTGAATGTGGCACTCATCTGCGGCGTCTTCGGGTCTATTGCACTGCTACTCTCCCAGTTCACCCAGGAGCGCGGCACGGCGGCAGGATGGACGGGCGGCTTGTTGCTGGTCTTTATCGTGCTGGATATGGTCCATCGTGTCATCCCCGATACCGAATGGCTCAGCCGCCTTTCCCCCGTCTACTACTATAACCTGAGCAAACCTCTAGTGTCTAGCTACGGCACCAATCCCGGCGCCATGCTGATCTTGCTGGCACTGTGCATTCTCTTAAGCGGAGTAGCCGTCTGGCTCTTTGTGCGGCGCGATGTGGGCGGGACGGTGATGCTGCCCAGCTTTCTGCGCCTGCCAGAGCGGGCTGTGCGGCCAGAGCGTGCGCTCCCGGTGAATGCCTGGTCGCTGCGCTCGGTCTATACACGCAGCCTGGGGATGATTGTGGCTCCCACATGCTGGTGGACGCTGGGCATCGCCGGGTTTGCCGCATGGATGGTGGTGATCGTCAAGCAAACTGAGGACAAACTCAAGATCATTTACGAAAGCTCACCGATGCTGAAAGATTTTATCACGAAAGTCGGCGGCGGCGAGCTGAGCGCGCTCTTCGTCCTGCTGCCGCTGCTCATTATGGCCTTTGCCGTCACCCAGGCCAACCGCTGGTCTGCTGATGAAGAAGATGGCCGACAGGAGCTGGTATTAGCAACGCCGCAGTCGCGCCTGACCGTCTTGCTGGCGCGCTTTGGCGCGCTGACCACAGCCAGGGTGATCATGGGCGTGCTGACGCTGGCCGCCGCGGTGCTGGCTTCTGCAGCCAGCGGTCTCTCGCTTGATGGGGGCAATCTAGCCGCCGCGACGCTTTCGATCATTCCGCTAGGGCTGCTGATGGCTGCTCTCGGCTACTTGCTCTCTGGCTGGCTGCGCACAGCGATAGACACCGGTCTCTTGAGCTTTTTGCTGGTGATCTGGTTTTTCATCAGCTTTGTTGGTCCAGGGTTGAACTGGTCGGATACGACACTGCGGCTCTCTGCCTTGTACTACTATGGCACGCCGCTGCTGCATGGTCTGCCGCTGGGAGACATGCTGGGCGTCCTAGCTGTCGCTGTGGTGGCGCTGGTGATTGCGTCGGTGCGCTTTGTGCGCAAGGACATTGGGCGTTAAAGAGCTTCATTGTTTGGCGAGATCCCTCAAACAAGGGTCGATTCTATCCTCTTTCAAGGGTATACTCTAAGAAGAAGAGAGCTAATCAACAGTGATTGAAATGGGCTTCCAATGTATGCCAATGTGTTCAAGATGAACACATTCTTCCTTGCCTCTTGACAACAAGTAGCATAAGTGCTACAATATATACATGAAAAAGAAAACATCTCCCGTTTTACGGGCAAGAGAAGAGACACGCAGACAACTCAAGATTATTGCAGCTCTTACAGGGGAGTCGATGCTTGATGTGCTAGACCGACTCATCAAAGCAGAATTAGAGCGTGTACAACAAGAACAGAAGAAGGAGAAGTAGGTATGGTCACAGTCGTACGTGGGTACAAAACCGAGCTAGACCTCAATAATGAGCAACGCGCAGCCTGTCTGAAACATGCGGGCGCTTCTCGGTTTGCCTACAATTGGGGACTGTCTCGAAGCATTGAAGTCTACCGTACGACTGGCAAACGTCCTTCTGCTGCTGTATTGCACAAAGAACTTGTGAGGCTCAAACAGACAGATTATCCCTGGATGTATGAAGTCTCGAAATGTGCTCTTCAAGAAGCCCTACGGGACTTAGATACAGCCTATAAGCACTTCTTTCGCAGACTGGCACTCAAGAAGCAAGGACTGTTCAAAGGGAAAGTGGGCTTCCCTCAGTTCAAGAAGAAAAGCAAGACTCTCGGCTCATTCCGTTTTCCAGAGGGGAAGAAAATTCATGTCTCTCCTGATGCTCTCTTTCTCCCTCGTTTAGGTCGCTTGCGCTTGCATGAGCATGGCTACATCCCCACTAATACGAAAGTACTCAATGCTACGGTATCTGAGAAAGCCGGACGATGGTTTGTCAGTGTCCAGGTTGAAGAAGAGCAGGAGAAACCTGTAACCACTGCCACTACGGCTATTGGAGTAGACCTGGGTATTAAGACGTTGGCTAGCTGTTCAGACGGCACGGTCTTTGAGAATCCACGTGCATTGAAACATGCTCAGAAGAAACTCAGACGTTTAGACCGTGCTAAGTCACGTCGCAAGAAAGGAAGTAAGAACCGTTACAAGGCACGCAAAACTCTAGCTAAGCTTCATGCTCGCATTGCCCATATCCGAGCGGATGTAACCCATAAACTCACCTCCCATCTGGCAACACAATATGCTCTCGTGGCTATTGAAGACTTACACGTCAACGGCATGCTTAAAAACCACAAGCTGGCCCAAGCGGTCTCTGATAGCAACTTTGGGGAGATACGGCGGCAATTGGAGTACAAAGCTGCATGGCATGGAACACACATCATCACCATAGATCGCTTCTACCCAAGCTCAAAGACATGTTCAGGTTGTGGGTACATCAAGCCTGAATTGTCTTTGCAAGAGCGAACCTTTGTGTGTGAATGCTGTGGGATGGTACTAGACCGTGATCTCAATGCCGCACTCAATCTAAGAAACGTGGCGGTAGGCTTTACCGACACAGTAAACGCTTGTGGAGCAGGAAGCTCTGGCTTGTTCGATGGAGCAAGTGAAACTGCCTGTGATGAAGCAGGAACTCAACCGAAGAATGTAGCTTGACTACATTTGACTACATTTGAGAAAGCAGGAAATCTCTTATGGGCAACACACAAACATTGCGAGGATTCACTACTATCAGTTATTGGGCGGCCGATCTGGAGGCGGCGAAGCGGTGGTATGCTGAACTGTTGGGCATCGAACCGTACTTCCAACGCCCGGGATACTATGAGTTTCGCCTCGGCGACTACCAGCACGAGCTGGGCCTGATCGATAGCAAATACGCGCCCTTCGACACTTCGGCGACTGGCCCTGCCGGTGCTGTCATGTTTTGGCATGTGGACGATGTAAACGCAACCTTTGACCGATTACTGTCCATGGGGGCGAAACAGCTCGAGGCGCCCCTAAACCGGGGTGAGGGGTACATCACTGCTTCCGTAGTCGATCCTTTCGGGAACATCCTGGGCATCATGTACAACCCGCACTACCTGGAGGTTTTGGGCTCGGCCAGAAAAGCGTGACCCGGGCCACCGAAGCTTCCACTCGTTCGCGGTGCCTTTCTGGGCAATGACGCGCAAGCAAGAGCCATGGACTACAGCTTTTTTCCCTCTTCTAACATGGTTACGAATGAAGAGGGCGTTAAGATGACTGATGAAGATTTCTGGGCTCGCGGAAACGAGCGTGATTGTGTTGGGTGATCTCGTGAAGTTTGACTTCGCTTGACTCGACTTTGTTTGAAATCGCCCCTGCTTCCTGTCTCCTACAAATGGTCAAAAAGATGGCTTCTGACGCAACCCCGCTGATGCAGTGCAATTCTCTGTGGTATGCGATATTTCCGTGCTTCCTGCGTCTATCTTTATGTGAGGGGAACAGCACAGCATGTATCCTCTCTTACGAAGAAAGAAGGCATGTTTTATGAAACATCTCAGAATCATCCTTGGCTTGACGCTCATCCCTTTGTGTGCATTTCTGGGAAGCTTTGTTCCCATTGCAGGGGGGAATGGAATGATCATCGGCTTCTTTCTTGGGATTGCATTCTCCTGCCTCTTCCTCACCTACGGCCCTGGTCACAGGAAGAGTCAGTTGCCAACCGCGTCCTACCTGAACCATGATCACCAAGCCAACAGCGGAGTAAACCAACAGGCGATAGAGATCAAGACCGTAAGCATACGGGAGGCAGCGGTATTCCCACCTTGGTACCACCCAATGCAATGAAGCTAGCCTCTCAGGGTCTTACTTATTGTTTTGAACGCTACCTGCGAGGGAAAAAGAAAAAAGCTCTGGCGCATGCTATCGAACTCTGGCAGGTGGCGAATTCGATTTTCACGCTTGCAAATCCACGAATTCAAGCTCACAATGAGCGGTGTTTTTGAATTCGCCACCGGTACCAAAAGTGAGGATGAGCCCAAAAAGGGAACCACCTCTCCTCTGTGTTCCTCTTGCCTTTCTTATCCCTAGTGTGATACAGTATTCTCACATCTCATCAATACAGAAGGAAATCACGCTAGTTGAACAACAGCATGTCCCACCGCTCATGGCAGGTCCTCTTGCTTGGAGGCCCCTCTGGAGTTGGGAAAACCAGCGTCAGCTACTGTCTAGCTCATCATTTCGGAATTGGTATCACTGAGGTTGATGATTTTCAGGTGATTCTCGAACGCATGACGACCCCTACAGAGCAACCTATTTTACACTATTGGCGTACCCATCCCAACGCTGGAGATCAACCAGCAGAGGAGATTGTCAAACACACTATCGCAGTTGGCCAGGTGATGGCCCCCGCCTTGGAAGCGGTGATTACCAATCACATTGACAGCCAAACACCCATTGTTTTGGAAGGGGATTTCATCCTCCCCATGCTAGCAACTCCTTTTTCTGAAAGCTCGACCGAGAGCCAAGTGCGAGCTATCTTCCTTTATGAAGAAAGTGAAGAACAATTTCGTCAAAATTTTTTGCAGCGTGAACCCGAACACGGTCTCCAAGAAAAGCGGGCACAAGTGAGTTGGCTCTACGGACAATGGCTCAAGGAAGAAGCTGAACGGGTGGGCGCACTTACTTTACCAGCACGACCATGGAATGACCTTTTTGAGCGAATGCTGACAGTCCTGGTACAGCCAGATTAAACGGTGGCCAAGGGTGAAAAACCATGAAAATCACGCTCAGTTCACTAAGCCTCCACCACTTCATGGAGTTGTGCTAGCTAACCTGAGGTGCAACTTTTTTAAGAGACACTCATCTGAACTGGGGGAAAAAGAAATGGGGCATTTGACCCTGCTTGCATGAATGTATCTTGGGATATACTCGACACAGAACTTTCACCATCTCTCTTGTCAAGGAGGCTCATCGGCATGTGTAAGATATCAACTCCTCTACCAGGGCTCTTGCTGGTTGGACCATTCCAAGCACCCATCAGCTGGCTTCTCTTCACGATAGTGATGCTCGTGCTGCTCCGCTGGTTTACCCAAACCTACACCTCCCATATGCGCCAGCCCACTTCACATTCGGTACGACCTGCTCAATGGTCTTTGCTGTTCGCTACCTACGCTCTCCTTCTTGGATGTGCGTTTGTCGTGTTCATTGTTGCCGCACCCTCTTTGCAGGTGTTGAACCACTGGTTCCAGAGCCAACTCTCCCTTCTGAGTTCCGCGTGTGAGCCGGGCACCGACCAGTACATGGTCCTCAACCAGATGACGGCTCAAGCAAGCCATGCAGAAACGTACTTAGGCTTGCTGTCGTCTGGAGGGCTGATCGTGGCTCTCATCTGCATGGGTCTGTACACACGCTCTCGTGGCTCGATACGCGAAGGCGAGGGGCAGCAGTTATCGCCACGCAATATTCCTTCGTCAAGGAGCTCCATTCTCGCTCTCGTGTTCCTCATCGCCACAAACGTGGTCTACGCGCTGTCTCCGGTTCTCGGAGGGTATGCGGGCTGCGGTCAAAGTTGCGGCTTGGAGATGGAGCTTATTATCAGACCTGTAGGCAGTGTACTGGGTACCTCGGCACTCCTGCTAACTCTGCTGGCACTTACCCGTGGACTGATTGGCTTGAGGAGGAGGCGGCAATGGGACGGGTTTGTGGGAATCCTGCTTCTGCTGGTGGTGAGTGGAGGGTTCTTCTTGCAAATCCTGCTTGGACCAGGACGGCTCGAGCAACCCTATCGAGATTTGCCTGATCTCTCACCATTTCTCAATTTACCAAGTACGGCTCTGGTCTTTACAGTCCTCACTTTTCTGCCTGTAGCCCTCTTGCTTTGCACTCTCTCGCATTCGAAACAAAACACGGCAGCAGCAAGCACGACCTGAGGCACCGCATACTCTCTGGTCACGTGCAGAAGGAAGTCATCAAAAAAGCGTGTCCTGATCGCAAGGCCCACCTCGTTTTCGTCCTTGCCTCCCGTGAGACGCTGCCGCCAGGCCCAGCCTTCCTCTCCTGCAAGTCTGGCGGCCCAGGGGTCATGAAAGAGACGATCGGCACGCTCACTCTCGCGTGCTCGTACCGCGGCTATCCAGCAAGCGGTCGAGATCAAGGGCTCCTTGTCGGGCTGCTGAGAAAACATATACTCTCCTTCAGAGATGAATCTGAGGTCTTACCTTTCAGGAGTATATCATCAAACATCAATCAAACAGTATTCCCCAAATGTGAGGAAGAGCCCCTTTTTGATGATCATTGCAGATTCAGGAGCAATCTTTAGCCATATCGAAACCCGGCTTATTCTACCGTATGCAATGCAGCTTCAATCATTGAGGAAGATATAGGGTCTCCACCATGCTCACAATGGTTGAGTACACCAATGGCATAGGGCGACTTACAAGTCCACACGAGGTGAGAAACGATGGCTGACGAGCGCCCCGCGGCATGACGACCGCAAGGGTCGTCACTACTATACTACGTCTCATGCTCGTTGTGCCTGCTGTATAGAGGAGTGGTGATCCCTTGTGGTCGTCATGTGGGGGACTTTTCAATCGCTCTGCCAATGGCATAGACTGGCTTGACAGGAGAGAAGAGACATGGCAGAATACGGCATACGGAAAGATATGGAGGTGTAGGGGCCCGGTGGGTCTCACCGTCTTCAAAACGGCTGAGGGCCGCTCGGCGCGGTCTTCGGTGGGTTCGACTCCCATATGCCTCTGCCTTTTTTTGCTCTTTCCAGCTTTGAGGGGTGTCATTTTACCCATAGGTTTTGCAGAATCTGCAAGACTATGCTTCCTTTTCGTACCCAACAGCAGTGAGCAGGCGGCGGACTTGAGGCGGGGAGACACGGTGGCTCCTGCCAGCAGGAGTCGCCGAAGCGGTCCCTACGTCTCCCTCCTACCGAACGTGAGCCGTTCCCTCGGTGTGCCTGTCAGCCGTTTGTCCCAGCACTGTGACCGCGTCCCCTCCCGTGCGGGAGGCATTATCAAAGTTATGAGATCCATCTACGGAGTGAACATGTCTACATCGTATTCGTGCTCAAATGGGTTGCGAAGTTCAGATAAGGAGTTCCGGTGGAATTCTCATTTTGGGGATGTTGGGAAACGACGTTGTGGACCAGCATGAACTCCTGCTCTGGCGTGGGTGTGACTGAAAACCTGTCCTTAGGCCAGACAGTCAGCCGATGATGAGACAAGTGAAGATCCATTTGCAGCACCTGCTACCCAAAGGAGCGAAGACGGACGAAGAACGGCAACTCTTCCCCCTGAGCAAGGAGGCCCTCAGACTGATGGGCGAAGTTAAAAGGATGCTTGAGGAAACGTACGGCGAGATTCGGGAGGCGATTGAGTCGCTCAAGAGTAAGAAGCAAGCGATCACTGCACAGACGATCTACGCAGAGTGTGGATTGTCCTATGCATCATACGCACGCAATCCAGAAGCGCTTGCACTTTTCCGGGCGAACAGCACGCATCTCAACCAGAAACGCAAACGGAAGCGAAAAACGGATGATGAACCGATCCACCCACGTGATCCTCTCATGAACTACAAAAAGCCACAACTGGTCTCTCATTTACGGGACGCGATGCAGCAGCTTCAGAGCCAGGAACGCCAACTCGCAACGCTCGCCGATACCTGTCTGCAACGGGATGAACGAGTGGCAGAGTTGGAGGCGAAGTTGACAGAATTGGAGCCATATCGAAGTTTTGTTGAGCAGGTTCGGTTGCGTGTCCAGCAAGAGGAACATGGTGATGGAACACCTGATACGATGAAGTGAGCATGCTATGAGGAAGAACGATCATCCAACAAACTCATGAACATGATCCAAGGTGCATACGGCTCATGCGACGTGTGCGATCAGATATTTGCTTGTTCTATCGAGTTAGATCGAGAGTCGTCTCGCCGTGGCTAAAGCCCCGATTGAGAGGACAGCCAAGGTGAAAGTCACAGCTACTTGCAGCCACAAGCCGGAAGTTGCAGCGACCTGCATACTCGTCACGAAGAGTCCAACAGCAACGGGTAGCACAACAAGCTCATACCGTGAAAGTTGCCATGCGATGACGATTCCTCCCAATGCCATGGCCAATGTAATCGCAGCAAAAGGGGGCAGCCAGTGAAGTCCATCCACCATGAGGAGTCCGGAAAATATTCCTGTGACGACTGCACTAGGAGCGAGAAGAAGGAAGAAAGGTACAGAACGATAGCGGGGTAAAGTCCAGTAGGCAACGACAAGCAACACCAGCGACAGGGCGGCACTCATCATGAGGGGATATTGCTTGTTCTGAAGAAGAGCCATTCCTACTATCAAAACAACGGTACTCCACAAAAGGATTGAGTCGCGTGATATTCGTGAATGCATATCTGGCTCCTTCCAAACAGAGTCTGTCAAGAGGTTTGTGTAAATAGCATTTGCTCATCTCACTCAATGTACAAATTGGTTTTAGAAGTATTTACAAGTTGGGCTAGCCCTCTACGGCCTCCTTTCACCTACTGCTGCTGTTGTGACGCCCATGTCGCCGAGAGTGTGCCAGAGGATGCTCCCATTGCTGACATGGAGTGCATAGAGTCCATCAGTAGCACTAATACCGACGTAGACCGCCTCGTGAGCAACGACCGGATCGGTCACTCCTCCTTCCTGCAATGAGGTACGCCAGCGCCAAACGAGGGAGCCATCCTCTGTTCGCAAGGCATAGACCTCAACGATCGTATTCCGACTTCCACAGACAAAGAGCCTGCCGTTCATCGCTGCTAGCGACAAGATCCCACGCCTACGCGCACGAAAGTGCCAGAGCAGGGAGCCATCACTGGCTCGTCGTGCATGAAGGCTGTCATGGGCGTTCAGGTAGAGTATGCCATTGTGCATGATCGGATCACGCAGGCCAGCATAGCTGCTGGGTTGATGCCACAGAGGGGAACCATCGCTCGCTCGTAGCGCAGAGAGACCTCTATCAGGCTCGACGAGATACACGACGTCTGGTGTTGCCACCAGGGAGATGGGCATCTCTCCTCTGCTTGGCGTGCGCCAGAGGAGGGAGCCGTCGTTCGCTTGCAGCGTAGAGATCGAGCCATCTATAGATCTAGCATAGACCCGCTCACTTGTCGCAACTGGCCTGATTGGCACCAGGTCACGAAGGGGGTGTTGCCACCGCAGTGAGCCATCTGTGGCCAGCAATGCATACACGGCATCACGTGTACTCACGTAGATCAATCCATTGACGATCACTGGCGGTGATGGAAACTGATGGTTTAGCTGTTGTTGCCAGAGAAGAGAGCCGTCGCTTGTTCGCAGCGCGTACACCGAGCCATTGCCAGCACTGAAGTAGACACCTGTAGTGCTAGCGACTGGAAACGAGGAGGATGTGTCATGGAGCGCATAGCGCCACACCAGCGATCCAGTATCGGCCTCTAACGCGTAGACAAAGCTGTCTCTTGACTTCATACGTTGTGCTCCAACATAGACCGTTAGGTGGTTCATGATAGCCTCTCCTTGTGTCGTGTACCTTGCAGGCACATAGTTGCAGGACAGTTCCAGCTATGGAGTATAACGCACCTGAGGCGAGAGAACTCGCTCACGGAAGAGGAACTTTTCATCGTCAACCTCCTTGCACTTTGGGTCATCGAGGAAACCGTTCGGCGAATTCCACGGCAAACCGATTGAGAGCGGGCTTCCAATCTCGGATTGGCATCGTCCACTTCTTGGCAATATTGCGCATCGCCAGATAGATCACCTTGTAGACCGCCTCATCGGAGGGAAAGATGCGATGATTGCGCGTGACCTTGCGCAGGGTCATATTGACCGACTCAATCGCATTGGTGGTGTAGATCACCTTGCGAATGTCCTCTGGAAAGGCAAATAATGGGATCACCCGGCTCCAGTGAGCTCGCCAGGACTTGCTGATGGTTGGGTAAAGCGCATCCCATTTCTCGGCAAATAGTTCCAAATTGAATTCTGCTTCCGACTCAGTACTGGCTGAGTAGATGGCTTTGAGATCGGTTGCGACCGCTTTCATCGAGACGTAGCGCAGTGAGTTGCGCATCAGATGCACCATGCACAATTGCACCCGCATCTGCGGATAGACCGCCTCAATCGCCTCGGGTAAGCCGTTCAGCCCATCCACACAGGCGATGAAGATATCCTTGACGCCTCGATTTTGCAATTCGGTGAGCACTGAGAGCCAGAACTTGGCCCCTTCCGTTTGCGCCAGCCACATCCCCAGCAGTTCCTTCTGTCCGTTCAAATTGACGGCGAGGACCAGGTAGAGCGCTTTATTGATCACGCGCTGGTTCTCGCGCACGTTGACTACCAGGCAATCCACATAGACAATCGGATAGACTGACTCTAAGGGACGTGTCTGCCACTGACGCACCTCGTCCATCACCGCCTCGGTCACGTTAGAAATCAGCGTGGGTGAAATCTCCACCCCGTAGAGTTCTTGCAGCTGCGCCTGAATGTCGCGGGTCGTCATGCCACGCGCATACAGAGCCAGGATTTTGTTATCGAAGCCTTCCAAGCGGGTTTGGCCCTTTTTGACCAACTGCGGCTCGAACGTGCCTTGTCGGTCACGCGGCACCTCGATGTCTACGTGTCCTTGCTCTCCTTTGAGTGTTTTCTGGCTATGCCCATTGCGCATATTCCCACGGGCATTGCCCTTACGCGTATGTTTGGCATAGCCCAGATGCGTATCCAGTTCTGTTTCCAGGCAGCGTTCAATCACAGCCTTGGTCAACTCTTTGAACAGACCACCTTCTCCCAGGATGTCCTCGGGCTGTTCATAGTCTTTGAGCAATTCATCGATCAGTTCGCGTCGAATAGTCATGGCTTCCTCCTTACAAGTTCGTTCTTTCTCATCGGATTCTGCCATTTACACAAACTATTGTACAGTCTCTCCAAAACAGAAAAAGGGGAGTTATCTCGACTAATCTCTCCTCACTGTTCATCACTTGTCATGATGCTCATCGTTCCTTACCTACACACTGCAATGCAGGATACTATCTCTTTATCCATACGGTTGGAAGTCAAAAAGGTTAGACACAGCTTCTTTGACGGTGCCAACCGATTTGAGATCGACAATGAGTTGGTGCATGGGGACTGGCAGGGAGCGGTGCATGTCATGTTGTTGTTTTAGTGTTGGACGGAGAAAGACCACCATGCCTTGCTCATCAAAAGCGTCCGCATGGCGGCGAAGCGTCCGTTCAGGCAACGAGGTCTCTACTGCTCGTTCAGTTGGAGTCTCACCATACAAGACAACAGGGCGAATACTTTCATACAACCGTTGTTCTGGAAAGCCTCACCACTGCTGAATCTGTTTCCAATTCTCGGTTCGCTCTCGTTGTTCACGTTTCGCTTTCGCCATCCCTGCCCCTGGCTCATAGGCGGACCCTCATCAAGTTACTGATGAAACTTCAGCTTGTCGACAATTTTGTCAACCACTTTTCTCTCTGCTCTGATGGCGAGACCCACCAGATTCAGATTCTCTCGTTCGACACTGCGTACGGCATCACGATTGGCAGCATCATGGGTGGTCGAAAACATCTCTTCCGTATAGAGAGCAGGTTGGACTCCTCGTGCGAGCGCGCGATCAAGCACC
>WNGR01002035.1_pt1 | contig 22270 bp, 22 predicted proteins | sample 5407581 | NCBI WGS metagenome assembly WNGR01 (sample SAMN13153383, study PRJNA577476) | soil metagenome | isolation source: 80 cm soil or saprolite under Garry oak tree replicate 2 | place: USA:California | collected 2016-06-15
ATCGAATGTTTTCGCAGGGCGCGGAAGGGGTCGTTTCCACTATGGCTGAGGTCAGGCGTGCCTGTCGGGACGTAGCGGCGAGTTGCAGCCGGGCAATTCCAAAATATATCGCGGAGTGGTTACGGCACTTCCCGTTCGCGCCTGGTTTGTTGTCAGGTTCGCTGCGGCAATCGCTAGTGGTAACGAGGTCGCCATCAAACGCCATGCTTTTTGGTCGTCGCGTTTCCGGGACTGGGCTCTGATGTCTCCGCCCGGAGGCACTCTGTATTATCCAGAAGCAATCGATCGCTTCGGGAATTTTGTTCAGGCCGCGAAGCGGGACTCCGGGAGGGTGGCTCAATGATTGGCACTATTTATTTCAATAGCGGCAATTCTTTTTTGATGCTGACGTCAGACTTCTTCCAGTATACCAAGAAGCAATCGCCGCGCCCGTCAATCAATGAAATCGCGTTGAAGCTTTGCGCAAAAGGGATCAACTAGGAATTGAATTGAGTGCTGAGCGCTCGCAAGCGAATTTGATGATGCAGAATTTTGCCCCAACGCAGAAAGAACTCATGAAAATGTATTCCGAAATTCATATTCATAAAAATTCGATTGCAACCTTCGGAAGTGCCGCATACGCTTCGCATTTGATCGTTGAACGTCGTTTGATGGCAAGAGGGGCAGTGATGGTGCGGACTGCGTCACCTCGTCAAAAAGCACAGGTTCAAATCCTGTCCGCGATTTGAACCTACCCCTCCACAAGATTCCTACACTTTAGGCGGATGATTGGAGAAAATATCGCAGATTTGGGTCGTGTGGGGAAAGGCGGTAGCGCCCTCCCGCTACCATCTTTCCCAGTTGGAGATTGATCGTGTTCGTTGCGTTCTGGTGAGGTCGTTTCCGGTGCGAGCCTGGTGCGGGTGCTAAGCGATGGTTGCCTCGTTTTGTGCAAGCGAGCGGGCAAGAGCTGCCTTGCTGCGTTTGCAATGCTAGCTTGGCTAGACATCAGCCGCCCTGGATTCGGGCAACCGCATAGGACGGAAGCTCAAGGCTTCCCGCCTTGCGGATGAAAGTGCCGCCGCTGTCGAGCCAAGCGGGATCACGCACCGCCGCTTCAAAGCTTCTTTCGTCGAGAACATGCAGTCTGGCAGGGCCATCGAAACCCCTGACCTTCAGGCGTTGGGTTTCGCCTGACAGGTTGGCTAGCCAAAGCACTTGGCCGCCTTTGCTGCGATGGGCAAGAGCGGCGATCTTTGAAGGTGCAGAAGAAACCGTATCGATGCGTCTTGCGCCGCTGGCAACAGCAAGACCCGCAATCACATGGTAGATGGGATAGACCCTGGCGCCAGCGCGGTCGAACCACAGCTGGGCATGGGCCAATTTGCGATAGATCATCCCTTGCGAGCCAGTGGCAGAGCCAAGGGCCAGGGTGTTGACACCGGCTGTTGCGGCAGCCGACAGATAGCCGACGTTCCATGCGGCGGCGAAGAGACCGCGCTGGCGTGGATCGATATCGGAGAGACAGACTCGCCCATTATCGGGGTTTGGCGCAACCGCTGCGCCATAAGGGTTGTCGCGACAGGGAATACCGGTCGGCCCGATGTGATAGGGCACGTTGCCGATCATGGCGCGCGCAGAGGCGAAGATCCACGGGAGGGTCTCGAGCGTCTCCATGATCGAGATGTCATCTGCCGCATGAACAATAGGGCAGCCTGTGTGGGTGATGAAGTCAAACACGCCCTTGGGCGCGGGCCTACGGTTCAATTCGGTGAAATAGGAAAGCATGCCACCGCCAAGCATGGAATCCGGGAAGGAGGCTCGTGCCGCCGCCACCATTTCCTCGTAGGTGGGCCCCCAAGGCCTCGGTGTGTTGGGCTGAAACGATTTGAGATCGTGCATCTGGGTGATGACAACGGACGCAGGTGTGAGCCCAGCTGCGTTCACGGCGCTGGCGATCGCAGCCACTTCCCTATCCGCCGGCTCCTCGGCCGGCAAAATGATCTCAAGTGTGACCGGGGCTCCCGTTTGCCTTGACAGATCGCGGAAGTTTGCAGCGGCCTCTTCTTGCCCTCGCTCGCGTCCATCGATCTGACAAACGAGCACCTGAGGCTTCGCCGCAGCGATAAGGTGCGCGGCCTGGAGGGCCGCCGCGGCTTCCACCATGGGTACGCCGAGGCCGATTTGCGGAATACGGCCCTTCGCGCCTGCAAGGGTTACGGTTGTATCGGCGGCAGCGCGCGTTGGCCTTGATTTCGGCAGTTTGCCAGAGACGGTGAGGGTTACTGATTGGCTGAAGCTCTTGCCTTTCTCCAGTGTGTAGGGCCAGGGATCGAGCAGGGAGCACACATAGGTCTTGTAGGAGGCATCCATCCAGTTTCGATGGTCCTCCATCTCGAACTTGTTTCCCTCCATCAGAACGGTCACCGCAACTCCCGAAAACGGCTCGTGCTTAAGCGAGCGGATTTCGAAAATGGGCTGACCGGGGCTGATGAATTTGGGGAACTTGCGCTTCTCTTTCTTTCCATCCGTGTGGACGACTTCAACTGGGCGCCCCACCGTTCCTGCGAGCGGATGCAGCACCACAAAGCCGGTCCGATTGGTGAGGAAGTCAGAAAGTGGCGTTCCTTCGGCCGAAAATTTCAGTGTTCCATCGCTCCTTGCGTCGATTTTGGCGGAATAGCGGATCGCCTGATCCTTGTCGTCGCAGATGGCCTCATAACCGATGGCAAAGCCATCCTTGCCTTGGCGGATGTTCAGGTTCTCGATTGCCGGAGCATAGGTGCCCCAGTCCTTGTCGCGGACGATATAGGCAATTCCACGCAAGACCTCTTCACCGTGATAGCGGATGTAGCGTAACGCGCCGCTGTCGAAGACTGCCGAGATGGGACCTGATCTCAATTCGCGGCGTTTACCGCTAGGAACTTCGGTTCCGAAGAGCTTGATTGCACGGCTCGGCTTCTTCTGGGCCATGGCGGCCTCCTCAAATGACCTTGTCAGTTTGTGGATCGATCAGAACGGCGCGGGTCATATCGATGTCGATACGGACCTGTTCGCCCGGAGCGGTGACCTCGTGAGCCGCGAATTCCGCAGTGATGCTGATTCCCCCGAGCGGCATGCTGACCTGCACCCGCGAGCCTGTCGGTTGGACGAGCTCTATGGTTGACGGCAACTGCACGTGACCTAGCGCAGCGCTCGCGCCGGCTTTGGCAATATGCTGGGGCCTGAGCCCCAAAACAACGGCTTGGCCGTTCGGCGCCTTCCGCCCGGGGGGCAGGGTGAGCTTGGTTCCGTCGCGAAGGATCACTTCGCCGGCTTCGATGGTGGCGGGAAGGAAGTTCATCTTCGGGCTGCCGAGGAAACCGGCCACGAAGCGCGTTGCCGGCCGCTCAAACAGATCAAGCGGCGCGCCGAGCTGTTCAATCTTGCCGTCCCGCAGAAGCGCAATGCGGTCGGCGAGCGTCATCGCCTCGATCTGGTCGTGAGTCACGTAGATCATGGTGCGGCCGAGTTCCTGATGGAGCCGCTTGATTTCAACCCGCATGTCGTCGCGAAGCTGGGCATCGAGATTGCTGAGCGGTTCATCGAACAGGAAGAGCAGCGCGTCGCGCACGATCGCGCGGCCGATCGCGACGCGCTGGCGCTGACCGCCGGAAAGCTCACGTGGAAATCGTTCGAGAAGTTGCGCAATGCCGAGCATTTCGGCGGCACGCTTCACACGTTTGTCGACCTCGGCCGATGCAACTCTCCTCGCCCGCAGGCCGAATGCAATGTTTTCATAGACATTGAGATAGGGATAGAGCGCGTAATTCTGGAACACCATCGCGATGTCGCGATCGCGTGGGCGTGCCCACGTAACATCTTTTCCGCCGATTTCAATCGTGCCGGCGCTGGCTTCCTCGAGCCCAGCGATGGTGCGGAGCAGGGTTGATTTGCCGCATCCCGATGGGCCTACCAGGACTGTGAATTCGCCCGAGGGCACCTCGAGATCGATTCCTTTGACGGCGTGGTATGCGCCGTAGTGCTTGTGAAGTCCGGTGATCTTCAGGTCCGACACGACTTAACCCTTGACTGCGCCCATGGATATGCCGCGCACAAGATAGCGCTGCAGCGTTGCAACGGTGATGAACACCGGAATGGTTCCAAGCACCGACATAGCGGCGATCTTGGACCAGAAATTCGACTGGCCGCCAAAGTAATGCGTGACTTGGACTGTGTAGGTTGTGACCTCGGTGCGGGTGAGCACCAGTGCAAACAGAAAGTCGTTCCAGGAGAAGACAAAGGTGAAGACAGCGGTGGCAAAGAGCCCCGAGCGCGCCATGGGAAACACGACTTTCCACAGGACCTCCCAGCGGCTGCAGCCGTCGATCAGGGCACTCTCTTCGAGTTCCAGCGGAATATCCTCGATATAGCCGCGCATCATCCAGATCACGTAGGGCAAGCTGAAGGCGGTGTAGAGAATGATGAGCCCGATGTAAGTATCGACCCAGCCGAGCCAGACATAGAAGAGGAACACCGGGAATACGATGGCCACGGGGGGCATCATGCGTTGCGAGATGATCCACACTGCGAGGTTTTCGCCACCTGTCCTGAATCGCACCAGTGAGTAGGCGGCGATGGTGCCGAAGATCATGGCGAAGAAGGTTGATACCGAAGCAACCACCAGGCTGTTGCCGACGGTTTTGGCATCGCCATCCCTGAACAGCACCGCATAATTGTTGAACTGGATGCTCTTCGGATACCACACCGGCGGAAAAGCGAAGATCTCGCCTGGCGTCTTGAAGGAAATGGCGAACAGCCAGTAGATCGGAAATACGAAGATGACGACGAGCGACGCCGCGGTGAGGTAGCGGAAGACGAGCTTCGTTTCCTTGCGGCGATGAAATGGAACGGTTGTCATTTTGCCAGCCCCATGCGCCGGATGGCCCAGGTGACGATGACGGTGAGAAGCGCGATGACAAGGAAGGCGATCGCTGCTGTATAGCTCGACTCGAACTGCCGGAAACCCTGGACATAGGCATATACCGAAACAGTTTCGGTCATAGTGCCGGGGCCGCCCGCCGTGAGCGCCCAGATGATATCGAAGATGCGGAAGAGGTCGAGGCCGCGGATCAGAATGGCGATCGACATGACAGGCCAGATTGCGGGGAGAACAATATAGCGGAAACTGCGCCAGAACCGCGCTCCGTCAATCTCTGCGGCCTCGGTAAGTGAGCGGTCGACATTGGAAAGAGCGGCCAGCAGGATCAGGAACATGAAGGGTGTCCACTGCCAGATCTCACAGAAGATGATGGCGGGATAGACGAGTTGGGGATTAACCGTCCACAAGGCCGGCACCGGGTGGCCGGCGAACCAGCCAATGATCTGGTTGATCGGACCATAACGATTATCGAACAGGAGCCGCCATGTGGCGCCGGCGACAATCGGCGAGATAATCGTTGGCAGCATCAGCAGCGAAACCAGAATCTGCCGCCCCGGCATGCGGTCGAGGAACAGATAGGCCATGGCGAGGCCGAGCAGCAGCTCGATGGGCAGGGCTATGACGATGACAAGCGCCGTATGTACGAACGACTGCCAGAGCCTCGCGTCATGAAAGAGTTGAACGAAATTCACTAATCCGGCAAAGGATGTGTCGGTCTCCAGCATGGTGACGCGCATGAAGCTCACCACCAGCGAGAAGATCAGTGGGAACAGGCCGATCAGCAACAGCAGGAAGATGGCCGGCGAGATCAGCCAGTATTTGAAGTTGCGGTCGGGATGGGCGGTGGCGGCCATGGCTGATAGTCGGGGTGCGTTCCGTAGGTCTCGTGCCGTCGTAAACGGCTGGCGGAGCCTCTCCCGCCGGATGGCGGGAGAGGGGAGAGAGGCCTGCTTACATTTTCGGATAGGCACCGGACTTGGCGGCCCAGCCTGCATAGACTACCTTCTGCTTCTCGACGCCGATCTTCTGCGTGATGTCGTCCCACTGAGCTGCCGCCGCATTGAGGATCGTCTTTGGATCATCGCCTGCCCAGAGCTTTGAAATCGCCTGGCGCATGACCTCCTCGTATTTGTCGGTTTGCAAGAGCGACAGATCGAGAAGGCCCGTCTCCGAGGCCTGCTTCAGGGCCGCCAGGTAGTCCTTAGCGTTTGGCCACAGGGCCAGATAGCCAGGGTCCGTGTAGTGCGATTCGCGGAACGGATCGCGCAGCGTATAGGGAAGCTGAACGCGCTGACGGCTCACATCTTCGCTGTTGAGCCACTGGATGAACAGATAGGCGGCGTCCTTGTTTTTCGAGGTGGACGAAATTGACAAGGCAAAGCCCGCGGCGAGCTCGGGATGTCCTCCCGGCGGTAAGGCGTAGCCCACCTTGCCCGCTATCGCCGTTTTCGGGACCCAGTTCAGCGCCTCCTGGTCGGTACCATAACCCTCGGCCCAGCGCCCATAAGGTGGCCAGGAGATCGTCATAGCTGATTGGCCTTGCAGGAAAGCTGCGAGATTCTCCACGAAGCCGAACTGCTCCACGCCGGGCGGCATGAATCTGTTCTCTTTGCGCATGCCGGTGAAGACCTTGACGCCGACATCGGAGTTGATCGTGGCCTTCATGGTGTCGGCGTCGAAGAACTTGCCGCCCTCGTTGCGGAAGCGTTCCTCGAACATGTACATCGCGTAAGGAGGCTGTCGGAAAAAGGAGGCGCCGTAGATACCTTTGTCCTTGAGGATATCCGTAAGACCAGCTCCGACGACATCGAAATCTGCCCAGGTCTTGGGCACTGCGAGGTCCTTGCCAGTCTTGTCCTTGAAGGCTTTCTGTACGGTCGGATCCTCGAAGATGTCGCGCCGATAGTACATCAGGAAAACGTCGCCATCATCTGGGAAGCCGTAGATCTTGCCCCCCACTTTCATCTGGTTGTCGCGGAATGTCGACGCAATCGTCTGGAGCTCGGGGGCGTAGCCGTACTTCTCGACATAGGGGTCGAGCGCCTCAAGCGCGCCGGCCTGGGCAAGATCGGGCATCCAGGCAGGAATGACGTTGAGCGCGTCATAGGCGCCGGCTCCCGACTTGTAGTCCTGCATGACCTTGGTGAACATCTCGGCGGTCGCGACCTCGATCACCTTCACATCCATGCCGGTCAGCTCTTTCCATTTCGGGCCGGAGAAGTGGGTGGGATCGAGCGACTGAAGCCCGGCCTCCCAGACAATAGTGATCGAGCGGCCCTTGTATTGCTGCGCGGCCTTCACGGCAGTGTCGGCGGCCGATGCAGCCCATGCCGGCCTTCCCAATGTTGCGGCGAGGCCTGCGGCTAGGCTGATCTTTCCGAAATCACGTCTATTGACCATTGTGTCCTCCCGTTTTTTGAATGGCAGAAGCCATTCAGATGTCCCTCGCTCGTTGCGGCGAGAAATTCTCAATTGGCGAATTGGCGGCTGTACTCCTCCAGTTTGCGTCGGAAAGTCGGCTTTTCGAGTACAGCGCGATTGACGATACCGCGCGGGATTCGCCCGTGCTGAATATCGAGCACAGCCCTGATATCGGCTGCGCCGTTTCCGGCGAAGCACTGATCGGTCCAGCAAAGTGCGTGAGGCGTCACGATGACGTTGTCGAGCGCGAAAAGAGGATCGGCCGGATCGGTCGGTTCCTGGTCGAACACATCGAGGGCGGCGCCAGCGATCCGCCCGCTTGCCAGAACGTCCGTGAGCGCCTTTTGATCGACGATAGGTCCGCGCGCAGTATTGATGAAAAAGGCGGTCTTCTTCATCAGGGCGAGGCGCTCAGCATTCACGAGGTGGCGGGTCTCGGCCGTCAGCGGGCAGTTCACCGTAACGATGTCGGCGCGGGCGAAGACGTCGTCGAGACTAACGAGTTGGACACCGAGCCCGGCCGCCAGCTTGGTATCCGCAAATGGATCATGGGCGATGAATCTCATGTCGAACGGCCTGGCGAGGCGGAATAGCTCAGCGCCGATATTGCCGATACCGATCGAGCCCAGCACCCTGCCGACGAGGCCAATGCCCATGTGCTCGCCGCGGGCGGCAAAACCCGATGGGCCTTGCCGGGTCAGCTTGTCCTTCACCATCAGCCTTCCGGTGAGTGCCAGAATGAAAGTCATGATCGACACGGCGACAGGGCGGCGCACGCCATCGGGCGTGATCGCCAACGCGATGTCCGCGGCGGTACAGGTGGGCACATCCACCGTGTCATAACCGACGCCAAAGCGGGCGATGATACTGAGCCTTCCGCTTTTGGGTGCGCTTTCGGGCGCAAAACGGTGAGCCAGCAGGATAAGCGCGTCGAAGTCTTCAAGATCGCTGCTGCGCAGAGGATTGGCATTGTCCAAAAAGGCCGTCTCTACGCCGGAGGCCTCTAGCAGAGGCTTTAGATCGAAATCGGGGTAGACGGCTGAGCCGTCGGCTTTCCTGAAATCGCCTGAAAGGGCAACACGGAATGGGGCGCTCATTTCATGCATCCCTTCCGCAATGTGGTGATTGCGGCGGCAAGCGCGTCCCGAAGCACCCACACGTCGCCCGAATAGCAGCAAAAATCGAAGCCCTGTTTGTAGAGCGCGATGCCAACCTCGGTGGTAGGCACAAGGCGGCCCAGTGCTTTTTTGTGCTTCTTGGTGGCGGCAATCGTGCGCTCAACCGCCTTCAGAAATTTCGGATGGTCGAACTGGCCCGGAATGCCAAGCGACACTGACAAGTCGAAATGGCCGATCCACAGGCAGTCGATGCCATCGACAGCGGCAATCTTGTCGGCATTTTCGACACCTTCGGCGGTCTCGATCTGGCAGAACAGCGTTGTCCGCTCGTTGGCAGCCGCAAGCTTCTCGTGCACCGGGCCCTGCCCATAGGCATCATGCGCAACGCCCAAGGCAACGCCACGTCGCCCATCCGGATAATATTTCGTGCAGTTGACGACGGCCTTTGCTTCTGCGGCAGTGCTGACCATCGGGATCATGATCCCTTCCGCACCCATGTCGCAGGCCCGCGCGATGTGATGATATTCCTTTGAAGGCACGCGGACGATGGCCGGCAGCCCCGCGGCTTCAAAATAGCGCGCAGCACTTTTGACGGTTTCGAAGCCGAAACCTGAATGTTCCAGGTCGAAAAGGGCGAAATCGCAACCCGCCTGTTTGAGGATATGGCCGATTCCCGGAGTGGCAAACTCGACGATGAAATGACCAAGCTTGGCGTCTGGCGTCCGGGTCATTTGCTTGAGGCCGGCACGAGCCATCGTTCATCCTCCCGCTTAACTTCTGTTGTTCGATCCCTCGAAGCTGAGATGAAGCTTAGCAACGTTCTCGTTCATCATCAGCTCGGCGCTTGGTCGTGTCGAATGTGGCGAGGTGCGGCGACGGCAAGTGAGTACCGAAGGCCGCGCGGCTATCACAGATTTTGTTCATTTGGCTGCCCTCCGGGCCTTCCAGTAGAGCTTGGCAACCTGGTCGAGGTGAGAGCGCATGCGGGCATCGGCAAGTTCTGGATCGTGCGCCTTGATCGCCTCGAAGATCGCGACATGCGCATCGAAGGCGACCCGGTTCTGGCCGGGATAACTGAGCGTCACACGCCTCTGGTCGACCAGCCAATCGATGATGGCCCGGTGCATGACCACATAGATGGGATTCTTGGAGATCGTAGCGATGGCGTAGTGAAACGCGACATCCGAGTCCTCAAAGCGACGGATGTCGCCGATCGACTTGTAATTCGCGTCGAGCGCATCGCTCAGGTGGCGGATGTCCTTCGATGTGGCGTTGCCTGCTGCATCGCGCGCCAGTCCGGCTTCAAAGAGGGCGCGCGCATCCTGGAAATGGCGGATGCCGGTGTCATCGGAGAGCAGATATTTGGCGCTGCTCGACAGCGAGGTCATGACAACTTCAGCGTTCGGGGCTGTGACCCGTGCTCGCGAACCCGCCCGGAGATCGACGAGGCCCGCCCGCTGCAGATGAAACAGCGCCTCGCGGATGGCTGTCCGGCCCACGCCAAATTCCCCCATGAGCTGACGTTCTGATGGCAGCTCGGCGCCGACCACCAATTCCCGGTCGCGTATCCTCTGCTCGAGGACATCGGCGACCTGTTCAAAAAGGCGCGATCGTTTGAGCTGAAAGCCCATCTGGTATACCTAGTATACCAGATGCTAGGTCGCCCTGATGGCGCTGTCAATCAGGGCTGATGCCGTCGGGTGATTGCGACCTGCGCCGCTTGAGCGTAGAGGCTCGAGATCAAATCCAGATGGATGCTCGTTGTCTCGGACTTCGCTGCCCAACCGTCCAGTGCGCCCAGCATCGGCGGCAACGTCGCGGCGCGCAGAGTGGCGTAGGCTTCAGTGACGGAGCGCCCCGTCGCGGTGGCGCGGTAGCGAGTTTCCTTGCGCGATGAGCTGCCCTCGGTCTCGATCAAGCCCGAACGAACAAGCTTGCGCGTGGCGTATTGAAGATTGGGGACATCGACGCGGTTGAGCAACTGCCCGATCTCCGAAAGCCGCTTCGGCTCATCGCCCATCCGAACCACATTGAGCACGGCGACATCGTCGCCCGTGAGCGGCACATCGCAGACGGCGGCCAGACACGCCGCCTTCCAGCGATAGTAGGCCTGCGCCAGTCGCTCCAGCCCGAACTCGAAATCGCACAGCCGCCGCTCGGTTTCGGTGCGCGCGAGATGCCAGGACCCCGGCCGTTCGGCGACGACAGCAGGTTGATTTTTCGGCTTCGCGGTACCGCCGGTTTTCTTCAGCGCGGTCTTTTGGGTCCTCTTCAAAACGGTCTCCTGATGTCGCGTGCGCTCAAGGCATAGGCAAGCCCTGCTGAATCTATCCTATTTACAATTACGATTCTTATATTAAGAATTCAATTAAGAATACACGATGAAGTGGCAATACCGCTGCAAGCGGCGATACCAGGCGCTGGCGCTGAGCGTTTCGGACGGAGGTCGATACAATGGCGGGACAATGGATCGACGTCGCGGCCGCCGATGGTGGCACCTTCAAGGGATATCTGACCATTCCGGCATCGGGATCGGGTCCCGGTATCCTGCTGCTGCAGGAGATTTTTGGCGTCAATTCCTCGATGCGGGAGGTCGCCGATTATTATGCTGAGGAGGGGTATGTCGTGCTTGCGCCGGACCTGTTCTGGCGATTGGAGCCTGGCATTGAGCTCGGCTATTCTGAGGCCGACTTCAACAAGGCGTTTGGCTATTACCAGCGCTTCGACGCCGATCAGTCGATCAAGGACGCCGCCGATGCGCTAAAAGTGCTGCGCGCGCGTCCCGAATGCGCCGCCAAGGTCGGCGCGCTCGGCTTTTGCCTCGGCGGCAAGCTCGCATATCTCACCGCGGCGCGCACCGATGTCGATTGCGCCGTCTCTTATTACGGCGTCGGCATCGAGGCCGACCTCGGCGAGGCCGCGCAAATCAAAGGCCCGATGGTGTTTCACTTTGCCGAACTCGACAAGTTTGCGCCAGCGGAAGCGCGCGAACAGGTCAAGGTCGCCTTCGCCAAGCGTCCCGATGTTGAACTGTATTTGTATCCCGGCTGCGACCACGCCTTCGCGGCGCCGGAGCGGGCGAGCTTCAACAAGCCGGCGACCCTGATGGCGCATTCGCGCTCGATCGCGCTGTTCCGAAAAGTACTGGGCCCGCGTTACGATCTCTCCACGCTATGGGATCGCCATACCGAATTGGAATTCGGCGTGCGCTCGGCCGAGGCGACGATGGGAACGATGGTGGCGGAGCCCTATGTCAATCACATTCCGACCATGACCGGCGGCGTCGGCTATCGTGATCTCCTGCGCTTTTACGCCAATCATTTCATTCCGAAGACGCCGAAGGATACCAAGCTGATCCCGATCTCGCGCACCGTCGGTGCCGATCGCGTCGTCGACGAGATGCTGTTCTGCTTCACCCACGATATCGAGATCGACTGGATGCTGCCCGGCGTACCGCCGACCGGTAAATATGTGGAAATTCCGCTGGTCGCGATCGTCCGATTCCGCGGCGACAAGCTCTACAACGAACACATCTACTGGGATCAGGCTTCGGTGCTGGTGCAGATCGGGCTGCTCGATCCCGCTCTGCTCCCCGTGGCCGGTGTAGCGACGGCGAAGAAACTCGTCGACGAGACGCTACCGTCGAACACGCTGATGGCGCGCTGGGCAGAAAGTGCGCCGCAGGCCGCCGAATAGTCGCATTCAGCTAATGGCGCCCGCTCCGGGCGCCATTCTCGCATCTGGAGTAATTGTCATGGTGTCCTCCGCGCTTTCTCGCCGCCACGTTCTTCAGCTGGCCGGCGCCGCCGCCCTGCCGCTCTCCTCCGGTCTCCTCGCTGGCCCCGCGCAGGCCGCAGCCGCAGGAACGCTGACCATCGCCTACAATGTCAATTTGCCGTCGTTCGATCCGACCATTGGATTGTCCGCGGTCAATCCGACCCTGCAGTCGATCTATCAGGCGATCTTCGATCCTTACATCGGTCAGGCGCCCGACCTTTCCTTCAAGCCTGGTCTCTTGACGAAATGGGGCTGGAACGCCGACCACACCAAGATCACGCTGGAGCTGCGCAAGGGCGTGACCTGGCACGACGGCTCGCCGGTGACGCCCGAAGACGTGGTCTGGTCGCTGCAGCGCGCAGCCGATCCGAAAAGCGGCAATCCGATTCAGTTCGTCTGGTCCAAGGTCGGCAATTACAAGATCGACGGCAACACCATCACCGGCGACGTCATTGAATTCGAACCGACCTTGTTCAAATGGATGGCTTTTCTCACCGGCTATATTCTGCCGAAGGCCTATTACGAGAAGGTCGGTGCGGAAGGTTTTGAGAAGGCGCCGATTGGCTCCGGTCCCTACAAGGTCGATGCCTTCGAGCGCAATGCCTTCCTGCGGCTCAAGACGCATCCGAGCTATTGGGGACCTAAGCCTGCCTTCGACACCGTGGTGTTCAAATTCGTCACCGATCCCACCAGCCGCGTCGCCGAGATGGAATCGGGCGGATCGGACGTCACGTTCGAAATTCCCTACGAGGAATTCGACCGCCTGAAGGCGAAAGCGGGGCTGGCCGGACAAACCAAGCCGGTGTCCGACATCGCGATGATCTTCATCACCGACATCGCGCCGATGCTCGACCGCAACGTCCGTCTCGCCGCCAATCACGCGATCGACAAGAAGGCGATCGTCGACCGGCTGCTGAAGGGGTACGGCGTTCCGATCGCGACGCTGGAAGCGCCGGGCTACGCCGCCTTCGATCCCTCGATCAAGGTGTCTTACGATACCGAACTGGCAAAAAGCCTGCTTGCCAAGAGCGGCTTCTCGCCGGAGAAGCCGGTCAAGTTCACGATCCAGACGACGCGCGGGTTCAAGCCGAAGGATTACGAGATGATCCAGGCGATCGTCGGGATGTGGCGCAAGGTCGGGATCGAAGCCAATATCGAGGTCTACGAAATCGCGCAGCATTTCGAGCTGCGCGCGCGCCACGCGCTGGCGCCGGCGGCGTTCTACAATTGGGGCAACGCGATCGGCGATCCCTCCACCTCCACCGGCTTTGCGATGTTCGGCCCGTCGCCGCATTGCGCCTGGAAGGGCAAGGATCTCGTCGAGCGCATCGGCCCGCTGTGGGGCGAAAAGGACGAAGCCAAGCGGATCGCCGGCTGGAAGGCCGTCGACAAATACATCGCGGAGGAGGGCGAGGTGATCCCGCTGTTCCAGTATGTGCAGCCGATCATCCACAAAAAGGGCCTGAAGGTCGTGGCGCAGGCCAATGGTATGATTCTTCCGCAACTGATCACACAGGCTTAGGGACGCAAGATAGGGCGACAGCACGATGCGATGGGGCGAGATCATCAGGCGACTCGTCCTCATACCGCCCACGCTGGTCGGCGTGGCGGTGATCGTCTTCGTGTTGCTGCGCGTGGTGCCCGGCGACCCCATCGCCATGATGATCCCGCCGGGCGCTTCGCCCGCCGACATCGACCGGCTGCGGGCGTTTTATGGACTTGATCAGCCCATCCTGCAGCAGTTCATCACCTGGTTCGGCCAAGCGCTGCGCGGCGATTTCGGACGTTCCATCAGCGTGCACCAGAGTGTGTTCGAACTGGTGCTGGCGCGATTGCCGGCTACGCTCGAATTGGCGGCGCTGGCGACGCTGATCGCGGTGGTGCTGGGAACGATCGCCGCGATGATCGGCATCCAGCTTCGCGGCCGGCGGGCGGAATGGGTGGTCGACGGTGGCGTCGGTGTCTTCCTGGCCATTCCGGATTTTCTCTGGGCCCTGATCCTGCTGCTGCTGTTCGGGGTGCTGATCCCGCTCTTGCCGATTTCGGGCCGAATCGACCCGCAGATCGACGTCAACTTCCACAGCAATTTCTATCTGGTCGAAAGCTTTTTGACCGGGCGCTTCGACATCGCCAACGCGCTGCTGCATCACATGTTATTGCCGGCGCTGGCGCTGGCTCTACCATTTGCGGCATTAGTGGCGCGGATTTTGAAAACCTCGCTGGCGGAGGCCGAGGATCAGGATTACGCGCAGATCGCCCGCGCCCGCGGGTTTTCGCGTCCGGCGATCCTGCTGCGCGAGGTATTTCCCAACGCTCTGATTCCGACGGTTGCACTCGGCGGGGTCCAGATCACGCTGTTGCTCGGCGGCACCGTGCTGGTCGAGCGCATCTTCTCCTATGAGGGAATCGGCAACATGGCGATCGACGCGGTGATCAATCGCGATTTCCCGCTGATCCAGGGCCTGATCCTGACCTTCGCCGTTCTCTTCATCGCGCTCAATCTCGGCGTCGATCTCGTGGTCACGCTGCTCGATCCGAGGTTGCGCCATGGTTGACCTTGCCCTCGATAGCGCGCTCGGGCCTCCGTCGCGCTGGATCGCCGGATTAAAGCGGGGCGGGCCTCGGCTCTGGGTCGGTGCGGCGCTTGTCGGCGTCCTCGTACTGGCCGCGCTGCTGGCGCCGCTAATCGCGCCGCACGATCCACTCGAACAGGATCTGATGTCGGCGCAATTGCCGCCGGCCTGGGTCGTCGGCGGTGACCTCGCGTATTGGCTCGGCACCGACAGTCTTGGCCGCTGCGTGTTGTCGCGCTTGATTTACTCGGCGCGGACCGCCGTTGCGGTCGCGCTGATCGCGGCAGCGCTGGCAGCCGCAATCGGCATCGCCTTTGGCCTGCTCGCCGGCAGTTTCGGCGGCTGGGTCGATCAAGCCATTTCGCGCCTGATCGATGTCTGGATGGCATTTCCGCCGGTGTTGCTGTCGATCGTGCTGGCGGCGGTGATCGGCGCCGGGCTGACCTCGGTGATCGCTGCCATCGTGGTCGTCGACTGGACCCGCTTTGCGCGCGTGGTCCGGGCCGAAACCATGGTGCAACTGCAGCGCGATTACGCCGCTGCCGCGCGCGTCATTGGACTGAGCCGCAGCGGAATCCTGCGGCTGGAGATTCTGCCCAACCTCATTCCGCTGGTGGTGACGTTGCTGGCGGTCGAGATGGGCATCGCGATCCTGGTGGAAGTGATCCTGTCTTTTGTCGGCATTTCGGTGACCGGCGACACCCCGACCTGGGGCGGCATGATCGCCGAGGGACGCCAGATCGTCTATCAGGCGCCATGGATCATGGCGCTGCCGATCGGCTGCATCATATCAAGCGTGATCGGGTTCAATCTGCTCGGCGACGGCCTGCGTTTGGTGCTCGATCCGGTGCAGCGACGATGACAGCAGCGCTTTCCGTCCAGGGCCTGCAGGTCGCGATTGGCACGGGCGCAAGCTCGGCCAACGTGCTGCGTGGCGTTAGCCTGGACCTGCAGCGCGGCGAAGTCCGCGGATTGGTCGGGGAATCCGGCGCCGGCAAATCGATGCTGGGACGTGCCGTCCTCGGCTTGCTGCCAGCGAACGCGGTTATCGCTGCCGGGACCATTCAATTCGAGGGACGCGATCTCGTTGCCATGCCGGAGCCGGAGCGGCGCAGCCTGCTCGGCCGCCGCATCGCGCTGATTCCGCAGGACCCGATGACCTCGCTCAATCCGGTGAAGCGTGTCGGTGCGCAGATCGCGATCCTGCTGCGGCACCACCTTGCCCTGTCGAAACGCGGCGCGCTGGAGCGGGCGGCTGAACTGCTTGCCGAGGTCGCGATCCGCGAGCCGCGGCGGGTGCTGGAGCTGTATCCCCACGAAATCTCCGGCGGGATGCGGCAGCGCGTGCTGATCGCGATGGCGTTCGCCTGCGATCCGAGCCTGGTGATAGCGGATGAGCCGACCACCGCGCTTGACGTCACGGTGCAGCGCCAGGTGCTGCAGCTGGTCGAACGTCTCCGGCAGCGCCATGGTGCCGCGGTTTTGTTCATTACCCACGACCTCGGCGTCGTCGCCAAGATATGCCGTACCGTGACCGTGCTGCATGCGGGGCGCGTGCTTGAGGAAGGCGAGACAGCCGAGGTGCTGGCAAAGCCGCGTCATCCCTATACGCGCGCGCTGCTGGCGGCGACGCCGCGCGCCGACCGGCCGGCTGAAGCGCTGCGCCCGGTACCGCCGGCTCTGATCGAGAACCTGTGGTCGGAGGCGCATCGGCTCGACCGGTTGGTAGTAGCGGGGCCGGCATGACCGATATCCTGCTCCGAACCGGCAGCCTCAGTTTTGCCTATCCGGAGCGCGCCGGGTTTTTGCGCCGGGCGTCGTTGCGCGAGGTGGTCAAGCGGGTCGATCTCGCGGTGCCGCGCGGTTCGGTGCTCGGTCTTGTCGGCGAGTCCGGTTCCGGCAAGACCACCCTGGGCCGGCTCCTGGTGCGGCTTTTGAGGCCTACCTCCGGCGGCATCCAGTTCGACGGCGCCGAAATTGGAACGCTCGAAGAGGCGGAGATGCGGCCGCTGCGGGCGCGCATCCAGATGATTTTCCAGGATCCGCAATCATCGCTGAATCCCCGACTGCGACTGGGCGTCACGCTGACGCGTCCGCTGCAAGTGTACGGGCGCTTGAAGGGACGGCGGGACCAGCGTGATCGCGCCGCAGCCCTGCTCGATCTGGTTGGATTGCCTACCGGCTTCGTCGACCGCTATCCGCACGAGCTTTCGGGAGGCCAACGCCAGCGGGCGGGGATAGCCCGCGCTTTGGCGCTGGATCCGGACTTCATCGTCGCCGACGAGATCGTGTCCGGCCTCGACGTGTCGACGCAGGCTTACATCCTGCTGCTGCTCAGGGAGCTGCGCGCCAGGCTTCGTCTCACCATGGTGTTCATCAGCCACGATCTGTCCGTGGTCCGCGTGCTCTGCGACGACGTCGCGATCTTGCACCATGGCGAGGTCGTCGAATACGGACCGGTCGCGCGGATCTTCGGCTTCCCGCAGCATGCCTACACGCGACAGCTGCTCTCTGCGATCCCATTACCCGACGTCGAGCCGGGCTGGTTAGACGATCCCAGCCCGATCGTGCCTTCCCACCAGCAAGGATCAGCCGCATGACCGAGACCATCAAGGGTTCTGTCGTTCTCATCACGGGGGCCACCGGCGCGATCGCGCAGGCGCTCATCGCCGGGCTTGCGGCCCGCGGTGCCGCCAAGATTTACGCCGCCGCGCGGGACATTTCCTTCCTCGCAGCATCGCCCCAACTGGTGCCGATCAAGATGGATGTCACCAGCGACGACGACGTCGCGAAAGCCGCCGCGATTGCGACCGATGTCACGCTCTTGATCAACAATGCCGGCGTGAACCACAACACAAGCTTCATGACCGCTCCGGACATGACGATTGCCCGCGAGGAAATCGAGGCCAATTATCTGGCGCCGTTGCGGGTGACGCGCGCCTTCGTGCCGGCGCTGACCGCCAATCGCGGCGCCGTGCTCAATTTGCTGACGATCCTGGCGCGCGTCAACCTGCCGTTCATGGGATCCTACTGCGCGTCCAAGGCGGCGGCGTTGAGTCTGACGCAGGGACTGCGCGGGGAACTTGTGCCGAAGGGAGTCCGCGTCGCCGCGGCGCTGCCCGGCGCGATCGACACGCGAATGACTGCGATGCTGACGATTCCGAAAATGACGACGACCGAGGCCGCGGCAGAGATCCTCGACGGGTTCGAGGCCGGCGAGGAGGACATCTATGTTGGCGACATGGCGCGCGGCATCGCCCAAGGTCTCGCCCATGACCCAAAGGCTGTCGAACGCCAATTGGCGTCGCCGGGCTGATCCACTACGGCTGAAAGTTTGAAAATCGCAAACCAAAGGAAGCGACCATGACACAGCACCGATTCTTGCTCGCCTTCGCCGCGCTGGCTCTGGGCGTGTCGCCGATGCCGGTATCGGCCGATTCTATTCCCGGCCTGCGCGGCCACGACCACACCGGCATCACCGTGCCGGATGTTAAAGCGGCCACCGCCTTCTTCACCGACGTGATCGGGTGCTCACATGCGATGTCGTTCGGGCCGTTCTCGGATGACAAGGGAACGTTCATGCAGGACGTCGTCAACGTCAACCCGCGCGCCGTGATCGATGAGATCAGCATGGTCCGCTGCGGCTATGGTTCCAACATCGAGCTGTTTCAGTATCAGGCGCCCGATCAGGCCAGGACGCTGCCAAAGAACAGCGATATCGGCGGTCACCACATTGCGCTCTATGTCGACGACATCGACAAGGCGGCGGCCTATCTCAAGGACAACAACGTCAAGACGATGCAAGGGCCGATCCCGATCAAGGAGGGGCCCGCCGCCGGGCAGTCGATCCTGTATTTCTTTGCGCCGTGGGGTCTGCAGATGGAGTTGATCAGCTATCCCAAGGGAATGGCTTATGAGAAGGATGCGAAGTCATTGCTGTGGATGACAACAGATCCCGTGAAGTGAGCCGCGGCATAGGAGTTCTCTATTCCATGTCCGCGCGCTCCATCTATCTGCGAGATCAGGCCGCCAACTGTGAGTGGCACGCCAACAATATCCGTGATGACGAAACGGAAGTAGCGTTGCGAGAAATGGCGGCTCGATATGTCGCCGAAGCGGAAGATATTGAAAGCAAGGAGCTGGCGACGCGGCAAATGAAAGAGGCCGCCAAATTTTACGACGACACAGCGTGAATCTGTCCACGTCTGGCGTGCGACATGGTGCTCACGCGCGTTTTTCGAGCGCGATGTCCGTTATTCCGTCGCTACTGCTACTTGATGCGATATTGCTTCACTGCCACTCAGTATCGGTCCCGATAGGCGCCGCGCTGCTGGCGCGCGAACGCGTACCGGGGATTGATCCCGCAATAGGCGGTGGTACCACTCGCGGTGGCCATGCATTGGGGGTAGCTGGAGAACTGGCAATTGCCGGGATAGCCCCATTGGCGCCCCTGCAAGCAGTAGCGATCCTGTATGGCCTCAGCAGCAGCAGCCGATATTGATCCGACTGCGGTCAGGGCGGAAATAGTTGCCAGAACGGCGAGGGAAACATGGCGACGCATGGGCGAGACTCCTTGATTGCTTTCGATCGTGCACCGGCTCTGGTTCGATTCGCCTCATCAACTCGGCTGCTCGCGTCGCCGTCCGCGCCGGACCAAAACGATCCGGGGTTACCTCAGGCGTGTTACCCACCCCAGTTCTTGAAACGATTTTCATACGGACTTGGCTGGTCATTGTACGGTCCCGGCTGGTAGCGGATCGGCGGCCCAAGCGGTGCGTAGGCAAAACCCGAAGCGGGATCTGAGGAGATCAAGCCCTGGGTGGGATGAACAATGGCGTGCCGCCGGTGTGCGTGATACATCGTAGCCGCGTTGGCAGAGCCACACAGGGTGACCAAAAGGCTCAAGGCCAAAATAGGACGCATCGCTTTTTCTCCAATCGAACTGCCGCGCCTGTCCATATAGGGCTCAGGCCGCGCCGCCCCAATAAGCAGCGGCTTCACGATCAGTCACATCGGCGGCATCACTATGTCGATGTCGAGCCGCTCGATTGTACGCCGCCTTTGCCGGCTTCATTGCGCATGTCACCTATTTGAAGCGCGACGGCGTCACCCGCGATTTCGCCGGCACTGGTATGTTCGATGCGCGATCCGGCGTCGCCGGCGAGGATGCCTTCGTCAAGAGATCTGAAGACGCCGCCGGCTTGCGCATCATTGTTTCGCCGCTCGAAACCGGATCGTCGTCGACCTCGTCGCTCATCAGATAGCTGATAGCTGCGCCCGCCAGATAAAAGCCTTGCAGGGCGGTAAGAGACCCTATCGAGATCAGCACACTTTGTACCGGCCCGAAACCATGGTGGAAAAGCAGAGCCGCCGACAGGAACGCGACCAGCGGTGAGGCAAGTACGATCGCCAACGCCCGGATGAATGCAAAGCCAATTGCAAGCCCTGCCAAAGCGCTCGCGCCCCACAGAATGAAAACGATCGTCATGATGAGTACCTGTCGTGACGGAGGCTCTTCGCATCCGGCCGGCGTGAGACCGGGAGCGATGCGAATTGCCGCCTGCGCGTTATTGCTTTGCTCATGCCCGATGGGCTGCACCGCGATATGACTGCATCCGCGTCAGGCCGCATCCACTGAACGCCGTACTCTGGATATTATTCTTGATGCGCAACGAACGATGCGTTGAAGCCGCGCTGCGTTGTGTTCAGCTTAAGAGCAGCTCTTCGAAAACTTCCCGGGCTGTAGCAGCCATCAACCCGTCGGTTGATGCGGTGAATTCCGCTGTGATCTATCAATGCGCCCTGAGCGGTCGCCAAATCGCGGAATCATAACTGCCTTCGCCGCGATCGTGACCAGCCTGCACGGGAAGTAAGCCGCATGACCGATACCAACAGCTTCGCGACAGTTCGATTCTCGGCAACCGATTTTCCGGCAGAACGGCGGATTGCCGCGTCGCGCGAGCATTACGCCTACACGGTTCTCAAGATTGGCATCGAGCTTGACGACGACGAAGCCTCGTTCGAGGCAACTGTGGCTTCACGTACCATGTCGGAACTGCAGCTGGTATCCGGGAAATTGACGCCGGCCCGAATCATGCGAACGCGCGAGATGATGGTGGACGGCAATGACGATCTCTCGCTCGTTGTGAACCGGACCGGTAACGTCAACGTTTCCGCGCGCGGCCGTGAGGTCGTGCTCGGTGCGAATCAGGCGGTGTTGATGAGCAGCGCCGAGGCCTTCGTGTTCGACCGCCGTTGTTGCGGCGAATCGATCGCGATACGAATTCCATACGCGACGTTGTCGCCGATGGTCATCGATGTCGACGACGCGATCATGCATCGCATCGCCCCGAATACGGCCGCGCTCAAGCTTCTGACATGCTACGCGGGCACCTTGCTGGATGACGATCATGCGTTGGCGACGCCGGTTCTTCGGCATCATGTTGCGACCCACGTGCACGATCTGACGGCGCTCACGCTCGGAGCCACCCGCGAGGCCGCGGACGTTGCAAACGGCCGCGGCATAGGGGCGGCCCGGTTAAGAGCCGCAAAGATCTATGCGATCGAAAATATCGGCTGCCGCGATCTTTCGATCGGCGGCGTCGCGTCGTATCTCGGCGTGACGCCGCGCTATCTGCAAAGATTGTTCGAAAACGATGGCACCACGTTTTCCGCCTTCTTGCTCGCGCGGCGCCTCGCCCGCGTCCATCGCATGCTCCGCGATCCCCCGTTCGCGCAAAGGCAGGTAGGCGCGATTGCCTACGACGTCGGCTTTGGCGACCTGTCGTATTTCAACCGCTGCTTTCGACGCCTCTACGGCGCCACGCCCATGGATATCCGCAGCGCCGCCGCGAAATAGCAACCGGCCCGCGGGCGGAGCGTCGCGAGGCCGCGAACGTGCGTTTAGTCGTCTTTGCGAGCGCAGCGAAGCAATCCATTCTTTCTTACTGTGGCAAGATGGATTGCTTCGCTGCGCTCGCAATGACGGCCGGCGCAATGGATTGCTTCGCGGAGCCTGTCATCGGGCGCGCATTCGCGCGACCCGGTGGCTCGCAATGACGGGGGAGGGTTGTTTCATGCCGCCTCTCACCCTCCCCGTCATTGCGAGGAGCGCAGCGACGAAGCAATCCATTCTTTCTTTGCGCGGCGAGATGGATTGCTTCGCTGCGCTCGCAATGACGGCCGGGGCGATGGATTGCTTCGCGCAGCCGTCATCGCCCGCTTGGCTCGCAATGACGCCTTGGGTGAAGCAGCGCGTCGCCGTCACGAGGCGGAACTTGTCCGCCGTCGCTCAACGAGCGACGCGGAACCGACAAAGCAATCCAGTAACCGCCATAGTTTTCGGCGCCCCTTCAACCCTTCGGTTGATGCGCGGGTTCAAATGATCGCGTTTGGTTGTCGCATTGTCCACTGAGGGAATGATGAGGCGAATCAGATGATCCAGGAAACAGAAGTCCTTTCAAGCCTGATCGGAACGATCT
>WNGR01007105.1_pt1 | contig 22269 bp, 23 predicted proteins | sample 5407581 | NCBI WGS metagenome assembly WNGR01 (sample SAMN13153383, study PRJNA577476) | soil metagenome | isolation source: 80 cm soil or saprolite under Garry oak tree replicate 2 | place: USA:California | collected 2016-06-15
AGTGCGCCTGCTGACCCTGCTGGGGGTGGGTGGCATTGGCAAGACGCGTCTGGTCATCCAGGTTGCCAGCCAGCTGCGCGATCGCTTCGCCGATGGCGTCTGCTTTGTGGGCCTGGCTTCCATACGCGATCCCAGCCTCGTCATATCCTCCATTGCACACGAATTAGGCCTGCAAGAGGCAGGAGCGCAGCCCCTCGTGGAGACCGTGACAACCTGGTTGCGAGACAAGCGGTTCCTCTTGCTGCTCGATAACTTCGAACAGATCGTCAGTGCCGCTCCACTGCTGGTGGACCTGCTGGCAGCCTGCCCTCGGCTGGTCATCCTGGTGACCAGCCGTGAGGTGCTGCGCCTGTCGCCAGAACAGCTCTTCCCTGTCCCACCGCTGGCTTTACCAGACCTGGCCCAACGTATCGAGCAGGAAGAGCTGGCGCAGTATGCAGCGGTGTCCCTCTTCCTGCAGCGTGCCCAGGCGATCAAACCAGACTTCATGCTCACGCAGGCCAATGGACGAGCGATTGCAGAGCTCTGTGTGCGGCTGGATGGACTCCCACTAGCGCTCGAACTGGCAGCGGCCCGCATCCGCTTGTTGCCGCCGCAGGCGCTGCTCGCCCGCCTCGCACAGCGCTTCCAGGTGCTCACGGGTGGGTCGCGAACCCTGCCGCAGCGGCAGCAAACGTTGCACAACACCCTCCAATGGAGCTATGACCTCTTGAACGAGGAGGAGCAACGGCTCTTCCGGCATCTCTCGGTCTTCGTCGGCGGCTGCACACTGGAAGCAGCCGAGGCAGTGTGTGGTACTAGCAGCGATGCTGCTGTTAGCATGGAAGGCTCAATGCTGGACGCTGTTGCTTCACTCATCGACAAGAGCCTGCTGCACCAAACTGAGCAAGAAGGAGGGGAGCCTCGACTGGCCATGCTGGAGACGATCCGCGAGTTTGGGCGCGAGGCGCTCGTCGCCAGTGGAGAAGCAGAGGTCACCCAACGCGCTCACGCCGCTTACTATCTAGCGCTGGCAGAGGAAGCGGAGCCGAGGCTGACCGGTGCAGGGAGGGGGAGGTGGCTCGAGCGATTGCAGTGCGAACACGAGAACCTGCGCGCGGCACTGGCGCGGTTGATGGAACACAAGGAGTGGGAGGCGGCCTTGCGGCTTGGCGGCGCCCTGGTGCACTTCTGGTGGATGCGTGGGTATCTGAGCGAGGGGCGCACCAAGCTGGCGCGGGCACTGGCTGGGAGTCGGGGGGTTGTGGCAACCCCTCTGCGAGCGAAGGCGCTCTGCGCTGCGGGTACACTTGCTGCCAGGCAGGGAGACTATGTGCAGGCCGAAATTTTGTGCGGGGAAAGCCTGGCGCTCTTCCGAGCATTGGACGACCCCCGAGGCTGCGGGACTTCCCTGAGCTGGCTGGGGTATGCTGCCTGGCAGCAGAGCGCTTATACAATGGCACGTTCTCAATTAGAGGAGGCAGTGACTCTCTGCAGGGAGGTAAACGACCAGTACGGCATCGCCTTGGCGCTCGTCCACCTAGCAGCTGTGTTTTGTCGCAAGGGGAGTATGACCAAGCACGTACCCTGGCAGAGGAGGCTATGGTGCTTTCCAGGGAGAGGGGTGATACCTGGTGCATTATACGCGCTCTCTGGATTTTAGCACTGGTGATATCCTTCGAGGGTGATTTCACAAAGGCACAGGCTCTGCTCGAGGAGGGTATCGCTTTATCCAGGCAGGAGGACTACAAGGAAAGCATCGCCTACTCTTTATTTGTCTCGGGGCAGGTTGCCGTTCAGCAAGGTGACATTTCGAAGGCACGGTCGCTGCTTGAGGAAAGTCTGGCCTTCTTCAAAGAAGTGGGCGATCGGAAGAATTTCGCTCAATCGCTCGTCGGTCTGGCCGGGATTTCACTTGTGCAAGGCGACTACGCCGTGGCACGTGCTCTCTTCGAAGAGAGTCTCGCAATCTTCAAGGCAGTAGGCAACACATGGTTCATAGCCGTATGCTTGGTGGGATTCGCGGCCCTGGCTGCCGCCCAGGGAGCATGGCCATGGGCAGCGCGACTATCAGGTGCGGCGAAGGCCCTGTGTGAAGTAATTGGTGGGGTTTTACCACCTGCTATGCGTGCCGCGCAAGAATTCACCAGCGCTGCGGCCCGTGCACAGCTCGGAGAGGAAGTCTTCACAGCAGCATTGGCTGAAGGGCGCACGATGACCCCTGAGCAGGCCCTGGCTGCACAAGGACCCGTGACCATGCCGACCACGGCTCCAGCGGGACCATCCTCCGGTCCACACGCTGCGAAAGCCCCGACCTATCCAGCTGGCCTGACCGCCCGCGAAGTGGAGATACTACGCCTGGTGGTGCAAGGGCTCACCGATGCCCAGGTGGCCGAACACTTGGTCATCAGCCCTCGTACCGTCAACTGGCACCTGACCTCGATCTACACTAAGCTTGGGGGTCTCTTCTCGAGCCGCCGCCACCCGTTACGCCATTGAGCATCACCTGGTCTAATGCTCCCTATCCCTGTGTACTCCTCTGACCTGCTCGCACCTCATGTCCTATTGAGCTTCGTCACGCCCTCTGGGAACCCTTTCACATAGAGGTCTTTTCAGTGCGCTCCCTTCGGGAGCGAGAGGAGAGAGAATTTCAGGGGTGTCCCCTGAAACCCCGCCAGGTGCTGTGCCCCTGGACCCCGCTGCAAAACATCTCTACTTGAAAGCCCTGGGAACCCCACCTGGTAATTCTACGGGGATGCTCTCGGTGTCCTGGCTTCCTGACCATGCACAAACAGGTAATGAAACAGGTAATTCTACAGATGTGCCATTGCCTCCAGAATAGTAAACTAGAAGCAAGGGTGCTCGCTTATGAGCATGAGAAAAGGGAAAGGTGTCTATGAAGACAATCAAGCTAATTGTAAGTGATCTGCATGTTGCCAGCGGATCACCGCTGCTGGATGGCTTTGGGCAGCGCCAGCAGGCTGCGCTGGAAGGCCTCCTGTCGGCGGCTGGCAGCAGCAGCGGGAGTCCATTGGGCGAGGCGGACGAGGTGGAGTTGATATTCAACGGGGATTGCTTTGACTTTCTGATAGTGGAGCCCCACGACACGGGCGGAGTGATGCATGCTGGCCTGGCGGTGGAGAAGCTGGGGAGGGTGATTGCGGCGCACGGCCCTTTCTTCGAGACGTTACACAGGTTTCTCAGCCAGCCGGGGCGGCGCGTGACCTTCATGACGGGCAATCACGATATGGAGCTGTGTTTCGCGGAGGTGCGCGCAGGGATCGTGGAGGCAATGGGCATGAAGCAAGACGATGGGCGGGTGTATTTCTGCCCCACGCCCAGTTATCGGCCGCTGCCGGATGTGTACGTCGAGCATGGCAATGCGTACCATTTCTGGTGTTGTGATAGGAGCGGCTTCTGGGATGCGTCGGGCCATGGAAGGACAGCCCATCCGCAGGTGATGACGTTACCGCTTGAGGCGCAGTATATGCAACATGTGGGCTATCCCGTCCTGGCGCGCTACCCCTACCTGACTCGCTTTGAGTCGTCGCTGAGCATTACGCGGCAGACAGCGTTATTGTGCCTGCTGAACCCGGCGGTGATGGTAGAGGCGGTACAGCACGTGATGGAATTATTGGACGCAGGTACACACGGGCCGCGCAAGGGATTGCTCCACCTGGCAAGAGGCGAGGCATGTTCCCCTGCCACCTTGTTTGAACAAGCGATGATGGCGCTGCTGGCGTTTCAACAGCAGGTCGTGGCACGCTCGCCGGGATGGAAAGAGCCGTTGGGAGAAGAGGCTGCACTCCAGGCCCAGGCGCAGGCGATGATGGAGCTTGCGATGCTGCGGGAGACATTGAGCAGGGTGGGCAAAGATGAGGGTGTGACAGAGGCGATCGCGACGATCTGTACGCCGGCGGCATCTGCGATAGGGGACAGTGTGGCCGCAGGGATGCATACGGTGCTGCACAGCGACCCCTCGCTGCGGTATGTGCTTGCGGGGCATACGCACACGGTACGTATTGATCCGATCAAGGGTGAGACGGCAGGGCAACAGGTGTACCTGAATACGGGGAGTTGGGCGTCGCGGCTGGCGTTGCCCGCGCCAGAGGAGGTGACGCCGGAGTTGGTGGCGTGGCTGCGTGAACCGGATCGGGGACAGATCCCATTGCGGGATGTGCCTCCGCAATGTGTCTTTGCTCTAGTGAACGCCACTCCCGAAGAGCCTTCTAGCGCAAGTCTGTGTCTCTGGGAGGGCGGCAGCGATGGGCAGTATCGCATACTGGCATCATGATCATATCTATGCCTTTCGGGCCTCTGATTTCCCTACTCTGATTGTTGTGAAAGCCTCTAGCACAGGAGTTTCTCATGACGAAGGTTCTACTGACCGACCCGATTCCGTCATCTCTGCTGCAGTGGATCCAGACGATGCTGCCCGACGGAGTTGCGCTTGACAACGTCCCAACGTTCAGTGACGAGGATTTCGCGCAGCATGCAGCGGATGCCGACGTGCTCCTGAGCGCGCGCCGGCAGATCGACGCACGCGTGTTGGCACTGGCCCCCAGGGTCCGTTTCATTCAGCAGGGGGGAGCCGGGTACGATAACATCGATGTCGCCGCCGTGGCGGCCGCTGGGATCCCGGTGGCCTACAATCCTGGTGTCAACGCGACCGCGGTAGCTGAGCACACGCTGATGCTGATGCTCGTCCTCCTGAAACGTTTCGTCCCGGCTGAACAGGCCACCCGAGCAGGGCGGTTCCCCACTGCAGAGTTCGCGCAGGCGGGAATCGGCGACCTTGCCGGCGCCACCGTCGGCCTGGTGGGCCTGGGTCATATTGGCCGGGCCGTGGCTGAACGTCTGGTGACCTTCGGTGCGCGTGTACTCTACACAGCGCGCCATCGACAGGACGATGGCACGGAGGCCCGCCTCGGCGTGAGGTACATGGCCCTCCGAGAAGTGCTGGCAGCCTCGACGATTGTGAGCCTGCATCTTCCCTTGACCAATGAGTCACATCATCTTCTTGGTGAAGCAGAACTGGCGCTGATGCCGCCGGGTGCCTTGCTCATCAACACATCACGCGGCGAGCTGATCGACGCACAGGCACTCCGCTGGGCCATCGCAAGTGGTCACCTGGGTGGTGCGGCGCTCGACGTGCTCGAGCGGGAAAGCGATGGCGGCAATCCGTTCTCCGACCTGCCGCAGGTCGTCGTCACGCCACACATTGCCGGCCTGAATCGCGTGACTTTCCAGCCCCCACATCTAAAATTAATGCCTCCTCCTGTACTCGACCACACATTGCCGGCCTGAATCGCGTGACTTTCCAGCGGACGCTGCAGATGGCCATCGCCAACATTGTACGCTTTCTTGCCGGAGAGCCTGTGCAGAATCTGGTGCCAGGAACGTACGGTTCAAGCAGGAGCGAGCAGTAATCCGCAGCGGCGAGCAGATCACAGGAGCTTCTCAGAGGCTTCGCCATCTAACGTCTGTGGATGACCGAGTATAAAATAGCTCGCAAAGAGATGGAGCCGGGGAGCGATCCACAGGTACGCCTTGCCCAGCAGCAAGGAATGATCCCCTGCATTGGGGAGCCCGACATAATCGCGAATACTGCGCACGGGGACGTTCCAGCGTGGGTTCAGGTCAATATTGTAGTTGATGTAGGCCAGGTGCGCGTAGGATGCCCAGACCTCGCGGGCAGGCTCATCTTTCACGAACGTGACGCGGTAAAAACCCTGCAAAGCTGGTTTGCCCTGTTTCATCCGGACACGCCACTCCCCTGCGTAATGCTGCCCATCTTGCATGATCATTTGATTGTAGCCATGCAGCAGGTGATCTTTCTGGTAGAAGGCTTTTCTGAATTTTTGCGCGACGAACTGAGCAAGCCGCTCGTGGTTATATCCATCATACACGTAGCCGTTCAACTGTGCCAGGTCCGGTGCTGTCGCAGCCACTAAGACCGCTTCCAGCGTCTCGCGGTCGGCCTGCGCCAGCGTTTCAAATGTCCAGGTAGGCATGGTTATCGTCCCTCCTTCTTTCCCTTGATCAGATCCGCTGCTTTCTCGGCAATCATTATCGTCGGAGCGTTCGTATTGCCACTCACGATCGCCGGCATGATAGAAGCGTCCACGACGCGCAGCCCCTCGAGCCTATGGACCCGCAGCTCGGCATCCACGACGGCCAGCGGGTCACTGCCCATCTTGCAGGTGCCAACAGCGTGGTCGGCCGTGAGCGCCACCGTACGGATATAGTCACTTATTGCGGCCTCGCCCTGCACCTCTGGTCCAGGGTACAGTTCCTTCCCCCGAAAGGGAGCGAAGGCCTTCGCCTGCGCTACTTTGCGGCACAGGCTGATCCCCTCGACCAGCGCCTGCAGGTCAGACGCGCTGGTCAGGTAGCGGGGCTGGATGGCCGGAGGCTCGAGCGGGTCGGGCGAGCGCAGGGCGATGAAACCACGACTCTGCGGGTGGAGCGGGGTGAGCCCGATCGTGAAGCTATGGCCTGCCAGGCGAGCCAGCCCATGGTCGATGGCATCCACGGGCACGAAGGCGACCTGGATGTCAGGCGCAGGTAGCTCTGGCCTCGTCTTGAGAAAGGCGCCCGCCTCGGCGACATTGGAGGTGAGCGGGCCCCGCTTGAGCAGCAGGTACGACAGGATATTGGCCAGGCTCTCCACCCTGGCCAGGCTGACCGGCTGCGTACAGGCATAGATCACGCCTGCCGCCAGGTGATCCTGCAGATTCTGTCCGACGCCTGGCAGGTCCAGCGCGACGGGAATGCCAAGTTGGTGGAGATGCGCTGCGGGGCCGATGCCTGAGAGCAGGAGCAACTGCGGGGAGTTGATCGCCCCCGCGCACAGCAGCACTTCTCGCCTCACCTGAACGTGCTGTGGTTGACCATCCCGCAGATACGCGACGCCCACACACCGTTGTTGTTCAAACAGCAGGCGGGTCGCGTGGGCATGGGGAAGCACCGTCAGGTTGCGCCGCCGCCACGCCGGTTTCAGATAGGCATCGGCGGCGCTGTGGCGTTGCCCCCGCTTCTGCGTCACCTGGTAGACGCCGACTCCCTCCTGCTCTGCCCCGTTGAAATCGGCGTTGTGTGACCAGCCCAGCTCGACGCCCGCTGCCATAAAGGCGCGCGTCAATGGATTCACGCAGCGCAGGTCGGCGACGCTCAGGGGGCCACCCACCCCGTGATAGGGGGAAGGGCCGCGTTCCTGGTGTTCAGCTTTCTTGAAGTACGGCAGGACCTCAGCGTAGCTCCATCCCTGGTTTCCCAGGGCGCACCAGTGGTCGTAGTCGTAACGGTTGCCTCGCGTATAGATCATGGTGTTGATGGAGCTCGATCCCCCCAACACCTTTCCCCGGGGTATATAGAGATTGCGCTGTTGCAGTTGCTCTTGCTCTTCCGTATAGTAACTCCAGTCGTAGGCACTTTGGAGGAGTGTGCTGAACGCGGCAGGAATGCGAAATTCCTTGCGTGTGTCCGCTCCCCCACTTTCAAGGAGCAGCACCGAACACGTAGGCTCTTCGGTCAGGCGATGGGCCAGGACGCATCCAGCGGACCCCGCCCCCACAATCACATAGTCATACATGCTTTCCAGCCTTTCAGGACGTGTGTGTCCCTCACTATGGCTCTACCTCCCCGCGCTGTACCTGTGCCAGCAACCTCATCCAGGTGAGGACTTGTGGCATCAGCAGAGGCAAAGCGAAGGTATACGATACATCATGATCGCCACCCGGTCCCAGTTCTAGTTCCAACCGCCTCCGCTCCAGCACATGCATGCTTCCCCCGTTCAGAGAGCATGTCGCCGTCCTGCTCTCGTTCGGGAGCGCATCCGGTGGAGTTGTTGTTGCCCAGGCTTGCAGTGTGGGCATGCGCATCCCCCCCTCAGCCAGGGATAGGTCATCCCCGTTCAACGATGAGGTGGTGCTCACAACGCTGGAACCTGTTCCCTGGTTCTCTCGCACCCCATGTACATCGTGCTCTGATGCCTCCATTGCGTGTGAACGGATTCCTCGCTCCTGCAGGAACTGTGCTGCGGTGACGGAGCCGGATGCCAGGCCGTTATTCTCGCGACTGAGCATCTCATGCAGGTCTTCTTTTGCTGAAGAGGTAAACACGCGGATGCGGTCTGGAGGGATCGAACGAGCAATGCTTCTCAGAAGCTGAAACACGGCATTCAACGAGGTCAGTCCTGTTGACTTCCAGGTCCACAAAGATGTTTGACGTTCTTGTAATGCCAGCCGGTAGTATATCATAATATACCTCCCACACATGAATGTTTGTTTGGACAGCACTTCCGTCCTGTAATGATGGCTCAACCCCTGCCGAACCATCTGCTCCTAGTCTACCTGGCTCAAGCGTGCAGCACATCTGTAGAATTACCTGTAGCACTACCAGTCTTTGCATGGTGAGGAGGCAATGATTTCGCAGGCATACTGGTAGAATTACTGGGGTGGTGCTCATCGCCCTGCTAGAGGTCGCACCTGGAGCAATGAGAGGAGCAGGATTTGGGAGCAGGTAGGCGATGCTGACGGATGGCTTGGTGGCTGCAGCAATTGTAGAGGGACAGGTGGTAGCCATGCAGATCAACGATAGGATGCGGTATAATGGAGAGCAAAAAGTTCCCGAAGGCATCGTTGGAATCTGCAAGAACGAGTCAAGCACACCTTCAATGATGACTGGTGAGAACCAGGGAGCAGTCAGCCATGCAGGACAAACTCTATATCCTCCCTGTGAGGAAAGCCGACGAGCCTGGGCGGGCTTCCAGATATAACTTGCCCGCACCACTCACCTCGTTGATCGGGCGCGAGCACGAGCTGGCAGCGGCCTGCGCGCTCTTGCGCCGTCCCGAGGTGCGCCTGCTGACCCTCACGGGGACCGGTGGTGTGGGCAAAACACGCCTGGGGCTGGCGGTGGCGCAGGCGCTGCTGGACGATTTCACCGATGGGACCTGCTTCGTGCCGCTCACCCCGGTGAGCGATCCCGTGCGGGTCATGGCAGCGATCGCCCAGGCGCTCGGCCTGTGGGAAGCCGGAGAGCTTCCCGTGGAGGAACAGGTGCGCGCCGCACTGCGCGACCGGCATCTGCTGCTGCTGCTGGACAACTTCGAGCACCTGCTCAAGGCGGCGCCGCAACTGGCTTCCCTGCTCGCCTCCTGTCCTGGCCTCAGCATACTCGTCACCAGCCGAGCCGCCCTCCATCTCTCCGGGGAGCAGGAGTTCCCGGTTCCCCCGCTCGCGCTCCCCAATCTTACCCATCTGCCAGAACCCCAAGCCCTCGCGCAGCTGGCGGCGGTGTGCCTCTTTATCCTGCGCGCGCAAGCCATCCATCCTGCCTTTCAGCTAACCGCGGCCAATGCCCGCACCATCGCCGAGATCTGCATGCAGTTGGACGGTCTGCCGCTGGCCATCGAACTAGCCGCAGGCCGCAGCAAGCTCCTGCCGCCCCAGGCGCTGAAGCGGCTCTCTCACCGGTTCGCGGTCCTGACTGGGGGAGCGCAGGACCTGCCCGCCCGCCAGCAGACGCTGCGCAACACGCTGCAGTGGAGCTACGACCTGCTGACGGCAGAGGAACAGCGCCTCTTCTGCTGGCTCTCTCTCTTTGTTGGTGGCTGCACGCTTGAGCTGCCGAAGCGGTGTGCCAGGCGGGCGGTGAGCAGGCCTCCTCGGTGCTTGAGGGTGTCGCGTCTCTGCTCGACAAGAGCCTGGTGCAGCAAACGGAGCGCGAAGGAGAAGCACCCCGACTCATCATGCTGGAAACCATCCGCGAGTTCGGGCTGGAATGCCTCGAGCGGCAAGGAGAACTGCAAGCCGCACGACGAGCGCACGCACACTACTACCTGGCGCTGGCGGAGCAAGCCGAGCCGCACCTCTTTGGTCCCGAACAGCTCCTGTGGCTCGATCGTCTGGAACGGGACCTGGACAACCTGCGAGTCATCCTCCAGGCGGCCATAGCTGGGAGTGTGGGGGAGCGGGAGGTGGCTCTGCGTCTGGGGGCTGCCTTGTGGCTCTTCTGGATTGGACAAGGGCATCTGCGCGAGGGGCGCAGCGTGCTGGAGCAACTCTTGGCAGGTACCGGGACGATCGCAGCCCCGGTCCGCCTCAAGGCGCTCAACACGCTCGGAGCGGTCCTGTGGAGCCAGAACGACACGCGCGGATTAGAGCAGGTCGCCGACGAAGCCCTGGCACTCGCGCGGGAGCAGGGGGACCAAACGCAGATGACCCACGCCATGATCATACGCGGAGCGGCCATGATGCAGGAAAGAAACGACTATGCCCAGGCGCAGGCATGCCTGCAGGAGGCCCTGGCCTCTGCCCGTGCACTCGGGGATCACTTCCTCCTCGCCACTGCGCTCGGGCTTCTGGGCCGCCTGGCGTGGTACCAGCAAGACGCTCCGCGGGCGATTGCCTGGTATGAGGAGAGCCTGATCCAGTGCAGAGCCATGGGTGAGAAGTTGCTGATGAGTATGGACCTGGTCGGGCTCGCTCAAGCCGAGTTGAGTCGGGGCCATGCCGCCCGTGCCCGCATGCTGCTGGAAGAAAGCCTGGCCTTCTATCAAGCGCTCGGCAATCCCTGGGGGATCGCCATGGTCCTCAACTTGCTGGGGCAACTGGCTTTCCAACAAGGGGAGCTGAGTCGGGCAGAAGCGCTCCTGACCGATAGTGCCCGGCTTGCTTCAGAGGTCGGGGATCAACGCCACATCGCGCAGTCACGCTTGCTCCTGGCGGGCTTGGCCGCGCTGCAGGGGGACCATGCAGCGGCCCGCCAGCGGTATGCAGAGGGTCTCGCTACTGCCATCGAAGGCGGTTACATGAGCTTCATCGCTTCTGGGCTGAAAGGGCTGGGCTGTGTGGCGGCCGCGCAGGGGTTGCATACCTGGGCAGCCGTGCTTTGGGGGGTAGCCAAGCCCCTACGCGAGTCCCGCAGTGTCGCCATCCCGCAGGCGCTCTATGAACGCATGGTGGCCGCGGTGCGCAGCCAGTTGGGCGAGCCAGCCTTCGAAGAGGCCAGAGCCAGGGGGCGCACCATGACCGCCGCACAGGCGCTCGCCTCGCACGAGGCCTTCGCGCCACGGGTCCCGCAGCAAGCCCAGGCAGCGCCGGGTTCCGCTCCGGCCGTTCCCACAGGTCATCTCTCTTATCCTGCCGGATTGACCACTCGTGAGGTGGAAGTGCTGCGCCTGGTAGCCCAGGGCCTCTCCGATGTCCAGGTGGCTGAGCAGCTGGTTATCAGCCCGCGCACGGTCAACTGGCACCTGACTTCGATTTACAGCAAGCTCGGCGTCTCCTCTCGAGCCGCGGCGACTCGCTACGCCATCGAGCATCATGTGGTGTAACACTCCCTTGCTGTGCCTCTGCTGGTCCCCTGAATTCCCTCCATACGTTTGAGCTTAAAGCTCAGCCGCCTTTACGTGTAAGCACCACCCCAGTAATTCTACGGGTATCCCTCGCCGTCCTCCTCTTCTGCTCCCTTAAAGACAGGTAGTGCAACCAGTAATTCTACAGGTCTTTTATCGCCTTCCGTCACCTACACTGTGAGCAGGAAAGCTCTCAACGAGAGCAAAATGTCTTGGGATTGATGTGCTGAAAGGAGATTCACCATGTACGATGCCATCGTCGTCGGGGCCCGCTGTGCCGGTTCGCCGACCGCCATGTTACTCGCCCGCAACGGCTGCCGGGTGTTACTGGTCGACAAAGCCACGTTCCCTAGTGACACCATATCCACCCACTTCATCCGCACGCCCGGTGTCGCGCGGCTGAAGCACTGGGGCGTATTGGATAAGATCATCGCCTCGCAGTGTCCACCCATTGCCACCATGACCGTCGACCTCGGCCCATTCGCTCTTGCCGGCACGCCTCCTCCCGTAGAGGATATGGCCACGATCTACGCTCCACGGCGTACAATCCTCGATGCGGCATCCAGGCGGTCGCAGCATGAAAGAGCAAGCACGGATCGTGATTGGGGCCGATGGCATGCGTTCGCTCGTTGCACGGAGCGTGCAAGCTCCAACCTACCAGGCCAAACCCGTGCTGACGTGCGCCTACTATGGCTACTGGAGCGGCGTGCCTCTCGCGGGAGCGGAAATCTATTTCCGGCCGCGCCGCATGGTCATCACCTTTCCCACCAACGAGAAGCTTGCGTGCATCTACGTCGCCTGGCCCATCTCCGAGTTTCATACCGTCCGTGCCGGCATTGCAGGAAACTTCCTCAAGACCCTCGACCTCGCACCACGGCTTGCCGAGCGCGTCCGTCAGGGCAAGCAAGAGGGGCGCTTTGTGGGCACGGCTGATGTACCCAATTTCTTCCGCAAGCCGTATGGACCTGGCTGGGCACTGGTGGGCGATGCCGGCTACCACAAGGACCCCTACCTGGGTCAGGGCATCATGGATGGGCGAAGAGGTCATGCTGCCCCTGAGAGCATTTGGTCCACCTCTGGCCGACCACGTCGGTCCTATGAGCTACCTCCAGGTTCAGACCATGCTAGATGCAATGATGCCAGCGGGACTGCGGAACTATTGGAAAACGAACTTCTTGAAGGACCTCAGCGACGAAGCAATCGACACCTTAGTGACCTGCTTCGCGACCGTTCCCTCGGTACTGACCGCAGCTGTGATTGAGCAGTTTGGCGGTGCGGTAGGGCGGATCGGTGAGGATGAAACAGCATTCAGCCCGCGAGACCAGCGCTTCAACCTGGCCATCGCCTCGAGATGGACGGACCCGGCCGAGTCGGAAAAGCACAGGCAGTGGACGCGTGAACTGTGGGACGTGATGCAGCCATTCGCGACCGACGCGGTCTACATCAACTGCCTGCCCGAGGACGAAGGCGACCGGGTCAAAGCTCTCTACGGAGCAGCGAAGTACGAACGGCTGGTCAGGCTGAAGAACACCTACGACCCGACGAACTTTTTCCAACTCAACGCGAACATCAAGCCTCCGGTGTAAGGACATCGCAGTCCTATCGACAGATTCGCAGGGCGTTGCCCTGCGCAACCTTACCCACTAGAAAGGAACTCGTCAGCTACACTGGGAGCAGGAAGGAGCTAGCTGATACATGCCGACTGCCATCGTTTGCGCAGTGGATGGAGTGAAGCAGCGGCTCCTTCAACCAGGGAAGCAACACTTCCCTAGCGGAAACATTCAGAGAAAGGAGACCATCGCATGTCAACCGAAGAGAACAAGGCTCTCGTTCGTCGTCTTATTGAGGAGGTCTGGAATCAGGGCCATCTTGCCGTCTTTGATGAGCTCTATGCCCCCAACTTCATCTTCCATGATCCTGTCCTACCCCACGTTAGCACCCGCGAAGACGACAAACGATGGATCACCCAGACCCTGGGCGCCTACCCCGACCTTCATATGACGATTGATGACTTGATCGCTGAAGGAGATCAGGTGGTGGTGCGTTTGACAGCTCGTGGCACCAACACCGGTGATATCGTGGGGCCGACGCCTCACCCCGCGACCGGCAAGCAAGTCACCATGACAGCCATCGCCATCGCCCGCTTCGCCAACGACCAGTTCGTGGAAATCTGGCACCAGGTGGATTGGCTCGGCGTGCTCCAACAACTTGGCCAGATTCCTGCGCCGGGGGAAGCCAGCTAGTACCTTGCCCTGGCAATTGGTAGCCGAAAAAAGGAGACCTGTATCGTTTTCCGAGTGGATGGAACTATCCACTTTCAAGAGTCTGACGTTCATCTCTGTCGTTCAAGGACACACAAAGCGAGGATTTGAGCGTGTCCTGTTTCACAAACGGTTAAAAGGATACTGAAGAACACATGCTTCTCATGAGGGAAGCAGAAAGGAACCAAGCAAATGACGACACAAGCAGGAACGACGTATCAGTTGGAAGGACGCTTATTAGAGGTCTGCTCGTGCGGCGTCCTGTGCCCCTGTTGGGTGGGGGCGGACCCGGATGGAGGGACGTGCGATTCCGCCTTAGGCTGGCATATCGACAGCGGCACCATCCAGGGAGTCGATGTCTCGGGCCTGACCTTTGCCATCAGTGTGCATATTCCGGGCAATGTCCTGGCGGGGAACTGGCGGGCGCTGGCCTATGTTGATGACCAGGCGACGCCAGCGCAGCAAGACGCCCTGTTGTCGGTGTTTACCGGCAAACTGGGCGGTCCGATTGCCGATCTGGCTGCCTTGATCGGTGAGGTGGTTGGCGTCGAGCGCGTCCCCATCACCTTTACCGTCGAGAAGGGCAAAGGGACCCTCATCATCGGTCAGACGGTCGAGGCAGAGTTAGTACCTTTGACTGGGCCGACGGGGGAGCCAACCACGCTGCACGAGAGCGTTTTTTCGACCATCCCAGGTTCTCCAGCGTATGTGGGCAGGGCTGAATACTACCGCTCGAAGGTTCCGGCGCTGGGTCACGACCTGGACTTGCAGAACCATAACGCCATCCAGGGAGCATTCCGCTTCGTCGCGTAGTGAACAAAGGGGGTACCCGATGCAGAACTTGAGAGCTTCCAGGGACACAAAAGGCCATCTTCCTCCGCCTCATCGGGTGCCCGTGCTATGGCCCTGGGTGCTGGTCGCTGCAGCGTGGGCAGTGCTCGTGCTGGCGGTGCTTTCGCATCAGACCTTTTTGCTCGACCACCACTACCTGCTGCAAGCCAGCGGCCTGCCCTGGCTTGCAGCACTGGAGATCTTCCTGCTGTGCTGGCAGGTGATGACGGTGGCGATGATGCTGCCATCGAGTATGCCCATGGTCAACCTGGTGGTCTATGCCGGTCGCAGACAAGCCCGTCCCGTGGCGGTTCCTCTGGCGTTCCTGGCTGGCTATGCCGTGATCTGGACGGCCTTTGCCGCAGGGGCCTTTCTCGGAGACACGCTGGTGCATCGCCTGGTGGCCCTGTGGCCGTGGTTGGCAGTGCATTCCTGGCTCATCGGGGCGGTGACGTTCGCCGTCGCTGGTCTCTTCCAGTTTAGCCCCTGGAAGGAGCGCTGCCTGGACATGTGCCGCACGCCCCTGGGGTTCTTCCTGCACTATTACCGCAAGGGCGTGGGCACGGCGTGGCAGCTGGGGTTACGCCATGGCGGGTACTGCCTGGGCTGTTGTTGGGCCTTGATGCTGGTCATGTTCGGGGTCGGCGTGGGCAACCTGGCAGGGATGGCTGCGCTCACCGGCGCCATGGTGATCGAAAAGACGGTGCCAGGCAGTAAGCGTCTGAGCCCAGTCATTGGGATCATACTCTTGTTGCTTGGGATACTGTGGCTGGCACATCCTGTCTGGCTTCAAAGGGCAGGAATATAAAGCGCGTCCATTGAGGAGTCTACAAAGGTTCAAGAAATAAGGAGACTGGAATGCCCAGAGAACCATACCACGCGTCTCCACGTGAATGTCGTAGGCTCGCATCCTACGCTGTCAGCCAAGCAGAAGGACCTCGATGAGTGGTATCATACTTCCATGAGTGCATACCAGACCGACTCCCGCATCGACGAATACATTCATACGCTCCCTGGCTGGCAGCAGGAGATGTGCCGCCAGGTGCGAGAGCTGGTACACGCCGCCGACCCGGACGTGACCGAGACCATCAAGCGCACAAAGCAGCCCTATTTTACGCTGAATGGCAACATCTGCGCGCTGCTGGGAGCGAAGGATCATCTCACCATTTTCATTTACGACCCCATCGTGCCCGATCCCGAGAGCATTATTAACCAGGGACAAGGGAACCTGGCAGCGCGTGCGTGGATTGCTTGAGAACACGTCGCAGCTGGAAGAGGAATATCGCCGCCGCTTGGAGGAAGTCACAGCTCAGCCGGGGAAACTCTCGTCAGCAAACCTGGAATCACACTTGGGCACATTACGACAGGGGATCTCCCGGCTGATAGACAGCTAAGCCGAAGGTCTCATCGACAAACGCGAATTCGAGCCCCGGCTCAAGCGACAGCGACAGCGGATCGCCGAGGTGGAAGAGCAGCAAAAGCAGCTCGCAGATGAAACCGCCCTGCGGAATGAGCTCCAGCTGATTATCGGTCGCCTCGAAGATTTTGCTGCCAAGGTGCGGAAGAATCTGGATCAGGTAAATTGGTTGGATCGGCGCGCCATTTTGCGGGCATTGGTCAAACGGGTTGAGATCGGGCGGACCCATGTCACGGTGGTCTTTCGCATCGGTCCTACTGCTGCGTTCCTCATTGGCGCTATCATTCTTGCCTGAGAAACCTACGGGTAGAACATACCTACATTGCCTCTAGCTCTTGATTTAGCAGTATATGCGTACCATTGAGGAACAAAGCACTAGGTTAAAAATAACTGTATACCCTGCGGCTGTAACCGCTTGACTTCCTCATCGGACATGGTCCGGCTTCGCCAGCCAGCGATAAAAGCCAGGGTCTGCCGTTTTTCAACGTTTCTGTTTTCATATGTAAGCTTCAGCCCGGTCAACTTGCCTTTCGCGGTCAAAAAGACCACGCCTTCCACGCGGGCGGGAGAATCAGTTGGACGTTCTCCTAAATGTAACGCATCTCGATTAGCTCGCCAGACCTCTGCTACAAACGTCGCCTCGATCAACTCACTGTCTCTGTGTTTCAGGACAGCTGTGCGTCCCGCGAAAAACAGGAGATCTTCGCTCACACCCTTTCCACCAGGTTGAAATAGTTGATATGATTCTACACCTTGTGGTGTCTCCGCGTAGATAGCCGGGCGCTGCTGGCCTGTGGTCTGCATGCGTTCTACGATCTTCGACATTAGGTCTTGAATGTCCATGCGCGAAAGTCCTTTCCTATGTCTCCCAGTTCCCGAGTCCTGCTGCTGTACAGCGAACACTTCCCGGCGCCTGGCACGCCCGTGACGCTGCGAGAGGAGCCAGGAGAGCGGCTCAACGAAAAGATCGTGTGCTTCGAGCATGCTGGCCATCTCATCTATCGTGAGCACTTCGAGCAGTTCGTTAAAGTCGTCACAGCGTTCCTCAAAGAGTACTAACCCTTCACACCAGCAGACATGAGTCATGTGCGTTCTCTCGTAATCGTGGAATAGAATGAGCGTGAAAGAGCGAAAAGCCCCACTGTAATCATGGAATGACTCTCTGGTCAACGTAGAAAAAGTACGGTAAGACTGTGGCTAGCATGAAAAGAATATGAGAAGGCTCATGGGGGGCATGTGGCAAGACTTGCTCCCCTAGCCTCTCTCATACTCACTGCTAGATGCTAAATTTCCCCGGAGGAATATATGTGAATTTTCTCGCACACTAATGAGGTGGCACAAACAAAGGTCATTGACCTGAAGATGGAGGAGCTGCCCACAGTTCCCCCATCACCAGTTTTTGACGACGGACACGAGCGTCGTTTCAGTGCAGTCTAACGCAGACCTTCCCACAGCGCTCGCTCGGCGCGGCGAGGATCTTTCAGCAGATCAGAACGGCTGTCGAACTGCATCGTCAGTCTCTGGTTCAGGTCGTACTGCGCCCAGCCAGGATCGCCGCATGTGGCAAAGCTCACCCAGGCGGCATGCATCGTGTCAGCCGTCTGCTGGGGAGGGGCGTCTCCCAGGAGCATCTCCATGCCCCCGATAGCGAGCGTGTCGAAGACGAACGGGATCTCCAGGGCATGGCATGAGCCAAGTTGCCCATCAAACGCGGGCGACCGCCAGGCGAACTCGTACATATAGGTGCGCCCGTTGTTCCGCATGTGGGCCTCGGCCAGGCGGATGGCGGGAATACGGAAAAACCAGTCGGTGAGAATGGCCTCGTACACGTCACCCGCGCTGGCATCGGGACGCGTTGCCTGATATGTCGCTAGCGTCTCGGCTACCGGGAGTCCATACAGAGCAGCCACCCCGGCCAGGATATCCCCGTTAATGGCATTGATCGCGCCGTTGGGAACCAGAAACAGGCGCTCTTCCTCAGTAGTGGTTCCCACCAGAACGTCGATCTCTGCGCCCGCTCCAGCAGCGATGCAATCGATCGGGCGTGCAGGGAGGACATCCCCGTCGATTACCGGCTCGAAAGGCATCAGGTTAGCCGCCACCTCGCCCCAGCGGGCAGGGTCCGGGTGCTCAAAAACATCAGCGCTCAATGCTAGTTGGGCCGCGATCAGTCGGTCAGAGGGAACTGCCGCGATGGCTTCTACCTCAGGCTCGACATCCAGCTTCTCGGCAAGATACTGGCCTATCCTCTGCGCGCTTGTGGAAGAGATAGCGTGATGGCCTGCCCCGCTCTGAGCAATGGCTCGGCGGAATAGCCCCCTGGCTCGCGGCATCGAGAGGAGCGAGCCGACGCTCATCCCGCCAGCAGATTGACCAAAGATCGTGACGTTATTCGGATCGCCACCAAAGGCCGCGATGTTCTCCTGTACCCAGGTAAGGGCAGCAACCTGATCAAGCAAACCGAGATTGGCGCTCCCTTGTCCCAGGAAGAGGAAGCCGTCCACGCCCAGGCGATAGTTGATAGTGACGCATACCACCCCGTCGCGCGCGAAGCGGCTGCCATCATACGTTGGTATCGCGCCCGTCCCATTGGCGAACGCGCCGCCATGAATCCAGACCATCACTGGCAATCCGGCCTTGCCTGGATCGGGCGTCCATATATTGAGGTTCAAACAGTCCTCACCGGCGATGGCCGGCTCCGGCAAAAGGACATCGAAAGGTGGGAAATACGGTGGCTTGGCGACGGTCGCGCCGTAGGTGAGCGCGTCGCGCACGCCATTCCACGCCTCGACCGGTTGCGGTGGCTGAAAGCGTCGCGCCCCGAACGGTGATGCTGCGTAGGGGATACCTTTGAAGACGGCGATCCCTTCAATCGTGGCGCCACGCACTGCGCCCAGCTGTGTTCTGACAACGGTGTCCATAGTGCATCTCCTTCCCAGAGTAGAAACGAGCCAGCAAAAAAACTACGCCAGTATACCATACATTTGTATCGATGAGTTCCATTGCCCAATAGCATGGGTGTAGTTCATCTTTTACGTGACCTCCTTACACGCATCACACGGGCGGGAATGGAAAAGCAGCCGTTGTTGTTCTCATCACATGAGACATAACGTGTATATCACTTATCAGGAGCGCAAAAGACCATGAAGATTCTTTATACAGCGAAAGCAACCGCCCAAGGAGGTAGAAACGGCCAGGCGCAGTCCTCGGACGGCCATCTGCACGTGCATTTAAGCGTTCCCAAAGAGATGGGGGGAGATGGTGGTCAGGGCACCAATCCTGAGCAGCTTTTTGCCGCCGGGTACGCAGCCTGCTTCCAGTCCGCACTTGAGCAGGTCGCGCGTCGCCAGCACGTGGAGGCGGGCCCTACGACGATTACAGCCAATGTGGGTATCGGACCAACAGGCCAGGGCGGCTTCGGACTCGATGTCGAACTACATATCTTCATGCCTGGTGTAGACAAAGCCATCGCTGAAAAACTCGTTGAACTCGCCCACGAAGTCTGCCCATACTCGAATGCCATGCGCGGCAATATTCCTGTCAAGCTGGTTGTCGAGGGGCAACCCATCGCCGCTTCGTGACTCGTTGAACCAACATGTCTAATAGCAATGGCTCGTGGCCTTAGCGGTCCCTACAAGTGCCGGCAATGCCAAGGAGAACGCATGAAGATAGCCATTTCCGACGACTATCAGGATACCGTAAGAATGCTCGACTGCTTTCAGAAGCTCAACGAGCAGCAAGTCGTCATCTCTCGTGAACATATAAGTGACCCCGAAGTCCTGGCGGCCCGCCTGCAGGGAGTGGAGGTTCTTGTGCTCATTCGCGAGCGCACTCCCATCATCGAGGCACTCCTGGCGCTCTTGCCGGACCTGCGCCTCATTGTCCAAACCGGCAAACGAGCCCCACACATTGATCTCGAGGCGTGCACCCGTCACGGCGTCGCAGTCGTCTATGCTACACCCCCCGATCCGGGGAGACCATATGCGACGGCGGAGTTGACCTGGGGGCTGATCCTGGCCGCGATGCGCTTCATTCCTCAGGAAGTTGCGTCCATGAAGGCGGGCCACTGGCAGGGTACGCTGGGACGGGCCCTCTACGGTCGTACGCTGAGCATCTTTGGCTATGGAAACATCGGGAGCCTGGTCGCTACCTACGGACAGGCATTCGGGATGAGGGTGCTGGCATGGGGACGTGAGGGGTCACGCGCCCGTGCTCAGGCCGACGGCATCGAAGTTGCCTCCAGCCGGGATGCGTTGTTTAGGGATGCCGATGTGCTGAGCCTGCATCTCGCACTGATGGAGGAGACGCGCGGCATTGTTTCGGCAGGAGACCTGGCGAAGATGAAATCGTCTGCCCTGTTCGTCAACACCAGTCGAGCGGCTTTGATTGAACCGGGTGCTCTGGAAGAGGCGCTCTGCGCTGGGCGTCCAGGGTATGCAGCGGTCGATGTGTACGAGAGCGAACCGGTCGCGGACCATCCACTGCTGCATATGGACAACGTTGTCTGCACTCCCCACCTGGGCTATGTCGAAAAGGACAGCTACGAATCCTTGTTCGGGGCTGCCTTCGATCAACTCCTCGCCTTTGCCGCCGGCAATCGGATGAAAGTCACCAATCCAGAAGCCCTCAAGCGTGTTTGAGGGCTTCGAATGCAAGCAATTGTGGGCAGAGCTCAAGCTGCTGCTGCGGGTCCACGGTCATTCTTCTGTGAATACCCCAGCTCCGAGAAAATACAGAAATCAAAAGCAATATCACCCATTTTGATACCCCTGGCGAATCCTTCTCGACCGCATCAGGATGGCATCGTAAAGAGCGCGTCTGAGACCGTGTTTTGGAATGCGTTGCAGGAACCCTGCGTGGCAAGAAGAGCAAGACAGAAGAAGTTTTGGCCCCTCCTTTATGCTATGATACTCACACTCCCGCTCATGGAGGCACATCATCAGAAGCAAGGAGCAGACACCCATGACTGAACAGGCATCTCCATTCATCACTTTCTACAAACACGGCTGGGAGCACTATCAACAAGCCCTCGTCAAAACCATCGCATCGCTTTCATCTGAACAACTTACCATCCCTCTTGCGCCGGATCAGAGGTCGATAGGCGAGCTTCTCGACCATATGATCGGTGCGCGCTTCAACTGGTTCCACCTATGGATGGGTGAAGGAGATCCCAACCTTGACTGGAACGATGACGAGGACAATGACGAGCCAGCCGTGTACGAGGCAGCTTCACTGGTCGCCATGTTTGAGAAGAGCTGGCACGTGATCTCCTCCGCCCTGGACCGCTGGACTTCCGCTGATCTGGAACAGCTTTTTTTACCTCCAGCCTCTCATCAGGCATGGCTACGGGATCAAGGGTTAGAAGAAGCGCCTCCGCATACACGCCAGTGGATTGTCTGGCATGTCCTTGAACATGAGATCCACCACGGAGGCGAGCTTTCCCTGGCTCTCGGAACACATGGCCTGGAAAGTTTCTATACCTAGTGACCAGCACTCAGCCTTGCGGCTTCAAAAGCATTGGCCAGACAGCTTTTGAACGCGTGTTCGAGAAAGAGCAGAACAGGCGAATCATCGCTACCTGGATCAGCGTCTCACTGGTTTGCACCTTTCGTTCATAATCCTTGCTCATTCTCCTGTTGCGAGAGATCCAACTGAAGGTGCGCTCCACCACCCATCTGCGTGGCACAATGCTGAAGCCGCGGGTGCCTGGTGCGCGCTCCACGACTTCCAGCTCCCACTCTCCTGTTGCATGACACCACTCGGCCAGATCCTGGCCTCGATACGCCGCGTCTGCCCAGATCTTTTTGAGACGGGAGACGAAGAAAGCGAGTCCTGCGAGCAGACACCGAGCGCCTTTGGTATCGTGCACATCGGCGGGGGTCACGTAGATGGAGATGGGAATGCCCAGCGTATCAACCAACAGGTGCCGCTTACGGCCCTTGACGTGTTTATGGGCATCAAAGCCGCAGATCCCAGCGGACTCCTCGACGGTCTTGACGCTTTGCGCGTCCATGATGGCGGCGCTGGGATGCGGGTTCCTTCCTTGCCGTTCACGTTCGGCCCGGTGCAGTGCTCGCAGCAAGAGCGTCCAGGTCCCTTTGAGGCGCAAGCGCCGAAAGTGATAGAAGACGGTTTGCCATGGCGGAAAATTGGCTGGCAAGTAGCGCCACGGGCAGCCGGTGCGCAGCACGTAGAAGATCGCGTCGAAGATGGAGCGCAGAGAGTGGGTTGGCGGTCTGCCACGTCTGGATGCGGGAGGCAGATAGCGTTGGAGACTCTTCCACTCTGCATCAGAAAGGTTGCTTGGATATGTGGTACTCATTCCTCCCGTCTATCACATGAGGTGTCCTCTCCGCTTTCTGGAAAATGAGCAGAGGCCGCCTGGAGAGGAGCTTCTGTTGATTAACAAAACACGGTCT
>WNGR01010949.1_pt1 | contig 22249 bp, 20 predicted proteins | sample 5407581 | NCBI WGS metagenome assembly WNGR01 (sample SAMN13153383, study PRJNA577476) | soil metagenome | isolation source: 80 cm soil or saprolite under Garry oak tree replicate 2 | place: USA:California | collected 2016-06-15
TCAGCAGCTTCTGCGCCGGCCAGACGCGCAGCTCCCGCGAGGTCTGCCCGACGTTGGCGCCGGTCACGAACTCGTTGCCGAACTCGCCAACCACGGTCGGGCTGGCCGGATTGGCGATGTCCACCACCAGGACGCCCGGGTGGACGTGCGTGCACGTCCCGTCCGGATTGGTCGGTGGCAGCACCGGCGCGATGGGCCCGGTGGCGTTGAAGTCGCCGCACGAGTTCGAGCCGTCGGTTCGGTTGCCGATGTAGACGAAGTGGTCGAAGATCGCTGGCGCGGCGTTCATCCCGCGGTCAAACAGCGGATTGTGGCCGACCAACGTGAAGTTGCGCGACGTGCCCGGCGTACCCCCGCCGGCCCCCACGCCGACGTTGCCGGGTACGGCGGCGGCGGTCGCGAGAACAAGCGCCAGGCCCGTCGCCGCCAGCAGAAGGCGACGCTTCATTGGCTCCCTCCCAGGTCGCATTCCCTTCTCTTGCCAAGACGAGTCACGACGAGGCGGGGTGGGCGACGGCTCGCCCACCCCACACGTCCGGTGTCCGGCTCAGCCGATGGTGAACTCCTGGGTCTGCGGATTCAGGTGCCCCAGCTGCCTGGCCTGCGCCACGGCCTGGTCGCTGAGCCTCCAGGTGAGCAGCCCCCGGGTGATATCCGACTCGTAGATCCGGCCGTTGTACCAGGCGATCTCCTTCGCGTTGGCGGGGTCGGTGAAGTCGACCACGCTGATGCCCCCCTGGTACTGGGCGGCCACGAGCACGTACCGGTTGGCCGTGGGCACGACGTTGTAGTTGTGCCACGTGCAGTTCTCCGTGGCCGTCTGGGGCCGGGGATTGACGAACTCGCCCAGCGGGGCGCCCGTCTTGGTGTCGAAGAAGAACAGCGTCTTGTCGACGTCGCTGCTGGTGGGCTGGCACCGAGCCTGGCTGCCGCCGCCGGGCTCGTGGCCGAAGACGATGACCTTCCCGTCCCACGTGAACGCCGCCGAGTGGCCGATGGTGACGCCGGGCACCTGCTTGGAGTAGAGCGCGACCGGGGTGTCCAGCGACCCCCCGTCGGCCGGATCCATGCTGAAGATAGTGAACCCGTTGCCACCGGCGCACGCGGCCTTCAGCACGTCGCCCAGGATCACGCCGGTGTCGTGGCAGGGCCGACCGGCCGGCACGCGGTGCAGGAACGAGGCGCTTCCCGGATCGTTGAGGGGAATCTGGACGATGTCGATCCCCGGACAGTTCCCGTCCGAAGCGCTGTTGTAGACGAGCAGCCGCCCGTGCGCGACGTCCGGCACCAGCGTGGCCGTATGCGAGCCGCAGTTCCCCGGGGGCACGGTCGGGTCGTGGGCGACGGTCCCGGTGGCTGGCAGGCCGCCCTTGATGGTGGTGCCGTCCTCCAGCGACACCATGACCGAGGGGATGGTGATGGTGGGGTCGGTGCCGCCCATGGTGATGGGTTGGCCGGGCACGTTGTTGGCCACGATCACCGCGCTCGCGCCGGCATTCTGGGCGTTGTGCACCTTCTGGACGAAGGTGCAGGTCCCACGGTCCACCAGCGCGACGGCACCGGAGGGCAGCGAGAACGGCTCGCAACCGTCGGTGGTGGTCCCCACGCCGTCGTTCACCAGGACGATGTCGCCGGAGATCCCCTGGTCGGGCGGCGGGGGCCCGAACGCGGCACCGCTGGCCTGGTACTCGCCCGCGGCCGGGGACGGCGGGTCCACGGTCACCTTGTTCGGCAGGGTGGCCTTGAGGGGCACCGAGCCCACCAGGTGGGGATCGGCCGGATCGCTGACGTCGAAGATGTGGAGCCCCTCGAAGCCCGACCCCACCAGCTTGCCGTCGCACGTCGCCGTGGGGCTGGCCGGCGAGTTCCAGGATCGGACCAGGAGGTTGCGCCATACCAGGACGTCACCCTGGTCCCCGGCGCACTGCCGGTAGTCGTTCAGCTCCACGGGGTTGTCGGGCTCAGTAATGTCGATGATGCGAAACCCGTCGTAGTTGCCCTGGTATGCGGTCTTGCCCCAGAAGGCGAGGTCGGAGTTCGCGGTAAAGGGCACCTCGGTGTTCTCGCGCTCGGAGAATCCGAGGGGATGCATGTTGCTCGTGTACGTGAACCTGTCGAACGGCGGGGCAGCAGCGGCCAGCGCCGCCTGAGGGATCATGAGGAGTACCGCTACCGAGGCTGCCAACACCGACATCCAGACCGTCCGTCGCATGCATTCCTCCCTGAGGTCGAGAGTGGATCGGACGCGTTCCGGAGGGCGGAGGAGGGTCCCGAGCGGCCCACGGAGAGACCGAGCGGTGTGAGGCAGGCATCCGGGGCAGGGGCTCCCGGCCAGGGGGAAGCGTTCGGCCCACGATCCTCGCTCCAAGGAGGTAACGACCGACTGTACCCATGAATCCAAATCGTGTGCAAACTCCGGGAATCAGCCCGGTGGCGTTTCGCTCGGCTTCCCAGCAGCTACTCGTGACCAGGCCGTCGGTACTGGCTCCCGCCGAGGTCGTAATCGTTTCCCTGGATTTCTCCTGGACAGGCCACGCAGACAGTTCACCTGGGTGGGCCAAACTCTTGGGCCAAACTCTTGCCTGTAGGTGCCGGAAACGTCGTCCTCCAGGTTGACCTGCGCCTTCGCATCAGCACTACAGGCCCGGGATGATGCCCGGCCATGACGATCCGACTCCTGTACCTGAGCTTGTGTCAGCTCCTCGGCTGGCTCGCACTGCTCGCCCGCGGGCAGACATCCGAGAACGCCGAGTTGCTCGTGCTGCGACACGAGGTCGCGGTGCTGCGCCGACAGGCCGCCCGACCGCGTCCTACCTGGCCAGACCGGGCCATCCTGTCGGCGTTGAGCCGACTCCTCTCAAGGGAGCGCCGACACCATCGCCTGGTCACAGCCGACACCCTGCTGCGATGGCATCGAGCCCTGACCAGTCGCCACTGGACGCGTCCCCACCGCGTTCGCCCAGAGCTTCGACCGGTCTTCAGCTCCGAAGGCATCCGGATCCTGCGCACACCCGTGCTGGCACCTCGGGCGAACGCATTCGCAGAACGGTGGGTCGGCACCGTCCGTCGTGAGCTGCTCGACCGGATGCTGGTCGTGGGCCGAGGGCAGCTGGAGACGGTGCTGGCGGGCTATGTGGCGCACTACAACGAACATCGGCCCCACCGTGCGCTCGGGCAGGCGGCACCGCTCACGGCCGTCCCACCGCCCGCTCCAACAGGGGACGTGCGGGTCGATCGCCTGGGCGGGCTCATCCACGAATATGCCCAGGTCGCATGACGTGGATGAGTTTTCGGCACCCACACGCTGAGCTGCGATTACCGTCGAGATTAGTTCAGTCAACAAGTAACCTCGCCATCGGCATCCTCCACGCCCACGGCCACCGCAACATCGCCACCGCCCTGCGCCGCAACGCCCGCGACGCCACCCGCCTCCTGCCATTGCTCGGCATCACCAGCCCGTGAACCCGACACTCCGGCACGCTGTCCAAGCCCGGCGCGCTCGTCGCCCATGGGCAATTCCGTGCTCGTCGACATGCTCAGGCCAGCGCCGACAGCTCCCGGGTCAGGTTGGCGCGGGCTCGGACCTCCCACTGGGCCCGCTCAGGCACGACCCGGTACAGCACCGGCAGCCCGAGCAGGTGTCGCAGCACCTCCGCCCGACCGATGCGGAACACCTCGTCGGGGACGTGGCCGTACTCCCGCCGCACCGCTGCCGCGTACGCGTCGTAACGGGCAGGGTCGGCAGCCAGGATCGACAGGTCGGCGTCGCACAGCAGCGCGCCCGCGCCGTCGCCTGGGGCCGAGTCATGCGTGGCGGTCAGCCGGACCAGCCGCGCGACCTCGGCCACCGTGGCGGGCGCGGCGCCAACGGCAGGCAGTGACCGCTCGGCCAGCTCGGCGCTGGCCTCTTCGTTGTCGGTAGCGCGCGGGTCGTAGACCGCGTCGTGGAACCAGACGGCCAGCTCCACCACCGGCCACTGCCCCACGATAGCCAGCATCGCGGCCAGGTGCGCGAGGGTGTGGTAATGGCGGTGCGGCTCGCGCCAGCGGTCAAGCAGCTCGCGCGCGAGCGCGTCGCTGCCGGGCGGCGCGGCGGCGCGCCAGCAGTGGAGCAGGGCGGCATCATCCACGCGATGACCATAGCCGTCGCGGAGAGCCTGCTGCTCTACGCCATCCCGCCCACTCACCCGACTATCACCAACAAGACAAGCCCGCACTTTGCCGAGGCCCTGCTCCCGCCGGATCGTGCGCGGGACATCGGCGAGCACCGTCCCGTTCACGCCGCGCAGCATCGGCGCCACCTCTATCCATACCGCCTCACCAAACTCCTGCCCGGCCCCGTCCGTCAGGAAACGCGCGGCGTAATGACAGCCACGGGGCGGGTCATCGGCCAACCGCGGAAGCGACGGCATCGAGGCCTGCAACCCGGGCGTCGCCCGGGCGCACGCACCGCTCGCCGTGGAGGCGATGTCGAAGGCAGGCCAAGCTCGGCCTACGACATAATTGCCGGGTTCGTGTCCGCGGAGGAACTGCTCGAGCAGGTGCGCCGGTCATCGCGTTCACCCGGCTGACCCCCAAGCCGACGTCAGCCATGCCAGGTCGGTCACGGCCCTGTGCCGCGTGTCGTTCTCGCGCGTGAACAGTTCACTGGTCTTGGTCAGCACGAGCGTATATGGCCGCCCCTGCCGGCGGGTCTGGTGCCGCACCGGCAGCCCGGCCGAGTCGATCTGGACGTGCACGTGCCGCCGCCCGTCCGTTGCCAGCGGCCACTCGAAGATCCGCCGCGACCGGGAACTGAGAAACGTCCCCAGCGTGTCGCAAAGGTCGCATCCGCATCCGGTCCATTGGATCGACCAGTCGTCTTCGTCACGTAGCGGCCGCGCGATGACCGCGCCGAGCCGCTCCACGCAGTCCCGCGCGACCGCATCGAACCCCGCCGCCCGCCGCGCGTCCGCCGGCAGCGTGTCCGCCGAACGCAGTGCTGGCATCAGGCACCCCAGTATGTTGTCTCCGTACCCGCGTAGCGCCGCCACGATGTCGTTCCGCGGCTTGTCGTCGGCCACCTCCAGCAGCCGCACCAGCGGCGAACTCAGTTTTTCGAGTTGCGGCTGGCGGACCTCGGTTCGCGCGGTGTTGACCCAGGACCATAGCTGGTTACTCATCCAGGCCCAGGTCCCGGCGACCAGCAGTCGCGCCACCTCCGGAGCCCCGGCGGCGCGCAGCGTCCCGCATAGCTCGGGCAGCCGCTGGACCCACTCGTAGCGGTCCGTTTCGAAGGAGTGCTTGGACCCGAACCATCCGTCGATGATGCCGCGCGTCCACTCCTGGCCGTACTGCCCGGCCACCACCGCCAGCGCGCCCGCGTGCTCTGGCGCGACCGTCTCCACCCGGAACGGTTCCAGCAGCATCGCCGCCGTCTCGGCAACGCCCAGGCTCGCCGCCACGTGCAGCGCGGTACCCAGCAGTCCGGGCTGCGATCCGATTGTGTTCCAGAACGGCGCGAGTGACTCCGCCGCGGCACGTGCCCCTTCCAGGTCTCCGGCCTCGATGCGGTTGGCCAGCTCTTGGAGAGCCCACTGCGACCCGGCTTCAGCGCGCGCCGCGAACGCCCGGTCCCGCGGCCACACGACGACCGCAGCCCTGCGGTACCACCGGTCCAGCGTGTTGCCGTAGTTGCCCACGTAGCCCTCGTACTCAGACTGGTAGGGCACCAGCTCCGCGCTCGGCGTGCTGGCACACACCTCGAAGTCGGGGACATGCAGCGAGATCGTCTCGCTGCCCGTGCCGTCCGGGCTGGTCCACCAGCCGAGGGTGATCTCGTCGTCGATCAGCTCGTTGAGCTGGTAGTCGTCGTGGCCGCTGCCCTGGTCCCGGGCGGAGTCGTAGTCCTCTTCGTCGTCTTCGTCCTGGTGGTCGTCGTAGTCGTCCCACGGGTCGTCGTCGGACGGCCACGCGTCCCAGGTTTCCTTCACCTCGGCGAGCGCCAGCACCGCTTCGCAGCCGGCCCGCTCGGCGGCGGCGCGCAGCAACGCGGCCCGCTCGGCGTCGGCGTTCTTGAGCCGGTTCCAGTGCAGGCTCCGCTGGGTGTACTCGTGGTCGAGCAGGTACACGAGCCGGTTCGGCGGGCCGAGGTCCCGGCCTCCGTAGCGCGCGGTGGCTGGCGTGGTGAAGTGCTCGGTCAGGCAGTCCGCCAGCTGAGTGACGGGTCCGACTGCCTGCGCCGGGGTCTGGCTGCTGGAGAGCAGGTTGAACGTGAGCGTCACCCGGTGCCCGGACCTGACCGGCGTAACCTCGTGCCGGCAGTCGGCGTAGAACGCGACGAAGGTCAGCTCCTGCTTCGAGGCGCGGTAGGCTTTGCTCTCCCCGGCGTGGCTGACGACCAGTTCCCCGCCAGTATGCGCCGAAGGCAGCGACACCACCAGCGTGCCCACCATCGCGTCGTCCTTCTCCGAGTCCTGGTGGGGGAGGAAGAACTGTCCCTTGCCGTACACCAGCATCGAGTGCGGCTCGGCCCGCAGCCGTGTTGCCGGCGGGAGCCCGAGCTCGTCCCGGAAGTGTTCCAGCGCGTCGTTCATCAGCGCCGTCCAGCCGGGTCCGCCGAGCGTGATCCGGTCCGGGGTGATCTCCCACGTGTCGCGGACGCTGGTGTCGGTCAGTGTCTCCTCACCGCGCCCGAACATCGCCGGTCGCGCCACCGCGATCAGCTTCTTCGCCTGGGGAGCGCGGACGGGAAGGCTCACAAGCCCGGCGCCGGTCACCTCAAGCTGAAGGAAATGCGCCGGCGCCAGGAGCTGAGCGCTGAACGACCCGGCCGGCTCGGAGTCGTCGAGCAGCCGCGCCAGCCGTTCCCGTGCCGCCTTCGCCATACGTTCCTCCTGCGCTTGGTCGCCCGTCCTCCGCAGCCTGACTATAGCGGCGCCCGACGGCGGATATGGCCCGATGGCCACGTCCGGTGGTGGCGGTGATCGTGCGATCTGCCCCGGCGTCGAGAAGTTCCTGAACTACCCGGCCGAGCCCTCTCCAGCAGGCAGCGTGCAGCGCGGTCATCCGTCTGCGCGCTGGGCGTTGACGTCGACTCCCCGTTCCAGCAGGAGTCGGAGCAGGCCGAGCACAGCATCCTCGCTGTCGCTCGTCGTGCGGCGCGCGGACGCAGATGACCGACGCGGAATCATCGTCGACCTGACACCAGACGGACGGGCGCTGGTCCGGCGGGCGCGCGCCCGCAAGATCAGCTGGATCGGCACACTACTTCGCGAATGCCGCGCAGACGACGCGCAGGCGGTCAGGCGGCCAGGCGGATAGCCGAACGCCTTGACCAAGAAGCCAAAATGGCATCCCCCCTCATCACTGGCCAGGGCGGTGACCGTTCACGCCCGGGCCCAGCGCACGATGCCCCGCATCATTGACAATGGCAGCCGAACCTCGCCGCGTATCCCGGTCAACAGCACCGGCCGATCTACCTGCCACCGGATATTCACGCGCAGGCGTTGGATGGTCAGTTCGATCGGCGGGGTGTAGCCGCGGGCGCTGTTGAGGTTGCGCCGTAGCGACCGGTTGAGCTCGCCGATGCCGGTGCTGGCCAGGCCGCCGGACCGGTCGACCGCCGCCTCGCACAGGAAGGCCATGTCGTTCATGCATCCCAGGACGCTGCGGTCAGCTGTCTCGGCCAGGACCAGTTCCCCGGGTTCCAGGACGCCGAACGTGTCCTGTGGCAGGTGCTCGCGCTCCAGTTCCCGCTGGATCAGCCCGGTGACCAGGCGGCCGGGATCGCGCAGGCCACTGGCGCGGACATCGGGCTCGAAGATGGTGAACAGCGTGGCGGCGTGGGTCAGCAGCAGGCACTTGCGGCCGCCGAGCCACAGCAGGTTCGCATACCAGTCCTCGCGGTCAGGCGCGCTGTCCGCGAGCTGCGCCGGCTTGATCACGGCCAGCAGCTTGTTCGTGCACCGCAGGATCACCAGCCGATCCTAACGGTCCCCGGACTGGATCGTAACGTGCCGTCAGGTGCCGCACCCGCTGGTCTCCGCCGGGGAAATCGCAGCTCAAGAGGCTCTCTGGCATCGCACGAACAAGAAGCTCGCCCGATCGCCCGTGGGGTGCGGAAATCCGTTCATGCAGCTCGCCGGTACTCGTGCAAGAGACCACCGAGCAGGTCATGTCGGTGCACCCGATCTTGGTGAGCTTGGCGAGCGACGCCAAGATCGGCGGGTGGACCTGGGGCCTCCAGCCCGAGCGCCCGATGCGGACGATGCCGGTTGTAATGCTTCACGTAGATTCATTAGGACCCGGTCCAGGTGCCCACGCCCCACGATCAGAAGCCAGTCCAGCCACTCGGTGCGGACCGTGCCAACCCACCGCTCCGCGACCGCGTTCGCGTTGGGCGCCTGGACCGGTGTCCGCAACACGGCGGCGCCCTCCGAGCGGAAGACATCGTCGAAGGCGCGGCAGAACTTGGCGTCACGGTCGCGCAGCAAGAAGCGCACCCGGCGTCCTCGTTCTTCCAAGACCAGCAGCAGATTCCGTGCCTGCTGGGTGACCCAGGCGCCGTCGGGATTGGCGGTCACGCCGGCCAGGTGGACCCGGCGGGTGTCCAGTTCGATGAAGAACAACACATAGAGCCGTCGCAGCCAGACGGTGTCGACGGTGAAGAAGTCGCAGGCGAGGATCCCGGCGGCCTGCTGGCGCAGGAACGCTCGCCACGTCGTCGCGGTCCGCCGCGGGGCGGGTCGAGCCCGTGGCGGCGCAGGGTGGCGCGGATCGCGGTGGCCGAGGCCTGCACACCAAGGCGGAGCAGCTCGCCCCTGATGCGCTGGTAGCCCCAGCGGGGATTCTCGGTGGCCAGGCGGACGATCAGCTGCTGGACCTCCGGGTCGAGTGGCGGACGTCCGGGTCCACGCCGCGGGTAGGTCCACGCCCCTTTGACGAGCTGCCGGTGGCAGCGCACCAGGGTCTCGGGCTTGACCAGGAAGCACGACCAGCGTGCCCGTGGCAGCGCTCGGCTGATGGCGGCGAGCAGGGCGCGGTCGGCAGGCTCGAGCCTGGGTCGCGGGGTGTTGCGGCGCAGCACGGTGAGCTGGTGGCGCAGGACGAGGATCTCCAGGTCCTTGGCGGCGTCACCGTGGGCCAGCAAGGTGAGCAGCTGGACGAAGCGGCACAACATGAGGTAGGCGAGTTTCAGCAGCACCGGATGGCCTCTGTGGTGGAGATGTAGGAAGCGGCATCGCAGCACCGAGGCGGTCGCTGGTGCGAGCTTGCAGCTCACAGCGGGTGTCTTATTTCCGCATCCCACGCGCCAGCGGCAGCGGAATTATCCCGACTCCACTCAGCCCCGGACGCTCACCGGACCCGCCCGCCACCACGGCTCCTCGTGCCCGCCCCCAAGCGCGTCGGGATAACCCCCGGGTCGGGATAAGTCCACGCCGAGCACGGTGACCTGGTCGATTTTGGGATCGGGCAGCGCGCGCAGCAGCCGCAGCAGCGTGTCGCGGCTTGCCGGCAGCCCAAGCCGGCCGGCCAGCCGCTCCCCGGCGCGGCCTGCCAGCGCCAGTGCCACCTGCTCCAGCAGCCTGCGCAGCAGCACGGTGCGCCGAGCATAGCGGCTGGTCAGCCCGGGGAGCTGCTCGGTGAACGTGCGCGCCTGGCAGTCGGGGTGGTCGCAGAAGAAGCGGCGCACCCCAAGACGGAGCACCACCCGCCGACTGCCCAGGGCCGCGTCGGCCAGCCGGCGCTGGTAGCGGCTGTGCACTCTGGTGGAGGTATGCCCGCAGTGGGGGCTGGCGGCCGTGGCGGCGCGGGCGTGGGCCCAGATGTGCAGGGTGTGTTCGACCTGCTGGACCCGCTCGACCGCAACGGCTGCCAGGTGCGGTAGAAGACCATTAAGACCCTGTTCGTCACATAGCGGGCAAGATCACGAGGCCCACCGATCCGGCGACGGTTCCATCACGAGATGTGCGCCAGAGCCGGCTTCGGTGATCATCCGGCGCAAGGCCTCGTTCAAGCTGTAGCCGTGGCGTTGAGCGTAGGCCCGCAGGCGGCGGTGTTCCTCGTCGCTGAGGCGAATCGTCAGGTCGCAGTCATGCAGTCATGATATCGCGACTCATCCTCGCTCTACCCTGCGGGTCTCGATGGAGCAGCCTGGTGAGAGTTGTAGCAATCCGTCCCGGAGCGCCGCGGCGGCGGCCTCGAGGTCGTCGTCGCTGTAGGGGGCGAGAGCGTCAAGCACAAAGAAGGCGTTCTCGACCTTCTCGGTGAGGGCGGTACGAGCGCACTGCCGCCAATTCCAGCGACGACAGGTGACGGCGAGGTCGTCTGCCCAGACGACCTCGCCTGGCTCTGGCGTGGTGGTGACCAGATTGCCGCGCTCGTAGGTCTCGAAGGGCTCGCTGCCCGAAGCGAAGCGCAGCACGTCATCGCCAATGAGCTGGTCGCGATCCTCACCGCCGACCGGCAGGACGTACTGGACGCTGATCGCGTTGTAGAGATCGACGAGCCGGTTGATCGGAGGGAGCTCGTCGGTGAGCGCCCGGCGCACGAGCGCCTCGACCGAGGAGCGGAACCGGCTCGGTTTGGCGCCGAAGCGTCCGTACGCCGCACGCCATGCGGCAATGTGGGGATGCTCCGGAACGGGGGAGTTCGCGAACAGGACTCGTGCTCGTTCCTCCGCGGCACGGAGCAGCGCTCGGCTCTGGTCGTCGCTTGGGCCGTTGCGGACTCCCTCGGCATACACAACCACCGCTCGGTAGCCCGGGTAGCGGTCCAAGATCTCGGGGGCGATTCGTAGCTGTGCGGGTTCGGTCATGGCGCACCCTAGGATACTGCCAGTGCGAGCCAGGCGATCAGCGCTGCCTCCTTGTGCTCCCGTCGCCAGGGCGGGCCGATCGGACGGCCAAGTGCCGTCACCCGCATCGCGACCTCGTCTCCGCGCAGACCGAGCGCCGCGGCGGCCTGAGCGTAAAGGGAGCGCCCTGGTACCCCGGTGACCGCCAGGCCGGCGGCTGCGGCGGCATCAGCGAGCGCATCGCGGAACAGCTCGCCCTCGGCGGCATGCAGCAGCGCATGCGAGGCAAGAATGTCGCTCAGTGCCGCCGGAAGCCGGCCGCTGGCCAGAATGAGCCCAGCGCCGATCACCCGGTAGCCCGTCTGCTCCAGCTCAGTCACGGCGCCGCGCATGGTCTTGCGGGCGGCATCTCGTGCCGCCTCGTGCGCCTGGGCGACCAGCCCCTCGGCTGCGGCGGGCGGGAGCTCGCGGGCAGCATGGTAGACCTGCGTGGGCGCTCCTCCAGTGGCGAGCTGCACGCGGCGCCGGTCGATCACCTGCGGGTCCGATACCGGGCCGCGCAGCGCGACCATCGCCGCCCATCCTGTCCGCGCGGCGAACCCGAGCGTCGCCAGGCCGCCGTTCACGCAGGTCCCTAGCTGACACCCGCCGCGTCCACCTGGCCGGCGTGACCGCCAATCCCAACGGCGCCTGGGTCGCCCAGCAGGCGCGGAACCTGCTGCTGGTGCTCGGCGAGCAGGGACGATGAGTCCAGTTCCTGCTGCGCGATCGTGACGCCAAGTTCTGCCGGGCCTTCGACGACCTCTTCCGCTCGGAGGGCGCCGGGGTAATCTTGACACCGGTCCAGGCGCCCAACGCCAACGCGTTCGCGGAGCGCTGGGTCGGCACGGTCCGCGCCGAGTGCCTGGACTGGCTACTGATCGTGGGACGCCGACACCTGGAGCAGGTGTTGCGCGTCTACATCGAGCATTACAACGCGCATCGGCCGCATCGGGCGCTCCGGCTCGGATCGCCGGATCCACCCGCCGGCTCGGACGCGATCCATGACGCTCGCGACGGCCGGGTACACCGATACGATCTGCTCGGCGGTCTCCTGCACGAGTACTAGCGAGCTGCATGAATGAATTTCCGCACCCCACGCCCGCATCCAGCAGCAGCCCGACCCGGCGCGGCCAGACGCGCTCACCGTGCGGGAGCTGCTGGCAACCTTCCCCGTCAAGGGCATAGAGCTTCGCAAGCTGGGGCAAACTGACCTGCGGGAGCTGCTCGCCAGCCTGAACCTGCTGGTCCGCTACGATCACACGCGGCACGCCGTGCGGCTGCACCTCACCCTGACCGAGGGCCAGGGTGACGGTTTTCTGGAGTGTGGTCTGCTCCGGCGGTAGGACTCGAACCTACAACCTTGGCCTTAACAGGGCCCCGCTCTGCCGATTGAGCTACGCCGGAAGGAGAGCGGCCGGCCGGTTCGGCGTCCGGCGGGCCGGGCGTGATGGTACACGAGCGATCGGCGGGTCTTCATCTCGGTTTGCGGGAGGACGGCGACGAACCGCACCACCCAGGCGGGCGCATCCGTCGCCCGCGGGAACGATAATGGGTGCTCCGGCCAGGCGGGCCCGTGCCCGGGGGGTTTTACATGGTCGGGCGGGGTAGACACGTAGAGAGGACCACTCCAGGGAGGTAGCGATGAAGTTCAGGTCAGGCTTGCTGGTCGGCCTCGGCGCCGGATACGTGTTCGGGACCAAGGCTGGTCGTGAGCGCTACCAGCAGATCGTGGAGGCGATGCGGGCATTCCTGGACAACCCGGGGGTGCAGCGGCTGACCGATGAGGTCGGCAAGACCGTGAACGTCGGCAAGGAGCGGGTGTCGAGCGCGACCAGCCGCAAGGTCGAGCAGGTCGGGAGCAGCCTGGCCGACCAGGCGAACAAGGCGAAGGGCTTGGTGGCCGGCGAATCGAAGCCGGCTGCGCCCAAGCCCGGCGACGAGTCGAAGGCCGCCACGCCGGCAGCCTCGCCGGCCAAGACCTCGGCCAAGGACAGCGGCGCCGAGGCGACGCCGGCCGAGTCGCCCTCGCCCACCGCCACCCGCGGCGCGCGCCCCAGCTAACGAGCGACCGGGGGTCTTGCCCGCAACGCGCGGCCATCCCTGCGGGACGTCGTGGGTCACCACGAACACCGGCACCCCGTAGGGATGGCCGTGCTCGCCCCAGCGCCCGATGTCGAACAGTCGCCGCCCGGCGACCAGCGCACCGATCCGCCCCATCGTCTCGCGCAGGTAGCCCGCGCTGGCCTCCGACGTTCGGAACGTCCACCGCTCGGGGACGGCGGTCGGGACCTCGACCTCTCCGTTTGCGTACCAGTCGAACAGCGGCCCTACCTGGTCGGCGGGATCGGCGACGAAGCCGTCCAGTGACATCGACATCTCCGAAATGATCACGGCCATGTGGATGCTCCTTGTCGGTCGCGATGGGTTGGCGTCCAGCACGCCAGCCATCCGTAGGACCGCCGGGCACCACGAAACTCATCGGTGGGAAGCTCTGAAAGGCCGCTGACGGGGAGGGGGCTCGAGGCGGTTAGGTTATTCGAGGTAGTCGCGGAGCTTCTGGCTACGGGAAGGATGCCGCAACTTCGACAACGTCTTCGACTCGATCTGCCGGATCCGCTCCCGCGTCACCCCAAACTCCCGACCAACCTCCTCCAACGTCCGAGGATGACCATCCGTCAACCCAAACCGCAACTGAATGACCTTCTTCTCCCGCTCACTCAGCGTATGCAACACCGAATCCAACTGCTCCTGCAGCAAAATAAAACTGGCCGCATCCACCGGCACGACCGCATCCGAATCCTCGATGAAATCACCCAGATGCGAATCGGCTTCCTCGCCGATGGGGGTTTCCAGGCTGACCGGCTCCTGGGAGACCTTGAGGATCTCGCGGACCTTCTCCGGCGAGAACTCCATCTCCCGCCCGATCTCCTCCGGGGTCGGCTCCCGGCCAAGGTCCTGCAACAGCTGCCGCTGGATCCGGATCAGCTTGTGTGATCGCCTGCCGAATCCACCAGGTGGCGTAGGTCGAGAACTTGAAACCTTTGGTGTAGTCGAACTTCTCCACCGCGCGGATCAATCCGAGGTTTCCCTCCTGGATCAGATCCAGCAGCAGCATTCCCCGGCCGACGTACCGTCTGGCGATGGAGACGACCAGACGTAGGTTGGCCTCGATCAGCTTCTTCTTCGCCAACTGGCCTTCGCGCTCGACGCGTTGCAGCTGGCGGATGCGGGCCGTGCGGGCGGGCGTCTTGTCGAGCTCGGCGGTGGCGGCCTCGCCCTCCTCGATCGCCTTGGCCAGGATGACCTCCTGCTCGGCGGTCAACAGCGGGGTAGACGGCGTCGATCTGGTCGGCGCTGGGGTCGATGGGCGCGAGTGCGTCGAGGATGTCCTCAGTGGTGAGGAAGCCGCGTTCCTTGCCCTTTGCGACGAGCTCGCGCACCCCGTCTGGCTGGGCTTCCTTGTCCGACACCATGCGGGTCAGGTACCTCCCCAGGCGCGTGCGCCAGTGCCCTCGCGGATGTCCATAATGGCCCAGCCCGAGGGTAGGTGATCAATTCCCGTTCCGCAAAGAACGGCCCCGAGTTCCTTCGAGCGGGCCGTCGGAGCCGCTTCGTCCCAAGCCTTCCGGGGCGACACGCGGGCAGGGTGGCCCGGGCATCGCGAGGAAACTTCTCCAGGCCGGTTGGGCGCCAGCACGAGTTGACGACGAAAGCAATTGTCGCGCCAATTCTGCTCGAAATCTGGCGGTCCGCCGGCCCCCCGGCCCCCGGGTAGGCCGGGCGGGCCGCGCGCCCACGGCCTCGCGGCGCCTCGCGCTGTCTCGGCCTCCGCCGGCGCGTCGGCGGTCAGGGGTGGAGGCGGAGGCCGGTCAGGACCTTGTCGACGACGCGGCGGTCGTGGTGGAGGGCGAGCCCGACCAGGCGCAGCTCGTCGGAGGGCACGGCGGCGACGGCGGCCCGGTTGTCGACGTCGTTGCCGGTCTCGAACAGCTCCTCGGTGAAGATCGCCAGGCGGAGGTCGCGAGCGACGGCGCGGCGGTACGCCAGGGCGAGCTGCTCGGCGGATGCCCGGAACACCAGCACCGGCTGGACGAACATCGGGAGATACTTTCGTCCCGAAGCGTCCTCGTACGGCTCGCCGATCACGCCGTCGGCTCCGGCCGCCACCGCGCCGGAGAGGAACGCCGTGACGTTCAGCTTCTGCCAGGTCTCGAGGTCGTCGCGGACGACGATGGCTATCTTGGTATCGAACCGCACCGCTCTCCTTCCGCAAGCATGCAGGTGTGGGGACCGTAGCCGCGACACGAGGGGCTCGTCTTGAACGCTGGTGCAACCAGGCAGCGACCAGGGGCCGTCCCGGGGTCCAGGGAATGGTCCAGGTACCGGCGGGTGGTGGATCCTCCGGTGGAGGCGATGCACGCCCACTTCTACCGGCACGTCTACGACCGGCACATCCACGACACCTATTCGTTCGGCGTCACCGAGCAGGGCGTCCAGGCGTTCCGGTGCCGCGGTGCCGCGCATGCGAGCCATGCCGGCATGATCATGACGTTCAATCCCGACGACCCGCACGACGGGCACAACGACGGGCCGGCCGGGTTCACCTACCGGATGCTCCACCTCCCGCCCGAGCTGATCGCCGACGTGCTCGCCGACGCCCGCGGCGGCCCGGGCGGGCTGCCGCTGTTCGCGGCGCCGGTCGTCGAGGACGACCCGCTTGCCAGGCGGCTGTGGCGCGTGCACGCGCTGCTGCTCGACGGCGCGACGCGGCTGGAGGCCCACGAGCTGCTGATGGGCACCATCCTCGCCGTGGTCGAGCGGCACGCCACCCGGCCACTGGCGATCGGCACGGCCGGGGGCGGCGCCGTCGCCGCCGGAAGCCCCGCCGCGGGGAGCCTCGCCGGCGGGATCATCACCGGCGGCGGGTCCAACGGTGGCGCCCGCGGGAGCGGCGCGGCGGCGCGGGTCCGGGACCTGCTCCACGATCGGTTCGCCGACGACCTCAGCGCGGACGATCTCGCGCGCGAGGTCGGGCTGAGCCGCTTCCAGGTGAGCCGGCAGTTCCGCGCGGCCTACGGCCTCCCGCCCAGCGCCTACCTGCGGCAGCTCCGGCTCCACCAGGCCAGGCGCCGGCTGGCGGCCGGCGAGTCGATCGCCACGGTCGCGCCGTCCACCGGGTTCGCCGACCAGAGCCACCTGACCCGCTGGTTCCGGCGGACCTACGGGATCACCCCCGCCGTCTACCAGCGAGGCTGACCTGGGGCGAGGCCGCCGAGCTGGTCGCTCCCTGGCGGCTGGCGGCGCTCGCCGACCAGGCTGGGCCTCTAGGGCTTGATGTTCTGGTTGAGGTGGAACAGGTTCCCCGGGTCGTACTCCCGCTTGACGGCCACCAGCCGCTCGTAATTGCCCCGGTAGTTGGCGCGGATGCGGTCCTGGTCGTCGCCGCCCATGAAGTTGATGTAGCCGCCCTCCTCCGAGTACGGCGCGGTCGCGTCGTAGTAGGAGCGGACCCAGTCGGTGTTGGCATCGTTGTCGGTCGGGTCAGGCCACATCCCGGCGATCACCGTGGCGAAGTTCGCGTCCCTGTAGGCGAAGGCGGTGGCGTCCGGCGCGACCCGGTGGCAGGCGCCGTTGATCGGATAGATGTGCATCGTCGAGCTGACCGCCGGCACCTTGGGGCCGTGTGCCAGGTGGGCCTCGATGATCTCGTCGGAGAGCTCGGTGACGAAGTTGGCCTTCCAGTAGTGCTGGAGCCCGGGCGGGACCAGCTCGTCGAAGGCGCTGTTGAGCGCTGGGTACGGCATCGGGCCGACGAACTCGGCGACCACCGGGGCGACCTGCCGGATCGGCTCCACGGCGCGCTCGCCCTGCTCCAGCGGCCCGGCCCAGCACGCCACGATGCCGATGAAGGTGTCGCCATGGCGGTCCTCCGGGATGAACGGCAGCGGCGGCGCGATCTGGAACGCCGGGAACGCGCCCAGCTCCTCCGGCGCGTCGGCGATGAACTCGCGGTAGAAGCGCAGCACGTCGCCGCCGTCCCGCAACTCGAAGAAGATCGGCCCGCCGTAGATGTCCTTGATGGGGTGCAGCCGGAACTCGAACGAGGTCACCACGCCGAAGTTGCCGCCGCCACCGCGCAGCGCCCAGAACAGGTCGGGATGCTCCTGCTCGCTGGCCACCAGGAAGCGGCCGTCGGCGGTCACCACGTCGGCCGACACCAGGTTGTCGCAGGACAGCCCGCAGGCACGGCTGAGATAGCCGATGCCGCCGCCGAGCGTCAGCCCGCTGACCCCGGTGGTGGAGACGATGCCTCCGGTGGTGGCCAGCCCGAACGCGTGGGTGGCCGCGTTGAAGTCGCCCCAGGTCGCCCCGCCCTCGGCGCGTGCGGTGCGATTGACGGGATCGACTCGTACGCCCCGCATGCCGGAAAGATCGATCACCACGCCGCCGTCGCAGGTGCCGAAGCCCGGCACGCTGTGGCCGCCGCCCCGCACCGCCAGGTCGAGGTCGTGCTCGCCGGCAAACCGCACCGCCGACATCACGTCGCCGGCGTTGGCGCAGCGCACCACCAGCGCCGGCCGCCGCTCGATCATCGCGTTGTAGACCCTTCGGGCCTGCTCGTAGCCATCGTCGTCTGGCGTGATCACCACGCCGCGGACCTGCTCGCGCAGCTCGTCAACCATCGTCATGGCCAAGCCCCCCCGGTTGCCACGAAACGTTGAAGGGCTTGTCTTACTACAGATCCCTGCGCGCTTCCAGGAGCCTGGACCGGCCAGTGCGGGCCAGCCGAGGCCGCGGTAGTCCGCGTGGTCGGCGATGGTGAGGGCGCCTCGACCCCGCCGGGGCCGCTACCCGGCCACCGGGGCGCCGATGACCTGGGCGGTCTTCAGCGCGCCGGCGGTGACGTTCCACTTGGCGAGGACCTGGTCGTAGGTGCCGTCGGCGATGATCTGGCGAAGGGCGGTGCGCAGCGATTCGCGCAGCGGAGCGTCCGCCTTGCGCACGGCGATCCCGAACGGCCCTGGGTCGATCTGGCCGCCGACGACCTGGAAGTCCTGGCCGGCGTTGGACACCTTGGCGTTGTAGGCGGCGACCGGGAAGTCGGTGAGGCTGGCGTCGGCGTGGTGGTATTTCACCTCGAGCAGCGCCTGGCTGCCGGAGTCGAACTGCCGCACCTGCATCGGCTGGCCCGGCGGGCAGCGCTTGGCCTGGCCCTGGGCGAGGTCGGCCTGGGTGGTCGCCGACTGCACGGTCACCGTCTTGCCGCACAGGTCGCCGATCGCGCGGATGCCCTTGGGGTTGCCCTTGGCCACCACGATCGAGGTGCCGGCTTGGAAATACTCGATGAACGAGGCCTGCAGCGCCCGGTCAGGGGTCGCGCTCATGCCCGAGATAATCGCGTCGATCCGGCCGGAACGTAGCGAGTCCAGCAGCGAATCAAATTTCACGTTGACGAAGGTCAATCGAACACCGAGCTTGCGGCCCAACTCGGCGGCCAGATCGGGATCGATTCCCTGAACGCCCGGATCTGGCTCGCCACTCGGCCGATCCAGGACGTCCGGCGCGAGCGCGTCGTAGAATTCGACAGGCGCGTACGAGATATCAGACCCGACCCGGATTTCCCGGGCATTCCTGATTGTCGGGGGGAGCTGGAGCCCGAGCGGCGTCAGCCCACCGCCGACCGGCCGCGCCTGCAGCACCTCCCTGGTGCTGGAACCCGAGGTGCAGGCGGAGGCGGCGAGCGCGATGGCAAGCGCAAGCAGCACCAGCATCCGGGGTCGCCGCGTCGGACTGGGGGGGATCTTCATGGCCGCTGGCACCCTACCGGTCCGGCGAGCGCGACGCCAGCCCCCAATTGCTCGGCCGGCGACCGGAGCCCGACATGACGCGCCGCACGCCCGCTTTGCCCTCGATTTTCAAATCTGAGAGTTTTCGGAAAGCCTTGCGGCGTGTGTGCGGAGGCAGCAGAATACCCATTCACCCCCCTGGGTGCTCCCACCCCCGAATCGAGACGACCCTGAAGCAGGAATCCCGCGCCCCGATGGCGTGACGCCACGCGCGGCAACCAGAGGATGGATGGTGTGCTGGACAGACTATCGATCCGGTCGAAAATAGCGGTGATCCTGATCCTTCCGGTGCTTGCGTGCACCGTGCTCGGCGCGCTGCGCGTCACCTCCAGGATCTCGACAAGCCGCCAGGCCGACCGGGTGACCAAGCTCACCGAGTTCTCGCTGCGCGGCACCAACGTCGCCCATGAGCTCGAGCACGAACGCGGCCTGGCCGCGCGCTTCCTCGACGCGCCGGCGAACCCGGCCGGCGCGCAGGCGCTCAAGGACCAGCAGACCGCCTCCGACCGGGCCATCGACGCCTACCGCGGCAGCATCGATGAGCTCGACGCCATGTCGCTAACCGCCCCCGCCAGGGACACGCTGTCCTCGGCGCTCGGCCACTTGGACGGGCTCGCGAACCTGCGCCACGACATCGGCGAGCGCAGCATCTCCACCCCCGGCGCCAACGACCTCTACAGCGCCACCGTCGCCGACCTGCTGAACGCCAACCGCGAGCTGTCCGGCCGGATCGCCGACCCCGAGCTCGCCCAGGCCGTGGGCGCGTTCGTCTCCGTCTCGCGCATCAAGGAGCTGGCGGCGCTCGAACGGGAGCTGGTCAGCGGCGTGCTCGCCAGGGGCGGCTTCGGCGCGGGCCAGTACCGCAGCTTCACGTCGACGCTGGCGACCCGCAACGTGCTGCTGTCGGAGTTCCAGGCGACCGCCACGCCATCCGAGCGCGACGTGTTCGTGCAGTCGGTGGTCGGGCCGGAGGTCCAGCGGGCCAAGGAGCTCCAGGCCGAGGTGGTCGCCACCGACGGCAGCGGCCGCCTGGCGGTCGATCCGAACGAGTGGTGGGCGGTGACCACCGCCGAGATCGACCTGCTGCACCAGGTGGAGCAGCGGCTCGGCACCGCGGCGGTGGACCGCAGCCGCGGGATCGAGCGCTCCGCCAACACGCGGGCGGCGGAGGACAGCCTGGCCGTGCTCGTGGTGCTGATCCTGGCCGCCGGGCTGTCGCTGCTGGTGGCCCGTTCGATGCTGCGGCCGCTGCGGGTGCTTGAGGCCTCCGCCAAGGACCTGGCGCAGAACCGCCTGCCTGGGGTGGTCGCCAAGCTCCAGCGCTCCACCGGCGAGGCGCCCGACCTGTCCCACGAGCTGGAGCCGATCAGGGTGCCGTCGCGGGACGAGGTCGGCGAGGTGGCCGCCGCCTTCAACTCCGTCAACCAGGTCGCCGTGCGGGTCGCCGCCGAGCAGGCGGCCCTGCGCCTGTCGATCGGCGACATCTTCCTGAACCTGGCGCGGCGCTCCCAGGCGCTGATCGACCGCCAGCTCGAGCTGATCGACGAGCTCGAGGAGGAGGCCGACTCGAGCACCCTGTCGAGCCTGTTCCAGCTCGACCACCTGGCCACGCGGATGCGCCGCAACGCCGAGAACCTGATCGTGCTGTCCGGCGCCGAGCCACCCCGGCGCTGGACCGAGCCGATCCCGCTGGGCGAGGTGGCGCGCGGCGCGATCGCCGAGGTCGAGGACTACCAGCGGGTCGCGCTGGTGCCGATGGAGGAGGTCGCGGTGCCCGGTCACGCGGTCGCCGACATCATCCACCTGCTCTCCGAGCTGATCGAGAACGCCACCTCGTTCTCGCCGCCGGGAACGGTGGTGCGGGTCGGCGGCCAGCCGGCCGCGACCGGCTACATCGTCGAGGTCGAGGACCGGGGCCTCGGCATGAGTGACGAGGAGCTGCAGGAGGCCAACGAGCGCCTGGCCAACCCGCCGACGATCGACTTCGCGGTCTCCCGCATGCTCGGGCTGTTCGTGGTCGGCCGGCTGGCGCGGCGCTACAACATCCGCGTGCAGCTCCGGCACTCGACCTATGGCGGTATCACGGCGCTGGTGATGCTGCCGTCCAGCGTGGTCCTGCCGCTGGGGCCGCAGGTGCCTGCCGCGCCCGCGCCGGGCCCGTTCGGAGCGCCCCAGCTCCTGGCCCCAGAGGTGGATCCGGAGCCGGTCATGTCGGAGCCGCTGCCCATCTTCGAGCAGGCCCGATCGGATTGGTTCGATGCCCCCGGGCCCACGCCCCCCACCCCCTACCCGCCGCTGTCGGCGAGGTTCCCCAGCCCTGAGGAGCACGTCCAGCCGCCGGTCAGCCGGCCGCGCGAGTTCCAAGCATCGGTCCCGCCGCCCGTGCCGGACGCGCAGCCGTTCCCCCCCGCCCACGACCCGATGAACAGGGACCCGTTCTCGGACTGGCGGCAGGGCCCGCTGCCCGATCCAGGCGCGGCCCGGCCCTTCGGGTTCCAGGGTCGGCAGGAGCCGGTCGGGCGCCCTTGGCCCCAGCCGGGCGAGCGCGGCTGGCCGGAGCCGGGCCAGCACCGTTGGCCCCAGCCGGATCAGCGCCCCCGGGGCGGGCCCGACGACTTCCCCGGTGAGGACGATCCCGAGACCACCACCGGCCTGCCCCGCCGCGTGCCGCGGGCCAACCTGGCGCCGGGCATCCTCGCCCAGCGCGAACGCGCCATGCGCGAGGAGGAGGACGACGACCCACGCCGGCCGGCGCGCTCGCCCGAGGAGGTCCGCAGCCTGCTGGCGAACTACCGGGATGGGCTCGAACGCGGGCGCCGCAGCGCCGGCGAGGCAATCGACGGGGAGACGGCCGGATGGGATGCGGTCGTGGGAAACGAGCATGACGAACCGGGGTAAGGCGGCCCAGGGCCGCCACCGAGCGCCAGCTGACGATGGCCACGGATCGCGGAGGTAGAGCGAACCGGGTCGTGCGGCCGTACGCGATCACGGGCGGCCGACTCCGGCTCGACCAGGACGAGATCGAGGTGGAGGCGCTGGTGACCACCACCTCGATCGGCGCGGACGCGTCGCGGCTGAGCTTCGAGCGTCGCGCGATCGCGTTATTGTGCCGGGACGTCCTCTCCGTGGCGGAGATCGCGGCCAAGCTGCGGTTGCCGCTGGGCGTGGTCCGGCTGCTGGTCGGCGACATGGCCGAGCAGGGCCTGGTCGACCTCCATCGACCCGCGCAGTTCGACGACCGGCCGGACCTCTCGCTGCTGGAGCGGGTCCTGTACGGCTTGCGGCAGATCTAGATCGATCTGGATCGGAGGCGATGGATGGAGTGGGTTCTGGTGCACGCCGGTCACCTGCTGCCGCTGGTCGGGTTGGGCGCCTGGTTCGGGGCGGCCCGGCTCGCCCGAGCCCGCGCCAACCGCCCAAGCCGGGACACCGTGCCCTTCGAGCTCTCACTGGACGCGCGGCTGCTGCTGACGGCCTGCTCGGTCGGGGCCGCCCTGGTGCACGCCGAGGTGATCCGCAGCCATTTCCAGGAATCGACGTTGTACGGCTGGTTCTTCGTGCTGTCCGCGGCCGCGCAGCTCAT
>WNGR01004142.1_pt1 | contig 22247 bp, 21 predicted proteins | sample 5407581 | NCBI WGS metagenome assembly WNGR01 (sample SAMN13153383, study PRJNA577476) | soil metagenome | isolation source: 80 cm soil or saprolite under Garry oak tree replicate 2 | place: USA:California | collected 2016-06-15
CTTCCTTCACACCGGCCGTGAAGTAGGTTTGCAGGCCGAGCAGCTTGAAGCCCGCGCGGATCACGCGGTTCAGGCCCGGCTCTTCCATGCCCATGTCGGCGAGGAACACTTCCATGTCCGCTTCCTCGAGGTCGGCGATTTCCGCTTCGATCGCCGCGCACACGGCCACGACCGGCGCGTTTTCCGACGCCGCGAATTTCGTGACCACGTCGAGATGCGGGTTGTTGTGGAAACCGTCTTCCTTCACGTTAGCCACGTACATGGTCGGCTTGGCGGTGATCAGGCAGAACGGCTTGAGCGTTGCCTTTTCTTCGTCCGAGAGGTCGAGTGCGCGGACCGGCTTCGCCTGGTCGAGCTGCGCGCGGACCTTTTCCAGCACGGCGGCGTTCCTGGCGGCTTCCTTGTCGTTACCCGACCTGGCGGCCTTCGAATAGCGCGTGAGCGCCTTTTCGACGGTCGCGAGGTCGGCCAGCGCCAGTTCGGTGTTGATTACTTCGATATCCGACAGCGGGTCGATCCTGTTCGCGACGTGAATCACGTTCTCGTCTTCGAAGCAGCGCACCACGTGCGTGATCGCGTCGGTTTCGCGGATGTTCGCGAGGAACTGGTTGCCGAGACCCTCGCCCTTGCTCGCACCGGCCACGAGACCGGCGATGTCGACGAATTCCACCACGGCCGGCAGGATGCGCTCCGGCTTGACGATTTCGGCAAGCGCCTTCAGGCGCGCGTCCGGCACTTCGACGATGCCGACGTTCGGTTCGATCGTGCAGAACGGATAGTTTTCGGCGGCGATGCCCGCCTTGGTCAGCGCATTGAAGAGGGTGGACTTGCCGACGTTAGGCAAGCCGACGATGCCGCATTTGAGGCTCATGGAAATCCTTCAGTGAATCAGTAAATTGCGTGATGCGCTCGACGCTGTGTGCAGGATTCGGAAAGCCTTCGCGTTTGGCGTGGCGGAGGAAACGCAGCGGAGCGGGACAAGACACCAGATCGGGGCGTTGCCTCGGCGATTCTGGGCGAGTTTTGTCACGGAAAGCGCAATTGTAACCCGTCCGGATCGGCTTCTTGATCTGCCTCGGGAAAGCTGCAGAGCCGATCCGTCCCCCGCAACCCCCGCGGCTATAATGCGCGGATGAACGCACACCACCAGACCTTTGATGCCGCCGTGATCGGCGGCGGGCTCGTCGGCAAGACCGCGGCGCTCGCGCTGACGCAAGGCGGGCTGCGTGTGGCGCTGCTCGCGCAGCCCTGCGCGGCGCTGCCCGCCGGCGCCGCTTTCGACTCGCGGGTCTACGCGTTGTCGTCGAGTTCGCAGGCTTTGCTCGAACGCTTGCGGGTCTGGCAGGCGCTCGATCTGTCGCGGCTCGGGCCGGTCTACGACATGCGTGTCTACGGCGATGCGCACGCCGAACTGCATTTCTCCGCGTTTCAGGCCTCGGTGCCGCAACTGGCGTGGATCGTCGAGTCGTCGGTGATCGAGCGGGCGCTGGATGCGGCGCTGCGCTTTCAGCCGAATCTCACGTGGATCGACACGCGCGCCCAGGCGCTGGACTTTACCGTCGACGGCGCCAGCGTCGGTCTCGCCAACGGCAACGTGCTGGAAGCCGATCTGGTGGTCGGTGCGGACGGCGCGCATTCGTGGGTGCGCGCGCAGATCGGTTCGAAGATGAACCGGCGCGATTACAAACAGACAGGCGTGGTCGCGAATTTCAGGGCCGACAAGCCGCACGGCGAAACCGCCTATCAATGGTTCAGGGACGGCGAAATCATCGCGCTGTTGCCCATGCCGGACGGTCACGTGTCGCTGGTCTGGTCGGCGCGCACGGAGCACGCGGAGCAACTCGTCGCGCTCGATCCGGCGCAGCTCGCCGCCGAAGTGGAGCGTGTAACGGGCGGCCAGTTCGGCGCGCTCGAATGCGTGACGCCCGCGCAGGGCTTCCCGCTCGCGCTGCAAACCGTCGACCGGCTGGTGGCGCCGCACGTCGCGCTGGTCGGCGACGCCGCGCATCTGATTCATCCGCTGGCAGGGCAGGGCATGAACCTCGGCTTGCGCGACGTCGCGGCGCTCGCCGAAACGGTCGCCGGCAAGGAATCGTTCCGCAATCTCGGTGACATGGTGCTGCTGCGCCGCTACGAGCGTGCCCGTCGCGAAGACATCCGAGCGCTGATGATCGCCACCGACGGCCTGCAAAAGCTCTTTTCCGTTCCCGGTCCGTTTGCCAAGGTTTTACGCAATACAGGCATGGCCTTCGTCGGCGCGCAGCCGTTCATCAAGCGCTGGCTGGTGTCGGCCGCGCTCGGGTAACGCGCGCTACCTCGCATGCCCAGGCCGGCGAGACAGGTATCATGAACGGATGGACGCCGTTCCGGTCAGACCGGAAACGTCGCAAAACGCGCAACGCGCGCGATAGAACCCAGGAATTCAGCATGAAAAAATCCTTCCGCATGGCGGCCGCCGCGCTCGCCATTGCCGCCGTCACGATCGGTTGCTCGGCGCAGGCCGACCAGACCACCGACAAGCTCAAAGCCGCGCTGCAAAGCCGCCTCGCCGACGTCACGATCAAGAGCGTGACGAAATCGCCGATCGCCGGCCTTTATGAAGTCAATCTCGGCTCGCAGATCGTCTATAGCGACGCAAACGGCGATTACCTGCTTCTCGGCGACCTGGTCGATGCGAAGACCCGTAAGAATCTGACGGAAGCGCGTCTGTCGGAAACCAACCGCATTGATTTCGCGAGCCTGCCGTTCGCGAACGCGGTGAAGGTCGTGAAGGGCAACGGCGCGCGCAAGATCGCCGTGTTCTCCGATCCGAACTGCCCGTACTGCAAGCAGCTCGAAACCACGCTCAAGTCGATCGACAACGTTACCGTCTACACCTTCCTGTACCCCGTGCTGTCGCCGGATTCGACCGCCAAGTCGAAGTCGATCTGGTGCTCGACGGACCGCGCGAAGGCATGGGAGTCGTGGATGCAGAACCATCAGACGCCCACCGCCGCCGGCACCTGCGACACCGCCGCGATCGACAGGAACCTGGCGCTCGGCCACGCGATGAACGTCGAGGGCACGCCCACGGTGTTCCTCGCTGACGGCCGCCGCTTGCCCGGCGCGGTGCCGGCGGACCGGCTGGACAAGGAATTGGCCGCGGTGCACTGAGCACTGAGCACGCAAGACACGTCGAAAAGGAGGCGCGTAGTGCGCCTCCTTTCACATCAAGCCCTGAACATTCCGCCTCAAATCTTCCGATCCCCCGATGAAGCCGATCCGCTACCGCATCGTTCCCAGACAACCCGCCGCCCATCTGTTCGAAGTCACCGTGACCGTTGCCGACCCCGATCCGGCCGGTCAGCGTTTCATGCTGCCGGTATGGATTCCGGGCAGCTACATGGTGCGCGAGTTCGCGCGCAACATCGTCACGCTGCGCGCCTTCAACGACGCGGGCCGCAAGGTGCGTGTCGAAAAGACCGACAAGCACACGTGGCTGGCAGCGCCGGTCAAAGGCGCGCTGACGCTGCGCTACGAGGTGTATGCATGGGATCTGTCGGTGCGCGCGGCGCATCTTGACGATACGACGGGCTTCTTCAACGGCACGAGCGTGTTTCTCTCGCCGCTCGGCCACGAGGAAGCGCAATGCGTGGTCGATATCCAGAAGCCGGAAGGCGTTGCATACCGCAACTGGCGTGTCGCCACCGCGCTGCCGGAAGCGCGCGGCACGAAGCGTTACGGTTTTGGCGAATATCGCGCGCAGAACTACGATGAGCTGATCGATCATCCCGTCACGCTGGGCGAATTCGCGCTGGCCACCTTCAAGGCGCATGGCGTGCCGCACGACATCGTGATCGCCGGGCGCGTGGTTGGGCTGGACATGGCGCGGCTCTCCGCCGACCTCAAGCGCATCTGCGAAGCGCAGATTGGGTTGTTCGAGCCGAAGTCGAAGAAAGCGCCGGTCGAGCGCTACGTATTCATGACGCAGGCCGTTGCCGATGGTTACGGCGGGCTCGAACATCGCGCTTCGACCGCGCTGATCTGCAATCGCGGCGATCTGCCGGTGGAAGGCCGCGACGCGCTCACCGAAGGCTACCGGACCTACCTCGGCCTGTGCAGCCACGAATATTTCCACACGTGGAATGTGAAGCGCATCAAGCCCGCCGTGTTCGCGCCGTATGACCTGAATGTGGAAAACACTACACGTCGCTGCTGTGGCTGTTCGAGGGCTTCACCTCTTACTACGACGATCTGATTCTCGTGCGCAGCGGCCTGATTTCGCCGGACGACTATCTCGGCATGCTCGGCAAGGTGATCGGCGGCGTGCAGCGCGGCAGCGGCCGCCTGAAGCAGACCGTCGCCGAGAGTTCGTTCGACGCGTGGGTCAAATACTATCGGCAGGACGAAAACGCGCCGAACGCGATCGTCAGCTATTACACCAAGGGTTCGCTCGTCGCGCTCGCGTTTGATCTGACGATTCGCACGCAAACCGGCAACCGCAAATCGCTCGACGACGTGATGCGTCTGCTGTGGCAGCGCTTCGGCCGTGACTTCTATCGCGGCAAACCGGTCGGCGTCGAGGAAAGCGAGATCGAGGCGATTTTCGCGGAAGCGACCGGCGTGCAACTGGGCGAACTGTTCGCCGAAGCCGTGCACGGCACGCGCGATCTGCCGCTCGACGCGCTGTTCGAGCCGTTCGGCGTCACGCTCGCGCCCGAGCTCGACAAGAACGGCAAGCCGTCGCTCGGCGCGCGGGTGCGCGGCGGCGCGGATTGCACGCTGTCGGCGGTGCATGACGGCAGCGCTGCGCAGAAAGCGGGGCTCTCGGCGGGCGACGTGCTGATCGCGCTCGACGGCCTGCGCGTGACCGGCTCGAATCTTGACTCGCTGCTGTCGCGCTATCTGCCCGGCGCAAAAGTGCAGGTCCATGCCTTCCGCCGCGACGAGCTGCGCGCCGCGCAAGTCAAGCTGGACGGGCCTGAGGCGACGCGCTACAAGCTCACGATCAGCGACAGGCGGCCCGCCGCGCGTAAGGCGCGCGAGCGCTGGCTGGCAAGCTGATCGTAATCCGCAGCGCCGTAAATCAGCGGTTGAGAGTGGCGGATTGTTCTACCTGTGCAACAATCCGTCGCCTTTGGATGGCTTTTTCCCGGGTCGGTAAAAAAACACAATGGCTCCACTCGCGCAACATTGCGCGCCCCTACTGGAGTCAACCATGACCACGATCCTGCAAATCAACTCGGCAGCCCGCTCGCAAGGCGCAAACTCGACGCTCCTCGTCAACGAGCTCACCGCCAAGCTGCAACAATCGAATCCGGGCGCGCAAGTCGTCGTCCGTAACCTGCAAGCCGAACCGCTGCCGCATCTGGACGACGCCGTGCTCGGCGCGTTCTTCACGCCGGCCGACCAGCGCACGCCGGAGCAAGCCGCGATCGCCGCGCGTAGCGAAGCGCTGATCGCCGAACTGCAAGCCGCCGACATCGTCGTGATCGGCGCGCCGATGTACAACTTCGGCATCTCGTCGCAGCTCAAGACGTATTTCGACTTCATCGCACGCGCCGGCATCACGTTCCAATACTCGGCGAACGGTCCGGAAGGTCTCGTGAAGGGCAAGAAGGTCTACGTCGTGTCCGCTCGCGGCGGCAAGTATCTGGGCACGTCGAACGACAGCCAGACGCCGTATCTGAAGAGCTTCCTGGGCTTCCTCGGCATGACCGATGTGAATTTCATCTACGCCGAAGGCCTGAACATGGGCCCGGACGCCGCCGGCGCCGCGTTGGCCTCCGCGCGCGAAGCGATTGCTGCTGCGTAAGGTGCGAGGTTTGCGCCGCTGTATGCGATTCGCCGTATGCGATCGCAGCGGCGATGAATGAAGAAACGCCACGGAATGTGAGTTCCATGGCGTTTTTGTTTGTGCTTTGAGGCGTTGGCCCGTGTGGCCGGCGCGAGTGGAATCCGTGAACGCTTAAGCCAGCGTCTGCGCCTCGTCGGGCAAGCGCCAGTCAATGGGTTGGCGGCCGTGCTTCGCCAGATATTCGTTGGCCGACGCGAAATGCCCGCAGCCGAGAAAGCCGCGATGCGCCGACAGAGGCGACGGATGCGGCGCTTCCAGCACGTAATGCGGCTTGCCGCCGAGCAGCGCGCGCTTGGCTTGCGCATGCGCGCCCCACAGCATGAACACGAGGCCGTCGTGGCGCATCGCCAGTTCGTGAATCAGCGTATCCGTGCATTTCTCCCAGCCGCGTTTCGCGTGACTCGCGGCGGCATTGCGCTCGACGGTCAACACCGTGTTCAACAGCAGCACGCCTTGCTTGGCCCATGCGTCGAGACAGCCGTGACGCGGCGGCTCGTAGCCGAGACTCGCGGCGATTTCCTTGAAGATATTGCGCAGCGAGGGCGGCGGACGCACGGCCGGCGGTACCGAAAACGCGAGCCCGTGAGCTTGCGGGGTGCCGCGGTCTTCGCCGTGGTACGGGTCCTGGCCGAGGATCACGACTTTCACGTCGTCCGGGCTGGTGAGACGCAGTGCACGGAATACGTCGGCGGGATAGACGGTTTTGCCTGCGGCGCGCTCACCGTCGACGAAACGGCACAGCGGCGCGTAGGCGTCGCTTTCGATGAACGGCTTGAGGTGCGCGCGCCATGCGGCGGGCAGGGCGTCGAATTGAGCTTCGAGCGTTGGGGGGGACAGGTCGGCGGATGACGGTGTTTGCGGCTGCGCTGCTGCGCTGGCCGGCGCGTCGCCGAACAGCGAAGCCTGCGACGGAGTGGAGCGAGTACGGGATGCGGAGGTCATGGCGGGGAAGTGTCGCAGCAAACGCGTTGCGGCTCAAGGTGCGTGTGACGCACGGGTTCACGCCGCGTGCTCAACTCGCCCGCAATTGATAACCGCGCTGCGCCTTGCTGATGTCGTCTGGAGCCAGGCCGGCGACCTGTTTGCCGAGTTCCGTCGCCAGCGTATGCAGCGCCGCTTCATCACCGGACTTCAGTTCGAGCTCGACTTCGGAGATCGGTGCGCGGCGGAGTTCGCCGTTCACTTGCGCGAGTACGTCGCCTTGATCTATAGCGGCTTCAACTTCCGAACCGTCCAGATGGATATGCCACAGCGTTCGGGTGAAATTCGTGCGGAACAATTCGATCAGTTCCGGCGCGGCTTGACGCAGCGCTTCAACGGCAGCCGGCTCGTTGCACTCGCGCAGCAACGCCTCGATCTCCAGCTTTTCACCTGCGACCGGCATTTCCCATTCATGCCTGCTGTGCAAACCACCTTTCGCGAGACCCACCGTCTTGAAGGTTTGCAACCAGCCGTCCGGCGTATGCCGCAAACGCAGCGCGCTTTTCGAATTCGCGAGAGTCAGTTGGGGCGTATCGAAGTAAATATTCGCCAGCTTGACCGGGCGGCCCTCTTCGCCGGTGCGCGCGACGAACCACTGCGTCGCCGCTTTCACCTGGTTCACCGGCAGCGCCAGCTTGATTTCGCGTTCCATACCCATGACCTGCTCCGCTACGTATGCCGTGTTTCAACGCCGCGTTCAGAAAAACATCCGGGCAAGTTCGACACCCGGCTCTTCCGCGCGCATGAACGCCTCGCCGACGAGGAACGTATGCACGTCCATCGCCCGCAGCCGTTCGACGTCGACGCGCGACAGGATGCCCGATTCGGTGACGACGATGCGGTCGTCCGGAATCGATTCGAGCATGCCGATGGTCGTCTCGATCGACGTTTCGAACGTGCGCAAATTGCGATTGTTGATGCCGATCAGCGGCGTCTTCAGCGTGAGCGCTTCCATCAGTTCGTTGCTGTCATGCACTTCGACCAGCACCGCCAGACCCAGCGAATGCGCGAGCGCTTCGAGTTCCTGCATCTGCGAGGTTTCGAGCGCGGCGGCGATCAGCAGGATCGCGTCGGCGCCCATCGCGCGGGCTTCGACGATCTGGTATGGATCGACGATGAAGTCCTTGCGCAGCACCGGCAGGCTGCACGCGGCGCGCGCTTCTTGCAGATACGCGACGCTGCCCTTGAAGAACTGCACGTCGGTGAGCACGGAAAGACAGGCCGCGCCGTGCTTCTCATACGAACGCGCGATCTCGGCCGGCACGAAGTTCTCGCGCAGCACGCCCTTCGACGGACTGGCCTTCTTCACTTCGGCGATCACCGCGGCGAGACCCGCCGTGTGCTTCGCGCGCAAGGCGCCGACGAAATCGCGGGTATCGCGCGCCGACGCTTCGAGGCGCAGTTCTTCGAGCGGCGCGCTCTGTTCGGCCGCGCGGACTTCTTCGCGTTTGACCGCGATGATGCGGTCGAGGATGTCGCTCATGAGTATCTCGCTACGAAAGTTACTGCTTGAATTGCTGGGTGAAGCGGATCAGGTCGTCGACCTTAGCGCGCGCCTTGCCGCTGGCGATCGCTTCGCGCGCCAGCTGAATGCCGTCCGCGATCGACGAAGCCACGTTCGCCGAATACAGCGCCGTGCCCGCGTTCAGCGTGACGATCTCGCGGGCCACGCCCGGCTTGTTGTCGAGCGCTTCGAGCAGCATTACCTTGGATTCGGCGGCGTCGGCCACTTTCAGCGTGCGGTTCGACACCATCTGCATGCCGAAGTCTTCCGGATGGATCTCGTACTCGTGAATCTGGCCATCGCGCAACTCGCCGACTTGCGTCGCCGCGCCGAGCGAGACTTCGTCCATGCCGTCCATACCGTACACCACCAGCACGTGCTTTGCGCCGAGGCGCTGCATCACGCGCACCTGAATGCCGACGAGGTCGGCATGGAACACGCCCATTAGCTGATTCGGCGCGCCGGCGGGGTTGGTGAGCGGCCCGAGGATGTTGAAGATGGTCCGCACGCCGAGTTCGCGGCGCACCGGCGCGATGTTCTTCATGGCCGGATGATGATTCGGCGCGAACATGAAGCCCATGCCGGTTTCCGCTATCGACGCCGCCACCTGTTCCGGCTGCAAATCGATATTCACGCCGAGCGCTTCGAGCACGTCCGCGCTGCCCGATTTGCTCGATACGCCGCGATTGCCGTGCTTCGCGACCTTCGCGCCGGCTGCGGCGGAGACGAACATGGTCGCCGTGGAAATGTTGAAGGTGTGCGAACCGTCGCCGCCGGTGCCGACGATATCGACGAAGTTCGAGTTGTCCTGCACCTCGACGTGCCGGGCAAATTCACGCATCACCGTGGCGGCGGCGGTGATTTCGCCGATGGTCTCTTTTTTGACGCGCAAGCCGGTAATGATCGCCGCCGACATCACGGGCGAGAGTTCGCCGCGCATGATGAGCCGCATCAGATGCAGCATTTCGTCGTGGAAAATCTCGCGGTGCTCGATGGTCCGTTGCAGCGCTTCCTGGGGCGTAATCGACATGATGTCGTCTCTCTTCATCAAGCGGTGCGATGTGTTGCGGCGGACTTCGACTGTTTCACGAAGTTTTCGAGCAGCGCGTGGCCGTGTTCGGACAGGATTGCTTCCGGGTGGAACTGCACGCCTTCAACCGCGAGTTCCTTGTGGCGCACGCCCATGATCTCGCCGTCCTCGGTCCATGCGGACACTTCGAGGCATTCGGGCAGCGATTCGCGTTCGATCGCGAGCGAGTGATAACGCGTCACGGCGAAGTGCCTGGGCAGGTCGGCGAATACGCCCTTGCAGTCGGTTTCGATCGTGCTCACCTTGCCGTGCATGATGGTCTGCGCGCGCACCACGCGGCCGCCGAACGCCTCGCCGATCGCCTGATGGCCGAGGCACACGCCGAGAATCGGCGTCTTGCCGGCGAATTCGCGCAGCACGTCGAGCGTGATCCCGGCGTGTTGCGGATTGCTCGGACCGGGCGACAGGCAGATGCGCTCGGGGTTGAGCTTCGCGATTTCGTCCAGCGTGATTTCGTCGTTCCGATAGGTGCGCACGTCTTCGCCGAGTTCGCCGAAGTACTGCACCAGGTTGTAGGTGAACGAGTCGTAGTTGTCGATCATTAGCAGCATGGTCTGTCTCCGGTCAGAAGTCGCTATCGAGGCCGTCTTGCACCTGCTCGGCGGCGCGCAATACGGCGCGCGCCTTGTTCTCGGTCTCTTGCCATTCGGACTCGGGCACGGAATCCGCGACCACGCCCGCTGCCGCCTGAACATACAGATTGCCGTTGGCGATCACGCCGGTGCGGATCGTGATGGCGAGATCCATTTCGCCGGTGAACGACAGGTAGCCGACCGCACCGCCGTACAGGCCGCGCTTCACCGGTTCCAGTTCGTCGATCAGCTCCATCGCGCGGACCTTCGGCGCGCCGGACAGCGTGCCGGCCGGGAAGGTGGCGCGCAGCACGTCGAAATTGGTGGTGCCGGGCTTCAGCTTGCCTTCCACCGAACTCACGATGTGCTGCACGTGCGAGTACTTTTCGATCACCATCTTGTCGGTGACGACCACCGAGCCGATCTGCGCGATGCGGCCCACGTCGTTACGCGCGAGGTCGATCAGCATCACGTGTTCGGCAATTTCCTTCGGATCGTTCAGCAGTTCGGTGGCGAGTTCCGCGTCGCGTTCCGGCGTGTTGCCGCGCGGACGCGTGCCGGCGAGCGGCCGGATCGTGACGATGCGATCCTCGCCGCGCTTTTCCTGGCGCACCAGAATTTCCGGCGATGCGCCGACCACGTGGAAATCGCCGAAGTTGTAGAAATACATGTACGGCGACGGATTCAGCGAGCGCAGCGCGCGATACAGCGAGAGCGGATTGTCGCGGTACGGCTTGGTCAGACGCTGGCCGACCTGCACCTGCATCAGCTCGCCGGCCGCGATGTATTCCTTGGCCTTGCGCACGGCGGTCAGATAATCGTCTTTTGCGAATTCGCGGTAAATCTCCGTGCGCACGCTGGCCGACGTGACCGGCGGCTGCACGGTCGTGCGCAAACGCTGGCGCAATTCACGCAGACGCTGTTTGGCCTTCGTGTACGCCTCTGGCTGAGTCGGATCGGCGTAGACCACGAGGTAGAGCTTGCCGGCGAGGTTGTCGATCACCGCGACTTCTTCGGTGAGCAGCAACTGGATGTCGGGCAGGTTCAGATCGTCTTTCGGCGCGGTGTGCGCGAGCTTTTTCTCGATGTAGCGCACCGCGTCATAGCCGAAGTAACCCGCGAGGCCACCCGCGAAACGCGGCAGACCCGGGCGTTGCGCCACTTTGAAGCGCCCCTGGAATTGCTGGATGAACTCGAGCGGGTCGCCCTCGTGCGTTTCGATGACCTTGCCGTCCCGCACCACTTCCGACACGCCGTTGCGGGTGCGCAGCAGCGTGCGCGCCGGCAGTCCGATGAACGAATAGCGGCCGAAGCGTTCGCCGCCCACCACCGACTCCAGCAGGAACGAGTTGGCGCCGTTGCGCTCGCTCTGCGCAAGCTTCAGGTATAGCGAAAGCGGCGTTTCGAGGTCGGCGAGCGCCTCGGCGATCAGCGGAATGCGGTTGAAACCCTCGTTGGCGAGGGACTGGAATTCGAGTTCGGTCATGTTCCGATCCTGTTCGTAGGTCCGGCGGCAGCGTGCGCCGGACAAAGCGGGGCATTGCGCGGCCGGTCAGCCGTTCGTTCGACGTTTCGATACGATGATACCGACCGGCGCGAGTTTCCCATCGACGCGTGCAGGGAATTTCAGCGCTCAGATGTACTTTGCGGGTACACGCAGGCCGAATCAACCGGTGCAGCGAAACAAGATGATGGAAAAAACGCGTGAGCGCAGCGAAGTAAAAAACGGTTGCCGAAGACGAACTTCAGCGTACCTCAGATGAGGTTAGCGCGACCAGCGACGCCAGGGCCAGGCTCCCCGGTCGATGCTAATCAGACTCCGTTTTTTATTCAGAAACATGAGGATGAAGGACTTTTCAAGTCGTGGATTGGTGCGCTGCGATCGCCTTGGCGGCGCCGAGCAGCGAGGCAACTATACCATCGGATTTTATTGTTTGTATAGCTTGGCCGTGGTTGTAGCCGTACGGCACGGTTAGCGTTGACATGCCCGCCGCGCGGCCCGCCAGCGCGTCGTTTTCCGAATCGCCGATCGCGACCGTGGCTGGCGGTTCGACGCCGAGTTGCGCCGCGGCGGTGAGCATGGGCAGCGGGTCTGGCTTCTTTTTCGGCAGACTGTCGCCGCCGAGCACGACGCTGAAATACTGGCTGAGCCCGTACTGCCGCAGCAATTCGACTGCGAATCGATGCGGCTTGTTGGTTACGCAGGCGAGTTTGAGGCCCGCGTCGCGCATGGCGATCAGGCCGGCTTCGACGTCGGGATACAAGCGCGTATGCAGACCGTTGATCTTCGCGTACTCCGCCTGATAGAGCGCGAGCGCCTCGTCGAAGCGGTCCTGCGCGTGGGCCGTTTCGAAACGCGGCGCCAGCACGCTGCGGATCAGATGCTCCGAACCTTTGCCGACATAGCCCACGACTTCCTCGCGCGAGGTTTCCAGTGCGTCGAGTTGCGCGAGCATGCCGTTCAGGCCGGCGGTGAAATCATCGGCGGTATCGATCATCGTGCCGTCGAGGTCGATGATCGCGGCTTGCAGGCGGGGGCCGGTGAAAGTCGGGGCGGGGAACGGAGCGGTCATATATTGTTAGTGCTGGGTTTCAGTGTTCGATGCCGGCAAGCGCGGCGCGCATCCTGTCGATCACGACCTTGTGATCCGGCGCGCCGAAGATTGCCGAACCGGCCACGAACGTGTCCGCGCCGGCCGCCGCGATTTCGGCGATGTTGTCGACCTTCACGCCGCCGTCCACTTCCAGATGAATCTCGCGGCCGGTGCGTTCCTTGTAGGCGTCGATCCGCTTGCGCGCTTCGCGCAGCTTGTTGAGCGCTTCGGGAATGAACGATTGGCCGCCGAAGCCCGGATTCACCGACATGATCAGCACGAGGTCGAGCTTGTCCATCACGTGGTCCAGATAATTCAGCGACGTGGCCGGATTGAACACCAGGCCGGCCTTGCAGCCATGGTCGCGAATCAGCGAGAGCGTGCGGTCGATATGGTCCGAACCTTCCGGATGAAAACTGATCAGGTTCGCGCCGGCTTTCGCGAAGTCCGGCACGATCCGGTCGACCGGGCGCACCATCAGATGCACGTCGATCGGCACGTCCACGTGCGGGCGGATCGCCTCGCAGACAAGCGGGCCGATGGTCAGGTTCGGCACGTAGTGGTTATCCATCACGTCGAAGTGAATCCAGTCGGCGCCGGCGGCGACGACGTTGCGCACTTCTTCGCCGAGGCGCGCGAAGTCGGCGGACAGAATGCTGGGTGCGATGCGGAATTGCGTCATGGCAGGGGGCGGATGCAAGCGGGAAAGCGCTATTTTACCGTTTTGTGCGCTTTTGAACCGGCTTCCGGGCGGCCGACGGGTGGCTCATGGGCGATTAAGACCGGTTGCAGTTCGAACCGTGCAAGTGACAAAACGCCTTAACCGCTCCTGGCCAAAGGATTTGTCCGGTTGCGGGCGTGCCGCGCATGAAGCAGAATGCCAAACCATAAAGCGCCGCTTCGCTAATGCGCCCGCAAACCAATGGCGCTCGGGCTTCCCCGCGATTTTTCACACCCCGTTTCACCAGATCGGAATCAGGATGAGCCAGTACGAATTCAGCGTCTCGGCGCAGGTGCAATATCTGCCCGAAGAGTCGGACCCGGAGCGCCGCCAGTATGCGTTCGCATACACGCTGACTATCCGTAACAGCGGCCAGGTGCCCGCGCAACTGATTGCGCGTCATTGGGTGATTACCGACAGCGACAATAACGTGCAGGAAGTGAAGGGCTTGGGCGTGGTCGGCCATCAGCCGCTGCTCAAACCGGGCGAGCACTTCGAATATACGAGTTGGGCGGTCATCGCCACGCCGGTCGGCACCATGCGCGGCGAGTATTTCTGCGTGGCGGAAGACGGTGAGCGTTTCGATGCGCCGGTGCCGGAGTTCATCCTGCGCATGCCGCGTACGTTGCATTGAACCGGGGGCGCGGCCCGCGGTCTTTAAACAGTCCAACGCGGTTCAATCGGCGGCTTTACCGCGGCTTTTGCTGCTTGGGCTGTTCATTATTGTTGGCGCGCGCGGCTTTCTTCTTGCCGGACGACGTCCACACAACGATAAAGACGAGCAGGAAGAGCGCGAGAAGCGATTCCAGCGCGAAGATGAGCATCGGGTATTCGTCGAACAGATCAGACATGGCGGTTTCCATCAAGAACGAACATTGTATGCGTTTTGTCCGCACGGCCGGAGCATGGCTCGGGGCGCTTTCGGTTGCGGTGATGCTGGCGTCCTGCGGTGGCGGCGGCGCGGTGCGGCCTTCGGTTTCGCCGCCCACGGGCGCCGCGATCATACCCGGGCAGATTGCCCCGGCGCGACTCACAGCGGTGGCCTGGCAGCAAGTGCCGGGCTGGCAGGATGATTCGCTGATCGGCGCGACGGCCGCGTTGCGGCAGAACTGCTCGCGGCTGGCGCGTCAACCGAACTGGGCGCGTGCCTGCGCGGCGGCGTCGCAAATCGACGACCTCGACGTCACCAGTGCGCGGGCTTTTTTTGAGGCCTATTTCACGCCTTTCCAGCTGGCCAATAACGACGGCACGCTTGACGGTCTCGTCACCGGTTACTACGAGCCGTTGCTGCGTGGTTCGCGTACGCGGCACGGCGTGTATCAAACGGCGCTGTATCGCTGGCCGTCCGCTTCTCGCGCGGGCGCGCCGCTGCCGGCGCGTGCGCAACTCGAGCGCTCCGGTGTGCTCAATGGCAACGAACTCGTCTGGGTCGACGATCCGATCGAAGCGTTCTTCCTGCAAGTGCAGGGCTCGGGGCGAATCGTGATGGAAGACGGCAGCGTGATGCGGGTCGGCTTTGGCGGCACCAACAATCAGCCGTACAAGTCGATCGGGCGGTGGCTGCTGGATCGAGGCGAACTCACGCCTTCACAGGCGACCATGCAGGGCATCAAGGCATGGGCGCGCGCCAACCCGACGCGGGTCGATGCGCTGCTCGACACGAATCCGCGCTTCGTGTTTTTCCGGGAAATGCCGTCGAGCGAGAGCATGCCGAGCGGCGGCGCGGACGGTCCGATCGGCGCGCTCGGTGTGCCGCTCACGCCGGAGCGGTCGATCGCGGTCGATCCGACTTCGATTCCGCTTGGTACGCCGGTGTTTTTGCAGACCACGCGTCCGCTGACGAACTCGCCGATGAATCGCCTCGTTTTTGCGCAGGACACGGGTTCGGCGATCAAGGGTGGCGTGCGTGCCGATTACTTCTGGGGGCTTGGCGACGACGCCGGTGATCTGGCCGGCAAGATGAAGCAGGGTGGCCGGATGTGGTTGTTGCTGCCGAATTCGTGATGCCGTAACGGTAGCGAGGGCGGCGGTTTTTCGGGGGTGAAGCCGCCGCGCGGGGTGTTTGGCCAGCTGACGTCGTAGCACCGCCAGCACTAGCACCAGACCCGGCTCCGCAATTGGATGCGGCGCCGGGCGCCTGGCCTACAGCCCCGACTTCCGCTTGTCCACCACTCGCCGCGCTTTGCCCACCGAGCGCTCGATCCCGTTCACAGCCAGCACATTCACCACGGCGCTCACGCCGATCAGCGCCTTGATGTCGTAGGCCAGCGCCTGCTTTGCCGTGTTCAACGCGACGGTGTCCGGCGCCGTCTCCGGGCAGGGCTCGACATTTAACGTCAACACGTCGAGCGGCCCTTCCTTGGTGAGCACGATCTGGTAGTGAGGCGCGAGGGCGTGCTGCTTAAGCAACAATTCTTCGATCTGCGTCGGGAACACGTTCACACCGCGCACGATCATCATGTCGTCCGAGCGGCCGGTGATTTTTTCCATTCGACGCATGGTGCGGGCGCTGCCCGGCAGCAGGCGCGTCAGATCGCGTGTCCGATAGCGGACGATCGGCAGCGCTTCCTTGGTCAACGACGTGAACACCAGTTCGCCGAGTTCGCCGTCCGGCAGCACCTGGCCGGTTTCGGGATCGATGATCTCGGGATAGAAATGATCTTCCCAAATCGTCGGGCCGTCTTTCGTTTCTACACACTCCGACGCCACGCCGGGTCCCATCACTTCGGACAGACCGTAGATGTCGACGGCGTCGATGCCCATGCGCTTTTCGATCGCGTGACGCATGTCGTTGGTCCACGGTTCGGCGCCGAAGATGCCGAGACGCAGCGAGCAAGTGGCCGGATCGACCCCTTGGCGCTCGAGCTCGTCGGCAATCGAAAGCATGTAGCTCGGCGTCACCATGATGATGTCGGGCCGGAAATCCTGGATCAGCTGCACCTGTTTTTCGGTCTGGCCACCGCCGAACGGAATCACGGTGAGCCCCGCGCGCTCCGCGCCGTAGTGCGCGCCAAGGCCGCCTGTGAAGAGGCCGTAGCCGTAGCTCACGTGAACCTTGTCGCCGCGCTTCGCGCCGGCGGCGCGGATCGAACGGGCGACGAGATTCGCCCACGTGTCGATATCGCGCGCCGTGTAGCCGACCACGGTCGGCTTGCCGGTCGTGCCGGACGACGCATGGATCCGTGAAATCTGTTCCTGTGGCACCGCGAACATGCCGAACGGGTAGCTGTCGCGCAGATCTTTCTTCGTGGTGAAGGGAAAGCGCGCCAGGTCCGCAAGCGTTTTCACTTCGCCTGGATGAACGCCGGCTTCATCGAACTTGCGTTGATAGACCGGCGAATTTTCATAGGCATGGTTCAGCGACCATTTGAGCCGTTCGAGTTGAAGCGCGGCAAGTTCGTCGCGGCTGGCGGTCTCGATCGGATCGAGCGGGAGGGCGGTGGTCATCGAATGTCTCCTTGCTGCCTCAATGCTTGAGTCTGGTGTATGGCGTGCTCGCGCAAAAAACCGGGGACTGTCTGCTATTTATGTATGTGGTGCCGATGAGCCGGCGCCGTGCCGCGAAATCTCTTGTGGATTTGCCGCGACGTAGCCGCGTGATTGCCAATCAATCGCCCGTGGGAATCAGGTTGCCTTTGATTTGCGCCGATTTACCGCGAAACATCGCGACGGTTTCCTCTGCACGGTTCGTGACGCGGATATCGTAGATGCCGGTGCGGCCGCTCAGCGTTTGCTCGATGGCTTCCGCCGTCAGCACGTCGCCGCCTTGTACCGGCCGCAGGAACTCGATCGAGCAGCCGGACGCAACTGTATTGACGTTGTACGTGTTGCAGGCGAACGCAAACGTCGAATCAGCGAGTGTAAAAATCAGGCCGCCGTGGCAAATCTGATGGCCGTTCAGAAAATCGTCGCGCACGGCCATGCGCAAACGCGCGTAGCCTTGGCGCACTTCTACGATCTCGAGGCCAAGCGCCTGGCTGCACGCGTCGTTCTCGTACATGGCGGCGGCAGTTGCACGGGCGAGTTCGTCCGGCGTCATCTGGTTGAGGCGGTTCGGTTGCGTGGACATGTCAGCGGCCCTCGAAACGCGGCGCGCGCTTTTCGACGAAGGCTTGCACGCCCTCCGCGTAATCGTGGGAAGCGCCCAGTTCGCGTTGCAGATCGCGTTCCAGATCGAGCTGCTGGTCGAGCGTTTGCGTTGCGCCCGCGCGCATCGCCTGTTTGATCGCGGCAATCGCGCGCGTCGGTTGCTGTGCGAGTTGGGCGGCGAGTTTTGCCGTGGTAGAGGCGAGTTCCGCGTCGTCGACTGCTTGCCAGATCAAACCCCAGCTTTCGGCTTTCTCCGCGCCCAGCTTGTCGCCGGTCATGGCGAGCCCCATGGCGCGCGCCATGCCGACGCGTTGCGGCAGGAACCAGGTGCCGCCCGAGTCCGGTACCAGGCCGATCTTCACGAACGCCTGAATGAAGCTTGCGGAGCGGGCCGCGAGCACGAGGTCGCAGGCTAGCGCGAGGTTGGCGCCGGCGCCGGCAGCCGTGCCGTTCACTGCTGCGATCACCGGCAGCGGCAGCCCTTGCAGGCGGCGAATCAGCGGGTTGAAATATTCATCGATCAGTACGCCCAGATCGGTCATCGCGCCCGGTGTGAAGTCGAGGTCCGCGAGGTCCTGGCCGGCGCAGAAGCCCCGGCCCGCGCCGGTCAGAACGAGTGCGCGCGCGCCGGAGACTTCCACCTCGTCGAGTGCGGCGCTCAGGTCCTGATGCATCGCACGCGTAAAGCTGTTGAGCTTCTCGGGGCGGTTTAGCGTGATGGTTGCAACATGGCTTGATGCGTCGATGTGTACGCGGATCGCTTCATACGACATTGGGTGTCTCCTCAAAGTCTCTTTGATCGATGGGCGCTGCGGTGTGGGTGTCAGAGCCGCTCGATCACCAACGCAATGCCTTGGCCCACGCCGATACACATCGTGCAAAGTGCAAAGCGGCCGTTGGTTCGCTCCAGTTGATACAGCGCGGTCGTGATCAGACGCGCGCCCGATGCGCCAAGCGGGTGGCCGAGCGCAATCGCTCCTCCGTTCGGATTGACGCGCGGATCGTCGTCGCGCAGACCGAGTGTGCGGAGAACCGCCAGGCCTTGCGAGGCGAAGGCTTCATTCAACTCGATCACGTCGAATTGGTCGAGCGTCATACCGAGTTGCTTGACCAGCTTTTGCGTAGCCGGCGCCGGGCCGATGCCCATGATGCGCGGCTCCACGCCCGCCGTCGCCATGCCCACCACGCGTGCGCGGCGACGCAGGCCGTATTGATCGGCGGCTTCCTGATTCGCGAGCAGCAACGCGCACGCGCCGTCGTTCACGCCCGACGCATTGCCAGCGGTCACGCTGCCGTCCGGACGAACCACGCCCTTGAGCTTGCCCAGGCTTTCGAGCGAAGTTTCCCGTGGATGTTCGTCGAGCGTTACGCGCACGGGATCGCCTTTCTTCTGCGCAATTTCAACGCCGACGATTTCCTGGGCCAACGTGCCGTCACGCTGCGCGCGCGCCGCCTTGTGCTGGCTTGCCAAGGCAAACGCGTCTTGGTCCGCACGGCTGATACCGAATTCGACGGCGACGTTTTCCGCGGTTTCAGGCATCGAATCCACGCCATACTGACGTTTCATCAGCGGATTGATGAAGCGCCAGCCGATGGTGGTGTCGTGAACGTCGGCTTGTCGTGAGAATGCGCTGGTGGCCTTGCCCATGACGAACGGTGCGCGCGTCATGCTTTCGACGCCGCCGGCGATCATCAGGCGCGCTTCGCCCGCCTTGATCGCGCGCGCGGCGGTGCCGACCGCATCCATACCCGAGCCGCACAAGCGGTTGATGGTCGCGCCGGGCGCCTCTGTGGGCAGGCCGGCCAGCAACGCGGACATGCGCGCGACGTTGCGGTTGTCTTCACCGGCCTGATTGGCGCAGCCATAGATCACGTCGTCGAGGGTCCGCCAGTCGACGCCGGGATTGCGCTCGATCAGCGCCTTGATCGGTACCGCGCCGAGGTCGTCGGCGCGTACATCCTTCAGGGCGCCGCCGTAGCGGCCAATTGGGGTGCGAATCGCGTCGCAAATGAAGGCGTCGTTCATAAGGGCTTCCTGCTGAAACGGATCGGCGCGAGATGCCGCTCCGATGTCTCATGTTAGTTGGGTCGCACAGCCCGGTCCACTCGGCCAAACGGCATAAGACGAACGCCGTGCTTTTGTCTTATGCCGTTCAGCCAGCTACCGCCGGCGCCGCTTTCGGTTCAACATGAACGCGGCTTTGAACTACGCGGAAGCGGTTCGCGACGAAGGCGGCGTCGGCCAGCGCCGCATTGGCCGCAGGGTTCGCGCCCGTGCCGTGGAAGTCGGAAAAGGCCGCCGACTGATTGACGAACACGCCGCCCGTCAGATTGACCGACAGTGCGACGCCGCCGCGGATCGATGCCTCATGTGCCGCTTCGAGCACTGCGTCGTCCGTGCTGTAGACCGACAGCGTCAGCGCGCCGTGCTCGGCACGAACGAGATCGGGCCGAACCATTCGTTGGTGAACTTGGCATGATCACGGGCGGCGTCCAGTTGCAGCACGAGCGGCGTGCGCACGCGGGCGCCGGCGAAAGCCGGATGCTCGAGTGTTTGGCTTTCGACCAGAACGCGGCCGAGCTTGCTCGCTTCTTCAATGCGCTGGGTGACGCCGTCGTTTTGAATCGCCCCAAGCAGTTCGACTGCGCGGGCCGGGTCGGCGACCAGCTTTTGCACAGCGCCGGCAATGGCTTGCGCGACTTCGTCGAAGCTGAGCTTGCCGTCAGCGGCGCGAATGCCGCCGCGCGGCACGTAGATGTTTTGCGGTGCTGTGCACATCTGGCCGGAGTACAGCGCGAGTGAGAAGGCGATGTTGCGGGCAACGATTTTGATGTCGTCGACCGAATCGATCACGATCTGGTTGACGCCGGCTTTCTCGGTGTAGACCTGCGCCTGGTGTGCGTTGCGCTCCAGCCACGTGCCGTTTTGCGTGCTGCCCGTGAAGTCGATGAGTTTGATTTCCGGACGCACGGCGAGATCCTGGACGAGTGCGCCGTCGTTCGGCTCGGTGGCCAGCAACGTGACGACGTTCGGGTCGAAACCGGCTTCGCGCAAAACGTCACGCGCAATGCGTACGGTCAGCGCGAGCGGCAGGATCGCGCCCGGATGCGGCTTGACGATGACCGTGTTGCCGGTTGCGAGATCGGCGAAGAGGCCTGGATAGCCGTTCCACGTCGGGAATGTGCAGCAGCCGAGTACGAGGCCGGTGCCACGCGGTACGACGGTGTAACGCTTGTGCATGGCGAGCGGCGGATTTTTGCCTTGCGGTTTTTCCCAGTGGGCATCGGCCGGAATGCGGCGCAATTGGTCCCATGCGTACACGACCGCCTCGAGCGCGCGGTCTTGTGCGTGTGGCCCGCCGGCCTGAAAGGCCATCATGAATGCCTGGCCGGTCGTATGCATCACGCTGTAGCCAATTTCAAAGCTGGCGCGATTCACGCGCGCGAGAATTTCGAGGCAAACGCCGACCCACGCCTGCGGACCGGCAGCACGCCAGTCACGCTGCGCGACAGCGGCCGCGGCAATGAGCGCGTCAGACGAGGCCTTCGGATAGAGCACGCCGAGCGGGAACCCGAACGGCGAGATTTCGGCGCCGACGGTTTCTCCGGTGGATGGTTGGTCCAGTTCGAAAGTCTTGTTCAGATGCGCTTTGAATGCGGCCTCGCCGTCCGCGTTGGCTGTTTCCCCGTACACTTTCGGACTGGGCATCTCGACGAACGGACTCCAGTAGCCGCGCGTTTCAATCGCGGTGAGCGCCTTTTGCAGCGTGTCTTCGTGCTTGGTGAATAGCGGATGTGTCATGGCAGAGGGGCTTGGCTGTGCGTTGGGAAAAGCCTGTCGAATAATTGACCGACCGGTTGGTTGGTGAATGGTAGCATTATTAGGATGGCCGCGCGAAGCGTTTTCGCGCACGAACTAATCGATTAGGAGGCGGCATGGCTTACGAGAACATTCTGGTTGAGACGCGAGGGCGGGTCGGCTTGGTCACGCTGAATCGCCCGAAGGCGCTGAACGCTTTGAACGACGCACTGATGGACGAATTAGGCGCCGCCTTGCGCGAGTTCGACGCCGATGATGCGATCGGTGCGATCGTGATCACGGGCAGCGAGAAAGCGTTCGCGGCCGGCGCCGACATCGGCATGATGTCGACCTACACCTATATGGACGTCTATAAAGGCGACTACATCACGCGCAACTGGGAAGCGGTGCGCTCCATCCGCAAGCCGATCATTGCCGCAGTGGCAGGCTTCGCGCTGGGCGGCGGCTGCGAGTTGGCGATGATGTGCGACATCATTTTCGCCGCCGATACGGCAAAGTTCGGCCAGCCGGAGATCAAGCTCGGCATCATGCCGGGCGCCGGCGGCACACAGCGGCTCCCGCGCGCCGTCTCAAAGGCAAAAGCGATGGACCTCTGCCTGACCGCGCGTTTCATGGATGCCGCGGAGGCCGAGCGTGCCGGACTCGTCTCGCGCGTTATTCCCGCCGCATCGCTGATTGACGAGTCGATCGCTGCCGCCGCGACGATCGCCGAATTCCCGCTGCCGGCGGTGATGATGGTGAAGGAGTCGGTCAACCGCGCATATGAAACGACGCTCGCGGAAGGCGTGCATTTCGAGCGTCGCCTGTTCCATTCGCTCTTCGCGACTGAAGATCAGAAGGAAGGGATGGCCGCCTTCGTGGAGAAGCGCAAACCTGTTTTCAAACACCGTTAATACGTTTGTCAAAATAACGCTTGCAAGGCTGGGTGCGGCTCGCTAGAATCTCGCTCTTTCGTGCTCCGGAGAACGGGGCGCGGGAGGCGGGAGAGCCAGCAATGGCGGGGGTTTGCGGTACGTCGGGCAGGTCCGGAAAGTTGGAAA
>WNGR01004184.1_pt1 | contig 22246 bp, 14 predicted proteins | sample 5407581 | NCBI WGS metagenome assembly WNGR01 (sample SAMN13153383, study PRJNA577476) | soil metagenome | isolation source: 80 cm soil or saprolite under Garry oak tree replicate 2 | place: USA:California | collected 2016-06-15
CTGGAAGCCCCTGTTCGCCGGGTACGAGTGGACCAAGGCCTGGGCGGCCAGGGAGGTCCCCGACGTGGTGATCCTGGTCTACAACGACCACGCGTCCGCGTTCACGCCCGAGCTGGTGCCCACGTTCGCGCTCGGCTGCGCCGACGAGTTCCCTCCGGCCGATGAGGGGTACGGGCCACGCCCGGTGCCGGTCGTCCAGGGCCACGCCGATCTGGCCGCCCACCTGGCGCAGTCGCTGATCCTGGACGAGTTCGACCTCACCCTGCTGTACAAGCTCGACGTCGACCACGGCCTCACCGTGCCGCTGTCCCTGGTCTACGGGCAGCCCGGCGAGTGGCCGGTGCGGGTCATCCCGCTGGCCGTGAACGTCGTGCAGTACCCGCCGCCGACCGGCCACCGCTGTTACAAGCTGGGCCAGGCGATCCGCCGGGCGGTGCAGAGCTACGGCGAGGACCTCACGGTCCACGTCTGGGGCACCGGCGGCATGAGCCACCAGCTGCAGGGCCCCCGCGCCGGGTTCATCAACTCCGCGTTCGACCACGCGTTCTTCGACCGGCTGGTCGCGGACCCGGACAACCTCGCGCTGGTGCCGCACATCGAGTACGTGCGCGAGGCGGGCTCCGAGGGAATCGAGCTGGTCATGCAGCTGATCATGCGGGGGGCCATGGGTCCCTCGGTGGAGGAGCTGTACCGCTTCTACCACGTCCCCGGGTCCAACACCGCGGTCGGGCACCTGGTGCTGCGGCCCTCCGACCCATCCTCCGAGGAAGAGAACTAGCCCATGAGGATCGCAGTCGCCGGAGCCGGCGCGTTCGGCATCAAGCACCTCGACGCCCTCGCCGTCATCGACGGTGTCACCGTCACGTCGGTGATCAGCCGCAGGCTGGAGCAGGCCGAGGAGGTCGCGCAGAAGTACGGCGCCGGCCACGCCTCGACCGACCTGGACGACGCCCTCGCCCGCGAGGATGTCGACGCGGTCATCCTGTGCACCCCGACCCAGCTTCATGCGCAGCAGGCCATCGCCGCGATGCGCGCGGGGAAGCACGTCCAGGTCGAGATCCCGGTCTCCGACAGCTGGGCGGACGCGCAGCAGGTCGATCGCGTGCAGCAGGACACCGGCCTGATCTGCATGGTCGGGCACACCCGCCGGTTCAACCCCTCCCATCAGTGGATCCACCGCCGCATTGGCGCGGGCGAGCTGTCGATCCAGCAGATGGATGTGCAGACCTACTTCTTCCGCCGCACGAACATGAACGCCCTCGGCAAGCCCCGCAGCTGGACCGACCACCTGCTCTGGCACCACGCCGCGCACACCGTCGACCTGTTCCAGTACCAGACGGGCGAGGATGTCGAGATCGCCCACGCGGTGCAGGGGCCGCTGCACCCCGATCTGGGCATCGCGATGGACATGTCCATTCAGCTCCGGACGCCCAGCGGCCGAATCTGCACTCTCTCGCTGAGCTTCAACAATGACGGGCCGCTCGGCACCTTCTTCCGCTACATCTGCGACAACGGCACCTACATCGCCCGCTACGACGACCTGGTCACCGGGCGGGAGGAGCCGGTCGACGTGTCGGCGGTGGACGTTTCCACCAACGGCATCGAGCTGCAGGACCGCGAGTTCATCGCGGCGATCACCGAGAAGCGCGAGCCGAATGCCAGCGTGGGCGACGTGCTGCCCTGCTACCGGGTGCTCGGCGAGCTGGAGACCCAGCTCGCCAGGCAGCTGTAGCCGGAACAGGGAAACTGCCCGCTCCGGTGCCTGAGCTACCGCTGGTTGCCTCGATGGAGGGGCCCGCGACCGCGCCGGTCCTCGTGCTTGGCAACTCGCTCGGCACCAGCCGGTCGGTCTGGGAACCCCAGCGGGCCGCGTTCCGCAGGCATTTCCGGCTGCTCAGGTACGAGTATCCGGGACACGGCGGCTCGCCCGCGCCCGCCGGGCCTTACACGATTGACGAGCTCGGCGCCGGCGTGCTGGCCCTGCTCGACGCGCACGGCATCGAGCGCGCGCGGTACTGCGGGATCTCGCTCGGCGGCATGATCGGGATGTGGCTGGCCGCGCACGCGCCGGAGCGGGTCGCTGCCCTCGGGCTGTGCTGCACCTCGGCCTATCTGCCGCCAGCGTCCGGCTGGACCGCGCGCGCCGAGCAGGTCCGGCGCCACGGCATGAGCTCGATCACCGAGCAGTCGATCGGCCGCTGGTTTACCCCGCTGCTGAGGGCCAGGGAGCCTGCGGTGCCCGCGGCGTTCGCCGCCCAGCTCGAGGCCACGGACCCGGAGGGCTACGCCGGGTGCTGCGAGGCGATCGCCGCCATGGACCTGCGTCCCGCGCTGGCCTCGATCACCGCGCCGACGCTGGTCATCGCGGCCGCCGATGACCCGGCGACGCCGCCGGCCCACGGCGCGGTGATCGCGTCCGGGATCGCAGGCGCACGGCTCGTCGTGGTCAGGGAGGCGGCGCATCTCGCGAACGTATCCGCGGCCGGCCAGGTGGGCTACGCGCTGCTCAGTGCGCTCCTGGCTCCCTCGCCGTGAGCTTCGGTCTTGAGTTCCGGCCGCGTGCTACCGCCGGTACGCGACGGTGGTCGCCTGATCGCGGAACCCCATCGACCGGTAGAGCAGGGCCGGAACGGGATACCCGGGATCGCCGCGCGGGGTGACCACGGCGAGGGTCGCCCCGGCGTCCCGGGCGGCGTGCAGCGCGGCCAGGCACACGCCGCGGGCCAGCCCGCGGCGGCGGTGCTGCGGGTCGGTGCCGACCGGCTCAAGCAGCACGGTTCTCGTGACCGCGTCGAGCCAGAGCAGGCAGTTGGACGCGAAGCTGGAGTCCGGGGCCTCGACCACCCAGTCGAGTTCCCGGCGGTACGGCCAGGTCCGGGTGATCTCCAGGTAGCGCTCCTCGGTCATCAGGCCCGACTGCCAGGCCGCCCGGTGTGACTGCGCGCGGCGGCCCAGGTCATCGGGCCTGACCGGGCGGGCCCGGTACCCGGCGGGCAGCGCGGGGACCGGCAGATCGGCCAGGTCCCTGGTCTGCAGGGTGAAGCAGGGCCCGTCGGTGTTGCGCCGGTAGCGGTGCCGCAGCAAAGCCGTGATCAGGTGCGGCTCGCGGTCGGTGACGGTGACCGTGCGGTCCGGGTGCGCGGCGGTCTCAGCGAACCAGCTGAGCACCTCGTCGGCCAGCTCGGGACAGGCGGGATCGACGGCGAGATCCAGGTGCGCGGGCTCACCGATCATCCCCCAGGCCAGCACCGTGCCGCCGGGCTCGGCCCACAGCCGGATCGGCCGGGCCGGCGCCTGCGCGGGAAAGGCGTCACGCTGCCACGCGAGATCGCCGACGTGCCAGTGGGCTCCGGGAACCCAGATGCGGCTGGCCAGGTCCTGCATCGCGCGAAGGTCGTCCGGGCCGGAGTAGGCCCGCGAGCTGGCCAGGCTGACGCCGGGCGCTGGTAAGTCGGGCACCGGCTTCCTGATCACGGCGTCGGCCCCCATCGGGCGATACACGCCGCCCTCGCGGCCGGCTGCGCCGCTCCCGCCGAGCAGCGGCCGCGTCAGCTGGCCGCGGACGTCCAGCAGCTGGTCAAGCGCCGCGCCCAGCTGCGCGTCGCTGATGTGCAGCGGTGCGCCGTCGCCGTTGCCCTCATCGGCCGCGAACAGGGCGGCCCGGCGCAGCAGCTCCTTGAGGAAGGACGCGGTGACGCCGTCCGTCCGCTTAATCACGATGTCGGGGTCGGTGAGATCGAGCACCAGGCGGCCCCGGTAGAGCTCGATCAGCCGGCGGCGGGCGTCGGCGTCGGGCAGGGGCAGCCGGGCCGCGTGATCGACGCGGCCCGGCCGGGCCGCCAGCGCCGCCTCCAGCAGATCCGCGCGGTTCGTGGTGAGCAGGAACGTCACGTCGATGTCCTCGCCGAGCCCGTCCATCTCGTTGAGCAGCTGGAACAGCAGCGGGTGCTGCCCCCTCCGGGGGCCGCGTTCCTCGGCGATCAGGTCCACGTCCTCGATCACTACCATCGAGGGCTGCAGCACCCGGGCGACCGAGCACGCCTCGGCGATCCATTGCAGCGCGTGGCCGGATATGACGATGACCGTCACCCCGGGCAGCCTGCCGAGCAGGTACCTGATCGTGTGCGTCTTGCCGGTTCCCGGCGCGCCGTGCAGCAGGACGCCGCGCTTGAGATGCTGGCCGCTGGCGAGCAGCCTGCCCGCGTGCCTGGCCACGCCGAGCACCTGACGCTCAATGCCGTCGAGCACGGCGGGCGGGAGAACCACCTCGCCGCGGTCCAGCCGCGGGCGGTCGAGGAACCGCAGCATCGCGCCGCGGTCACGGCCGAAGACCTCTCCGCCGAATGTGATCACGTGCCCGCGGAAGACGTTGCGCTCGACCGTCAGCCGCCGTATCTCGTCCAGCATGCGCTGCGCCGCGGCCTGGTCCGCGGCGGCGATCTCCAGGCTGACCTCCTCCGACGGCCCGCGATCCTCCGGCCCGCGCAGCAGCAGCGCAAACCGGGTGCCCGCGTCGTCGACCAGGTAGAGGCCGCACTGGACGCAGGCGCGGGTCTGGCCTCCCGGTCCCGCCGACAGCGCGCTGGTGGCCACGCTGCCCACGCCGAGCCGCTCGCCGCAGGGCCCGGGCTGCATTAGGTCGGCCAGCCCGAAGTCCATGTGCCGGAATCCGGTGAGGCCGGCGAGACGATGCCCTCGGCCTTCGTCCGCCAGCCAGGCATCCAGGCCCGCCTGCACGTTCACGTGGTCGTAGTCCGGCCAGGAGCCGCTGACCACCGGCATGCTCGCGGCTCCGGGGCCGAGGTGGTCACGCAGCAGGCGCTGCGCGGGAGCGTCCTCCGCCCGCGCGGCCGACACCGCGCGATGCATCAGGCGCCGGGCCAGCCTCACCACGTCGGCGAGCTCGGGCCGCGAATCCAGGCCGGCCTGGCCGTCGTGCTGCGGCAGGGTTCCGTGGCCCGCGGCCGCAAAGCTGGCATCCCCGCTATCCCCGCGCGAAGTCGCGCCCCTCTCCACATCCGCCAGCATAGGGGGCAACGAGCCGAGCCGACCGGAAGAATCCGCAGGCCAGCAAGGACCGCCGCGCGGGCTGAAAGACTGGGCCTGCACGATTCCCCGCGGGAGGTTCCATGCTGCCATGGTCCGCCGAGCTGGCCGGCCGGCTCGAAGAGCACGTGATTACCAGCGAGCTGCTGCGGGACAACCCGCTCGGTGACCCGAACGAGCGGCCGCTATGGGTCTATCTGCCGCCCGGGTACGACGCCGACCCGGACCGCCGCTATCCCTCCGTCTACGTCATCCAGGGCTATACCGGGCACCTGGCCATGTGGCGTAACCGCAGTCCGTACCGCCAGCCGTTCCCCGAGACCGCGGACGCGGTGTTCGCGCGCGGTGAGGCCCCGCCTGCCCTCGTGGTCTACGTGGACGCGTGGACCAGGTACGGCGGCAGCCAGTTCGTGGATTCGCCGGGCACCGGCCGGTATCACTCCTACCTCTGCGACGAGGTCGTGCCCTGGGTGGACCGGCGCTACCGGACGCTGCCGCGGGCCGCGCACCGGGCGATCACGGGCAAGTCCAGCGGCGGGTTCGGCGCGATGATCACGCCGATGCTGCGGCCCGACCTGTTCGGCGCGCTCGCCACGCACGCCGGCGACTCGCTCTACGAGCTGAACTATATCCCGGCGTTCGGCCAGGCGGCGCGGCTGCTGCGTGACTATGACGGCGATATCTGGCGGTGGTGGGACGACTTCCGGTCCCGGGTCTCCTTCACCAAGGAGGCCGATGAGGTCCTGCTGGAGATGCTCGGCGTCGCCGCCTGCTTCTCCGCGCGTGAGGACGGGACCGTGGAGCTGCCGTTCGACTCGCGGACGGGAGCGTTGCGCCCGGAGGTCTGGCAGCAGTGGCAGGACTGGGACCCGGTCCGGATGGCGTCCAGGTACGCCGGGGCGTTGCGGTCGCTTCGGGCGATTTGGGTCGACGCGGGAACCAGGGACGAGTACTTTCTGGACCTGGGCGCGGAAGCCTTCCGCGTGGCGCTGCACGAGGTCGGCGTCACCGACGACGTAATCCACTTCGAGCTGTTCGAGGCGACTCATGCCGCCATCGACTACAGGTACCCGCTATCGCTGGCCTGGCTCTGCCGGCGCATCGCACCTGAAGCCGATCCGGATCCGGCGTGAACTTATCGTCGGCCCGCTACGTAAACCACGGGTATACGGGGCCTCGTAGATACCGTAGCGATAGGAGAGAAATACGATGCGTAGTCGATGGTGGGTGACTCCCGTCCTCGCCGCCGCGGTCGTCGGGCTGGCTGCATGCGGCAGCAGCAGTTCGACGGGGTCATCGGGTTCAAGCGGTACCAGCGGTTCCGGCGCTTCCAGCACGCAGTCCAGCGCGCCGGCTGCGGCTCCGACCGCGTCAGCGACCGGGATCAAGACCATGACCACCACGGGCGGCACAGTGCTCGCCACCGCACAGGGATTCACTATTTACTGGTTCGCCCCTGACACTGCGACCAAGTCGGTCTGCAACGGCCAGTGCGCTGTCTTCTGGCCGCCGGTCATCGGAACCCCGACGGCCGCGTCCGGCACCACGCTGACCGGCAAGTGGGGCACCATCAAGCGGGCGGACGGCCAGCTTCAGGCCACTTACGACGGCCACCCCCTCTACGTCTTCAAGTCCGACGGCGCCGCGGGCCAGGACACCGGCAACGGTCTCAACGCGTCCGGCGGCGGCAGCGGCGGCGGCGGCTACGGATACTGATCGCCACCGCGGATAGAAGCGGCGTCCCCGCGTACGGCGCGGCGCGGGGACGCCCGCTTCGCCGGTTGAGCCGGTAACGCCCGGCCAGCCGGCACCGCCAGTTAAGCCCACACCGCCGCCCGGGGAAGACTTCCCGGCCGCAGGTATGTTTCGTCCATGCGGGACACCTCGGAGGCGGCCACCGAGGCTAAGAGCAGCGTTCGCGGCGGCCTGATCATCATCTACGCGGCGCTGATGCTGGCGATCCTGCTGGCCGCGCTCGACCAGACGATCGTGGCCACCGCGCTGCCCACGATCGTCGGCGACCTAGGCGGGCTGAGCCATCTGTCCTGGGTGGTCACCGCCTATCTGCTGGCCACCACGGCCTCCGCGCCGCTGTGGGGGAAGCTCGGCGACCAGTACGGCCGCAAGATGCTGTTCCAGTCCGCGATCGTGATCTTCCTTATCGGCTCGGCGCTGTGCGGCCTGTCCCGCAACATGCCCGAGCTGATCGGTTTCCGCGCGCTGCAGGGCCTGGGCGGCGGCGGGCTGATGGTGCTGGCCCAGGCCATCGTGGGCGACGTCGTGCCGGCCCGGGACCGGGGCAAATACCAGGGCGCGTTCGGCGCAGTGTTCGGCGTGGCCAGCGTCGCTGGCCCGCTGCTCGGCGGGTTCTTCGTGGACAACCTGAGCTGGCGCTGGGTGTTCTACGTCAACCTGCCGATCGGGATCATCGCGCTGGCGACCATCGCCTTCGCGCTGCCCGCGAGCGCCAGCCGGGAAGCTCACAAGATCGACTATCTCGGAACCCTGCTGCTGGCCGGCGCGGCCACGTGCGTAGTGCTGCTCACCTCCTGGGGCGGCACGACCTACGCCTGGTCCTCCCCGGCGATCATCGGGCTCGGGATTGGCGCGGTGATCCTGGCCGTGGCCTGGTGGGTGTCGGCCGGGCGGGCCGCCGAGCCGGTGCTGCCGCGGCGGCTGTTCCACAACCCGGTGTTCTCGGTCAGCGCGGGCATCAGCTTCGCCGCCGGGTTCGCGATGTTCGGCGCGCTGGCCTTCCTGCCGCTCTACCTGCAGGTCGTGCGCGGCGTGTCGCCGACCATCTCCGGCGTGTACCTGCTGCCCATGGTGCTCGGCCTGCTGCTCACCTCGGTGGCCAGCGGGCAGCTCATCTCCCGGCTGGGCCGGTACAAGGTGTACCCGATCATCGGGACCGCGCTCGTGGCCATCGCCTTGTTCCTGCTGTCCAGGCTGACCGAGACCACCTCCTCGGTGGTCATGAGCCTGTATTTCTTCGTGCTCGGCCTCGGTCTCGGCCTGGTCCTGCAGGTGCTCGTCATCGCGGTGCAGAACTCGACGGACTACGCGGATCTCGGCACGGCCACCTCGAGCGTGACCTTCTTCCGGACGATCGGGGGCTCGTTCGGCGTGGCCATCTTCGGGTCGGTCTTCTCCAACCGGCTGGCGACCGAGCTGGCCGCGGTTTTGCACGGCGCCTCGCTGCCGCCGGGGTTCAACCCGGCCGCCGCGCAGGCGAACCCGGCCGTGCTGCAGAGGCTGCCCGCGGCGCTGCGCGCCGACGTCCTGCACGCGTACGTCGTCAGTTTCCATGCGGTGTTCCTGGGCGCGGTCCCGGTCGCGGCGGCCGCGTTCGTGCTCACCTGGTTCCTGCGCGAGGTGCCGCTGCGCACCACCGCAGCCGCGTCCGACATCGGCGAGGGCCTGGGCGGGACGTCGGCGCAGCGGTCGTCGGTCGAGGAACTCGAGCGCGCGCTGCTGCGGCTGGCCGACGTCGACCTGAGGAGGCAGGGCTACGCGCGGCTGGCCGAGCGGTGCGGGCTCGGCCTGCCTGCGGGCAGCTGCTGGGTGCTGGCCCGGCTGGCCAAGCGCGGTGGGCGGGTGGTCGGGGCCGACCTGGCGCGTGAGGCAGGCGTCAGCGTGGAGCACGGACGGCCGTACGTGGACAAGCTGGTGGAGGCGGGCCATGTGCGGCGCGATGACGGCGTGCTGCAGCTGACCCCGGCGGGCGGCGCGGCCGCGGACCGGCTGTTCGCCGCGGGCCGGGAGGGCCTGGAGCAGCTGCTGTCCGGCTGGTCCCCGGAGCAGCACGCCGACCTGGCGCGGATGCTCGACAAGCTGTCCCGCGCGCTGCTCGGCGAGTCCGCCGACGAGCACCTCATCGCCAGATGACGCCGACGCGACCCGGCTGGGCTGGTGAGCCACGGGCCTGATGGAACAATGGCCCGATGAAGGCCGACATCGTGGTTATCGGGGCCGGGGCGTTCGGGCTCAGCACGGCGCTGCACTGCGCGCTGCTCGGCCGGTCGGTGATCGTGGTCGAGCGGGATACGGCGGGCTCGCAGGCGTCGGGCCGGGCCGCCGGGCTGTTCAAGTCCGTCCAGGCCGATGAGGTGCGCACCGCGCTGGCCCGGCGGAGCATCGGCAAGGCGGTGACGTTCGGCGACTGGACCGGCGTACCGCTGGATGTGGCCCGCTCCGGCAGCTTCCTGGTGGCGCGCACGAGTCAGCACCGAACTTACGTTCTGGCTGAAGCGGGGCAGTCCCGGGCCTGGGGAGCGGACGTGCGCGAGGCCAGCCAGGCGGATCTGGCGGGACGGCTGTCCTACTACCGCGGGTCAGCCGATGACCTGGCGGTGTGGTGCCCGGAGGACATCTACATCGAGGAGCCGATGAGCCTCGTGCAGGCCTACCTCTCGGCCTGCAAGCGGCACGGAGTCGAGGTGCTCGAGTCCGAGCCCGCGGCCGGCGTGACGATGTCAGCAGGACGGGTGGCCGGAGTCGAGACCACGTCCAGGTCCATCGCCGCCACCGTGGCCGTGGATGCCGCGGGCGCGTGGGTGCGGCAGGTCGCCGAGCTGGCCGGGGCCGGCGGCCGGGTCGCGGTCGCGCCGGTCCGCCATCAGCTGCTGATCACCGAGCCGTCCGCAGAGCTTGACGCGGGGGAGCCGATCACCCGGGTGGTCGACGCGGCCGTCTACCTGCGCCCGGCCCGGGGCGGCCTGATGTTCGGCGGGTTCGAGGCCGGGCCGATGCCGGTGGACCCGCGGGGGCAGCCGCCGTCATTCCGCACCGGCGACGTCCCGCTGGACCTGGGCGTGCTGCGGCAGCTGGCCGGTCAGGTGGCCGACGAGGCGCCGCTGGCCAGCACGGACCGGATCGCCGAGCACCGCGGCGGGCTGTTCACGATGAGCCCCGACGGCCGGTTCGTGATCGGCCCGGTGCCGGACGCGCCCGGGCTCTGGATCGCGAGCGGCTGCAACGGCTCGGGATTCTCGTGCTCGCCCGCCATCGGCGAGGCGCTGGCCAGCTGGATCACCGGCGGCGTGCCGCCGGCCGGCCTGGCCGGCCTGGCCCCTGACCGGTTCGGCGCGGTGACCGATGCGGCGCTCGTCCGCCACGGCACCTGGCAGTACGCCCACTACTACGACCCGGTGACGGCCGGAAGTCCCTGACGGGCGCTGGGGTCACTGCCAGCTGACGGCCGCCGCCGGGTCGGTGGCGTTGAGGTGGTCCGACACCCGGGCCAGGTGCTGCCGCATCGCCTCGACGGCCCGGGCCGAATCGCGGGCGCGGAGGGCGCCGACAATCGCCCGGTGGTCTCCCTGGTACTGCTCCCGGTGCTCGCGTGAGGCGCTGCGGCGCTTGAGGTCCCCCCAGACCTGCCCGTGCCGGGCCGCCTCGATGGCCTGGTAGAGCGCGGCCAGCAGCGGGCTGTGGCTCGCCGACATGATGCAGCGGTGCAGGGCCAGGTCCCAGGTCTCGAACTCCTCGTAGCTCGCCGCCCTGTCCCCGCCCGCCAGGCAGCGGTCCATCTCCTCCAGGTCCGCGGCGGTGGCCCAGGCCACCACCAGCGACATGGCGGGAGGCTCAAGCAGCCGCCTGATTGTCATCACGTCAGCGGGGGCGAAATCCGCGGCGCGGGCGCGATCCGCCGCGGGGACGCCGGCCAGCTCGCCCGCAGCCGCGATCCCGGTTTCGGGCCTGCCGTCCGTTGCGGTCTGCGGCGCCTTTCTGGGCTGCGGCACGTCCCGCAGGAACGTGCCGCGCCCCACTTCACGGGAGATGCGCCCCTGCGCCTCCAGCATCGCCAGCGCGTGCCGGATGGAGGAGCGGGTGACGCCGAGATCGGTGGCGAGCTGCCGTTCGGTGGGCAGCCTGGAGCCCGGGCCCTGGCCGGCCCGCCGTGTCCGGGAGAGGATCACCTCGGCCAGCCGCTGCCCCCGCTCCGCGTGCGTGTTCCCGCCGAGCGGGCTGGCCTGCCCGGCCAGGTCAGCCCGTGACGGGTCGGTCGCTCCGGACTCTGCTGCCGTCCCCATCCGCCCACCGCCTCTGCCTGACTCTGACAACCAATTCTACCAATATTGAACGCATCACAACAGTAAAGTTACGGGAGTGCTCTTTTAACACCTCTTGCACTGTATAGGGTACGGACCTATGCTCAACCAATCTATTAGGTCCAACCAATCTGCTGACTGCCACCCCGGGGCGGCCAGGCGGCTTGACGAGGAGACCGCACGTGAGGCTTGCCACCATTGCCACCCCCGGCGGACCGCGACTGCACGTGCGTGCGCGCTCCGGTTACGTTGATATTGCTGAGGCGACGGGGGATCCCCGGCTCTCCTCGCTTCAGTATGTCCTCGGAACCGGGCTGGCCGCGATGGACGTTATCCGGCCTCTCCAGGACTCCGAAGGCCGTCAGGTCGCCGAGGCGGACTTCGCGCCGGCCGTGCCGGCCCCTCCGCGCATCCTGTGCCTGGGCCTGAACTACAGCGAGCATGCGCTCGAAGGCGGCCGGGAGGTCCCCACCTGGCCCGACGCGTTCGTCCGCGGGGCGGACAGCGTCCTGCCACCCTATGCCGACCTGATCAAGCCCGCCCTGACCGAGCGTTTCGACTATGAGGCCGAGCTTGGGGTGGTCATCGGCGCAGGCGGCCGCTATATCACCGCGGACAAGGCCCTCGACGCCATCGCAGGCTTTGTCGTGGTCAATGACGCGTCAGCACGTGACTGGCAGCGAGCCGCGACCCAGTGGACCGCAGGCAAGAACTTCGAGGGCAGCATGCCGATCGGCCCTGAGGTGGTCACCACCGACGAGGTCGATGTGAGCGACCTGGCGATCAGCTCCACGCTCAACGGCCAGGTCATGCAGTCGGCGCGGACCTCGCAGATGCTCGTCGACGTCCCGAGCGCGGTCGAGTTCTTCTCCTCGTTCACCCGCCTCATGCCCGGCGACGTCATCGCCACCGGCACCCCGGGCGGCGTCGGGTTCGCCCGGACTCCGCCGGTGTGGATGCACCCCGGTGACGTCATCGAGGTCACCGTCGAGGGCGTGGGCACGATCCGTAACCACGTCGTGGCCGAGAAAGGCGCGCCCAGCGACTGGCGATGGCAGCCGGGGCAGCCGTTGCAGAGCGGTTTCTGATTCACTCCACCAACCCACGGAGGGACAATGAAGTACACGACCCTCGGGACCGTGCTGGCCGCCGCGCTCGCCGTCGGCATGTCCGCGTGCAGCAGCAGCGGTTCCAGCAGCACCAGCGGCAACTCGTCAGCTCCGGCCGGCTCGACGCTCACGATCGCCGATGTCGCCCCGTTCAGCGGCGTGGATGCCGCCCTCGGCCCCACATACCTGGCCTCCTGCTACGGCGCGACCTCGGCCATCAATACGGCCGGCGGCGTGCTCGGGCACAAGCTGGCCTGCAAGAGCGTGGACACCAGGGGTGACCCAGCGGATGCCGTCCCGGCGGTCAACCAGATGTTCGCGACCACGCCCAGCCTCGCGCTGGTGATCGGATGCACGTCGGACGAGGCCGCGTCCGTTGTCCCGGTCATCAACGCGCACAAGATGGCCATGTTCTGCATGACCGGCCAGTCGGAGTTTGACCATGTCCACTACCCGTACTTCTACCGGCTGGTGCCTCCTGACCTGGAGGAGTCCTACGCGATGGTCGCGATCGCGCAGGAACTGCATTACAAGCGGATCGCCCTGGCGTTCGGCAACGACATCGGGTCGCAGACCTTCATCCAGCCCGCGATCAGCGCGCTGAAGAAGGCCGGGATTACCCTGACCACCAACCAGAGCCTGGACCTGAAGGCCACGACGTTCCGCACCGAGGCTGCAGCGATCGTCAGCTCTCACCCCGACGCGATCATGACGGAGGCCCTCGGGTCCGCGGATCCCACCCTGTTCTCCGAGATCAAGCAGCTCAACAACGGGCACAGCATCCCGATCATCGGCACGTCGGCGGCTATCTCGCCCGCGTTCTTCAAGTCCGCGGCCGCGGCCGTGGGCGCCTCGACGTTCGCGTCCACCTTCCACGCGGACAACCTGGTCGTGGAGTCGACCGGGCCCGCTTACCAGGCCTTCTCCAAGGCGCTGCTGGCTCAGCAGGGCAAGGTTCCCGGCGTTACCGGTAACTTCACCACCTACCTGAGCGCGCCGGGCGGGGTGCACCTGTACGACGGGATCAACCTGGCCGCGCTGGCCATGATCATGTCGAAGAGCACCAGCCCGAGCGTGTACGGGCCGGACATCGTCAAGATCGGGAACGGCGTTCCTGGTGCCACGGTGGTGTACTCGTTCGCCCAGGGCGCGGCCGCGCTGAAGGCGGGCAAGACCATCAGGTACGAAGGACCCGGCGGCCCGACCAGCTTCGACAGCTTCCACGACTCGACCGGCATCTTCCAGGTCGACACTTACAGCCCATCCGGCGCAGTGCACGTCATCGGGAACCTGACGGCGGCCCAGCTGCGCGCGCTGGCCGGATGAGCATCCGCAGGTGACCGTCTTCCTCGCCTCGCTCGGATTCGGCCTGGTGACGGCCGCGGTGCTGGCGATCGCGTCGGTCGGCTTCACGCTGCAGTTCGGGGTCACGGACGTGCTCAACCTGGCGTACGGGGCCATCATGATCGCGGGCGCCTACATCGCGTACGTGGCCAACCAGGCGGGCGTGTCGGTGTGGATCGGCCTGGTTGTCGCGGTGGCCGCGTGCTCGCTCGGGTCGGTGCTGCTGAACTCCGGCGTGTACACGCCGTTTCAGCGCCGGGGCACGTCCCCGATCACCATGGTCATCGTGTCGCTCGGCATGACGCTCATCATCGAGTTCGGAGTGGCGGCGGTGGCGGGCGGCACCAGCGTCTCCTACGCCCTGGGCCAGGGGAAGACGTTCCGGGTCGGCGGCCTGATCCTGACCACGGTGCAGCTGGTCATCATCGCGCTGAGCCTGCTGGTCATGGCGGGCGTGCATGCGCTGCTGCGCTACACGAAGCTGGGCAAGGCCATGCGTGCCACGGCCGCGAACAGGACACTGGCGCGCAACTGCGGGATCAGGACCAGCCGCGTCATCACCGTCACCTGGGCGCTGACCGGTGCGCTGTGCGGGCTGGCCGGCGTGGTCTTCGCCATGGACTCGGGCAGCTTCGACGCCACCAGCACGGACATCTTCCTGGTGCTGATCCTGGCCGCCGTGTTCCTCGGCGGCCCAGGCCAGGCCTACGGTGCCATGCTCGGCGCGGCGGTGATCGGCCTCGCCACCGAGATCAGCGCGGCCTTCATCCCGGCGGACTACAAGTACGTGATCGCCTTCGTGGTGCTGCTCGTCATGCTCGGCCTGCGCCCGGCCGGCCTGCTAGGCCCAGCGTCAGTGAGCAGGGGGCCATGAACGCCTTCTACGTCATCAACCTGCTGATCTACGCCGGGGTTGACGCCATGGCCTGCCTCGGCCTCAGCCAGCAGTTCGGCGTCGCCGGCTTGACCAATTTCGGCTTCATCATCTTCCAGGCGGCCGGCGGGTACACCGCGGCGATCCTGGCCATGCCGCCCAAGTCGGCGAACGGGGGATTCCAGTCCTACATCGGCGGGTGGAACCTGCCGTTCCCGATCCCGTGGCTCGGCGCGGCGCTGGTCGGCGGCGTGATCGCGCTGCCGTTCACGTTCCTGGTGGGCAGGCGGCTGCGCGGCGACTTCGCCGCTGTCGGCCTTCTGGTCACCGCCGTCCTGCTGAACCTGCTGGTCACCAACTACGTGCCGGTCTTCAACGGAGACGCGGGCCTGTCGCTCATCCCCGAGCCGCTGCAGGGTAAGTACAACCCGCAGTCCTCCGCCTACCAGTGGACCTTCGCCCTGGTCGCGATCCTGCTCGGCGCGCTGGTCTACCTGTTCGTGCGCCGCATCACCGAATCGCCGTACGGGCGGACCCTGCGCGCCATGCGCGACAACGACGTGGTCGCCGACTCACTCGGCAAGAACCTGCTCTCGCTGCGGACCGGAATGCTCGTGCTGGGCGGGGCCATCGCCGGGCTCAGCGGCGGCGTCCTGGTCTCCTACATCACCACATGGTCCCCGGCGGCCTGGGGCTACGCCGAGACCGTGGTGCTGTTCGCGGCGGTGATCATCGGCGGGGCGGGCAACCACCTCGGCGCGGTCCTCGGCGCCGTCCTGGTCCCGGTCGGGTTCGAGGAGGTGACTCGATTCATCCCCAGCTCGAACAACCTGCCGCCGAACCTCATCCCTTCGCTGGAGTGGGTCGCCATCGGGCTGCTCATCGTGATGTTCCTCTGGGTCCGGCCGCAGGGCGTTCTGCCCGAGCGGAAACGGGTGATCGCGCTGCCAGCGGGTGACGGTGCCGGCCCGGAGCCCGCCGCCCCGGCGGCGGGCAGCGCCCCGCGGGCGCCGCTGACCCTGGTGCGCCCCGCGGCAGCGGGCGGCCCGGAAATTGTGCTGGAGACGACAGGCCTGGCCCGGGACTTCGGCGGGGCGCGGGCCGTGGACGGGATATCCCTGTCGATCCGGCATGGCACGCTGACCGGCCTGATCGGGCCGAACGGCGCGGGGAAATCCACGCTCCTGGCCATGCTGGCCGGCACCCTGCGCCCCACGTCGGGGACCATCGCCTACCTTGGCCAGGACATCACAGGAATGCCTGCGTTCCGCCGTGCCCGGCTCGGTCTGGTCCGCACCTTCCAGCTGGCCAGCGAGTTCAAGCGGCTGACGGTGATGGAGAACCTGCTGTCCGCGGTGCCAGGGAACCGCGGTGACTCGCTGCGCGGCGCAGTGGCCGGGAAGCGGTACTGGAAGAGCGACGAAGCGGCGGCGATCGCCCGGGCCCAGCTCGTGCTCCGCCGGTTCGGCCTCGAGGATTTCGCCAACCACTACGCGGGTGACCTGAGCGGCGGCCAGCGCAGGCTGGTCGAGATCATGCGCGCGCTGATGGCCGAGCCTGGCATGCTGCTGCTGGACGAGCCCATGGCCGGCGTGCACCCGAATCTGGCGCGGCGGATCGGCGACGAGCTGGTCGCGCTCTGCCGCGAGGGGATGACGATCCTGATGGTCGAGCACGAGCTGGCCATCATGGACGAGTTCTGCGATCCGGTAGTGGTGATGGCCGAGGGCACCGTCCTCGCGGAGGGGACGATGGCGCAGCTGCGGGGCCGCCGCGAGGTGGTGGAGGCCTACCTTGTCGGCTGAGCTGGCCCTGCGCGGCCTGCCGCTGCGCGCCCAGGAGATCACCGCAGGGTACGGTGGCGACGCGGTGATCCGTGCCATCACGGTGCGCGCAGTCCCCGGCCAGGTGGCCTGCCTGGTCGGCCCCAACGGCTCCGGCAAGAGCACCTTGCTGAAGAGCCTGGTCGGGATCGTGCCCGTATCGTCGGGCGCGGTGCTGGTCGGGGACCGGGACGTCACCAACCAGCCCCCGGAGGAGATCGCCCGGGCGGGCGTGGGCTACGTCCCGCAGGTGGACGACGTGTTCGGTCCGCTGACCGTCAGGGAGAACCTCGAGATGGGCGGCTACCTGCTACGCAAGCAGCAGGTAGCCGGGCACATCGACCGGGTCCTGGGCATCTTCCCCAGGCTCAGCGCGATGCTCGGGCGTCCGGCCGGCAAGCTCAGCGGCGGTGAGCGCAAGATGCTCGCCATGGGGCGCGTGCTCATGCTCGACCCCGGCGTTTTCCTGCTCGACGAGCCCACTGCGAACCTGGCCCCCAAGGTGGCCGCGGATCTCCTGGAAGAGCACGTCCGCCAGCTGGCGGCGAGCGGCGCGTCGGTGCTCATCGTCGAGCAGCGGGTCAGGGCCGTCCTGGCCATCTCCGACCAGACCTACGTTCTCGGCGGCGGGGAGGTGCGGATGGAGGGCACCCCCGCCGAGCTCGCCGCGAACCCGGACTTCATCGAGTCCTTCCTGGGCGGCGCCCGCCATCGGGCGCTTCCCTCTGGCGACTCCTGACCGGCGCCGGCCCGCCTGGCCGTATCCCGCTACGACGGCTCGGTAGCGAGGGCCCTCGATAAATGATCCGGGCTAAATGGCGGCAAAGCACGCACCGGGGTATCGATCCAGCCGCGGGCTTTCCCTGACCCGCCGCAGGTCCCTGCCGCCGGGAAAGGTGCGCAGGCCGCGGCGGCGGCGCGAGCACCCCGGATCAGTTCGCTAAACCAAATTAACGGTTTATTTATGGAACTTGTTCATAAGCCGTAAATAGTGTTCGGAAGGCACGGAAAGTCAGCAGCCACAAGAGACGAGGGAGTCCGCCATGCCAGGCATCCGTAAGCTTCTCCGAACGAGGCGCGGCTTTAAGGCAGCCCGCCTCCGCGGGCCACTCACCGCCACCTTAATGGCCACTGGGCTGATGATCGCGCTGTCGGCGTCCGCGGTGGCCAGGACAGCTGCCTCGGCCAGCGCCAGGCCGGCCTACCTGAACGCCAGCCTTGCGGTCCAGGCGCGGGTCAGCGACCTGCTCGGCCGGATGACGTTGCCGGAGAAGATCGGCCAGATGGTGCAGATCGAGGCGACCCAGGTCACCGACGCATCCAGCGCCTGCACCAGCCAGGGCGGCTTTAACCTGCCCAACCCCACGTGCGAGCAGAAGATCTTCGTCGACAATCACGTTGGCTCGATCCTGGCCGGCGGGACCGACATTCCGATCGACACCACGGGCCAGAACGGCACCGGCAACACCGGCCTGGACTGGGCCAACGAGTACAACACCATGCAGAGCTACGCGATGGCGCACTCCCGGCTGCACATTCCGGTCATCTTCGGCGTCGACGCCGTCCACGGCTTCGGCCACCCGTTCCAGGCGCCGCTGTTCCCGCAGTCGATCGGGATCGGTGCCACCTGGGATCCGTCGGTCGCCGAGGCGGGAGGCGCGGTCACCGCGAACGCGCTGCGCGCCACCGGCTGGAACTGGGACTTCGCCCCCGTGCAGGACCTGGCCAGGGACAACCGGTGGGGCCGGTACTACGAGACCTGGGCGGAAGAGCCCGCGCTTTCGGCCGCCCTGGGCGGGGCGAACGTGCGCGGCCTGCAGAGCGGCGGCGGCAACGGGCTGAAGGTCACCGCCACCGTGAAGCACTTCGCCGGGTACTCGGAGTCGATCAACGGCCACGACCGGCTGCAGGCCGAACTGCCGATCCGCTACCTGCAGGACACGTTCCTGCCGTCGTACGCGGGCGCCATTGACGCGGGCGCGGGCACCGTCATGGTGGACTCCGGATCGGTCAACGGGATTCCCGCGACCGCGTCGCACTACCTGCTGACCACCGAGCTGCGTGACCGGCTCGGCTTCAACGGCGTAGTGATCAGCGACTACGGTGACGTGCCCGCCCTGGCGACCACCTACCACATGGCCTCCGACCTGGCCGGCGCGGCCGCCCTGGCCATCAACGCCGGCGTCGACGTGGCCATGCTGCCCTTCAACGCTGACCAGTGGCAGACCGCCGTGCAGCAGGACGTGGCGGATCACAGCATCTCCATGGCGCGGATCAATCAGGCCGTGACGCGGATCCTCACACTGAAGTTCCAGCTCGGGCTGTTCGACCACCCGACCGTCGACGCCAGCAAGGCAGACGCCGCCGTTACGGCGGGCCGGGACGTAACGCTGCAGGCGGCCCGCGAGTCGATGACCCTGCTGCGCAACCAGAACAACGCGCTGCCGTTGTCGCCGTCCAGCAAGCTGGTCGTGACCGGGCCGAGCGCGGACTCGATGACCAACCAGCTCGGCGGGTGGAGCGTGAGCTGGCAGGGAGTCTTCGGCGCCGGCCACGTTTGCTGCATGGGGCCCGCCAACCAGATCCCGCCGGGAACCACGGTGCTCAAGGGCCTGCAGGCCGAGGACCCGAGCGTTACCTACGCCCCCGACCAGGCCACGGCGGTCAGCGACGCCGCATCGGCGGACGCCGTGGTCGTCGCCGTCGGCGAGAAGGCCTACGCCGAGGGACTCGGGGACAACCCCGCGCCGGCCCTGCCACCCGACCAGAAGGCTCTGATCAGCGCCCTTGAGGCCACCGGCAAGCCGGTGATCGTCGTCGTGATCGCGGGCAGGCCTCTGGGACTCGGCCCGGCCGAGAGCGCGAACGCCGTGCTGATGGCGTACCAGGGCAGCACGGAGGCCGGCGCCGCAGTGGCCGACGCCATCTTCGGCAAGATCGACCCCAGCGGCAAGCTGCCGGTCACGTGGCCGTCCGACGCGGCCGCGCCCGGCGGGGACTTCGACGGCGGAGCGCCGTCACCGCTGGGCGACCAGCCGAAGGTCTTCGACCAGCTCGCCAATACGGGCTCGGGCCAGGGCCACGGCTACAACCCGCTCTACTCGTTCGGCTTCGGGCTGTCCTACACCACGTTCGGTGTCAGCGGGCTGTCGGCGACCAGCAGCGTGTCCCGCAACGGCACGGTGACCGCCAGGTTCACCGTGTCGAACACGGGCAGCCGGGCGGGCACCGACATCGTGCCGGTGTACGTCCACCAGCCAGTCAGCGCGGTACTCGTCCCGGACCAGCGGCTCGCGGGATTCACCCGGGTGACCCTGGATGCCGGGCAGTCCAAGACCGTGCAGGTGTCCTTCCCCGTTTCGGTACTGGCCGTGACGCCCGGCGACATTGAAGCCGACGGGCCGCCTGCGGTGGAACTCGGTTCCTACCAGGTGCAGATCGGCTCGCTCAGCGCCGGTTTCACCATCCACAGCTGATGCGGTCCGTTTAGCCCGTCACCCCGCGGCAGCCGTTCGGCAATATCCGAATGGCTGCCGCGGGGTGCGGCCCGCGGTAGGGCGAGCCGTCTGCGCTGTGACCGCGTCAGTGGTTTTTTGATAGAAAATTTCGGCTGCCGGGCACCGCTCGCTATTGGCATCGGGGTGCACCAGGGCTTGACTATTCAGCGCGGCACCCGGCACCGGAGGCCTTACATGAAGCCGATCTCATCTGCCAGCAGCCGGCGGGGCAGGCGTCACTTCCCGAGAATGGCGGTGACCGCGGGGATCCTGGCCATCGTGCTGCCTCTCGCGCTGGCCGTGCCGGGCGGTCCGGCCCCGGCCGCGAGGGCGTCAGCCGCAGCCAACCCATCCTGCCCCTGGCTCAACCAGTCACTCCCGATCAGCCAGCGGGTGTCGATGCTGCTGGCCAGGATGACCCTCGCTGACAAGATCAACATGGTAACCGGGGCCGGGTTCAGCGAGCCCTACGTCTTCTACATCTCGGCGATCCCGTCCCTGTGCGTGCCCGCCATCGGCGAGGAGGACGGCCCCGTGGGCGTGGGCGACGGCCTCACCGGGGTCACCCAGCTGCCCGCGGCCGTGTCCTTGGCGGCCACCTTTGACCCGTCGCTGGCCAGCGCGTACGGAAAGGTCATCGGGGCGGAGGAGCGCGGCAAGGGGGCCATGGTCAACCTGGGCCCGACCGTGAATATCGACCGGGACCCGCGATGGGGGCGGTCGTTCGAGGCCTACACCGAGGATCCGTTCCTGAACGCGGCGACGACCGTGGCGGAGATCGGCGGGGTGCAGAGCCAGGGCGTGATGTCCCAGGTCAAGCACTACGCGGTGTACAACCAGGAGACCAACCGCAACACGCCGGCCGACGACGCGATCGTGAGCACGCAGGCCCTGCACGAGATCTACCTGCCCGCGTTCTGGGCCGCCACCCAGCAGGCCAAGGCGTCCTCGGTCATGTGCTCGTACAGCACGATCAACGGCCAGGCCGCCTGCCAGAACCAGTACCTGCTGCGCACCACGCTGGACCAGCGCTGGGCGTTCCCCGGGTTCGTGACCTCGGACTACCTGGCCACCCACTCCACCGTGGCCTCCGCCGACGCCGGGCTGGACCAGGAGATGCCCAGCGCCGTGTTCTACGGTCCTGCGCTGGAAGCGGCCGTGCAGGCGGGCCAGGTCAGCATCGCCACGGTCAACGAGATGGTGACCAGGATCCTGACGGAGATGTTCCGGTTCAACGAGTTCAACAACCCGCCGGCCGGCTCGACCAGCGCCACCGTCACCACCCCGGCGCACCAGGCGGTCTCCGCCGCGGTGGCCGAGGCCGGCACGGTGCTGCTGAAGAACAGCCACGCCACCCTGCCGCTGCCAGCGGACGGTGCGGGCCAGGTCGCGGTGATCGGCCCGGCCGCCTCGGCCGCCCCGACCGACACCGGCGGCGGCAGCGCCTTCGTCACCGCCCCGCTCAGCGTCACTCCGCTGCAGGGCATCCAGGCGGCGGCCGGCCCGGGCACCTCGGTCCAGTACACCCAGGGCCTGCCCACCGACACGTCCCTGTCGCCCATCCCGGCCTCGGCGCTCAGCCCGCCCTACGCGCCCACCAGCAGCGGCCAGACCTACACCGGCACGCTCACCGCGCCGGAGTCCGGCACCTACGTGCTGGCGTTCCAGAACCCGGGCCTTTACACGGCCACCAACCTGTACCTGGACGGCCAGGAAATCCTGGTCAACCCCGGCACCCCGCCGGTGCCGGTGTACTCGGTGGGCGTGAACCTGCAGGCGGGCCAGACCTACACGCTGCAGCTCAGCGGCGGCGCGTCGGCCAACCTGAGCTGGGCCACGCCGTCCGACCTGGCTCCCGGCATCGCCCAGGCGGTCGCCGCCGCCAAGTCGGCGAAGACCGCGGTGGTCGTGGTGTCCGACGACACCGAGTCCGAGGCCGCCGACCGGCCCAGCCTGAACCTGCCCTCGGCGCAGAACGAGCTGATCTCGGCCGTGGCCGCGGCCAACCCGCACACGGTGGTGGTTCTCGACGCGGGCGCGCCGGTGGTCATGCCCTGGCTGAGCCAGGTCGCTTCGGTGGTCGACGCCTGGTATCCGGGCGAGAGCAACGGCACGGCGCTCGCGGCGGTGCTGTTCGGCCGCGTTGACCCGGGTGGCCACCTGCCCGTCACGTTCCCCACGGACCTGTCGCAGGTGCCCGCGTCGACTCCGGCTCAGTTCCCTGGGGTCAACGGCACGGTCGAATACTCCGAAGGCGTTGACGTCGGTTACCGGTACTACGACGCCAAGAACGAAACTCCGCTGTTCCCCTTCGGCTACGGCCTTTCCTACGCCCATTTCGCCTTCGGCCGGCTGACTGTCACTCCGCAGCGAGTGCAGAATGACGTTTCCGGACCCGGGCCGACCAGCTGTCACTGCAATGGGCAGTCGGTCAACCTGGTGACGGTGTCGGCCAGGGTCACCAACACCGGCAGGGTCGCGGGCTCGGATGTGGTGCAGC
>WNGR01010104.1_pt1 | contig 22238 bp, 24 predicted proteins | sample 5407581 | NCBI WGS metagenome assembly WNGR01 (sample SAMN13153383, study PRJNA577476) | soil metagenome | isolation source: 80 cm soil or saprolite under Garry oak tree replicate 2 | place: USA:California | collected 2016-06-15
TTCCGTTGCTCCTCATTTCTTAGGGACAACCTTTGCTCGCACAAGAGCTTTTTCCTTTTCGATCAGGTTTTCTGCTCCGCTCTCGTCTCTTTGCCTCCTTGCTTACTGCAAATCTTTACACACAATTCGGGATGGCATCCATAATTGGTGCAGATTTTTTTCGGTGTCATACAACGCTTGCAAACTGCTTTGCATTTCCACTTGGGAAAACTATCCTTTCCAGTATCCTCCTGGGAGGGCAATACGCTATAAAAAATCTATTTTTATTCCCCACACCTGTTTATTTTACGCCCGATGCATATTCGCTTGACTCTTTTATTGTACCTTATGCGTGGACGCTTGGGATAGAATTACTCTTTTATTTTGTTGCTCCGTTTATTGTCAGAAGAAGCATAAAAACCATAGCAATTCTACTTGCTTTAAGCTTATTGTCCCGGATACTTCTTTTTCAATATAACCTTTTTCAGTATATCAAAGCACATCAGCAGGGAATGTTATATTTTAATATGTGGTTTTTCCCCTCAGTTTTATTTTTTTTCCTCATAGGCGTGATCTCTTACAAATTATATGTAAGACTTAATACTGCTCAAATCCCACAATCCGTTTACCTGTTGAGCACCATCTTTATCGTCTCATTTACTTTGTTATTTTCGACTCTTACTCAACTGGTAAAAAGCAATTTAAATGTCATTGCATGGATATACTTACTGAGCGTTATTATCTGTATTCCTCTTATTTTCAACTACTCTAAACGGATAAAGTTAGATTATTTGGCCGGGGAACTCTCCTATGCAGTCTATATATCCCATTCGTTTATTATCATTCTTCTTCCCCGAACAATAATATTCCCTTATAAAGACATATATCCTCTTTTAATAGTATTTCTCACTTTACTCTTTTCCTTACTCTTGTGGCGTTTTATCGATAAACCGATTGATGCATACAGACAATCCAGACTGGCAGCCATTCATGGCAGTAATCCAAAAAGGAAAAAGGGAAGCTCCTTGCAACCACCTCTTTACGGCAGCATAATTGAAGCAGAACTTTTATCAACCAAAATCCCATAGTCCCCACTTGTCACATAGCCAACTATGCTTTCGGGCATATTTTTCTTGTTGATTTTATTCGCATGATGCTTCATACTCCTTACAAATTAGGCGCGGCGACCGGAGATTGAACAACGCGCAACAAGTGATACTTAAGTTACCAGAACTATGATTATACGTAATATTTTATCGAAACTTGTATCGAAAATTTTAGCTTTTGATAAGTGGTTGGGTAAATGGACGGGGAATGAAGAAGGTAATTGGTTTGGGATGGAAGATGCTTTGTTTTACAAGGAAATAAAGCAGGAGAACCCAGAGAAGCAGGAAGGACGACCAGAAAAAAGAAACAAAGCCCGACCCTTTCTTTATTACCTTGCGTACTATGGACTCATACTGTCATTCGTTTTGCTATTTGTTTTGAGCGTTTTTTTTCATATTCGTTGGTGAGGAATTGCCCCGGCACATTATTGTTTTTTTCCCTCTTGACAAACACAACAGCAATTAGATAGTATAATTTTACTTTATTCTCAGGAAAAAATGAAACATTTCCGGCTCGCCCCATCACTCTTTCTCACAGTTGCCTCATTTCTCGCTTTTTTTGTCTATGCTCCTACCAATGCTCTAGCAGTTGGACAATGGGTGCTCACTGGACAGATGAATTTTAGTCTTCATAATGGAGAGCCAGTGGCACATCTTCAAAATGATAAAGTTATCATTGCGGGCGGATTAAATGGTGCGGCAAGTGGGGGGGTTTCAAATATATCTGAACTGTACGACCCCTCAACCGGCCAGTGGACACAAACGGGCAATTTGGGGGTTGGATTAGCTGAAGCTTTTCCGGTAGCACTCAATGATGGGAGAGTACTTATCGCAGGCGGGACAACTTACGGTTATCAAAACACTCCGACTTCTACTTCAGAACTGTACGACCCCTCAACCGGCCAGTGGACTTATACGGGGAACCTTCATGTAGCGCGAACAAATGCACCCGCAGTGAAATTATCGGACGGGCGGGTGTTAATAATTTCAGGCAGTCAGGGTAACTTCGATAATGATACTTCTACTTCAGAACTGTACGACCCCTCAACCGGCCAGTGGACACAAACGGGCAATGTCAATAATCCTATATTTGCTGGTGGTAATTTAGATGCTGTACTCCTTAACGATGGCCGCGTTCTTAAGGTAGGAAACGCGCCAGGTGGTAATTCTACTGTTGCAGAATTATACGACCCTGCGACAGGCGTGTGGACGACAACTGGTAATTTGCTCCTTGCTCGAAATTCTACTAAATTGATAAAGCTTCAGGACGGGAGGGTGTTGATGATTAGTGGTGGTCAGTGGGGCAATCTTGTTGCAGAATGTGAAATTTACGACCCTGCGACAGGGCAATGGACGCAAACCGGTTCTTTGAATTACGCTCGGAACAGCCATGATGCTTTGTTGCTTCCAGATGGCCGTGTTCTTGTTGCCGGAGGAGGCGATATTCAAGGCAATCCTATTCTCCAGAGCGAAGTTTTCAATCCTGCAACAGGCGTGTGGACTGTTGATGCTTCTTCAAATGCAGGACATGCCGATACAGCTAGCATGGTAATGCTGTCAAATGGAAAAGCTTTACTGGCGAGTGGTTATAATGGATCAACAGAATTGTATACGCCAGAGGCAAATCATGCTCCCGTAGTTGGAGCAATCACCACATCGGTTAATCCAGTTCAGGTCAACAATGCCACAACAGCATCCGCGAGCTTTACCGATGCCGACACAGCAGATACCCATACCGCCACTTGGAACTGGGGAGACATTATAAATGGTAACCCCGATATAACAACCGGAACAGTCACCGAGTCAAACGGCTCAGGGTCAGTCTCAGATAGCCACACCTACGCAACCGCAGGCGTGTATACCGTAACGCTTACCGTGACTGATAATCATGGAGCGACAGGACAATCGACATTTCAATTCGTCTCAGTCTACAATCCTACCAGCCAGGGTCTCTTTACAGCAGGCCAGCACTTCACCTCTCCCGCAGGTGCTTACACCGCAAACACCAGCCTGATCGGTACGGTGAAGTTTGGTCTCAGCTACAAATACCAGGGAACAATGCCGGTTGGAGACAGACAATTCACCATGGACTTTAACGCTGCCAATCTACTCTTTAACGCAACAAAGGTTTCATCCCTTGTTATCGCCAATAACGTGGCAACCCTCACCGGAACCGGCACCATCAACGGTGGTTCAACCACTTATAATTTCCTTGTGGTAGGAGTTAATGGGGGCAACATCCGTGTCCAGATCACCGATCCCTCAAACAACAACGCTGTCATCTATGACACCCAGCCTGGCGATCCTGCTACCGCTACCCCGACAACCTCTGTCACCGGAAATGTTATCGCCCACAACTAATACCATTCCCCTACTCAATGTTCAGCTACATATATTTCAGCATTACATCAACCAGGCAAGTATCCTGTGCTATAATAAGCCCTACAATGACCTCACTGGAAATCATCGGTATTATTTTTGCGGTAATTCTGATTTTTGTGGGCTATTTCACAATCTCGATGAAGCTGGTTGATGCGTGGTTTGAACTGCGGCGAGAAGCCAAAGAAAATAAAAAACAAATTGAGTTTGGACTGTTTATCGTGGCAATATTTGCCTTAGTTATTTCAATAGTTTCGATAATCTATACTGCTTTCATTTCAGATCAACTTCGTACGCGAGTTGACACTATGGAACAGCAGATAATAAAAATGCAGTCGCCTACTCCAACGCCATCACTGCCGCAATCCCAACCTATTAAATTTGTTACCCCGCATCCGACTCTTGGAGGGCAATAATGCACTCCAACTTTGCATAATGTGGCTTATATAAAGCCCACTCCCCTACTTTGTGCTCAGGAAGATACCAGAATGGTTGAAAATAACGCGCTCTGCAAGCAGTTATACAAACCAAATTTTATAAGCTCGTCAACTGGAAAATAAAATTGTGCAGTTTTATCCAATATAGGACGTGGCAAAATTCCATCCGGCCAGCTTTTCTGCAGGAAGAATTGAGGCTAAAAAAGTGGAAAATTTACGCAGTCTTGAGAAGACTAAAAAACTATGAGCTTGCCTTTTTTAACCCAGGAACATAGCGGTACAGAGTCGCGCGTGAGATATGCAGGGTCTTGCATATATCCGCGATCTTGTTATTTGGATTGGACTTGAGTTCTTGCGCCATCTTGATCTTTTGCGCTGTTGCTAAGGCTTTGGGTCTGCCTCCCAGGTGTCCCCTTGCCCTGGCAGCGGCCAGCCCTGCTTGAGTCCGCTCCTTGATTAAATTGCGCTCGAACTCAGCCAGTGCTCCAAAGATATGAAAGATGAGTTTCCCCCCGCTTGTTGTGGTATCAATGCTCTCAGTGAGGCTCTTAAACCCAATCCCCCGCTTTTCAAGATCAGTAACAACCTCGATTAAATGCTTGAGAGAGCGGCCTAACCTGTCCAATCGCCAGACCACCAGGGTATCACCTGGCCGAAGATACGCTACAGCTTCATCCAGTCCCCTTCTCTCTTCTTTTGCGCCGGATGCAGTATCTGTGAAGATTTTTGAGCAGCCTGCTTTTTTGAGTGCATCAAGTTGCAGGTTTAATGTTTGCTCAGTGGTTGAGACGCGGGCATAACCAACAGGAACATAACCGATATTCATATCTCACTTTTATCATACAGAAAACTACGAGACTGCGGAAAAGATTAGAAGATTGCCAACTGACCTGATTTCTTCTGCTCCTCCCTTTTATAATGCAGCCCCAACACCGCTTTATACAATACCCGCGCCATGAGAAACACCTGGTCAATTTCTTCCGTCTTGGGAACTCTCCCCAACTCATTGTGCAGGGCAACGGCGATCTTTGCTTTTAACAGTTTCTTTTTCTGCTCAGGTGTCGTCATATCCTCTTGATTGTCTCAAAACCCATATCAAATGTCAAGTAGTAAGATTATGTTTTTGAGACGGGTTAGTAAGACTGAGCGCCGTGCTTGAATATGATGATTTACAATCAAAAATGCCGCCTCCTCATTTTGTCTCAAAAAGGAAGGTTTTTGAGACACCGCTCCCTACCTCATTAGCAGCAAGCGGCCTATGTTATAATCAGCATCTATGAAACGGGGACGGCCAAGAATGAAACAAACCAGATATGAAGTATCACAACAATTTGAGCTTGTCGAACTCAAGAAAAATCTTGAGCTAGACTTAAGCAAGGTGATACAAGGGCAAATGCCGGTGAGTCATGTTGTTGATGAGATTATCGCAACACTTGAAGTCTATAGAAAACGATATGAAAAAGTGAAACCGGCAGAATAATAAAAACACACCCCACTTAAAGTATCAAAAACAACAGACAACTGAAAAACTACTCCGCAGATTGTCGCAGCGCCGGAAGGTTTTTGAGACTTCCATTTACCTACCCCTTGACAGCAAGCAAACTGTGTTATAATAAATTCAGCACTATATGGAGCAGGCAAAAACCCCAACAAAGATATGCAAAAGTTGCAAAACGGCGATTGATGCAAAAGCAAAGAAATGTCCTCATTGCCAAACAGATCAACGGAGTTGGTTTGGCCGTCATCCAATCTTGACCGGAATATTGGTATTCATCGTCATAATCGGGTTTATCGGAGCGGTTAGCGGAAGTAAAAGTAGCAGTGTGAATAATACTCCGGCATTAAGCAGCAACGGAAACGGCAACACGACAACATCTCAACCGCCGAGCAGCCCAACTCCAAACGTCCCAACCCACGATGATTTGATGAAGCAAAATAATCCCGATATTAAACACTTAACCACCCTTACCTCAGACTACGTTGGAAAGAGCTTTGTTTTGTACGTTAATGCGGAGACAGATAAGTACTATAACTACGGTTTTAATGATGAAAATGCTTACTACTCCTTGAAACTGTGGGATAACTCAGTCGGCGGCGACTATGACGGAGTTTACGCGTATATCGACAGAACAAACCCCAACAGTAAAGCACTGGCTGAAAAGATACTCAACGGCTCGACATTTCTAAAAGTTAATGCGAGTATCCCAACAAGCAAATACGAGCAAAGCTCTAATGCTTTCTTACAGATTGATAGCTGGGAAGAAATAAAATAACCATAATCCCCTGTCCCATATAAAAGCTCTGGCCGACCAATGTTTGAAGCTGATTTGTGTGCTCTCTGTTTATTCCCACCGTCCCATAGTGCCTCTTGACAATATTCCCAGGAAGAAGTAGAATTGTATCGTACGATACAAAATAAAGAGAGTGAGTACGCATATATGAACAATCCGACTAAGCAAACATACACCAGCCTGGCTACCGCCTTTGATTTCTTCAACGGGGAACTCTTTAGCGGGAGCTTGCCTCCCTGCCTGATAACCATGCAGCGGCATAAAAATGCGTACGGCTACTTCTCAGGTGAACGCTTCGCCAATACCGCAGACCCGAAGGAAATAACGGATGAGATCGCGCTGAACCCGACCCACTTTGCGACGCAGAAACCAGTGAAGGTACTCTCAACCCTGGTGCATGAAATGGCGCATTTATGGCAGCACCACTATGGAAAACCGCCCCGCAAAGGGTACCATGATAGACAGTGGGCGGCCAAAATGCACGAGATCGGGCTTATCCCGACAGCAACCGGCGAGGCAGGAGGCAAAGAGACCGGCCAGAGAATGTCACATCTTATTGAAGAAAACGGCCACTTTGCCCGCGCAGTCCAAAAACTGCTCGCTGAACATCCGGCTATTCTCTATTCAGACCGCAGTGAAAACGATACCGCCCGCAAGAAGAAAGCGGCCAGCAAAACGAAATATACCTGTCCTGGTTGTGGACTGAACGCCTGGGCGAAACCGGAAGCGCCGCTTATTTGCGGAGCCTGTCAGGAGCCGATGCAGGCTGAGGATATTGATGAGGATGAAGACGACGACGAATAATAGCTAGTGACTCAACAGTCCTGCTATGCCAACCCACAGGAAATAACACCCGACCAGCGCCAGCAGAAGCGCGACAGGAGTCGTTATCAGCGTCGAGACAATCAGGAGCATTGTTTTGAGAGCTTTCATCTTGTTTATTTAGGCTCAACCTACAAGAAAGAACTCTACCAGGCAAAAAGCACTCATCAGGAGAAAAACCCCGCCCGCAATTGGTGAGAGCCGCCAGAATGACAAACCAATCCCCGTTATAGCAGCAATAGAACTAAATAAAACGATAAATATAAATGCGAATGAAGACAAGAGGGGTAGGGACAGCTTTTTATTAGTCTCAAAGGTCAAATGCTTGCCTTTACTTGTAAGATGATAAACTAAAAACCAAAGTGCCAATCCTGGAAAAGCGATAGCAAAACAAATGAGTGACTCGATTTGAAACCAGTCAAGCGGTTTAACTGGTTGTGAAAGATAGGACTGAAAAATCAGTAAAGATACAGCAAGCACCGCGCCAAGTAAAATGGATTGATCTACAAGCTCCCCCTTCTCTTCCTTTGCCATTTGTCGATTATAGCAAATTTACATCCCATAATCCCCGCTCCCGCATAGTACAAGATTGGAAACAACGACGCAGCGATCACTTCCCTTTTACAAACATTGGATTTTTCGCGGCGCGTATATCCACGCGAATATCTGTCACATTCAGATGAGTTAGTTGCGTGACCTTTACGCCGGTGACAAGTAGCCGTTGCTGTGTCACCAGGCCGGTGATTGTGACCATATCCCCAGGCTTTAAGCGTTTACTCACGGCGAGAGCGACACTTTCTGGCGCAGATGCGCGAGCATCAATCAATTCATTTCTGTCTTGATGCCACAAATCAGAAGGAACAGAAAACCCACACCGCCACTCTTTCCCCCCTTTTTCCAACTGCTTAACAGTTGGGCGCGATTGCACGACGCAGTTTTCAATGGTTAGCTCTCTTGGCTTTTCCGGTTCGAGTGATAAACCTATTTGGTTATACTCCCCCACTTCCATAGGCGTTGTAGGTTTCGCAGGTGGAGCGGGAAATAACGCTGATTGTTCTATTTCTGCGCTTCTTCCCATAAGTGAAGTGAGATTGTATTATACCAGCCGAAAACAAAAGCAATCACACCCTATTTCACCGGACTGAAAAACACCCGCGAAAAACCCGCAGATCGTCACTTTTCCCCTTCATTTTTTCAACGACTTCATCAAAATTGCCAAACTCCTCACTGGCAATACAACCCCGTTGACTTCCCTTCCCCCTATAATCAGCAGTTTCTTACCTGTCTCTCACACCTTCTTTTCTATACTCTCATCATCTAGAGCAAGCAAGCAGCAAAGCTTGACCAATACGCGGTTGAGTAGCGATGTTTGTTCGCTTTGGCTCTTTAACAGATTGTTGCAGTTTTGTGCAAACGCACAGAAAGGAGTGATACCCACGGACTCACTTGATTGGAGCCGGACGTTTGACATCCTCAGTATCAGCAGGCTCACCCTTCAGGCATCAGGTATTCCCTACGACTTGGTTGCAAGCCTGTCTGATGAGGACATGCAAACAATTGCAGACAAGGCACAAGAGCTTGTCGTCAGCGAACCCATCGAAAAGGTTGTTGAATTTGTAGCACGGCTTTACCTTGCCGAGAAAGGAGCAGTGCGGCATGAAACTACTCACTGAGGAGCTGCGTAAACAGCTTCCCCCGCTCTACTCGCAAGAGCAGGAAAAAGACCCGATGGTGATCTGTAAGTTCTTCCATCCCCTGTCCCCCTGGACATGGTATGCCTATGAAGGCTCGCCAGTCGATGAAAACGGATACTACGATACCGACCGGGAAAAAGTAGACTTTCTCTTTTTCGGCTGGGTGTACGGCGATTATCCCGAACTTGGCTACTTCTCGCTTTCCGAGCTTGAGTCAGTGAGCGTTATGGGACTGGGCATTGAGCGCGATCTGCATTTTACACCGATGCGCTTGTCAGAAGTAAAAAAGCTTCACGCACCAACGCCACCCGCACCACCGACGCTCACGATCTACATCATTGACGATCTGGAAGAGGAAGGAGACGAAGAACAAGAAGATCGACAGAAGTAGCAAGCACTCTGTTTTTGAAGTTTGCCAACCATAGACAGAGCACTTGCCTATTCTAGCGGGAGTACCGCATGGCGGTATTCTACCACCTGTGGCACTCCCCTGCCAAAAAGAGAGGAAACGCATGGAAGAAAGCTTTTCCCGTAAAGGAGAACCGCTACGCAATTTCACGATTGCCCTATCCAAAGCCCAGGCAGAAATCCAGGCACAGCAGCTTGCGGTTCTGCGACATCCAACCAGGCAACGGATTATCAAGCTCTTGGAAACGTACAATGACAAGAGGTTGTGTGTCTTTGAGATCGCAGAGGTTTTAGACATCAGCTACGGGGTCATTTCCTATCACCTCGCACGGCTGCGTCAGGCACGACTTGTCAGCGCGGAGAGATATAAAATGTATCTCTACTACCACCTGGATACCCAGACGCTTGCAACCCATCGGGAAGCTGCCAGGTTAGTATGACCATCAGCAACGTGTGAGACAGCACCAGACCACCGTGCATCAATTGCAGCACCGGAAGATACTGGTTACTGTCTCTTGTTGAGACTGCAACGATTATTGGCCTTGGGGGAGCCATTCTTGTGTGGCAGTGCCACAACTGATAAATCCCCCACCCTATTTTCTTTTTACTTAGTGTAGATTGTACAATGACAAGTTACCCGCCGATCACCACTCGCCTACACCACCGGATGTATTTCTCACCCCCTATCAATACCAGGACAGGTGTTTTATTTGCCTCTGAGAGACGCTACAATCGGTATCACGGCCTCTTCCTTGCTGATGGAAGAGCTTTCTTTCTAAACTGCCTCTTGACATCTGCTTTTTATTTTTGCCATACTTGATGCAGTTTCAAAATGTGCTGGAAAACCCTCAAATGGCTTTCAGTACATTGACTGATCTTATGATTGTCTCAATTGCCACACAAAAAGGAGGAGCCGGAAAAACCACAACGAGCATTGCTCTCTCTGCTGGATTAGCACGAAAAGGGAAAAAAGTGCTTCTTGTTGACATAGACCAGCAAGCTAACTCCTCAAAAGTGCTTTTACGGCACTACCCTACGATCACCAAAGAGCAAAGCGTTCACGCGACCATCATTGAGCGTAAACCACTCCCTATTCATAAAACAGACGTTCCTAATCTCGATATAGTGCCAGGACATATTCTTCTTTCAAATACAGACGTTGAGCTGACCATCGCTAAAGATCGCCGTGAGGACAGACTCAAGCGTGAGTTGGACAAAGTAAAAGATAACTATGAATATGTCTTTATAGACTGCCCACCTAATCTTGGCTGGCTCACGATCAACGCACTGACCACCTCAGATCAAGTCATTATCATTGTTGCCCCAGGCTACTTTGAACTGGACTCGATTGTGCAGTTTTATAAGACAATCGAAGAGGTTCAAGAATTTTTTAATCCAGACCTCCAATTAAAGGGTATTCTCTTTACGCGCAGTGATCCTACCGTCAATACGAGGGAGTCTTTAACTATCCTTCGGCAAATGTACGGAAAAGAGCTTCTTCCGGTGATTATTCCAGAAAACACCGATCTTCGGAACGCACACTTTAACAAGCAAGATATTTTCGGATACAATCCCCATGCCAAAGGCGCGGTTGCTTACGATAGGCTCATTAATGAATTATTTCTATGAAAAAGAAGCTCGATACATCAGGAGTTCTGAATGAGTTACGCGGGAACTCGGTCTTCTTCCCGAAAAAACCACAGTCAGCGATCCAGGAGCACGTCCAGGTTCCCCCCGCTCCCCCATCACAGGTAGCGCAGCAGCCGCGAGCACCTGAGGCTGTTAAAGAACCAACAATAAAAAGAGAGCAAGTGACTCGTGATACCGTGATACCACGACACCATGATACCATGCAACCAAGCAACCATGATACCACGATACCACAGCCTGAAGCAGTTATTTTTGAAGTTGTGCGAAAAGCGGTCAAGCAGATCGGGAAAGAGGCGGCAACACACAGATTTACCTTAGATGAAAAAAACCTGTTAGCAGACATTGAATATACCTATAAGCGGCAGGGGATCAGAACGAGCGAAAATGAAATCACTAGAATTGCCATTAACTACTTTATCGAGGACTATCGCCAGAACGGGGAACAGAGTCTTCTCGCAAAACTACTCAAACACCTCAACTCATGATACCGTGATACCACGACACCATGGTACCATGAAACCATGCTAGCTAGCATGGTGCAATTTAGCCCTTGACAGCAAGCTAAACGAACCCCATATAATAAACCTACTCATAAAAAGCAGCAACAAAAAAACGGTTATCACCGGATGAGGCAATAACCGCTTTCTCTATACTCAAGAGTAGCGTAGCAAAACCTCTTACCGGATGTCAAGACCGAACAGGAGGTTTTCTTATGCCAAATCGAACGCTATCAAACCAATCTCTACCAGTTCACACCTTCTCTTATCCTCTCACCTTTGTTATCGGTCTAAAGAAGCCTGATGTAAAGGCAAAGGGTATTAATCACCCGAAGGTAAGTACTCAAGAGTACTACCGCCTGTCTCAAGCGCGAGTCTGCTCACTTCCGGCCAAACCCTGATTTATCAGGGGTAACACACGCCAGAACTCAAGGTGTAAACAAGAGAATGACCGAGCCGCATGCAGATACAAGATCAAGTAGTTTCTGAAATGGGATGAGATCACATCAATCAGGCTCTTATCAGAAACGAACGAAAATAATTATACTCGTGCTGGTGTAACTCACGCCATCTAAGGAAAAAAATAATAGAGAGTGGGGGAGAGCCTATTATATAGGATAGTCTTGTAGTGCTTGAAAAACGGCAAAACCCGAAAAAAACACGAACCATTAGAGGAGAAATAAGGAACGGCTACGCCGGATTGATAAGCCCCGCCCCGCGCTTCGGAAATCTCCAGCCCGCTCCGCTCTGTGGTAAAGTGCTTCGCACCGAAACGACCGACCGACCCGACCGACGCCAGCCCTTCCCCCTTCGGTCAATCGTTTCGCTCTCCGAGTTTACCACAGGCTTCGGGGTAGTATTTCCACCGCTTCCGCCCCATAGATGTCCTCACTCTCTCCCTTACCTCCCTCTGCTAGCCTTGCGGCTCCCCGAAGAATGAGTAGATGAGCCTTTGGCTCACTACTCAGCCCCCCACAACCCGATTTGTCCGATATAACAGGGTAAACGTGAAGAAAACTTGTAAACATTTTGTGAGCTTCCTGTCAAGTACCTCATCAAAAACCTGCTATACTTTCCTCACTATGACTGAAGCACAACCAGTACCAGTTGCAGAAGTGCAGCCACAAGCAAGGGTTAATAGCCCGCAGTCTGCCACACCTGGCAAACCGGAGGAACAGCAACCAGCACCACTGCTACCCAAAGATCCGGAGAGTTTTGCTATGGCAACACTTAAAGGCGCAGTTGAGGCAACAGCAACCTTTGTAAAAGAGGCGGCAACACCTTGGAGCCAGGCCAGCGAGTCGGTTACGCCGGTGAGAATATTTGACAAAGAGCCGCCATCACTGAATATCCCCGATGCAGTACGCGACGCTTTTCGACAGAAAACAGCCGAGCAAATGTTTGGTAAGCGCGAGGTGAAAGCAGCCGCACCCGCCAGAGCGCGAGCGACAAAACCAACAGGAGCACCGGAGCGCAAAGCTGAAACAGCCAGGCAACAGAATATAGCCGGAGTGCGTTCACAGCTTGCCAAAGCTGCCTAATAAACCTATGCCGGAAACAACAGAACAACCAACACAGCAGCACCATGAAACAGTAACCCCGATGCAGAGCGCACCGGAGCGAAGCCTAAACGTGGTAACGCCAGCCAGCAAGCCGGACACCGCCGTGAGTGTTCTGACACATGGCTGGAAAGCTTACGCAGCCGAACAGGTACAAAAAGGCCGATGGATAGAGGAGCAGCTAAAGCATCCTGAAAGAAAGCTCCTTCCGGAGATGAACTCCAAAGAGATCAAGCAGGGCATCAGGGTAGGGATTATCACCGAGCCGGACGCCGTTACGACGATGCTTGAGCGCGAGCTTGAAGAAACCCGCCTCTTTTGGGGCGAGTGGCAGGCAAGCCACGCCGCAGAGCGGGACGACAGCCTCTCTCTCGCCCGCTCAGAAATCGCCGCGAAAGAGGAAGAGTTACGGCCTCTTTTGAAAAACCCCACGCGCCAGGCCACCTATTTAGCGACCCAGGCCGAGACCGCCCTTATACCAGAAGAAGGCGAAGACCCTGTAATTGTGCAGAGGAAACAGACAGAGGCAGCCTTTCTTTTTGAAATGGCCGCTCGACTGGCACGGCTCGCAGCAGCAGAGCAGCAGCAAAAAAATCAACAGCAAGCCCAGGAAGTACATGCCCAGGAAGACACAGAGGCAAAACTACGGGAGGTGCAACAGCAGATCACCGCAATTGACAGCCAGGAGCAACCCAAAGCAGCTTAAAACCGCCCGCTTGTTGTATTCCTGCAAAATATCAGGTATAGTATTTTTGCATAACCCCAAGCACGAACCCATGAAAAAGCCTGAGTGAACAGGCAGCAGATACCGGCAACACAACGCTATTGCACAATCAACTAATCCTGAGACGCAGGCTTGAGAAAAGAATACCGCAGTGATTGACCAATTTCACTGCTCCACTGCAACGCTTATGTTGGAGTATCCGGCGCAACCTGCCAGTAAGCACGAAAAAATATAGCAGAGTTTTTTGAGAAATCTGTAAGAGCAGGAGGATTATATGGGTTGTCTCATTTTCGCTTCCATAGGCTTGTTTATTGGCCTCTTTATTGCGGTAGCATCGGGTTCCCCTGCTAATCCCTGGATAGGGCTAACCATCATTGCAATATGCGCTATCCCCTGGGTGAGATTTTTTATGGCAAGATCGAGCAACCAACCTTTAAGCCAGCGCCAGGAGCAGTTACTACAGGAACAATTAGGGGAATTATCACAACCGCCACCACCGCAGAGCCAGCCGGAGCAGAGCCGGAGCCCAGGACTCACCGCAACACAGGGCGGTTTGTTTATTCCCCAATCTGATGAGACAAAAGAATGAGGAAAGAAAAAGGGAGTATAAGCAATGGGGTTATTTGATGCAAAATTTGTCACCTGCTCCTCTTGTGGCACAGTAAACAGCAAAAAAGATATCCGGTGTAATAACTGTAACAAACCCCTTGGTGAGCGGCCTCAGCAACCAGCGCAGGCCACACCGAAACCAACGACAACAAAACCTGCTGCCAGCGTTGCCACGCCAACGATACAACCTGCTCAGGCAGAAATACAGCCAGTGCAGAAATTTTACCCAGGCTACACAGTGCTTGGAAATCTGGCAGAACAAAGAAAACCCTTCGGCATTGCCGACAAAGACCGCTTTTCAGGCACGTACATCTTGGGTGTCCAGGGAGTCGGCAAGAGCAGCGAGCTTGAAAATTTAATTGCTCAGGATATTGCAAAGGGCTACTCTGTTATTGTCATTGACCCCCACGGCGATTTAATAGATCACGTCATCGCCCAAGTCCCCCAGGAGGCAGAGCAGAACGTACTATCACGCCTGTACCTGCTGGACATTGAAGACACCACCTATCCCTTTGGCCTTAACCTGTTTGCCATTTCAGAAAACGCGCCGGTCACAACGCAGCAGCAGACGCATGACAGGGCTTTGCATGTGTTTGAAAAATGTTTCCCTGAGACCTCCCACATGCTTCTGGAAAAATACATCGGCAACATTGCGCCGGTGTTTTTTGCCAATGCCGGAGCAGGCTACAGCATCACCGACATCCCAAAATTCCTCAGAGACGATAACTTTAGAAACCGCCTGCTTGGCAGTAAAAACGTCAACTATTTTATCAAATCATTCTGGCAGGAAGAGTATGAGGATATGTCCCCGTCAAAGCGGCAGACTGAGACCAGCTCACTTGCCACCCGCTTAAACCGCTTTGTACGCTCCCCCATTGTCGGTAACATTATCGGCCAGGGACGGAACACGATTAATTTTCGGCAGGCAATTGAGAACAGGGAAATTATTTTAGTCAAGCTTCCCTTAAAGCAACTCCCCCAGGACTCGGAGCTAATCGGCACAATTCTTATTGCTCAAATCCACGCGGCGATCTTTTCCTTTGCTGATATGCCAGCCGAGAAGCGGCCAGGCTTTAGCCTTTTTGTTGATGAGTTCCAGCACTTTGCAACAACTGATTTCGCAGAAATGTTTACCGAAGGCCGCAAATTCGGCGTGCGCGTGACAGTCGCCCACCAGTACCGGCGGCAGCTACCCGACTACTTGGAGTCGGCCACCATGACCGCGAGGACAAAAATTTGCTTCCAGTGTCCAGAAGACAGCACAAAAATGAGCCATGTCTTTATCACCCAGGGAAACGCGACAGTTAGGCCAGAGGACATTGACCCCGACCCTGTAGATTTTTTGCTTACCTACGGCCACAATGCAAGTATTCTTGACTGGTTTATTAAAGAGTACTTGCGCCCCACGTATAATAAAATCCTTTCAAACAAAGGCAATAGATTGTTTCACGACAGGTATGAGCATGGCAAACAGAGTTTAGCTGAGCTTTCCCGTATTCTCTATGAAGCTGAGAAAACAGGCAATGCGGATGCTCCCATCCCTGGCAGAATTGCAGGAATGTTTGATAGTGTAGGGACATATTCGATTGCATGGGAGTGGGTATTTACAGAGGTATCCCCCCACACTAACTTATTAGACTGGACGCATCTAGACTGGATGCTTGCACAGCCAGTCGCGACAGAGGAGCAGCTTGAGAAGGTGAGACAAGTTCTTGCGAAACTGCCTGTTAGTAGAGAGCGGAACATGAAGGAGCAGTATTATAGATTACATTATGATGCTAAGAAAGAGTATAAGGACGCGTTAGCCTCACTTCCGACGCAAAAGGAAAACTTTTTAACCTTTCTTAAAACATTCCGTCAAGTCATGCGCTACCTGGCAGAAAACCCTATCGGCAAGGCAACTGTCCAATCCCCCGCCGAGATTGCTAACATGCTCGCAAACCTCCCCAGACCTGCAGCTTTTGTCAGAAGCGGCCAGGCAGTGGCAACGATTACCACCGAGACCACGCCGGAGCGAGTACCCGCCAGCATTTTTGACAGCCGAGTAAAGCGTATCCAATCGGCAACCCACACAAAATACTGCATACCAGCCGCAGAGGTTGAGCAGGAGATCATGCAGCGATTGGGTAGAGCAGATGTAGCAAAACAAGAAGCGGAAGCAGGAAGCGAGAGAGTTGAGTCTGAACCACCAACGCTACAAGAGCCAGTGGAGCAGACAGCAAAGCCAATACCAACGAGCATGGATACTATGAACGTACTCTATGCTCAGTTGAGAGCAAAGGAAATTGACCCCGACACAACCATTTTAGCCTCACTTGGGGAACACTACGTATTGACAATTAAACAATGGATGAGACTGTTTGCATGGGGGTCGTATCCGAGAGCAACACAGTATTTCAAAGAACTGAAAGATAACGACATGATTTACCGGAAAGACCGAGAGGGAAGGGGAGGCATACTTGTTGAAGGTGACTGGTTTTTCCTTCTCACCAAAGGCGCTAACGAACTTCTGAGACGAAGACAGGATAGCCCATTATTTCGGCTCGAACCAAACGAAGCAGAGAGAGCATCAGGGGATACCCTGGTTCATACCTATCTTGTCAATGAGATACTCATTCACCTTCGTCTCTTAGAACGCTCACATCCGGAGATCGTGAAGATTGAACAGATAGACCATGAGCGGAGTATGCGAAGATACTATCTTGCTGCACTGGCAGACTCCAAACTCTACCCTGATGGTTTTGTGCGGCTGTTAGTCCCGACACCAAATGGATTGAAACAAAGGCATTCATTCCTTGAGCTTCAACACACGACGCAAAGGGACGAGGCAAATTGGAAGACAAAATGCAGAAAATACCTTGAACTCTTTGACCAAGCAGATGTCCTGAATAAGTTTTTCTCGACCAGAACACCCCAGTTACTTGTTATCACTATGGATACAGCGTATATAGCCTACCACAAGCAGTGGACTGAGGAAGTCTTAGCAGAGAGGGGAGACAGGGGACGAGCCTACAGCAACCGCTTTCTCATTGGCGCATATGACCCAGGCATCAGTGATATGACTCTGCTGCCGGAGCAATTCTTCTGTGCGCCTCGATTTTCTATACCCTTCCTGAGTACGCCGCACTCAGTCTTTGGTATCTAAGAATAGAGTGGTATGAGACGGGTATTCTTAGATAGCTAACAGGATTTGCGGGGAAGAACAGATGTTTTGAACAAAGGTTCTAGGCCGGTTTACGTGGATTTTTGGGGCGTATTTTCGGGTAAGGCCAAGTTACCCCGCAGCTTACCCGCTCACTTACCCGTTATTCCTCGTCCCGTACGTTCATATTTTCCTCAACCCAGCGATCCAGGTCTATTTTCCTCACCCGCCATTCTCTCCCGACTTTGAAGGCAGGCAGTCTATTCTTCTTTCTATTGATATAATCTCTCACTGTTTCGACAGTGACTTGCAATAATTCAGCAACTTCTTCAACTGTCAAATAGGGTCTTTCCACGTTCAACCGCCTGTGTTTTCTGCCTATTATACGCTCACAGAAAATACACGTCTATACCCTTGACATTGTACGCTTATTCCAGGCATACTAGATACATAAACAGATAAACCCACGTTATCCACTGAAAGGGGGCATCTATGACCACTACAGCCAGTCAAACCATGCTTGTTACCCCTTCTTTACTGTCGCTATTTTTTCTCTGAGAAAGGAGTGATGCCACCAATACCAGGAAACGCCTGGCAAGTCATTGCCAAGCGCTTCAAGTGAGCTCTACGTAGGTTTGTTGTGTGCTGTACCAGCTCGACAAAGTCAACACAGCACATAACGTCATACCATTCCATTTTACTGTTGTTCACAGGGCAGCAGAAACTCACGTTTTTGCTGCCAGGAAAGGCTAAAGCTCTATGCTTAGTATCGCATTACAAGCCTTTCCTGTCAATCCAGAAAGGCAGATGTATGAACCACTACGGCGACAACTTTGTGTTAGTTGTGCCAGATGAACACCCACTGCACACGCCGGAACAGCCGTTTTGCGGCGATCCTACCTGTCTCTGTTACGAAGACCAGCAGAACATTTCTGAGCTTACTCAAGCGATCAAGGACGGCTTGATTACTTCAGACGATGCCACCCAAATCATCAAAGGGAAGACCGTATGAGAGAGCAGCCTTCGCGTCTCGCAGCCGGTATACTGCACCCGCAGCACATAGTTATGTTGACATTGACGAGGAAGGCAGGGAAGTCTACACCAGACCTCCAACCCGCACCAGTGCCAGGCGTTACGATCTTGCGCCATACAGACATGGCAGGGGAGAGCGGAGAACCGAGGAGCTACCCCGCCCAGGGAAACATCCGATGTTCTACATCGGCATCTGCCTGGTTATCATGGTTGCCTTCCTCACCGCCTACACGCTTATCCCGCCAGCACTTCAGAAATGGAGCGATGATCGAGTCTACGGCTATCCTAGAACATTCCAAACCGATGCCAATGTGGGGCATGGAGGGACAGAACATTTTCTTGCGCTGAACAACCATGGCACCATTGAAGTGCTCGAAATCCCCACCAATCCAAGCCCATTGAGCCAGCCACGCTTGTATATCATCGTCCGGTTAAGCAGCCAGGGAGCAGATTTAGTGCCTGCTACGCTGTCTTTTCCTGATGTCAACGGCGATGGAAGACCGGATATGCAGGTCACAGTGCTTGACGGGTCAAACCCGTCAGTGTGGATACTCTTCAACAACGGAACCACCTTTGTACCCAAGTTGTAGCCAGTTGTCAGAGAAGCGGTAGCAATACTGCTTCTCATGCATCAAAAGGAGAGCCAGGGATGCAAAATACAGGAACCCTTGAGGAAGCGGCATTGATTGAGGATACCAACGGGCAGGAGCCACAGCCGGAGACTTCAGCACCAGCCTCGACAGTTCAGCCGGAAGCGCCGGAGGCAACGGCTTTAGTGCCATCTGAGCCGGATGTGATCGAGGGAGAGGTTATTGTTATTGAGCCACCGGAACCATCAGAAGACCACACACCGCCAAAACAAAAACCATACTGGTTACTTGTTCCATGCACTATCCTTGCCTGTCTTCTCTTTCTTGCAGGCTCGTACCTTTTGCCACTTCTTACCCTAACGGCAACCATCACCATTATTCCCATTGAACGCAGCATCACCACCACGGCAGCGACCCAGGTACAGGCAAGAGCAATAGCACCGCTCACACTTTCTCAGAGCGCAACCGTACCGGCAACGGGAAAGCGGCAGCAAGCCGCGACCAGGGCAGCAGGAACGATCACCTTTTACAATGGCCTGCTGACCCCCCAAACGATTGCAGGAGGAACCGTCCTAACCGGCTCAGATGGTACACAGGTTGTGACAGATCAACCGGCCACTATTCCGGCAGCAAACCCGCCAATGGAAGGACAAATCACCATTCCTGCACATGCGCTCCTCGCAGGAGGGGAGGGGAATATACCGGCATATGATATCAACACCGCTTGCTGTGCGTCTTCAGTCGTTGCGAAGAATACCAACGCCTTTACCGGAGGAGCCAGCGCACGAGATGTTGTTGAAGTTAGCAGGGAAGACATCAACAACGCTGTCACAACGCTTCTTGTGACACTTAGCCGGAGCGAGAACGCAGCGCTTACGGCGCAGCTTCACCCAGGCGAAGCACTGATAACCCCATCCTGCACTCCGCATGTTGCAAGTAACCACAGGCCAGGTGAGGAGGCAACACACGTCTCTGTCACTGTTTCTGTGACCTGCACCGGCATTGCCTATGCTGCTCACGACGTATACGCGAATGCCACGCAGACGATAACAAAAGATGCAGCAATATCGTACAGGCAACTATTACAAACAGCCACCAGGGAGGAGCACACATTATTGTGCAAGTCACTGGCACATGGGCGTACCAGATCACACCTCGCATACAAAAACAGCTTGCAGCGCTGATTGCCGGAAAAACAAAACAGCAGGCACTAGCACTACTTCTACAATCCCCAGGCATTGCAGGAGCGCAAATCACTTTGCGGGGAGGAAACCAAACACTGCCACAAGACTTAAAAGCAATACGAATACTTGTCCAGTATACCCCCGATCAAATTCAGATGTTCGTAAGTGTGCTCATACCGAAAGAAGGGTAAGTTACCAGGTAAGTTACCCCGTAAGTTGGCTCAACAAGCCTCGTCAAAGGAAAGACCACCAGGCATACTAGAGGTACGCGCGTTAAGAAAGGCAAGTCGATGCCTACCGTCTCTAGTACTGCCCAAGTTTCATGGGAGTACTTACTCATGGCAAAAGCGAAACGTTACGTCCGTTGTGCAGGCTACCCGCGCAACTCAGACCCAAGCAAGAAGGACTCTGCTACCCTTGAGTCCCAGGAGAAAGAAATCCGACGCTTCATCAAAAGCCGCGAAAACGAAGGGTATGTCTTTGAGGAAGGTTGCATGTATCCAGAAGCGATGACCGCCTACATGCTTCCGTACCGAGAGCGAGCCCAATTAATGAAACTGTTGGATGATGCGCGGCGCAAAAAGTTTGATGTTCTCGTTGTGACTGAGTATTCACGGCTTTCCCGCAGGCAATCAGAGCAGGCGGTTCTCATCTCGATCCTTGATGATATGGGTGTTCGGGTGGAGAGTGTTACCGAGCAGTTTGACGACTCTGCATTAGGCCAGTTTATGCGTGCTGCGGCTGCGTTCTCCGGAGAGAGCGAGCGAGAAAAAACCTTCTGGCGAACACGACGAGGGGAGAAAGACCGTGCTGAAGTTGCCCTGCCTGGCGGGGGAAAACCCACCTATGGGTACAAGTTTGTTGATGGAGAAAAGTACAAGCGGGCAAAGTTTGCCCCCAATGAAGACATCATTTGGGTCGATGAAAACGGCAAGGAGTGGAGCGAAGCAGAAGTTGTCCGGTTCATTTTTGCCAAACTGAAACTTGGCTGCTCTATCCGTCAAACAAGACTAGAGCTAACCAGACTCAAAGTACCCACGAGAAAAGGCGGGTACGTGTGGGCAGACGCAACAGTTCACTACATTGCCACCCGCGAGCGCTACGTTGGACGAGCCATTAATAATACGTATGGGGCAAAGAACCGCAAGGTATATAAAAAGCCAGAGGAAGAACACATTGTCCTTGACACCACTGGTTCTATTATTCCTCCCCTGGTTGACCTGGATACGTGGAAGAGCGTGCAGGAACGCCTCGCAGAGAATAAACAGCTATCGCTTCGCCGGAATAAACAGAAAGAGTACGGGATGCTTCGTGGCGGCTTAGTCCGGTGCGCCGTCTGTGGCTGGTCAATGATTGCCAGGAGCCGGAAAGCACGGCCAACCAGCCCTATCACTCAACAGTACTTTTGCAGTCGGAAGGACGGAGGAGAAGAGAAACGATGCAACCACGTTGTTGCTATTCTTTTGCCTGTCGCAGACCAATACGTCTGGAATGTGGTTGTTTCCTACCTTCGTACACCTGAACGGGTAAGAAACGGCATCCTTGCCCTGCGGAAGAAATTGACTATTGAAAGCCACCGCGATGCCATTGAAAAGCAAATCGAGGAGATCACCAAGCGCAAAGACAATATCCTCAAAATGGCTGAAATAGCGATGGATGCTGACTCAATCGCGACACTTCAGAAACGCCTGTCAGAGCTTGAGCGGGAGCGGCGGGAATTGTATACTATGCTGGTTGACGAAGAGGAGCGGGAAGAGGTGAACAAGAAAATCATGGAGGAAGTTGACCGCTTCGAGCGTTGGGTTGTGCAGGTCACGCCCCGCCTGAGTGACCCACAGTGTGTCAACGACATCCTGCTTGAGGAAAAACGGCTCGCCTGTCGCGTTCTTGGGATAAAAGTCTATATCCACCCTGCGAGTGTACCGGAAAGGATAGAAGTGCAGGTGAGCCCACCTGCGATAATGAAGGAGATGAAGCCACTGCTCAGGCTTGCTCCCGAAGACGCCACTGTATCCAGTACGGTTGCCCATTCTGTCTCTACTCCCGTCACGTTGATGACCGGCATTCGGGAGACCGGATGAGCTCCTGTGGTTCACAGATGCAGCCCATTGGCAGCTTCCAGCGTCTCAAAGGAG
>WNGR01004545.1_pt1 | contig 22236 bp, 18 predicted proteins | sample 5407581 | NCBI WGS metagenome assembly WNGR01 (sample SAMN13153383, study PRJNA577476) | soil metagenome | isolation source: 80 cm soil or saprolite under Garry oak tree replicate 2 | place: USA:California | collected 2016-06-15
TGTGCCAGGACGTCTGCCACGTGATCCGTGACCACGAGGAGAACATGCCGGCCTACGCCGGTCCGCGGTTCCTGATGCGGGTCGCCGAGCTCGAGATGCACCCGGCCGACACCGCCGACCGGCGCGAGATCGCGCAGGACGAGTTCGGCCTCGGGCTGTGCAACATCACCAAATGCTGCACCGAGGTCTGCCCGGAGAACATCCGCATCACCGACAACGCGCTGATACCGCTCAAGGAGCGGGTCGTCGGCCGCAAGTACGACCCCCTGGTCTGGCTCGGCAACAAGATCGCCCGCAAGGTGCACAAGGACACCCCGAAGGTGCCCGGCAAGCAGTCCTGACGCCGTCGGCCAGGCGGGCCGGCCCGGCGGGCCGGCCGGCACTGCGCTTAGCCCGAACTTGGCCGCCCGTGCGGCGGTCTGGCTGGGCCCTGTCCGTCTGCGCGTTGTCCGTCCGCGCCGGCCCTCGCTGGCCGGCCGTGGGCCGCCTTCCTGGTGCGGAAGGACTCGATACCGATCGGCAGCAACGAGATCACGACGATGACCCCGACGATCGGCAGCAGGTACTTATCGACGTTGCCGATGGTCGAGCCGAGCCCGTAGCCGATCATGGTGACCCCGACGGACCAGGCCAGCCCGCCAGATACCTGCCAGATGCTGAACGTTCGGGCCGGGACGTCGAGCGCCCCGGCCATCGGATTGAGCACGGTCCGCACGACCGGAATGAACCGCGCAAGGACGATGGCCTTGCCGTAGCCGTAGCGTGACAGGAGATCCCGCGACCGCTCGGCGCCCCGGCCCAGGATCCCTCGGTGCGTGCGTTCAAGCAGCGATCGGCCGGCCGTGCGCCCGATCACGAATCCGGTCTGCGCGCCAGCAAGCGCGCCGCCGGCCGCGGCCAGCAGGACAAGCGGCAGCGACAGGTGGACCTTGGCCGACGAGGAGCCGGCGCACAAGAACCCGGCCGTGAACAACAGCGAGTCACCCGGCAGGAAGAACCCGATCAGCAGCCCGGCGGCGACCAGGTGCAACATGCTCGCGTCTCCTCGATTGGCCCGTCGGCAACGAGTTCCTCCGCATCGGCTACCCGCGCCGACCGGAAACGAACGAGCCAAACCTCCTAATGTCTGGTAAAGGCCGCGCTGTCCATCAGTGCCCGCCGAGACCCGCGAGGACGCCCCGAACTGCGTCGGCCGTCAGGCCGTGCCTGAGCCGAGGCGATCCCCGTCGTCAGCGCCAGCGCCGTCGCGGGCCCGACGAGCAGGGCTCGCCGGAGGATAGCGCGGTTCACGAAAGCACCTGTGCCTCTCTCGGCGGGGCTGTCCGGCCTGAGGCTGCGCGGCTGCCTCGTGGCGGCGCGGCTGCCTCGTGGCGGCGCGGCTCGGCACGCTGGCGTCACGATCACGCTCGCAGTGCGGTGAGTTGGCGGCACGGCCGGTTTGGCATGAATATCCTTGCTGGCGCGGGCGCACACGCGGCCCCGCCGAGCGAGAGGCTGTAATGACACACCTGACCTTCGCCGAGGCGATCATCGTCGGGCTGATCCAGGGCACGACCGAGTTGTTCCCCGTCTCCAGCCTCGGCCACAACGTTCTGATCCCGGCGCTCGTCGGCGGTGGCTGGAAGACAGACCTCAGCGTGTCCAAGGCCGAGTCGCCGTACCTGGCCTTCATCGTCGGCCTGCACGTGGCGACCGCGATCGGGATCACCTGCTACTTCTGGCGCGACTGGGTCAGGATCATCCGCGGCTTCTTCAGCTCGATCGCCCGCAGGGAGGCCAAGACTCCCGACCAGAAGCTGGCCTGGATGATCGTCCTGGCCACCATCCCGGTCGGCCTGGTCGGCCTGACGTTCGAGCACAAGTTCCGGGTGATCTTCGGCGTGCCGAGCCGGGCGGCGGTCTTCCTTGTGCTCAACGGCATCATCCTCTACGCGGGCGAGCGGTTCCGTACGCGCAAGTCGCGCCAGGCTGACGAGCAGGCACTCCAGGACAGAGCCGCCGAGCGAGAACTGGTCGGTGCCGGACGGGTAGCCGCCGCGCACTCCTCGGGTCAGCGCGCGATCCGCCAGCAAGAGATGGCGACGGCGGTCCTGGCGGACCGGCGGATCACGTCGTTCAGCTACTGGCAGGCCATCATCATCGGCTCGGCGCAGATCCTGGCGCTCCTCGCCGGCATCAGCAGGGACGGCGTCACGATGGTGGCCGGCATGTTCCGCGGCCTGTCCCGTGAGGACGCCGCCAGGTTCGCCTTCCTGCTCGCGACGCCCGTAATCCTGGCCGCTGGCGTGCTCAAGATCCCTGACCTGCTCGGTCCGCTGGGCAACGGCGTCCGCCCGCAGATCCTGGTCGGCAGCGTGGTCTCGGGCGTCGCCGCGTACCTGTCGGTCCGGTTCCTGATGAAGTACTTCCAGACCAGGACGCTCACGCCGTTCGCCATCTACTGCTTCGTCTTCGGGCTGGCCAGCTACATCTACCTGACCGTGAGGTAGCGTCCGGCCACCCGCCAGGCCGCTCAGGCGCCGCCCGCCCTCCGGGGCGCCGCTCGCCCGCTGTCCGACCGAGCGCGCGAGCTGGCGGCGACGTCGGATTTTTCGGTTAAACCTCGCGCAAGGAGGCCTGCCTCGCCCCGCCCTCCAAGGCGTCCAACAACTTATCATCACTTCGCGCCACGCAAAGCGCGCAAATTAGGACAGCGAACTGACCACAAGTCGTGAAGAGTCGATCGGAACACATCGCTCCGCGGCCCGCTGGGCTCCGAGTAGGCCCTTATGTCGGTGAATGGCACATTCGGCGGCAGGTGCACGTTCCAAAGGCTCGCGGCGGGCTTCGCGCCGGATCGCCCGCCCGGCAAGAGGGCACGACTAGCGGCCCGCAGGCCGCGACGACTTGCGGCTCGCGGGCCGCGACGCCCTCCTCGGCTCAAGGCCGACCATCAAAGGGCAGCCACAACAACATCGGCGGCCCGTTGATGTCGCCATAGCAGCATCAACGGGCCGCCGATGCGGTTGACGATCCGAGGTAGTGCGCGCTATCGCACCCGCGGGCGCCCCCGACGCGCTGGCCCCGCGGGCGCTCAGAGCGCTTCAAAGAGTTCAGAGCGCTTCAAAGAGTTCAGAGAACTCAGTTCTCCCGGCTGATCCTGGCCCGCGTCCTGGCGCGCTCCTTGGCGTCGAGCACGGTCTTGCGCAGCCGGATCGCGGTCGGGGTCACCTCGGCGCACTCGCCGTCCGCACAGAACTCCAGCGCCTGCTCCAGACTCAGCATCCGGGGCGGAACCAGCCGCTCCAGTTCCTCGCCGGTCGACTGGCGCATGTTGGTGAGCTTCTTCTCCCTCGCGATGTTGACGTCCATGTCGTCCGAGCGCGAGTTCTCGCCCACGATCATGCCCTCGTAGACCTCGGTGCCCGGCTCGACGAACAGGGTTCCCCGCTCCTGCAGCGAGAACATCGCGTACGCGGTCGCGACGCCTGACCGGTCGGCCACCAGCGACCCGGACGCCCGCATCCGCATCGGCCCGGCCCACGGCTCGTACCGCTCGAACACGTGATGCGCGATCCCGGTGCCCCGGGTATCGGTCAGGAACTGCGTCCGGAACCCGATCAGCCCGCGGGCCGGGACCATGAAGTCGAGCCTGATCCAGCCGGTCCCGTGGTTGGTCATCTGCTCGAGCCGGCCCTTGCGCAGGGCGAGCAGTGTGGTCACGGCGCCCAGGTACTCCTCGGGCACGTCGATGGCGAGCTGCTCGACCGGCTCATGCAGCTCGCCGTCGATCTCGCGGGTCACCACGGTCGGCCGGCCCACCGTCAGCTCGTAACCCTCCCGCCGCATCGTCTCGACCAGGATGGCCAGCGCGAGCTCGCCGCGGCCCTGCACCTCCCAGGTGTCCGGCCGCTCGGTCGGCAGCACGCGGATCGAGACGTTGCCGACGAGCTCGGAGTCAAGCCGGTCGCGCACCATCCGCGCGGTGACCTTGGCATGCCCGCGCCCCGACGGCTTCGCGGCGGCCCCCGCCGCCCCCGAAACCCCGGCCGCACCGGCAGCCCCGGCACCCCCGCCTGACCCACGGACCGGCGCGCCCGTGCCGACCAGCGGCGAGGTGTTGACGCCGATCGTCATCGCGATCGCCGGCTCGTCCACGGTGATCAACGGCAGCGGCCGCGGGTCGTCCGGGTCGGCCAGCGTCTCCCCGATCATGATGTCGCCGATTCCGGCGACGGCGATGATGTCCCCGGCCGACGCGGCGGCCGCCGGCACCCGCTCGAGCGCTTGCGTTCTGAATAGCTCGGAGATCTTGACCCGCTCGATCGACCCGTCGCGGCGGCACCAGGCGGCCTGCTGGCCCTTGTGGACCTCGCCGGACACGACCCGGCACAGCGCGATCCGGCCCAGGTAGGCCGAGGCGTCGAGGTTGGTGACGTGGGCGCGCAGCGGCGCGCGCGGGTCGTAGCTTGGCGCGGGCACGAACTGCCTGATCACCTCGAACAGCGGCTCGAGGTCGGCCGAGTCGGGCAGCGCCCCGTCATCCGGGCGGCTCAGTGACGACCGCCCGGCCCTCGCCGACGCGTACACGATCGGGAACTCGATCTGGTCCTCGGTCGCGTCCAGGTCGAGGAAGAGCTCGTAGCAGGCGTCGACGACCTCGGCGATCCTGGCATCGGGCCGGTCCACCTTGTTGATCACCAGGATCACCGGCAGCTTGGCCTCGAGCGCCTTGCGCAGCACGAACCTGGTCTGCGGCAGCGGCCCCTCGCTCGCGTCGACGAGCAGCAGCACCGCGTCGACCATGGACAGGCCGCGCTCCACCTCGCCGCCGAAGTCGGCGTGCCCTGGCGTGTCGATGATGTTGATCGTCAGGCCACCGTGGGTCACCGCGGTGTTCTTGGCCAGGATCGTGATGCCCTTCTCCCGCTCCAGGTCGCCGGAGTCCAGCACCCGCTCGGCGACCTGCGCGTTGGCGCGGAATGCACCGGACTGCCACAGCATGGCGTCGACCAGCGTTGTCTTGCCGTGGTCGACGTGCGCCACGATCGCGACGTTGCGAAGGTCGTCGCGGGTGGCGACGTCGGCGGCGAGCCGGGTGGGCGGGCTGGTGGGACCGGCGGGCATGCGGGAAGACTCCAAGGTGACCTGGGGAAGCGCCAGAATATGGCCCCTACAGTCTACTCGCCGCTTCATTTATAACGAAAACGCTCGCCGACTCGCTCCACCAGCCCAGCCGCCCCCCGCGCACAGCCCGGCCCCCGTCTCAAGGCCCGACTCCCGGCCCCCGGGCCCGGCCCCCGACTCCCGGCCCCCGGGCCCAAAGCCCGGCCCCCGGTGTGCAGCCCGGCCCCCGGTGTGCGGCCCGGCCCCCGGTGTGCAGCCCGGCCCCCGGGCCCAAAGCCCGGCCCCCGGTGTGCAGCCCGGCCCCCGGTGTGCAGCCCGGCCCCCGGGCCCAAAGCCCGGCCCCCGGCGTGCAGCCCGGACAGTACGCAGTCGAACGGCAGGCCCGCGGCTTGGCCAGCCTCGTCAGCAGGCCCATGCCGCCGGCCGAGCGAGTCACACTGGCCCCGCTGAGCAGCCCAGCCACACCAGCCCCGCCGATCGACCCGCAGCTCCCGCGCGCACCCCGTGTCTCATGATCGTGGATGATTTTCGACGCATGCGTCGAAAATCATCCACGATCATGAAAGCCGGCCCGCCCGCCTGACGCGTCCCGGCGGGCGGCATTTGACGCGTCCCGGCTGCCCACCGAGCCAGGCGACAACCTTCGCGTTCTGGGACGTAAACTCGGATCGATGTTGCGCGCTGGCCGGCCGCAGCCGCTACGTTCGTCACATGGCACAACTGCTGCTCGTGGAGGATGACCCGGCGATACGCGGTGCGCTGATTCGCGCGCTCACCGAGCGGGGGCACGCCGTCTCGAGCACGGCCATGGCCACGGAGGCGCTGGAGCTCATGGTCAAGTGCCCGCCCGATCTCGTGATACTCGACCTCGGCCTGCCCGACCTCGACGGCTACGAGGCGCTGCGGATGCTGCGGGCGATCAGCAAGGTCCCCGTCGTGGTGGCAACCGCCAGGGACGACGAGGAGGACATCGTCAGGGTGCTCGACGCCGGCGCCGACGACTACCTGGTCAAGCCGTTCGGCGTCAGCCAGATCGAGGCGAGGGTGCGGGCGGTGCTCCGGCGCGCGGTGGCCGACGAGGACCGCCGCAGCGAGCCCGTCCTCGTCGGCGGGCTCCGGCTGGACGTTGAGGCGCACGAGGCGACGCTGGAAGGCCGCACGCTCGACCTGTCCAGACGCGAGTTCGACCTGCTGTACTACCTGGCCGTGCGGGCAGGGCAGGTGGTGACCAAGCGCGAACTGCTCACGCACGTGTGGCGGATGCCTCACGGCCGCGCCGACAAGACCGTTGACGTGCACGTCTCCTGGCTCAGGCGCAAGCTCGGCGAGAGCGCGCAGCGGCCCAAGTACCTGCACACCATCCGCGGTGTCGGGATGAAGCTGTCCGCTCCGTCGTGATCTGCAGCCGAGCGATCCGATGAGACTCCGCGTCATCTGGCTGGTCCTGGCGATCGGCTCGCTGATGCTGGTGTCGCTCATGCTGCCGCTCGCGCTGCTCTTGCGCACATTCGCCGCCAACAGCGCGGTCTCCGGCGCGACGATCAGGGCGCAGTTCATGGCGCCGCTGCTGGCCACGCTGACGGCCAAGGACCTGCGGATCTACGTCGACCGGGTGAATCAGCAGCACCCGGCCGAGCCGGTGACGATCTTCCTGCCCGATGGCCAGCGGCTCGGCGCCGTCACGCCAGCCTCCTCCGAGGTCAGGCTGGCCAGGAGCGGCCAGAGCTTCAGCGAGCCAGCACCTGGCGGAGTCGCGATCTTCGTCGCGGTGGCCGGCATCGGCCCGCGGCCGGGGACGGCCGTGATCAGGACGTTCGTGCCAGACCCGCAGCTGCGGCGCGGCGTGGCACGCGCCTGGCTGCTGCTTGCCCTGGTCGCGCTCGGCCTGCTGGCGATGGCCGTTTTCGTGGCCGCCCAGCTGACCAGGACGCTGGTCCGCCCGCTCGGCGACGTGGCCAGGGCCGCCGAGCAGCTGGCCCAGGGAGACCTGACCGCGCGGGCGCCCGTCGACGGGCCGCCGGAGATCCGCCAGGTGAGCAACGGGCTCAACCGGCTAGCGGCACGGATCGGAGAGCTGCTGGCCCACGAGCGGGAGACGCTCGCCGACCTGTCGCACAGGTTGCGCACCCCGCTCACGGCGCTGCGGATCGACGCGGAGTCGCTCGGCGCCGACGAGGAGGTGATGACCAGGGTCATCGGCGACGTCGACGCCCTGACCCGCACGGTCAACGAGATCATCGCCGAGGCCAGGCGGCCGGCGGGCGCTGGCGACGGCGCGACCTGTGACGCCACCGCCGTCGTGCGCGACCGGGCCGCCTTCTGGGGTGCGCTGGCCGAGGACCAGGAGCGGTGGATGAGCGTCGAGATCCCGCCGTTCAGCCTGCCCGTCCGGGTAGCCGAGCAGGACCTGGCCGCGTGTGTCGACATCCTGCTCGAGAACGTCTTCGCGCATACACCGGAAGGCACGGCGTTCTCGGTCCGCGCCTCCACCAGGACCGCGGGCGGAGCGTGGATCGTCGTCTCCGACAACGGACCGGGATTCTCCCACCCGAACCCGCCCGAGCGCGGGCAGTCCAGCGCGGGCTCCACCGGGCTGGGCCTGGACATCGCGCGCCGCATCGCCGAGGGCTCGGGCGGAACCCTCACGCTCGGCCGGTCACCGCACGGCGGCGGCGCGGTCACGATCGGGCTCGGCCCGGTCGCGCGCCAGCTGCGCGAGCCGCGGCGGCACATCAAGACCAGGCGGTTGCGCCGACTCCGCGACGACGACCAGCTACTCGCACCGCCCGAGCGATTCCAGGCCGGCTGACGCACCACGAAGCAGCCGCAACCGCTCCAGCGATCCGCTACCGCCGCAGCGCCACCGCGCCACCGCCGCAGCGCCACCGCCACCGCCACCGGAGTCTAGAACATGTGTTCGATTATGGGTTACCCTGGCCTCGTGACAACGTTTGTACCACCTGGCTGGCCGACCGGGGTGCAGCCGCCGGGAAGCCCGGACTTCGAGCGATCCGCCGCGACCTGGCTACTCGACGTGGTCCCGTCCGACTACCTGCTGCACGGCGTGCTGAAACGCCACCCGATCGCCCTGGCGTCGCTGGCCAGGCATCACCTGAACGCCTGCGTCGAAGGAGCCAGGAGCGGCTACCGGACCGCCAGGTCAGAACTCGGCCCGCACCTGCCGCCCGGCGCCGTCGAGGCGGTGCTAGCCGCCTACCGGAGCGAGGGCAGCCGCCTCGCCGCCGCGGCGCGGGCCGCCGACCTGGTAGAACGGGCTCTGCACGGCGAGGTGTTCGTCAGGCAGATGGGCGGCAGAGCGCGCCCCTCGTCCCCCGGCCGGGCTTCCGGCCCGGCGACCGCGCGGGCCCCGGGCCCGGCTGCCGCCCAGGGCCCGGCTCCCGCATAGGGCCCGGTTGCCGGTCGCGCCTCCGGGCCGACATCGCGTACCGCCGACCGGCCGGGAGCGGCCAGCCGGGTCAGGAGTCGCGATCGGCCAGCCGGGTCAGGAGTCGCGATCGCCCAGCAGCGAGTCAGCCGCCAGATCCTCCCCCAGCAGGCGCGCCGCCAGATCCTCGCCCCGCACGGCCGCCGCCAGATCCTCCCCCGGCGCGGGCACAACAGCCGAGTTCTCGCAAGGCGCCGGAGCGAGCAGCAACTCGGCTAGCGCTGGATCCTGCGCCAGCGCCGGGCGAAAGGCGACATCGGCTCGCATCGACCCGGCGGCCGGACTTGCCCAGCCGGTGTCCGCGTTGTAGTCCTTGATGACCCGCGCGGGCACTCCGGCCACCACGCACCGGTCTCCGATCTCCCCCCTGACCACCGAGCCCGCGGCGACAACCACGTTCCGGCCGATCACCGCGCCGGGCAGCACGATCACGCCCGTGCCGAGCCAGGTTCCGGCGCCGATGCTGACCGCGGCGTTGACCGGCCACTGCCGCCCGATCGGGACCTCGGGGTCGGCGTAACAGTGGTTCTGATCCGTGATGTAGACGTACGGCCCGGTGTAGACGTCGTCGCCGATGTCGATCGAGTGGTGCGCAACGATGTGGCTGCCCCGGCCGATCACGCACCTGTCGCCGATCCGCAGCACGGGCTCGGAGCCGAGGTCGTGGCCGGGCATCATGCCCGCGCAAACCGAGACCTGCTCACCGAGCATGGTGCCGTCACCGATCTCGATCCACCGCTCGCCGAAGACGGTGCCGGTCGGAAAGGCGATCAGCGAGCCAGGCCCGAACGCGGCGAAACGGCGGCCCGCCGCGGTCTCTGCCGTGACGGTCCCTGCCCGCTGAACCCGACTCCAGGCAGCGTGAACCAGGCGGGCGGCCACTCGCCGCCGCCAGCGCGACCAGCTCCCCAATGGCGGCATTCCAGACATTGCTCAGTCACACTAGCGCCAGGTGCCCCTGCTCGGTGTGACTCCGAGCAGGCATTTCCAGGCCGCGAGCCGCGCGCACACCACATATCACGACTTGTGGCTCCGCAAAGCTCACAACTCGGACAGGGTTTTGACGCCAGCTCGTGATAAGTCATTGCGGCGCGGCTTGGCCAGCCCGATTTGCCCCGCTATCGGCGTATCGCTGCGGAAGGCGATGCCGGCCGACCCAACCTTCAGCCAGCCCGTCAGCCGACCCCCGGCTGTCGGCAACCCTCAGCCGGTGCTGTCGCCGCCGGCGGCGGCGAGCTGGCCGCAGGCGCCGTCGATCTCCCTGCCGCGGGTGTCGCGGACGGTCACCGGGATCCCCCGGTCCGCGAGCCGCGCCTCGAACTCGGCGGCAACGCCTGGACCGGACGCGGTCCACTTCGAACCCGGTGTCGGGTTCAGCGGGATGAGGTTCACGTGCGTGAGCCGCCCGGCCAGCAGCCTGGCCAGCTCGTCTGCCCGCCACGCCTGGTCGTTGACGTCGCGGATCATGGCGTACTCGATCGAGACCCGCCGCCCGGTGGCCGCCGCGTACCCCCATGCCGCGTCGAGCACCTCGGCGACCTTCCACCGCCGGTTCACCGGGACCAGCGAATCGCGCAGCTCGTCGTCGGGCGCGTGCAGCGACACGGCCAGCCGGCAAGACAGCCCTTCCCCGGCCAGCCGCCTGATCGCCGGGACCACGCCGACGGTCGACACTGTGATCGCGCGCTGGGAGATGCCGAGCCCGTCGGGCACCGGGTCGGACAGCCGGCGCACGGCGCGTAGCACGGACGCGTAGTTCGCCAGCGGCTCGCCCATCCCCATGAACACGACGTTGGAGATCCGCCCTGGCCCGCCCGCCAACTCACCACGAGCCAGCCCGCGGGCTCCGTTGAACACCTGGGTGACGATCTCCGCGGTCGACAGGTTCCTGGTCAGCCCAGCCTGGCCGGTAGCGCAGAACGGGCATGCCATCCCGCACCCGGCCTGCGACGAGACGCACATGGTCACCCGGCCCGCGGTGCTGGCCCGGGGGGACGGCCCCCCGGACCCCCCGTAACGCATCAGCACGGACTCGACGAAGGCGCCGTCGGCGGCGCGCCAGAGCGTCTTGCGGGTCAGGCCGCGGTCGCAGGTCAGCTGGCGGGTCGCGGTGAGCAGGCTGGGCAGCAGGGCTGCGACCAGCTCGCCGCGGACGCCGGCCGGCAGGTCGGTCATGTCCTGCGCAGAGTCGGTGAGCCGACCGAAATAGTGCCGCGACAGCTGGTCGGCGCGGTAGCCGGGCTGCCCGAGGTCCGCGACCGCCGCCCGCCGGCCTGCCGCACTCAGGTCCGCCAGGTGCCGGGCAGGACGCGCCCGAGCAGGACGCGCCCGAGCAGGACGCGCGGGCCCGGGGCCGTGCGTCGCGATCTCGACCAGTTCCAAGCGAACCTCTCACGGTATCCGCGCAGTTGCCACGTGATCCGCGGATTGTGGATAGATTTCCCTACCATGCAGACCATGCGCGGCAGGAGCAGTCGACCCAGGATATCCGCCCAGCCCGGGCGGCCCGCCACGCTGCTCGACAGCGAGAGCCCCTACGGCAGCAGGCGGGTCGTGGTGGAGTACGACAGCTGGACGACGGCCGCGTACATGCACGACACCAGCGAGCCGATCGCCGCGACCTGGCTCGCCAACCACCGCAAGGCGCCGGCCGACATCGACCTGGCCCTGCTCGACGCCGGCCAGGCGCCGGAGATGCCCGACGGCTACACCAAGCACCCTGAGGGCCGCCCGCCGATGGACCCGGACTCACTGCGCGCGGTCTGGTTCGAGGAGGGCGACGGCGTCGCCCTGTACGAGGACGGCGACCTGCTGGCCGTCATCCCCGGCTGGTCGGACATGTCGAAGGGGATGCCCGGCTACAGCAGGGACGTGATCGGGCACACCCCTTTCGGCTGGTCGCTCGATGACGCCATGGAGGGACTCGGCCGCCGGGTCACCGAGGCATCGGACTTCTGGCGGTGGCGGCTCGACCCGCAGGCCTGGGCGCTGTTCCAGCAGGGCATGCTCGGCCATCTGCTGGCCAGGCTAGGCCCAGGCGCCCGGTACTGGGACGTGTCGGGCAACAGGCAGCCGCTGGTGGGCGTGTCCGAGCGGCTGCCGACCGGGCGCCGTTCCTACACGGTGCTGACCACGGTGGGGATGAGCTGCCAGCGGATGCCGGGCATCGAGCAGGCCGGACCGGGCGCCGTCGGCCGGGCCAGGATCGAGCTGGCGGTCGCGACCACGCTGCCGAGCAACCAGGCCGCCAGGATCTTCCTGTGGCTCGCCCAGTACCCGTGGCGCGAGGTCAGGTGGATCGAGACCGGGCAGACGATCCGCTGGTATCACGAGCCGTCCTCGTTCCCGCTGGGCAACGGCAACGAGGCGATCCTGTTCCTCGACAACCCGGGCCGCCTGCTCGGCCCCGAGTTGCCCGACCTGTCCGGGTTCACGGTCGCGGGAGAGCCGGTCAGGTGGCTGTGGCTGATCCCGATTTCGAACCGCGAGCGGCTGCTCGCCAGGGGCCGTGGCGCGGCCAGCCTGGTCAATCAGATGGCCTCGCAGAGCCGCAGCTGGGTCGTCGGCTAGCCGGCTGTCTCCCCGGCCTGTCGCCGGAAGGGCCTTCAGCATCAACGAACCAGCGCCCGCGGCTGCCGCCACGCAGGCCGGCGCCGCGATCGCCGCCCGCCCCGACGCCCTTCGCCCGCCTGCCGTCCCCCGCCCGGACGCCATGCGGCTCAGGACAGGAAGATCGTCATGAGCAGCCAGGCGGCCGGGGCGACGATGAGCATGGCGTCGATGCGATCGAGTACGCCCCCGTGACCAGGAAGTATCGAGCCCATGTCCTTGGTGTCGAGGTCGCGCTTGATCATCGACTCGACCAGGTCGCCGAGGGTCGCGAAGGCGAGCGCGGCGGCGCCGAGTACCAGCCCGCTCCACGGTGTGCCTGGCAGGAGGTAGGTCATTCCGAGAGCGCCGGCGGTCAGGCACAGGATCGCCGATCCGGCCAGGCCCTCCCAGGTCTTCTTGGGACTGATCGTGGGAGCCAGCAGGTGACGCCCGAAGAGGATGCCGGAGAAGTAGCCTCCCGTGTCGCTGCAGACGGCGAGGATCACGAAGAGCAATGCCCGGTGGGGGCCGTGTGGTTGCGCGAGCATGAGCGCGACGAACGATGCCAGTGCCGGCAGGTAGATCAGCGCGAATATGCCGGCCGTGACATCGCGCAGATAACCCGCTGCCCCGCCGGGCAGGCGCCAGGCGAGCACGCCGACGAACGCGGCGGCAAGCGCCGCCAGCGCGTACCGAGAACCCTGCCAGTAGGTGAGGGCGAACATCAGTGCCCCTCCGGCACCGATCGGGATCAGGGCGATCCTTATCCCCCGGGTGCCGAGCGCCCGGCTGAGCTCCCACAGGGCAATCGCGACCATCGCCGCGACCAGGACCAGGAACGTGACCTTCACGGTCAGCAGCGTGACGATGACCAGGGCGCCCAGGCCGAGCCCGACGGCGATGGCGACCGGAAGGTTGCGGCCGGTGTTGATCGTCTTGCGCTCGCTCACGCGGCCCGCCCTCCCCTCCGCCGGCTGGCCGTCGATGCGGTTACTCATGCCCGCTCGGGGCGCACGCTGACCGGTGGCCGTCTGCTCGCCGCCCGCCGATGTCGCGCGGTTAGCGAGATGTTCCTCTTTGAGGGCAAAGTTATACCTTGGGCGGGCCGCCGACCCCCGCCGGGGCTGGGGTGTGCCAGCTAGACCTCGAGCAGCTCGGCTTCCTTGTTCTTCAGCAGCTCGTCGACCTGGGCTACGTAGGCGTGGGTGAGCTTGTCGAGTTCGGCCTCGGCACGGTGCCCGTCGTCCTCGCCCTCCTCGCCGTTCTTGACCAGCTTGTCGATGGCGTCCTTGGCGTGCCTGCGGATGTTCCTGATCGACACCCGCCCGTCCTCGGCCTTGTGCCGCGCGACCTTGATGTACTCCCTGCGCCGCTCCTCGGACAGCTCGGGGAATACCACGCGGATGATCGCGCCGTCGTTGGTCGGGTTGACGCCGAGGTCGCTGCTGCGGATCGCCTTGTCGATCGCGCCAAGCGAGTTCTTGTCGAACGGCTGGACCACGACCATCCGCGGCTCGGGCATGTGGAACGAGGCCAGCTGGTTCACCGGCGTCTGGGTGCCGTAGTACTCGGCCGTGATCTTGCCGAACATCGACGGGTGCGCGCGGCCGGTCCTGATGCTCGCGAAGTCCTCCTTCGCGACCGCGACGGCCTTTTCCATCTTCTCCTCGGCCTCGAGAAGGGTCTCGTCAATCATTGCGGCTCCTCAGTGCCTGTCGGAGCGCCGCGTCGGACAAGCCGCCGCGCGGCCGCTCAGGGCGCGTGCCTGCCGTGCCCGTTCCTGCCTACCAGCGTGCCGATCCGCTCGCCGCGCACGGCACGCACCACATTGCCCTGGCCCATCAGGTCGAATACCACGATGGGCAGATCGTTGTCCATGCACAGGCTAACGGCCGTCGCGTCCATGAACTTCAGCTCGCGGCGCAGGACGTCGCCGTAATCGAGCCGGTGAAACATGTTCGCGTCGGGCGTTTTGCGCGGATCAGCATCGTAAACGCCCTCGACCTGGGTGCCCTTCAGTACCGCCTCGGCGCCGATCTCCAGCGCCCGCTGCGCCGCGCAGGTATCGGTCGAGAAGAATGGCGCGCCGAGGCCGGCGCCGAAGATGACCACCCGGCCCTTTTCCAGGTGCCTGATCGCCCGGCGCGGTATGTAAGGCTCTGCCACCTGGCCCATGGTGATCGCGGTCTGCACCCGTGTCTCGATGCCGAGCTTCTCCAGGACGTCCTGCAGCGCCAGGCAGTTGATCACGGTGCCGAGCATGCCCATGTAGTCGGCCCGCGCCCGGTCGATCCCGCGCGCGGACAGGGCGGCGCCGCGGAACATGTTCCCGCCGCCGACGACGACCGCAACCTGGACACCGGCCCGCGACGCGTCCCTGATCTCGCGCGCGAAGTGCGACACCGAGTCTGGATCGATGCCCAGGCCGCCGCCGCCCGCGAATGCCTCGCCCGACAGCTTGAGCACCACCCGGTGCCAGCGCGGGTGCTCTGAGCCGTGCTCACCATCGCCGAGGCTGTGCCCGGCGGCAGCTTGGGCGCCCGCCACCGCGCGGTCCTCCGGCAAGGTGCTATCTGGCAATGCGGGCTCCCATCGTCTGTCCGGCCGCCGGGCATCGACTCAACTGGCCTGCCCGATCTGGAACCTGGCGAAGCCGCGGACCGTCGCCCCCGACTCGGCAAGCAGCTGCTTGACCGACTTCTTGGGGTCACGGACCGAGGGCTGCTCGATCAGCGCGACGTCCTTGAAGAACGCGTTCAGGCGGCCCTCTACGATCTTCGGGATCGCCTGCTCGGGCTTTCCCTCCTCACGGGTGACCTGCTCGGCGATCCGGCGTTCGTTGGCCACCACGTCGTCGGGGACCTCGTCCCTGCTGACGTACTGCGGCCGCATCGCGGCCACCTGGTGCGCGATGTCGATCGCGACCGACGCGCCCGCCTCGTCGACGTCGACGAGCACGCCGAGCGTCGGTGGCAGCCCTGGGTCCGACTTGTGCAGGTAGCTCGTGATGTAGCCGCCGGTAAACGCGGCGAACCGGCCGAGCTCCAGCTTCTCCTTCAACGACGCGCTCGCCGTCTCGATCAGGTCGGACGCGGTCTGACCGTCCCGCACCGGCAGCGTCAGCACGGCGAGCCGGTCCGTAGTCCGCGCCTTCAGCGCCGCCTGCGCGATATCGGCGGCAACCTGCTGGAACAGGTCGGTCTTAGCCACGAAGTCGGTCTCGCAGTTCAGCTCGAGCAGTATCCCCGCGCTCGTGCCGTCCATGGCCGAGGTCACCAGGCCGTTGGCCGCGGTCCGGCCGGCTCGCTTGCTGACGTCCTTGGCCCCCTTGACGCGCAGCGCCTCGACCGCGGCGCCGAAGTCGCCGTCGGCCTCGACCAGGGCATTCTTGCAGTCCATCATTCCCGCGCCGGTCATTTCACGGAGCCGCTTCACATCCGCGGCGCTGTAGTTCGCCATTTCCTCATCTCTCGCAGTGTTCTCTTCGTGCCGGTCCGCTGTGCACGCCGGCGCGGCGCGTCGTGCCGGTCCGACTCGGGCCGCGCCACGGGCGGGTTCAGCGTGGCTGACGTGCGCCCGTCCGCCGCTAGGCGTCGGTGCCCGGCCGTCTCGGCGCCGGCCGTCTCGGCGCTGGCCGTCTCGGCGCCGGCGGCGGCCGTCTCGGCGCCGGCCGTCTCGGCGCCGGCCGCGTTCGGGGTGGTCGCCGCGTCTGACTTTGCCTGGCCCGGCACGGCCTGCGCGGTCGCCGTCCCGTTCGCCGCTGGTGCGCCGTTGACAGCCCTGCCCTCGAGCAGCTCGCGCTCCCACTCGGCCAGCGGCTCGGCCGCGCCGAGCTGCCCGTCGCCCTGCGGCTTCTCCTCGCCCGATGCGCGGCCGGCCCTGGCGATCAGCCCGTCGGCCACGGCGTCGGCCACGACCCTGGTCAGCAGCGAGACGCTGCGGATCGCGTCGTCGTTGCCCGGGATCGGGTAGTTCACCTCGTCGGGGTCGCAGTTCGTGTCCAAGATGGCGATGACCGGGATGCCCAGCTTGCGCGCCTCGCTGATCGCGATGTGCTCCTTCTTGGTGTCCACCACCCAGATGGCGCTCGGAACCCTGGACATGTCCCTGATGCCGCCGAGCGACCGCTCGAGCTTGTCATGCTCACGCCGCAGATGGAGCAGTTCCTTCTTGGTCATGTTCGAGCCGGAGACGTCCTCGAAGTCGATCTCCTCGAGTTCCTTCAGCCGCTGCAGCCGCTTGTAAACCGTCGAGAAGTTCGTCAGCATTCCGCCCAGCCAGCGCTGGTTCACGAACGGCATGCCGACCCGGCGCGCCTGCTCGGCGATCGCCTCCTGGGCCTGCTTCTTGGTGCCGACGTAGAGCACCGAGCCGCCGTGGGCGACCGTCTCCTTGACGAACTCGTACGCGCGGTCGATGAACAGCAGGGACTGCTGCAGGTCGATGATGTAGATGCCGTTGCGCTCGGTGAAGATGAACCGCTTCATCTTCGGGTTCCAGCGCCGCGTCTGGTGCCCGAAGTGGACGCCGCTCTCTAGCAGCTGCCGCATGGTGACGACCGGGGCCATGCCGGTGTCCCCTTTCCTGTCGTGCGCCTGCCCCGGGGGCGACGGCGCGATCGGTTTGTCCTGGTGTCCGTACGACCTCGCCGCGGGCAACCCCGCGGACCGGTGAGGTGCGTTCCGCCGGGAGCAATGGCGCCTTCCCGAACGGCTAGCGGACACGCGAATTTCGGCCTCCGGACCATGCCTGCGCATGCGTGCATACCGGGACCGTCACTGAAGTCTACATCCCGGAGGATCTGTCTCGCCTGCCCGACGGCGCGGGCCGATCGGCACCCGCGCTCACGCGCGCGGGTGCGCCTGCCGGTATGCCGACACCAGCCGCTCGATCGAGACGTGGGTGTAGATCTGCGTGGTGGCGAGCGATGCGTGGCCAAGCATCTCCTGCACGCTGCGCAGGTCAGCACCGCCCTCTAGCAGATGCGTGGCCGCGGTGTGGCGCAGGCCGTGCGGGCCCGTGTCGGGAACCGGCCAGGCCGCGGCGATCCTGGCGTGCACGACCCGGCGGGCGGTCCGCGGGTCGAGGCGCCTGCCCCGAGCGCCGATGAAGAGCGCGGACCCGGACAGATCGCGCACCAACGCCGGCCGGCCGACCTTCCCCCACCGGGCGACGGCGTCGCCGGCCGGGATACCGAACGGAACCGCACGTTCCTTGGCGCCCTTCCCGAGCACCCTGATCGTCCGGCGGCCCCAGTCCACGTCATCGACGTCGAGCCCGCACAGCTCGCCGACCCTTATTCCCGTGGCGTACAGGAGCTCCATGATCGCCGTGTCGCGCAGGTCGATGGCCGCGGCCAGATCGCCAGGTCCGGCCCCCGCGGGCCCGGCGGGCAGGTTACCAGGTCCGGCCCTCGCGGCCCCGACGGCCCGAGCGGCGCGCCCAGCCGGCGGGCCGGCGCGCCGCGGGCGGCCCTCCCCGAGCACGGCAAGCATCTCGTCAACCGCCAGGACCTCCGGCAGCGCGCGCCTGGTCTTGAGCGTGCCGAGCAGCGCGCCAGGATCGGCGGCCAGCAGGCAGCGCTCGTGGGCAAATGCGGTCAGCGCCCGCGCCGACGCCGCCCGCCTGGCGATCGTCGCCCGGGAAAGCCCGGCCGCGTGCTGAGTAGCCAGCCATGCGCGCAGGACCGAGACGTCGATCTCGGCGACGTCCTCGACACCGCACCTGGTGACGTGGGCCAGCATCGAGCCCGCATCGCCGACATAGGCACGGACGGTGTGCGGGGACAGGCCGCGCTCGGCGGCGAGGTGTCGCTCGAACGCCCTCAGCAGCGCCTCAAACGCCGGCGGTAGCACCCCGTCGGCCTCGGCACTCACGTCGGACGCGGCACTCACGTCGGCGGCACTCACGTCGGACGCGGCGGCCCGCGCGGGCCGGGCAGCCTCGGCCGCACTGACAGGCTTGGCCGACCGATGAGGCACTCGCATTCCATCAGTGTGCGCCAGGCAGGCGACCGGAGCGCGGCCGCCACGCCACCGGCCCTGCCATCAGCAGGGCTGCCTAGCGCACACGTTCAAGCGCACCTAGACCAGACATCAGCGAACTTCAAGCGGCGCGAGGGCGCTCGCCCGTTGGACGCAGGACTTCTCGGTCATCATCCGCCACATATCACTAGCTCGTGTCAATATCGTGTCCGACTTGCGAGCTTTGCGGAGCCAGAAGTCGTGATATGTAGTGCGGGCGCGGCTCGCGGCCGGGAAAGCCCGCCTGGAGTCGCACCGAATGGGGGATTCGGCCCGGCGAACCTGTCGAGCTGGGCGCACGGCCCATCCGGGGCTCCGGTCAATGTCCCTTTAACCCGCCATCAGCCAGGCTGCCTGGCGCGCCAGCCCTGCTCGCAGCGCTCCACGTGGCCCGCGGCGGCGAGCAGGCCCAGGCAGCGCAGCGCGGTGTCCAGGTCGACGCCCGCGAGCGTGGCAATGGTCGCCGGGCCCCGGCCGGTCCGGCGCGGCACGGCCCGCAGGACCGAGGCGGTGACGGGATCCAGGCTGTCAGCGGGGACGGCGGGGTCGCGGGACGGTCCTGGCCCGGCATCGCCCAGCGGCGCGACGAACTCGACGACGTCACCTGCGCCTGTCACGCAGGTCGCGGCGGACTCCCTGATCAGCTCGTGGCATCCCGCCGACTGCTCCGAGGTCACCGGGCCAGGCACCGCCATCACCGGCCGGTTCAGCTCGCCGGCGTGCCGCGCGGTGTTGAGCGCCCCGCTCCGCAGCGCGGCCTCGACCACGACGGTGCCGCGGCTCAGCGCCGCGATCACCCGGTTCCTGACCAGGAATCCCGGGCGGGTCGGAGCGCGCTCGGGCGGGCACTCGCTGACCATCACGCCTGTGCGCTCGACCGCGCCGAACAGCTCCGCGTGACCCTTCGGATACCCGAACGTGAGCCCGCTCGCCAGCACCGCCGCCGTGCACCCGCCGGCCATCAGCGCGCCCCGGTGCGCGCACGCGTCGATGCCGAAGGCGCCGCCCGAGATCACGGTCCAGCCCAGGCCGGCCAGATCGGCTGCCAGTTCGGTCCCGACGTGCGTGCCGTAGGCGGTCGCCGCCCGCGACCCGACCACGGAGACCGACCGCAGGCAGGCGAAGCGCAGGTCGGCGGTGCCGCGCAGCCACAGCACCACGGGCCTGGCGCCGGCGAGATCATCGAGCTGGGTCGGCCACTCGGCATCGCCGGGGCACACCAGCCTGTACCCGGATCGCTCCCAGGCCGCCAGCCTGGCCTCGGGCGGAAGGTCGCCGAGCCGTGCCCGCCAGCACTCGACCGCGCGGTCGACGGCTGCCGGGGTAAGGGTGATGCCGGGCGCCTGGCCGTCGGCAGCGGAGGGCCGGGCCAGCATCCAGGCTGGGTTGCGGTGACCGGACACGATGACGGCCAGCAGGTCCGCCGGCCGCGCGGACCGGAGCAGGGCGCCCAGAACCGGGTCGCCGGGATCGGCGAGGAAACTGAGGCGCGCCCGCGCGTAGCGCTCATGACCACCGGACGGGCCGGCCTGGGGTTCGGTCACCGGGGTGTTCCCAGCCACAGGCCGAGGGCGTAGCCGACCTCGGCGGCCGCAGGACGCGGCCGGGCGGCCAGGTCGGCGAGCGTCCACGACAGCCTGATCACCCGGTCGGCGCCTCTGGCACTGATCCGGCCCAGGTCCATCGCTCGCTCGAGCGGCGCGAGCGCGTTCGCCGCGGGAGCGAACGTGCGCCGGAGCTCGCTGCCCGGAATCTCGGCATTGAGCCGCCACGGCGTCCCGGCGAGCCGGGCCGCGGCGCGGAGCCTGGCCGCGCTGACCCGCTCGGCCACTACCGAGCTCGGCTCGGTGAACGCCCGGTCGCTCAGCAGCTCGGCCCGCCGGACCGGCAGGAACTCGATCTTGGCGTCCACGCGGTCGAGCAGCGGGCCCGACAGCCGTGCCAGGTACCGGCGGCGCGCGAGCGGCGTGCAGCTGCAGGCGGCCCCCGCGGTGCTGGCGCTCGCGCACGCACACGGGTTCGCGGCCATGATCAGCGTGAATCGCGCCGGGAACCGGGCCGTTACGCCGGCCCTGGCCACCACGACCTCGCCAGACTCCAGCGGCTGCCGAAGCCCGTCGAGCACGTCGCGGCCGAACTCGGGAGCCTCGTCGAGGAACAGGCAGCCGTGGTGCGCCAGCGACGCGGCGCCCGGCTTGATGATGCCGCTGCCGCCGCCGACGATCGCCGCGCGCGTGGCGGTGTGGTGCGGGGCGCAGAACGGCGGCTCGACCAGCAGCGGCCGGCCGGGCGGCAGCGTGCCGGCGACCGAGTGGATGGCGCTGACCTCCAGCGCCGCGGCGGGGTCGAGCCGCGGCATTACGGTCGGGATCCGTTCGGCCAGCATGGTCTTGCCGCAGCCGGGCGGGCCGAGCAGCATCAGGTGATGCCCGCCGGCGGCGCAGATCTCCGCGGCCCGCCTGGCGACGGGCTGGCCCACCAGGTCCGCCAGGTCCTTCGCGTCGGCCGGCACCGTGGACGTAGCGACCGCGAGGGCGCCAGAACCGCCGGAGCCGGCGCGCACGGCCCGCGCCGTCGCCTCCGCAGTCCGCGAGCCGCCAGGGGCTCGGCCGGGTCCGGCATCGCGGACCGCTCCGTAGACCGAATCCAGATCGCGCCCGGGCTCGAGAACCTGCACGCCGGCATCTCCCGCGCGCCGTCCGCTGCGGATATACGTCGCGAACGCCGACAGGCTTGGCGTTGCGACCACGCGCAACTCGGGGACCAGGGCAGCCTCGGCGGCGTTCTCGGCGGCGACCGCGACGGCGTCGAAACCCGCCGCCGCCGCGGCTGCCGCGGCCGGCAGGACCCCGGGAACCGGGCGCACCCTGCCGTCTAGGCCCAGCTCGCCGATGAGCACGAGGCCATGGAGCGCGGCAGCGGGAACCGACTCGGCAGCCGCCAGTATCGCCATCGCGATACCCAGATCAATAGTTCGATTAAGCCACTCTTAGATTCGAACTTGTGCCACGGCTTAACGACTTGCTCTGTTCGCCTCAACCGCGTGACATCACGCTGCGCACATCGTGAGCTGAATCGCACCCGCGGTGATCAGTTACCGAGTCAGGCTTGGGCGGGCGGGCTGGCCGGATCGTCCTCGGCCAGCAGGTCCAGGAGCTGGTCGGGGGTCAGGGCGCGGAGCTCGACGGTGCGGCTGCGGGAGATCACCCACGTGGTGACCTGTCGGCCGGCCTCCTGCTGCGCGTGGCCGATCAGCTCGGCGGCGCGGCGCCGCTTGCCGATCCGGTCGGCCAGGTCCAGCGCCGCCAGCGCGGCCGACGGGACCGACAGGACCAGGGACGCCGCGGCCACCGGGTCGATCGCCTTGCCGTCCTCGGGAGCCGGCCCGGCGGCTGCGGCCACCTCGGCGGGGTTCTCGTCGATCTCCTGGCCCCAGCTCCGGGCCATGGCCTCCAGGCCCTGCCTGGCCGCCTGCGTGTGGTCGGCGCTGGCGCCGTCGAGTCGTATGATCATGTCTCCTCGTCTCCTTCGCCCGAGTTCACGAACTCGACGATCTGCTGCGCCAGGTCGGTCCAGCCGATCTTGGCGGCCGCCGCTAGCGCCTCGCCGAGCACCTCGCGCGCCTGGCCGGTCTCGCCGCGCGCCATCAGCACCTGGCCCAGCGCCCAGCCGGCAGCGGCGATCCCGTCGGCTCGCTGCAGGCGGCGAACGATTTCGAATGACTCGATGAGCCGCGGCATGGCTGACGCGTAGTCCTCACGCGCGAGGTCGATCCTGGCCAGGTCCAAGGTGGCCGCGGCGATCCCGTCCAGATCACCGAGTTGCCTGTTCGCTTCAAGCCGCTTGTGCTGCAACTCGGTCGCCTCCTCGTAGCTGCCGCGCTGGTAGGCCATGTCGGCGATCTTCCCCCAGGTCACCGCGGTCGACCGGGCGTCGCCGAGCCGCTCGTAGACGGGCAGCTCGACCTCCCGGCGGATCCGCAGCGCCTCGTCGTAGTCCCCGCGCCGGAACGCGATGTCGGCGATCTGGCCCCAGGTGACCGCGGTCGACCGGGCGTCGCCGAGCCGCTCG